>Ga0299907_10000541_pt1 | contig 18783 bp, 18 predicted proteins | sample RVTome_16_FD_198680 | JGI IMG/M metagenome (GOLD analysis project Ga0299907, IMG submission 198680) | Soil microbial communities from uranium-contaminated site in the Upper Colorado River Basin, Wyoming, United States - RVT152D67 (version 2) ...
CCTGACCGGGCCCGCCGAGCTCCGGTTTGGGGACCGGTCTCGCGGCGTGGTAGGCAAGCAGATCGCAATGCCCGAAGCCTGAATTTTGACGGTGCCAAACCCCTCCATGCAGAACGACTTCACCCGCTCCGAGCGCGAGGCGCTCAAGGCGATCTACCGCTTCACCCGCGACGGCTCGGAGGCACACACCGGCACCCTGGCCGAACGGCTCGGGCTCTCACCCGGGACGGTCACGACGCTCGTCAAGCGACTGGCCGACCGGGGCCTCGTGGACCACCGTCCCTACCAGGGCGTTCGGTTCACCGGCGACGGCAGGCGGGCGGCCGTCGCCGCCATCCGGGTCCATCGCATCGTCGAGCGCTTCCTCGCGGACATGCTCGGCTACGCGTGGAACGAGGCCGACGCGCTCGCGGTGGCGTTCGAGCACGACCTGCCCCACGAGGTGATCGACCGGCTCTACGTGGCCCTGCACCGTCCGGAGACCTGCCCGCACGGGTTCCCGATTCCGCGCGCCGAGGCCGACGAAATGCCCAACACGCCCGAGCTCTACGACCTGGAGCCGGGTGAGGTGGCCGAGGTCGCGGTGTCGGGTTCGACCGACGCCGAGATCCTGTCGTTCCTCGGGACGCTGGGAGTGGTGCCGGGCGTGCAGGTGACGGTGGTCGAGAAGCACCCGTTCGACGGCCCCCTGGTGGTCGTGGTCGACGGGCAGACCCGCACCATCGGCGAGCGGGTCGCTCGCCAGGTGTACGTGACCAGGCGCATACCACCTGAGGCCGAGCGAACGCTCGGCCGGGGCCCGAGCGGCCCGCCGCCGCAGGCGGCAGGAGCGGGGAGCGACTCGGACGAGGGGCCGCGGGTCAACGGCGCGCGATCGGCAGAAGGGCGTACGGCCGACGCCCGCTCGGCGGACAGCCAGTAACACAGAGGAGAGGGACGTACCACGATGGTGTCGCTACTCGCCGCCGAAGGCGGTTACCAGGAGTTCACCCTGCGGGGGGGTGAGTGGTTCGTCCTGATCGGCTCGGCGCTGACGGCGCTGCTGGCCATCGGCACCGGCTTGCTGCTCATGCGCCGGGTGCTCGAGGCGGACCAGGGCACGCCCTCGATGATCGAGATCGCCAAGGCCATCCAGGAAGGCGCGCTCGCGTACCTCAATCGCCAGTTCCGCACGATCGCCTTCATCGTCGTGCCGCTGGCGGTGGTCGTGTTCCTCACCTCGGTGGCGGTCGAGAAGCCGAGCGGTGTCGAGGCGCTGTCGTTCGCCGAGTCGGGCGCGTGGCGCACGCTGGCATTCCTGGCCGGCGGTTTCTTGTCCGGCCTCACGGGGTTCATCGGCATGAGCCTGGCGGTGCGTGGCAACGTCCGCACGGCCGCCGCCGCCCGCACCGGGGAGATGGCCCCGGCCCTGCAGGTGGCGTTCCGCACCGGCGGCGTGTGCGGCATGTTCTGCGTGGGCCTGGGCCTCATCGGCGCCACGCTCATCATGATGGTGTTCCAAAACACCAGCTCGGCCATCCTGATCGGCTTCGGGTTCGGCGGCTCGCTGCTGGCCCTGTTCCTGCGGGTCGGCGGCGGCATCTTCACCAAGGCGGCCGACGTGGGCGCCGACCTGGTGGGCAAGGTCGAGGCCGGCATCCCCGAGGACGACCCCCGCAACCCCGCCACCATCGCCGACAACGTGGGCGACAACGTGGGCGACTGCGCAGGCATGGCGTCCGACCTGTTCGAGTCGTATGAGGTGACGCTGGTCGCGTCGATCATCCTCGGTGTCCCCGCGTTCCAGCGCATCTTCCCCGACGATCCCGGCCTCTGGGCCGCCGGTGCCCTGTTCCCGCTGGCCGCCCGCGCCCTGGGCGTGCTGGCGTCGATCGTCGGCGTCTTCATGGTGCGGGCCCGCCACAACGACAAGACCGCCATGGCACCCATCAATCGGGGCTTCCTCACCGCCGGGATCCTCACCGTGATCGGGACGCTGGTGGTGGCGCTGGTCTACATCGGTGACCCCGACGGCCTCGTCAGCAACGTCGGGCTGCGGATGTTCGGCGCGGTGGTGATCGGCCTCGTGCTGGCCCAGGTGGTCAGCCGCATCACCGAGTACTTCACGTCGACCGAGACCACGCCGGTGCGGGAGATCGCCGACGCAGCCGAGACCGGTCCGGCGACGACCGTGCTGGCTGGCACGTCGTCGGGGCTGGAGTCGTCGGTGTGGGCCATCGTGGCCATCGCCATTGCCCTGGGCGCCGCCATCGGGCTGGGCGGCGGCGACACGCAGTTCACGCTCTACCTCGTCGCCCTCACCGGCATGGGCATGCTGGCGACCACCGGCGTGGTGGTCTCCGAGGACACGTTCGGCCCGGTGGCCGACAACGCCGCCGGGATCGCCGAGATGTCGGGCGAGTTCCAGGGCGACGCCGAGCGGGTGATGGTTGGCCTCGACGCCGTGGGCAACACCACCAAGGCCGTGACCAAGGGCTTCGCCATCGGCTCGGCGGTCATCGCCGCCATGGCGCTGTTCGCCAGCTTCATCGAGATCGCGGCCAACGAGATCCTCCCCGTCGGCGTCATCGAGCGGCTCCAGGACACGTCCGAGGGGATCTTCAGCACCATCCAGATCAACGTGGCCAACCCCAAGGTGTTCATCGGCCTGTTGATCGGCGGCGCCGTGCCGTTCCTGTTCTCGGGCCTGGCCATCCGGGCGGTGGGACGCACCGCCGGCGTAGTGGTCCAGGAGGTCCGCAGGCAGTTCGCCGACGGCAAGATCATGTCGGGCGAGAAGCGGCCCGACTACGCGCCGGTGATCGACATCTGCACGGCGGCCTCGCTACGCGAGCTCGCCACGCCGGCGCTGCTGGCCGTGCTGACCCCGGTGATCATCGGGTTCGGCATCGGCTACACGGCGCTGGGGGCATTCCTGGCGGCCGTGATCCTGGTGGGCCAGCTGATGGCCAACTACCTGTCCAACGCCGGGGGCGCGTGGGACAACGCCAAGAAGTACATCGAGGACGGGCACCATGGCGGCAAGGGCTCCGACGCCCACACGGCGGCGGTGATCGGCGACACGGTGGGCGACCCGTTCAAGGACACCGCGGGACCGGCGCTCAACCCGCTCATCAAGGTGATGAACCTGGTGTCGCTGCTGATCCTGCCGGCCATCATCAACCTGTCGAACATCGACAGCGACAACATCTTGTCCACGACCCCGAAGCCCGGCGGGTACGTGGTCGCCGCCCTGGCGCTCGTGGTCCTGCTCGGCGCCATCGCCTTCTCCAAGCGATCGGGGGCGGGGATCGCCGGCGGCACGAGCGCCGAGGGGCAGGCCCCGGCAGAGCCGGCCGCCGCTCGGGCGTCGGCCTCCGTGTCGCGTTAGAGCGTGCGCCGGATAACCAGTCCCGGCGTCGTTCTCTCGCGGACCGCGTGAGAACGGCGCCGGGGTGGCTTCAGGTCTCCGACGGGCTGGCCGTCGTCGGCTCTACGGCACGGGGACTGGGGCGCCAGCGCGCCACTGCCACACCGATGCCAGTCACGACGACGCCGATGACGACGGCGGCGATCTGCAGCCCACCGAAGTCGTCGTCGCCGAGGCCGAACGGGCCGGCGAAAATCCCCAGGACGGCGATGATCACACCGATCGCCGCGATGGCCCAGCCCGCGAGCTTGCGTGTTCGAGCGTCCACGATCGTCTCCTCCATTGGACGGCGGATTCCGGGGCACCCCAGATGCGCCCTCGGCCGCGGATCATAGACGGCAGCACGAACGCCGCTGGCGTGCCACCATCTCGCGCAGGAACACGACCAGACGAGGGGATGGGCATGACACGACTCGATCGACGCACGTTCCTGACGGGTACAGCCGCGGCCGGTGGCGCCGCCCTGGCCGGGCCCTTCGCCGGCTTCGTGGCCGGACCGGTGGCGGCGGCCCCCAATCCCACGCTGGGACCGGTTCCGGACCTTCGGGACGGACAGGTGCGACTCTGGCTGCCCAAAGGGTTCCAGTACCGCTCGTTCCACGACACCGAGCAGCCCGTGATCCTCGACGACGGCACCGAGCTGCCGGGGCGCCACGACGGCATGGCGGCGTTCCGCGGGAAGGGCCGCAATGTCGTGCTCGTGCGCAACCACGAGGTGAACAACCCGGTGCCGCCCTTCGGTGACGCCACCAAGGCCTACGACGCCATGGCGGGCGGCGGCACCACGACCATCGAGGTGACCCGCTTCGGCGAGGTGATCAGCGCCCGCACCAGCCTCAACGGCACACAGATGAACTGCTCGGGTGGGCCCATGCCGTGGGGCTCCTGGGTCACCTGCGAGGAGACCGTCAACGGGCCCGACGTCGGCCCCGACTTCACCGGCGCGTCGAACGTCCCGCTCACCCAGCGGCACGGCTTCATCTTCGAGGTCCCGGCACGCAGCGAGTCCGATCGCGAGCCGATCACGGACGCAGGGCGCTTCGCCCACGAGGCCGTGGCCTTCGATCCCCGCCACGGCGTGCTCTACCTGACGGAGGACAACTTCGGCTTCCCGTCGGGCCTCTACCGCTACATACCCCGCCGCCACCCGCTGAAGGCCGGACGACTCGACAACGGGGGACGCCTACAGATGCTGGCCGTCAAGGGCACGCCCAGCGCCGATCTGGCGGCCACGCAGCCGGAACACGCCCGCTACCGGGTCACGTGGGTCGACATCGACGACCCCGACCCCACGTTCGCGTTCACGCCCGGGCAGACGGCGCCCACGACCAACGACCAGGCGCTCAACTACGTCGGCGAGCAGGGCCGAGCGCAAGGCGCGGCCTGGTTCTCGCGGCTCGAGGGCGCCGTGTACGACCGCGGAACCATCTACTTCTGCTCGACCCAGGGCGGTGGCCCCGCCGAGCCGGGCAACAGTGACACGGTCCAGGGCTGGGGCAACGGCTCAGGGCAGATCTGGGCCTACCACATCGCGTCCGAACGACTGAGGCTGGTGTTCCAGTCGCCCGGGCCCGACACCCTCGACTTCCCCGACAACGTCACCACCAGCAGGCGGGGGACGCTCGTCCTGTGCGAGGACAACGTCAACGACAACTTCCTGCGCGGCCTGTCCTCCAACGGGAAGCTGTGGGACATCGCCCTGAACCGGCTCGTCAGCTCGACAGGAGCCAACCGGTTCAACGACGAGTTCGCGGGCTCCACCTTCGATCCCGACGGGCACACCCTGTTCGTGAACATCCAGGCCAGCCGCGGCATGACGTTCGCCATCTGGGGCCCCTGGCACAAGATCGGGGTCTGAGGCTCACGTCGACGTCACCCTTGACTTGGAGCGCACTCGAAGCCCTACCGTCGAGACCGATGACCGCTGCCATCGCCACGCCGTCCGTCGACGTCGTCGACGCGGGGGACCCCGCCTCGACCGCATGCAGTGCGCCGGCTCCGACCCTGCCACCCGACGCGCCGCAGTCCCTGCCCATCGCGGGAGCGGCCGAGCGGACGGGCGTCACGGCGCACACGCTGCGCTACTACGAACGGATCGGCCTGCTGGACGTCCCCCGCGACCACGCCGGACGGCGCTGCTACACGGAAACCGAGCTGGCACGCGTGGTGTTCATCACGCGCCTACGGCTCACAGCCATGCCCATCCGCCACGTCCAGGCGTACTTCCGGCTGGTCGACGCCGGGCCCGGCAACGAGGCCGAACGGCTCGCCCTGCTCGAGCGCCACCGCAACCAGGTGCGCGAGCGGCTCGTCGAGCTCCAGGCGGCGCTCGACGTGATCGACTTCAAGATCGCCACCTACGGCGGCATGTGCGACCCCTGAGTTGCTCGATCCGCGTCTCACCTCCAAAGGAGCAGGCCATGGCAGTGCCGCATCGCGCCCTCGGGCGGTCCGGACTCAGCGTGTCGGCCCAGGGCCTCGGGTGCATGGGCATGAGCTTCGCCTACGGCGCCCCCGACGCCGCCGAGGCCACGGCCACCATCGACAGGGCCCTGGAGCTCGGCATCACCCTCCTCGACACCGCCGACATCTACGGGTTCGGCGAGAACGAGCAGTTGGTCGGGAGGGCCATCGCCGGCCGCCGCGATGACGTGGTCCTGGCCACCAAGTTCGGGATCTTCATCGATCCCGACGGCCGCGACGACCGCAGCGTCCGGGGCGATCCTGCATACGTCCGGCAGGCGTGCGACGCCTCGCTCGAACGGCTGGGCGTCGACCACATCGACCTCTACTACCAGCACCGGCCCGACACGGAGGTGCCGATCGAGGAGACGGTGGGTGCGATGGCCGACCTGGTCGGCGCGGGCAAGGTGCGTTACCTCGGGCTGTCGGAGGCGTCGGCCGGAACGGTGCGCAGGGCGGCGGCGGTGCACCCCATCGCCGCACTGCAGACCGAATGGTCATTGTTCTCGCGAGACATCGAGGCCGAGATCGTGCCGGCGTGCCGAGAGCTCGGCGTCGGCCTGGTGCCCTACAGCCCGTTGGGCCGTGGTCTGCTCACCGGCGCGGTGTCCAGCCTCGACGAGCTGCAGAGCGATGACTTCCGCCGCACTCAGCCGCGTTTCCAGGGCGACAACCTCCGGCGCAATCTCGAGTTGGTCGCCGTGGTGCGGGAGATCGCAGCCGACCTCGGCGCCACACCGGGGCAGGTTGCGCTCGCCTGGCTGCAGGCCCAGGGAGACGACGTCGTTCCCATCCCCGGGACGAAGCGCCGCAGGTACCTCGAAGAGAACGCGGCGGCGCTGGACCTCGAACTGCCCGCGGACGACGTAGCTCGCCTCGAGGCCCTGCAACCGATCGGCACCCGGTACGCCGATCCGGGCTGGGTCAACCGCGACACGCCGGCACAGTCGTCCGCGTCTGCCCCCTGATCGGCACTGGCCGACGCCCGGCGCGCAGGTGCGAACGGCGCGGACTCGTAGAGGGAACCGTCCGCCAACCCCCGGCAGCTGGCGGACGGTCACCCCCACTGATCCAAGAGCTTGCCATCCGAGGCAAGCGCGCTTCGCGCTGGCGTCGCCACTCAACTCACTCATTGCTGGCCTTTCGGGGCCTCTCACGGCCGGCTGCTGACAACGCCGCAGGTCACATCCTGGTGAATGCACGAGGAAACCTCGGTTGCGAGCTTGTGCTCGTCCCAACCGTTGAAGAAATCGGCATGCCCGGTGAGCAGCGAACCCGAGGCCAGCGACAGGTCGTGGCCGCCACCGGTGATCGGGTACCCGATCGAGAGCAGCAGCTGGGGCACCGCCACGGGATGCGATTCCGGGCACGCGCCGTCGGCGCTGCGCGCCATGTGACTGACGTGGTCGGCACTGTCGAGGTGCCGACCGTCCCAGCAGTCCGGAAAGCTCACCAGCAGCCGCAACGGCCGGCCTTCGGGACAGGCGGGCGGCGTGGTGTGGCGTTCGGATCCCGTACCGCATGCCCAGGCGACCGTGTCGAGGGACTGTGGGCGGGACGCGCCCTGGTCGCCGCCGATCATCTTGAGCCCGAAGGGATAGGGCTCGACCGAGCCGGGATCCACACCTACCCCGGGGCGGTAGTAGGCGGCGGCTCCGGTCGGGGCCACCATCCGGCCGCGATCCAACAGCGCCGGCGCCCAGTACGCCGCCCGGTCGAGCTGCTGCTCGCACGTGGTGCCGCCGGCCGCGAGGTCGGCAGCCGTGGTCGAGGCGTCGGTGACCGTGCTGCCGAAGAACGTGTGCAAGTGCGACCGGCCGTGATGACCGAAGTGCACGATGGGGTCGTCGGGGCCCGCGTGGCTGAAGCGACATTCGACGACGAACTGGGGGACCCGACCCTGCGGGCCCGCCTGCGTCGGCGACGCGCGCATCGCGGCCGCGGGGTCGGCATCGATCGACCGTCCGTCGTCCCCACCGCACGCTCCCAGGAGAGCGATGGCGAGCGCCACCGCGACGATCCTGGGGGTCACGAGGCGTCGCTCGGCCTGTCCGGCACCTCGATCGCGTCGACGTCGATGTCACCCGGCACATCGGTGGCAGGACGGGCAGGGGCGTCCTCGGCGTCGGGCATGTTCTCCTGGTCGTCGGGCACCGGCGACGTCTTGTAGTCCCCCGACGGCGGCTTCTCGGCCAGGAACCGGCTCAGGTCCAGGCCTCCGGCGGTCCAGTCGCCGCCGCTGCCCTCGCCGTCGCAGGGCGCCAGGGTCTCGAGGTCGGTGGGAGCGGTGCTGCTGATCTCGTTGTCGGTGAAGCAGTTGCCGAGCGTGGACACGTCCTCCAGCGACCCGATGCCGATGTCGGCCATGCCCGAGTCCTCGATCACGTTGCCGATCACGCGGTTGTCCCGCGGGTTCCACAGCACGGTGTCGGGGATGGTGGCGGGATCGGCGGTGGGCTCGCCCTTGGCCTCGCTGCAGGGCTGATCGTCGTCGGACGCAGGCGGTACGACGTCGTTGGCGTCCTCCTCGGGGAAGGGCAACAGGCCAATCCCCGTCAGGTCGTGGTCGAAGACGCGGTTGCGCTCGATGGTGTTGCCGACGCCACCGGCCGGCAGGATGCCGTTGCCCATGGCCAGCAGGGCCACGTCGATGGCCGGCGTGTCCGCCTGGTTGTTGGAGTACACGAGATTCCCGACGATCGTCGTGTCGCGCTCGGGGTAGCAGAGCTCGTAGCTGCCGGAGTTGGGTACGATCCCCGCCCGATTGAAGCGGAACGTCGAGTTGACGATCAGCAGGTTGCCCCCGGAGTTGGTGCCGGAGTAGCCGAGGCCGTTGTGCTCGGAGACGACGTCGTCGATGACGGCGTCGCACGGGTAGCACTGGCCGATGTAGACGCCGGCGTCGGGACTGCCCGACGTGAAGCTGTGCTCGATGAGGCCCTTGACCGAGTCGAACGCGTAGATGCCGTAGTCGCCGATGCGATAGGTCGTGAGGTAGGACGCGCGGTAGCCCTCGACGCCGGTCCAGAAGAAGCCGTTCCTCGTGTAGTTGCGTGCCGTCATGTTCTCGATCGCCACGCCGCCGGCGCCCGTCACCCGGATGCCGTTGTCGAGCTCGAAGCCGCCGTCGAGGAAGACCTCGTTGCGGTCGACGCCGCGGATGGTCAGATCGTCGGTGGTGACGCTGACCGATTCCTCGTAGGTGCCCGGCTGGATGAGGATCAGGTCGCCGGGCTCGGCCGCATCGACCGCGGCCTGGATCGTGTCGTGGTCGTCGGGGACGTTGACCGTGCCGCCGTCGCTGCTGTCCCCCTCGCCCTCGGCCGACCCGCCGTCATCGTCGTCGCCGCCACAGGCAGCGAGGGCCAGGGCACCGGCGAGCAGCACCGCGAACAGGCGTCGAGTGGTGGGCATGCGCTTCTCCTGGGCTCAGCCGCTGACGACGATCGTCCCGATCATGCCAGCGTCGGTCGTGCCGTGGATCGAGCAGTAGTAGCGGTACACGCCGGGTTCGTCGAAGGTGTGCGCATAGGAGGCGCCCGGCCGGAAGTCGTCGACCTCCACCCCCCAGTCGTCGCCGTCCACGTGGAGGACGTTGTGCTCGTTGCGACCCTTGTTCGTCCAGACGACCTCGGTGCCGGCGGGCACCTCGATGTTCTCCGGACGGAACGAGTTGTCGAGGGCGGTGACCTCGGCGGGGTCGGTGTCGATGACCACGACGTCCTCGGGCAGCGACTCGTCGGAGGACCCGTCCGAGGTGGAGAGCCCCGCGTCGCCGCCGGCGCTGTGGTCGTCGCCGCCACAGGCGGCGAACGAACCGGCGACGAGCACGAGGCCCAGCAGCGACGCGATGGCGCGCTTCATCGGTTCGAGAGAGTAGACGTGGCCTTACACCGTCAGGGAATCGGGTGGGTTGTGGCCGGCGACGGCACCGACCTACGTTGCGTCGGCCGTCTGACGAAGCGTCAGACATCGAGCCGAGGGCCGCTGCCGGATGCCGATCACCACCGAGCGCCACGACTCCGGGGTCGCCGAGGTCGTGATGGAGAACCCCCCGGTCAACGCCCTGACCGTGGCCGGATGGTTCGAGCTGGCCGCGGCGGTGCGGGGGCTCGGCGAGGACGCCGCGGTGCGGGCGCTCGTCCTGCGGGCCGAGGGCCAGGGATTCAACGCCGGCGTGGACATCAAGGAGATGCAGGCGAGCGAGGGCTTCGACGTCCTCGTGGGCGCGAACCGGGGCTGCTTCGAGGCATTCGCGGCGGTCTACGAGTGCAAGGTGCCGGTGGTGGCGGCGGTGCACGGCTACTGCCTCGGCGGCGGCATCGGCCTCGTCGGCAACGCCGACATCGTGGTGGCGTCGGACGACGCCACGTTCGGGCTGCCCGAGGTCGACCGCGGTGCCCTCGGCGCCGCCACCCACCTGGCGCGGTTGGTCCCCCAGCACAAGATGCGCGCCATGGTCTACACCGCGGCCACCGCCACCGCGGACGAGCTGGCCGCCTTCGGCTCGGTCCTCAAGGTGGTGCCCCGCAACGAGTTGCGGGCGGCGGCACTCGAGGTGGCCGAGGCGATCGCCGCCAAGTCGCCGACCGTGATCCGCGCCGCCAAGGAGTCGCTCAACGGCATCGACCTGTGGGACGTCCGGCGCAGCTACCGCTTCGAACAGGGCTTCACCTTCGAGCTGAACCTGTCGGGCGTGGCCGACGAGCACCGCAACCGATTCCTTGCCGGGGGCAAGGCTTCGCCGCCCGCGGCACGTTCAACGCCTAGCGCTCCCGAACAAGATCCGCCACGGGCTTGAGGTTGGCTCAGGAAGGGAGCGATGACCAGCTCGCCGGACAAGCTAACGAGCGAAGAGGAGGTGGTCGGCCGGCTGCGCTCGGGCATGACCATCGCGATCGGCGGTTGGGCCAGCCGGCGTAAGCCGATGTCGATCGTCCGCGCCATCGTGCGCAGCGACCTGACCGACCTCGTGATCGTCACCCACGGCGGCCCCGACCTCGGCCTGCTGTGCGCCGCCGGCAAGGTCCGCAAGGCGATCTACGCGTTCGCGTCGCTCGACTCCATCCCGCTCGAGCCCCACTTCCGCGCCGCCCGCCAGGCGGGCGCCATCGAGGACGAGCCGCTCGACGAGGGACTGTTCCACCTGGGACTGCAGGCGGCGGCGTGGCGACTGCCGTTCCTGCCCAGCCGCGCCGGGCTGGGGTCCGACCTGCTGCGCGATAACGGCGGACTGCGGACCTTCACGTCGCCGTTCCCCAGCCACGACGGCGAGGCGGAGGAGCTGGTGGCCATGCCGGCCTTCCGGCTCGACGCCAGCATCTGCCACCTCAACCGGGCCGACCGCCGCGGCAACGCGATGTTCCTCGGGCCCGACCTGTACTGGGACGACCTCATGCTGCAGGCCGCCCCCGCCGGCGGCCGGTTCATCTCCGCCGAGCGCATCGTCGAGACCGCCGACCTGCGCGACGAGGGGTGCGTCCACCAGTTGCGGATCAGCCGGATGATGGTCGATGGCGTCGTGTCGGCACCGGGCGGCGCCCACTTCACCCTGTGCGAACCCGACTATCCCCGGGACGAGGCGGTGCAACGCGCCTACGCGGCGTCGGCCCGCTCGCCCGAGGCCTGGGCGGCGTTCCGCGCCGAGTGGATCGACATCCCCGAGGCCGAGTACCAGCGCAAGGTCCGGGAAGGCACGGCATGAGCCCGCACGTCACGCGTGCGGAGGTGTGCGTGGTGGCGGTCGCCGAGTGCTTCCGGGGCGACGGCGAGCTGCTCGCCAATCCGATCGGCACAATCCCCATGATCGGCGGGCGCCTGGCGCGGGCCACGTTCGAGCCGGATCTGGCGATGACGGATGGCGAAGCGATGCTCGTCGCCAACGACCGGGCCGCGGTGCCGCCCGACGAGCGCGTGATCGAGTACTGGAACCCCTACCGGTCGATGTTCGACTGGGTGTGGTCGGGCCGCCGCCACGTGATGATGGGCGCCTCGCAGGTCGACCGTTACGGCAACCAGAACCTCGCCGCGATCGGGGACTACGACCGGCCCACGGTGCAGCTGCTCGGCTACCGCGGCGCCCCCGGCAACACCATCAACGACCCCACGAGTTACTGGGTGCCCGATCACGGCCCCAGGGTCTTCGTCGAGAAGGTCGACACCGTCACGGGCATCGGCTGGGACCGGGCTGCGGCCCTCGGTCCGGCCGCACGGTTCGTCGACGTTCGGCGGGTGGTGTCCAACCTGGGCGTGTTCGACTTCGAGACCCCCGATCGCCGCATGCGACTGCGCTCCGTCCACCCCGGCGTGGGCGTGGACGACGTGCGCGCGGCGACAGGCTTCGAGCTGGTGGTGCCGGCCGACGTGCCCGCGTCGCGGCTTCCGACTCCGGAAGAGCTCCGGCTGATCCGCGAGGTGATCGACCCCGAGGACGCACGCGAGCGCGAGGTGCCGGACCCCGGCTGACCGTGCCGTCGGTGCAGTCGAGTCAGGGCAGATCGACGAACTGGCCCAGGAACTGGCGGGCCGACGCGGTGTCGAGCCGGTAGGTCTTGTCAGACGCCCGGCACTGCGCATCGCCCGTCACGGTGGTCGACACGAGCAGGTTGCTGTCCGCGCCGCCCAGGAAGTGCGGTCCACCCGAGTCGCCGAAGCAGGTGCCACCGTCGCCAGTCGACGGCTGTTGCGATAGGCCGAGCCAGGCCCCCTGGAGCGACTTGAAGCTCTGGGTGGCGAAGCGGCGGACACCGTCGAAGAACAGGGCGTGCGGTCCGCTGGTCTTGTCCTCGCGGACCGTGCCGTAGCCGACTGGCGTAAACGTGGCGCTGTTCAGCTCGTGACTCACCTTGAGCTGGTCCAGCAGGCCTTCGTTCGGCAGCTCGGCCGGGGCGAGACCGGGGGCGGTGTCGAGCAGAACCACGGCGAGGTCGTGGGGATCGGATGCGCCACCAGGACCCGAGAACCCGAAGTCCGGGTTTGTGACGTAGGAGCCGTGGATGATCCCAGTCGGCGCGGCTGCATCCTCGTCGTACTCCGGGGCGAATGTGACCCAGACGTCGGTGATGCCCTCGACTTCGAGGAATGCCGTGCAATGGCCAGCGGTCAGGTAGACGTCGGCGGCGATGAGCGTGCCGCTGCAGAGCAGGTCAGGACCCGGGCTGTCGGGGTCGTAGTCGGCCAGCAAGGCCCCCACATTGGGGTGCCGATTACCGTCCGCTTGACCGAAAGTGATCCCCCCGGCCGGGCCGGCGGCGGCGAACAGGAAGGCCGCCACCGCGGCTGCCAGGACGAGGCCGGATGACATCGGTCGCTTCATGGCACTGACCCCTGGATTGGTGACGGGTTGGCAGCGATCACGCTAGTGCCCTCCCGTAGCGTGATGACGGTGAACCGGCGAGAGCGGGCGACGGCGCTGTGCGTTAGCTGCGCGGCGGTCGCGGCCGTCGCGGTTCCCGGCGTGCGCCTGCTGGCGTCGTCGAACGCCCCTGACGGCTTCCCGATGTCGACCTACCCGATGTTCGCCCACGATCCCGGCCGCGTGGTCGAACTCGCCACCGTGGTCGTCATCACTCCCTCGGGTGACGTGGAGCGCCTGTCGCCCGAGAAGATCGCCGGCAGCGACCAGGTCATCCAGGCCGGCGTGACGGTCCGACACGCGATCGACAGGGGGCGGGGCGCGTCCGCGCGGCTATGCCGGGACGTCGCCGCGCGCCTTGGGGAACCGGCGAGGGTCGCCGTCATGATCGAGGAGCACGACGCGATCGCCTGGTCGGCCGGGGACCGCGAACCGCGTGAGCGGCGCATCGTCGTGGATTGCCAGGCCGAGGGATGACAGCCACGACGGTCCCCCACACCGCGGCACGGGACGTTCGACATCCGCCGACGAGGTGGCGACCCATAGCCTGGCTGTTCGCCCCTGCCCCGCCGACCCGGTTGGCGGTGTTGCGGATACTGGTGGGCGCGTACGCCACGGTGTGGGCCACAGTCCGCCTGCCCGCCCACCTCGATCACGCCCACCAGGTTGCCGATCGCTGGCAACCGGTTGGGTTGCTGGCGCCGCTCGACGGGCCGCCGGTCGACGGCGCGCTCTTCGGGCTGTCCGTGGGCGCGCCTTTCGTCGGGGTTCTGTTCGTTGTTGGTTGGGGTTACCGGCTCATCGGCCCGCTGTTCGCGGTGGCCATACTGGCGCTGGCAACCCTCGACAGCTCGTGGGGGCAGGTGTTCCACACCGAGAACCTGCTCGTCCTCCACCTGCTGATCCTCGCTGCGGCACCGGCGGCAGACACGCTGACCATAGGACGCCACGAAACGCTGCCGGGCGACATCGCAAGCGAGCGCTATGGCTGGCCGGTGCGGCTGGCGGCGGTGGTGGTCGTCCTGGCATACGTGGTGGCGGGCATCGCCAAGCTCCGCATCGGCGGCCTCGACTGGCTCGACGGCGCCACGCTGCAGCACTGGGTTGCCAAGGACAACTTGCGCAAGGCCCTGCTCGGCGATGCGTACTCCCCCTTCGGGCCACCGCTGGTCGGCCAGCGATGGGTGTTCCCCCCGCTGGCCGTGGCGACCGTGGTCATCGAGCTGGGGGCGTGGGTGGCTCTGACCGGCGGGCGTTGGCGGACGATCTGGGTCATCACGGCCTGGGTTTTCCACGTGGCGGTGTTGGCGCTGATGGCGATCCTGTTCCCGTACCAGCTCAGCGGCGTCGCTTTCGCGCCGTTCTTCCGTCTCGAGCGGATCGCCGGCGCTGTGCGCGGGCCTACTGATCCTCGGCCCGCAGTGCGTCGGCCTTGTTGGGTGCTGGCGTCCCGGGCTGGTGGAGCAGGTTCACGACGTCGGTGACGCCGGGAGTGGCTCGCACCTCGCGCTCGACGTGGTCGGCGGCAGCGAGGTCGGGCACCTCGCCGCGCAGCGTCACCACCCGCTTGTTGACGTCGATCGTCAGGTGAGGCCCGTCGACCCGCCCGAGCACCTCGCTCCGGATCTTGTCGGCCAGCGTGTGGTCGTCCTCGGGGACATGGGGCTGCGGGTGACGGAGCTTGTGGATCACGCCCTCGGCCCGGCCCTTGCCGTAGCTGGCGTGGCGTTCGACCGCCCGCACCTCGCGACGTACTGTCGCACGGCTCCGGTCCTTGAGCTCGGCCCGGCGCCTGCGTCCGCGGACTGGATCGAAGACGTAGGCGAGCGTCGCCCCGACGCCGGCGGCGATCGTCAGCTTGACGAGGCTTGCACCCCTCATGGGACGCACCTCCTTGTCGGCTCGGCGCCCGCCTCCCTCAGGGTACGACTGCACACAAGGGGGCGTGCCCCCGCCGGTGGCGGGTTGGCCGGACCGGCTCGTAGTCTGAGCCCGATGTCTGACGCGGCGTCAGGTTCGGCGCTGCACCCGGCGCTCCACACCCGGTTCTGCGACCTGGTGGGCTGCCGCTACCCCATCGTGCAGACGGGGATGGGGTGGGTGTCGGGCGCCTCGCTGACCGCCGCCACCAGCTGTGTCGGTGGGTTCGGCATCCTCGCCGCGGTCACCATGACGCCCGATCAGCTGGCCGAGTCGATCACCGCGGTCAAGGAGCGGACCCCCAATGCCTTCGGGGTCAATCTGCGGGCGGACCAGCCGGACCTGGCCGATCGCATCGAGCTGTGCGTCCGGGCGGGTGTCCGGCTGGTCAGCTTCGCCGGCGCACCCACCAAGGACGCGATCGGCGAGCTCCACGGCGCGGGCGTGCTGGTCATGCCCACCGTGGGCGCCCGGCGCCACGCCGAGAAGATGCTGGAGTGGGGCGCCGACGCCGTCATCGCCCAGGGTGGTGAGGGCGGCGGGCACACCGGCGCTGTCCCGACGTCGCTGCTGCTGCCACAGGTGGTCGACGCCGTGGGGGCCGAGATCCCCGTCCTGGCGGCCGGGGGCTTCTACGACGGGCGTGGCCTCGTGGCTGCGCTGGCCTGGGGAGCCGACGGCGTGGCCATGGGCACCCGCTTCCTGCTCACCCGCGAGAGCCGCGTGCCCGATGCGATCAAGCGGCGCTACCTGGATGCGGCCGTGACCGATACGGTGGTCACCACCGCCGTCGACGGCGCACCGCAGCGGGTGATCCGCACCCAGACGGTCGACCGGCTGGAGCGGGCCTCGCCGCTCAGCCGCCTGCCCCGGGCGCTGCGGGCGGCACTCGCCTTCCGCCGCTTGACCGGCACGCCGCTGCCCGACCTGGTGCGCGAGGGCGTGGCCATGCGCAAGAACCAGGGGCTGTCGTGGTCGCAGGTGGTCATGGCCGCCAATGCGCCCATGCTCATCAAGTCGGCGCTGGTGGACGGCAAGCCGGAGGCCGGTGTGCTGCCGACGGGTCAGGTCACCGGCGTGATCGAGGAGCTGCCCTCGGTGGCCGAGCTCCTCGAACGCATCGCCGCCGACGCGACCGCCACCCTCGAGCGCCTGCAGGGCCCATTGCCGTTCCCACACCCGCGCAGTTCCGAGGCAATGGGTTCCGCCGATCGGGGGGCGAGGTCATGAGTTCCCGTTCCGGAACCCATGCCCTCATTCTTTGTCGGTCGGAACCCATGACCTCCGGCGCCCGCATCGCCGGAGCGCCGACGTGCCAGGAACCAGGATGAGCGAGGCCTACATCGTGGACGCAGTTCGCACGCCGGTCGGCAGGCGCGGGGGTGGGCTGGCCGGCGTCCACCCGGCCGACCTGGGTGCGCACAGCCTGACGGCCCTGGTCGAGCGCACGGGCATCGACCCGGCGGCGGTGGAGGACGTGCTGTTCGGCTGCGTCGACACCATCGGCGGCCAGGCCGGTGACATCGCCCGCACCTGCTGGCTGGCGGCGGGGCTCCCCGAGCACGTGCCCGGCACCACCGTCGACCGCCAGTGTGGATCGTCGCAGCAGGCCATCCATTTCGCTGCCCAGGCGGTGCTGTCCGGGACGATGGACGTCGTCGTGGCCGGCGGCGTGCAGCAGATGTCGCAAATCCCCATCTCGTCGGCCATGACCGCCGGCCAGCCGTTGGGCTTCGACGACCCGTTCAGCGGGTCGCCGGGGTGGGTCGCGCGCTACGGCACGCAGGAGGTGAGCCAGTTCCGGTCGGCGGAGCTGATCGCCGAGAAGTGGGACATCGGGCGCGACGAGATGGAGCAGTTCGCCGTGGAGTCCCACACCCGTGCCCTCCGGGCCCGCAACGAGGGCCGCTTCGACGCCGAGATCGTGCCGCTGGGCGCGTGCACCGCCGACGAGGGGCCGAGGGAGCCCGACTGGGGCAAGATCCGCTCACTGCCGGCCCTGATCGAGGGTGGGCGGGTGACGGCGGCCTGCTCGTCGCAGATCTCCGACGCCTCGGCGGCGCTGCTGATCGTCAACGAGAGGGGGCTTGCGGACCACGGGCTCTCGCCTCGGGCGCGGATCCACCACATCTCGGTGCGTGCGGACGACCCGGTGTGGATGCTGACGGCTCCGATCCCCGCCACCGCCCACGCGCTGGCCAGGACCGGCATGCGCCTCGACGACATCGACCTCGTCGAGATCAACGAGGCGTTCGCCTCCGTCGTCATCGCCTGGGCGCGGGAGGCCGGTGCAGACCTGACCAGAGTCAACGTGAACGGCGGGGCCATCGCCCTCGGCCACCCGCTCGGCGCCACCGGCGCCCGCCTGATGACGACCCTGCTCCACGAGCTGGAGCGCCGCGGCGGGCGCTGGGGCCTCCAGACGATGTGCGAGGGCGGCGGCCAAGCCAACGTGACCATCATCGAGCGGCTGTAGGACCCATACGGTCGGACCGGTGCCGGGGACGGCCCGACGGCCGACCGGCCACGGCCGACCGGCTAGCCGACCTTGGGCTGGGCCCGCTCGATGATCGTGGAGAGATCGAGCCCCGGCGGCAGGGTGCCCAGCGCCAGCCCCTCCTCTCCGGTCAGCCGGGAGGCGCAGAACGCGTGCGCGACGGCGGGATGGCCGTAGCGCACCAGCAGGCTGCCCTGGAAGGCCAGGGCCATGGCCTCGACGACCCGCCGGGCCCGGGACTCGATGCCGACGAGGTCCCCGAGCTCGCGGCGCACGCGGGCCACGGCACCGTCGAGTCGCTCGTCCGCGCCGCGCGTGGCGTCCATCTCGGTCAGGAACGCCTCCAGCGCCACCGGCTCGCGGGCCATCGCCCGCAGCACGTCCAGGCAGATCACGTTGCCCGAACCCTCCCAGATGCCGTTGAGCGGGCTCTCGCGGAACAGCCGGGGCATGATCGATTCCTCGACGTAGCCGTTCCCGCCCAGGCACTCGAGCGCCTCGCCGATGTGGGTGGGCTGGCGCTTGCAGGTCCAGTACTTCCCCACGGCGGTGGCGATGCGCCTGAGGGCGTCGGCGTCCTCGTCACCGCGGGCGGCCTCGTCGAACGCACGGGCCAGTCGCATCGCCGTCACCGTCGCGGCCTCGGACTCCACCGCCAGGTCGGCGACCACCGCCCGCATGAGCGGCTGGTCGACCAATGTCGAGCCGAATGCCGAACGATGAGCGGTGTGGTGGAGCGCCTGAGCAGTGGCTTGTCGCATCGTGGCGGTCGCCCCCAGCACGCAGTCCAGGCGGGTGTGGGCGACCATGTCGATGATCGTGCGGACGCCCCGGCCCTCCTCGCCGACCACCCACGCGAGCGCACCATCCAGCTCGATCTCGCTCGACGCGTTGGACCGGTTTCCGAGCTTGTCCTTCAGGCGCACGACCCGGAACCCCGAGTTGCGTTCGCCGTCGGGCAGCCAGCGCGGTACCAGGAAGCAGGTCAATCCGCCCGGGGCCTGCGCCAGCATCAGGAACACGTCCGACATCGGCGCCGAGCAGAACCACTTGTGCCCGGTGAGCCCCCACATGCCGCGTTCACCGCCGATGTCCCCGCCCCCGGCGATTCGCTCAGCCCGGGTGGTGTTGGCCCGGACG
>Ga0299907_10000542_pt1 | contig 18757 bp, 16 predicted proteins | sample RVTome_16_FD_198680 | JGI IMG/M metagenome (GOLD analysis project Ga0299907, IMG submission 198680) | Soil microbial communities from uranium-contaminated site in the Upper Colorado River Basin, Wyoming, United States - RVT152D67 (version 2) ...
TCACCGTGTCGCTCGGCACGCTCGTCATCGAGAAGGGCCTGGTGAACTCCGTCGGCGCGTCGACCTACTCGTACGTGCCGCGCTGCACGGCTTACGTGCAGCTCTCGTACCAGGCGAACGACGGCATTGTCGAGGTGTACGACGTCCTCGGCGGATTCGGCGAGGCGCAGGACCACGTGCAGGACGTCGAGCGCGTCCGCTCCGACCTCGACCGCCTCTACAAGGAGGTGCGCGAGAAGGCCGACGGCGTCTACTGCGAGCCGGGCGAGCACGACGTGGTGCTCGACTCCGACCTCGCCGGCATCCTCGCCCACGAGGCGATCGGCCACACCTGCGAGGCCGACCTCGTGCTCGGCGGCTCGATCGCGGGCGACCACATCGGCGACATGGTCGCGTCCGAGAAGGTGACCTTGGGCGACTGGGGTGCGCGCGGTCCCGACGGCAACGGCGGCATCGCCATCCACGTCGACGACGAAGGCACGCCGTGCCGCGACGTCACGCTCATCGAGAACGGCGTCCTCAAGGAGCTCATGCACAACAAGGAGACGGCGCGCATCATGGGCGCCGAGCCCACTGGCAACGCGCGCGCGTTCCGCTTTGACGACGAGCCGCTCGTGCGCATGCGCAACACCGCCATCAAGCCCGGCACCGACAAGCTCGACGAGATGATCGCGTCGGTGGATCGTGGCTACTACTTCCTCCGGCCCACCAACGGCCAGGCCGACTCGACGAGCGAGTTCATGTTCGGGGTCGGGATGGGCTACGAGATCGTGGACGGCAAGGTCGGTCGTGCCGTGCGCGACACCACGATCTCCGGCGTCGCCTTCGACATGCTCAAGACGATCACGCACGTGAGCGACGACATGACGTGGACGCACGGCGGCATGTGCGGCAAGAAGCAGATGATCCCCGTCGGCATGGGTGGCCCCGCCATCAAGTGCCGCATCACGGTCGGGGGTCGGTCGTGACCCTCGCCGTCAATCCCGACACCGGCCTCGACGTCGCCACCGATGCCGTCGCCAGAGCCATCAAGGCGGGCGCGGAGGAGGCGAAGGCCAACCACGCCTTCACCGAGATGTTCGAGGTCAACTTCGACACGAACGACGTAACGCTCGTCCGCACCACCGTCGGCGACACGCTTGCGATCACGGTCTACGACGGCACCCGCAAGGGCACGTCACAGCTCACGGGCCGCGCCCACGATGCGGTTGAGGCCGCGATCGACCAAGCCCTCGACTCGGCGCGAGCCGGCGAGCCCGACCCGGCCAACGTCCTCCCGGCCGAAGCGGTCGAGCCGGCGCCCAGCTCGGGCCACGAGGTCCCCGACCAGGACGCCATGGTCGACGCCGTGCTCCGCCACATCGAGCGCACCACGGCCGAGTACCCCGACATCCGCACGGACTCGTCGCAGTACTACTTCACGAACACCTGGAGGTCGTACGCGAACTCCCGCGACCGCGTGCAGCAGGCGCGGCAAGGGCGGTACAACGTGCAGCAGGTCGTCACCGCCAAGCGCGGGCAGACGGCCACGTCGTTCAACTTCACGGTGCAGATGAGCAATTCGCCGTTGGGCGAGCTGTTCGAACTGCCGCTCGTGCGGCGGATGTTCGACAACACGATGGCGTCGTTCGGCGTCAAGCCCATCCCGTCGACGTTCGTGGGCGACGTGATCTTCGCCCCCGAGGCGCTCAGCACGCTCGTCAGCGCAGTCCTCGAGGCGGTATCGGGCATGTCGCTCATGCGCAAGACGACGCCGTTCCTCGACCGTCTCGGCACGGCCATCGCCTCGCCGGCGCTCAGCTTGCTGCACCGCCCGAGCGAACTGGCCGGCGCTCCCGCCTTCGACGGCGAGGGCTTCGTCAACCGCGACCTCGACATAGTCAAGGACGGCGTGCTCCAGAACTTCCTCGTCGACTGGTACTTCTCGCACAAGCTCGACCGGCCGATGACGAGCGGCGTGAGCAACATCGTCGTCGCGTCGGGTGACACGCCGGTCGACGACATCATCGCCGGCACCGAGCGCGGCATCGTGCTCGGCTACTACTCGGGCGGCACGCCCAACCAGAACCTCGACTTCTCGGGCGTGGCCAAGAACTCGTTCTACGTCGAGGACGGCAAGATCGTGCACCCGACCACCGAGACGATGATCGCAGGCAACTTCGGAAGCGTCCTCGAGTCGATCGGCGCCGTTTCCCGCGAGTCGCTCGACTTCGGGCCCGCCCGCTACCCGTGGGTGGCCACGTCTGGCGTGACGATCTCGACCAAGTAAGCCTGAGCGCGATGGACGGGGCGCGCCCTGGCCACGTGCCGGGGCGCGCCACGCGTGGCGGGACCTGACGCTCCGCCCGAAAGCAACGCGGGAGCGGTGACCTACGGCTGCGCGTAGCGCACGGCACTGCCCCGCACGATCGCGCCGTTCAACGTGTCGAACTCCGGCCCCAGGAAGTCGGCCGCGTTGAACATCAGCGTGCACGGCGACGCCTCCACGAAGCCCTCGTCCTCGTGTACGTCCGACTGCTTGACGCCCTCGACACAGTTCGCGTAGTGGTGCTGCCCGCCGAAGAGGTGACCGATCTCGTGCGCCGTCACGTTGGGCCGCGCCTCGTAGTCGAACATCACCGGCACGGGGTCGAACATGAGGTCGGTGAACGTATAGGCCTCGGCCACGAGGAACGCGCGGTCGTCGTGGGCAACGCCGCCGATGCAGTCCGCGAGGCCGGCGATCGCCGTCTGCCCGAGCTGCTCGATGTCCTTTGACGTCAGCACTTCGACGACATCGACGCCATCGGGCCGCGCGCCGTCCAGGTGATCCTTCGCCTGCTGGATCAGCCCCATCGCGTCGGGCGACGAGAACGTCACCGCCTCGTAGTCCGTCACCTCGAGGTCGATGTTCAACGGCGCGTACGAGCGCGCCGCGGTCGTCATGATCGCCTCCGCGTCCGCCTGGGGCACGCCGTCGAGCAGCACGAGCACGTCGAGCGTGATCTCCTGACCGACGTCGATGCCGTCGGTGGCCGCGGTCGGGTCGCCCACGAGCGTCCCCGCGCCGACGAACTCCTGGTCGGCTTCCCGCACCGCGTCGGGTCCGCCTTCGAGCCCGCACGCGTGCTCGTCGTCCACCGGAGGCGAGGAGCCAGCGTCGACCCGCGACGCGGCCGCGTCGTACTCGGCAGCCGGGTCCGTCGACAGCACGTTCTGCACCGCCACCGTGTACGTGCCGGCTGCCGGCTGGAACAACGTCACGGTGTCGGTGGAGCCGAGCTCGAAGGAGCGCGCTACCTCCGTCCCGTCGGGCGCGTAGACGTACAGGTCGAACTCCACGATCCCACCCGTCGTCGCCGGCGCGATCGCGACGAGCACGTCGTCGGACGGCGCGACCGACGACAGGTCACCGATCGTGAGCGCGAACGTGTCGCACGTCGGGTCGAACACCGGCGAGGGTGCGCCGACGACACAGCCGCCACCCGCCAGACCTCCCGTCTGTGCGACCGTCGAACCGCCCCACGTGACGCTCGCGTTCGACGCGTCGACCGTGCCCGACGACGGCGACGAGCTCGTGGCCGGGCCGCTCAGCACGAGCGCGGATGTGGTGGCGAGGACGGCCGCGAGCGCGACAGGCCGACGGCAGGGGCTGCGGTGAGAGGTCACGGAGGCAGCAATTCGACGCGGCGGCCGACGCGTCCTCCGCTCGCCGCAACGCCGATGACCCCGCGTCACCCGTTCGGGTGACACACCGTCACCGTTCGTGCCGTTTCGTCTCGTTTTCGTCCGCGTGTCAACGCTCCCCTGCGGCCTCACCTCCTTCCAGGTCCAGGTCGAGGGCGAATCCCCACAGCGGCACGGTCGGCACCGGCGTCCAGTCGCGCTCGGCCACCCGCCGGAACCCGATCCGTTCGTACAGCCGGTGCGCGGACGCCATCCACGGCGTCGAATGCAGGACGAGCCGGCCGCGGCCCGCGGCGCGTGCCCGGTCGATGCACGCAACCATCAGCGCCTCGCCGACGCCCTGCCGTTGCGCGGCAGGGTGGACCCCGAGCATGCGGACCGCTGCTTCGCCCTCGACGAGCTCTTCGGCGAGCGGGGACTCGAGCCCTGGCACGTACGTGACGCATCCGACGACTTCGCCGTCGCGCCCGTCGGCCGCGTTGGCCCCTTTGACCGCAGCGAGCACCACGCCGTCGACGGCACGCTGCGCGACCGCCCGCAGCCGGTCCTCGTAGCCCGCGCTCGTGTCCGCGTTGGTGAGACCGCGGTACGCGGCGACGACCAGCTCACCGAGCGCGCCGTACTCGGACGGCTCGGCAACACGCACCGTGATCGACCCCTTCGTCGTCATGCGGCGCTCACGTCGGGCAGCCGTTCCTTCACGAACGCGAGCAGCTTCGCCCGCGCCGCGTCGGCAGCGTCGCCGGTGAGCCGGTTGGCTGCGATCACCCCTTCGACCAGGTCGGCGACGATGTCGGCCAGCGGGCGGCCGGCGGCGCGCACGGCGACGATGCACCTCCCGTCGGGTTGCCAGCGCAGTGAACGGTCGAGGTCGGGGCTGGCCGGCGGCGAGCGGAACGCGGGTGGCACCAGCCCGACCGCCCGGGCCGAGTCGGCGACGGTGCGCGCCGTCGCGCTGAACCGTGCCGACCACGGCTCTCGCTGCGGTGCGTCGTCGCCGGACACCCGTTTCTCCGCCACGAGGGCATTGTGCACCCCGGGTGTGACAGAAACCCGGCCGGTCTGCCAACGGTCGCCAGCGGCCGTTCACAGGGGATCCGAGCTCTTGTCGCAGTGGTCTCGTATCGTCCGTTGCGTGTGCCCGACGGCGCTCAACCCTGCACAACAACGCGTGGTCGACGACCTCCTTGCACGTGGCGCGCCCCGGCCGGCGTTCGCCGAGGGGCTCGACCTCGCCCTTCTCGCCGCCCTCGAGGACGGCCTCACACCCATCGCCCGGCGCATCGAGCCGCTCGAGGTCGCCTTGCACGTCAACAAAGGCGCGCTCAGCCAAGTCCTCGCGTGCGAGAGCTACCACCATGTGGAGGCGACCGTCCCCTTCGCCTGGTCGGTGGCCACGACTCGCGGCGTCATCGCCCACAAGGCCATCGAGCTCGCCGTCTTCGCGCCGCCCGGCACGCCGCCGCTACAGCTCGTCGACGACGTCATCGAGCGGATCGCCGAGACGGGCGACGACCGCTCCCCCCGTGACTTCCTCCGATCGGCGACTGCGGTCGACGTCGCCGAGCTGCGGGCCACGGCCAGCCAGGTCGTGACCGCCTTCGAGGCCAGCTTCCCTCCGCTCGACAAGGCGTGGCGCCCTCGCCTCGAGGCGCCGTGCCGGGTCGAGCTGTGCGGAGGCACGATCATCTTGCGGGCAAAGGTCGACCTCGCGCTCGGCCGGCCGGTCGGCAACGAGGCCCGCGTCCTCATCGTCGACGTCAAGACCGGGCGGCCGTGGCCCGGCCACCTCGACGACCTCCGCTTCTACGCGCTGTGCGAGACGGTGCGGTCCGGCGTGCCGCCGTTCCGCATCGCCACGTACTACCTCGACTCGGGGCGGTGGCAGTCCGAGGACGTCCAGGTCGACGTGCTCGAGAGCGCGGTCCGGCGTGTCGTGGCCGGCGCCGCCCGCCTCGCCGAGCTCCGCTTCGGTGGACGACCACCCACGATCAGCCCTGGTCCCACGTGCGGGTACTGCCGGCAACGGGACGCCTGCGCCGGCGCCCGCGAGTGGGAAGAGCGCCGCGAGGCGCAGGGGCTCGAAGCGATCGCCTAGCTCGCACTCCGGCTAGCTCGGCGGCGTCGAGGGGCGGGCGAGCCGCTCCTCCAGCAGGCGGATCATCGGCACGAGCCGTGGCGGGTCTGGCCAGGTCACGCGTTCGTACCCGACGTCGGCAGCAGCCTCGGCGCACACCGCGCCCACGCACACGGCGAGTGTCGGACCATCGGCGGCGAACGCCGCCCGGACGTCGTCGGGCACGCCCAGTTGGCCCGCGATGCGATCGAAGAAGCGCACCGCGGGCTGGCTGGTGAACGTCACGGCGTCGAGCTCGCCGGCCACGAGCCGGCCCACGAGGTGTTGTGCCGGCGCGAGATCGGAAGGGAGGCGCCATCGATACACGGGGACTTCGATGAGCTCGTCGCCGTCGCGGTCGAGCAGGTTACGGATGGCGACGGTCGACGGGTGCTCGTCGGGGTCGAACAACTGAAGAGCGACGCGGCGCGGTGCTGTCGCGGGCGCACGGGTCGAGCCGACGGTCGACTCGCCGGCCAGCTCGGCAGCGAGGTGCTCGACCACCTCGGCCATCGACTCGCCGGACGCCCGCCACGACACCTCGATCCCGGCCTGCTTGATAGCGGACGCGCCCTTCGCGCCGCGCGCGATGACGCGCGTCGCCGCGCCGGCGAGTGCGGCGACGAGTCGATCGCGCGCGCCCCAACGCTCGGCGGCGTCGAGCCAGTGGCGGATGCCGAAGCCGGTGCCAACGACGAGCCACTGCGGCGGCTGCTCGATCAAGGCGTCGGTGGCGTCGCGCAGCGCAGGGTCGGCCGCGATGTCGACGGTTTCCATGGTGGGGCCGTGGACGACCGCGGCTCCGCGCCGGGTGAGCAGGTCGATCTGCTCGGCGGCGCGCCGGTCGGCGGTGACGCCGACGGTCCGGCCGCGCAGTCGCGCCGGCTGATCGCTCGCGGTGGCGGAACCGCCGGTCTCGGCCACGTCAGTTGAGCGAGAGGTTGGGCGGGGCGGTCGCGTACGCGGCCCGCAACCCGCCTTGGTGGCGGAGGACGGCCGCCCATAGCTCGTCGGGCTCGGTCGTGAGCGGGTCGTGGGGCAAGGCGGGCATGAGGATCCAGCCGCCCTGCTCGAGCTCGACTTCGAGCTGGCCGGCCGACCAGCCCGCGTAGCCCGAGAAGACGCGGAGCCCGGTGATGGCGTCGCCGTACTGGTCGGGGTCGCGGTTGAGGTCGACGCTGAACAGGCTGGCGACGGTTCCTTGGAGGCCGTCCACGAGCTCGAAGTCGAGGCCGGCGCGCACGCGACCGAGGCAGATCACCGAGTTGACCGCGACCGGTCCGCCGCGGAACACCTCGGCGGGCGGGAGGGCGAGGTACTGCCACTGCGGCAGGATCTCGTGGACGGGCGCGCCCATCCGCCGGTTGAGGATGATGCCGAGCGCGCCGTCGTCGCCGTGCGCGAGCAGCAGCACGACAGCGCGAGCGAAGTTGGGGTCGTCGAGGCTCGGCGACGCCACGAGGAGCTGGCCGATGAGCGACGCGTTCACGGCACGGCCCCCTCGTCGACCGCCGCGATCCGACCACGGCGGGTGTGGCGGTGCTCGTCGAGGCTGGAGAGGAGGCCGGGCGTGACGTTGACGGCAACGCTCACCGCAAGGAACACGGCTGCCGCGCCGATGACGGTGGCGCGCGGCCCGACGACGTCCGTGAGCGCGCCCTGCACGAGCGAGCCGATGGGGTAGGCGCCGGTGAACGTCATGATGTAGAGCGCGATGAGGCGGCCGCGCAGCGCGTCGGGCACGAGCAGCTGCACGCTGGTGTTGAGGTTGGCGACGGTGATGAGCATGGCCGCGCCGGCGACGGCTGCGGCAGCAGCGGCGATGACGACGTTTGCTGCAGCCCCGAAGCCGACGACCGCGGCACCGTAGACGAGCATCGCGCCACCGACGAGGCGGCCTCGGCGGGTGATTGAGCCGAGCGAGCCGAGCACGACCGCGCCGACCACCGCACCCCCGCCGAAGGTGGCAGCGAGGAGGCCGTAGGTGCTGGCGCCGACGTGGAAGACGTCGTCGGCGAAGACGGGCACGAGCTGCACGACCGGGTTGACGAGGAACGCGACCGCAGCGACGAGACAGACCGCGAGCACCATGCCGCGGTGGCGGCGCGTGTAGTCGAGGGATTCGCGGAACTGCGAGAGGACCTGGTGGTCGCGCCGCTCGTTGTGCACGACGTGGTCGATGCGGATGCCGGCGAGGGCGACGAGCACGGCCCCGTACGAGAGCGCGTTGATGAGGAACGCCCACGACGGGCCGAAGCGAGCGAGCACCGCGCCACCGAGCGCGGGGCCGATGGCGCGGGCCGCGTTGAACTGCGCGGAGTTGAGCGTCACCGCGTTGAGCAGCCGCTCACGGGGGACGAGCTCGACGACGAACGACTGCCAGGACGGGATGTTGACGCCGGCGACGACCCCACCGAGGAAGACGAGCGCGATGAGCACCCAGGCGGGCGCGAGGTCGGCGACGTACAGGGCCCAGAGCAGCACGGCGAGCGCGCCCATGATCGACTGCGTCACCAGGAGGACGCTGCGGCGCGGGTAGTGGTCGGCAGCCCAGCCGCCGACGGGGCCGAGGAACATCGCCGGGATGAACTGGGCGAAGCCGGCGACGCCGATCAGCGCGGCCGAGTGGGTCCGCTGGTAGAGCACGTACGGGATCGTGACGTTCTGCATCCACGTGCCGCAGTTGGAGAGCAACGCGCCCGTCCAGAAGCGGGCGAAGCTCGGCGACCGCAGCGCGACGACCGCATGGGCCAGACCCCGTTCCCGTGGCGCCGCGGCGCGCTCGGTGGCCGTCGCGTCGAGCGCTGGTGCATCGACGGGAGAGGCGGCAGCGTCCGGGGCGCGAGCAGCCACGTCACCGAACCTACCCCGGCGCGGCCTGCTGCCCTTTCTGCCGCCGGAGCAGGTGCCTTAGCATCCCGGCAATGGTCGACAAGGAGGCAGTGCCAACGGTCACCACGCCACGACAAGGTGAGCTCGTGCCGCTGCGCCGCCCCGGCACGGTGCTCTGGCGAGAGGATGGTGCCACCGCTGACACCGCCGCCGACCTACGACGGTCGGATGTCGACGAGTGGGGCCGCTCGGAGGCGATGCGGTCACTGGCGAGGGCGGTGTTCGGTCCCGTGTACCGCAACTGGTTCAGGGCCGAGTGGGAAGGCCTGGAGAAGATCCCGCTCACGGGCGGCGCGCTGATCATCGCCAACCACGCGGGTGCGATCCCGTCGGACGCGCCCGTGATCATGCACGGCATCGAGGAGGAGCTCGGCCGTCCCGTGTACGGGCTGGCCGACCACTTGTTCCGGGCGCTTCCGGTGGTCGGGACGATGTGGTCGCGGGTCGGCGGCGTGCCCGCGGACCCCGAGAACGCCTACCGGTTGCTGCGCGAGCAGCAACAGCTTGTGCTCGTGTTCCCCGAGGGCGCGAAGGGCACCGGCAAGACCTACCGCGAGCGCTATCAACTCCGCCGCTTCGGGCGCGGCGGGTTCGTCGAGATCGCGATGAAGGCGGGCGTGCCGATCGTGCCCATCGCGGTGGTGGGCGCCGAGGAGTCGATGCCTATCGCGTTCAAGGTGCGCAGCCTCAGCCGCGCGCTCAAGCTGCCGTACTGGCCGGTGACGTTCAACCAGCTCGTGTTCGGACCGGTCGTCGGCAGCCTCCTGTACTTCCCCGCGAAGTTCCGGCTGCGCGTGCTCGACCCCGTGGTGCTCGACGTGCCGCCGGACCAGGAGCGCTACTCGAAGAGCCGGATCATGGACGAGGCCGAGTCCATCCGCGTGGCGCTGCAGGAGCAGCTCTACGACATGCTCAAGAACCGGCACTCGGTGTGGTTCGGGTGACGGGCGCATCCTCGGTGCGGTCCGGCTGATGGGACGGCGCGTCCTCGTCACCGGCGTCGGCACCTTCTGGGGCGGCCGCGTGGCCCAAGCGTTGGAGCGCGACCCCGACGTTGAGATGATCGTCGGCCTCGGCGTGGAGGAGCCCAAGGTCGCGCTCGAACGCACGGAGTACGTCCGGGCCGACCAGAGCTACTCGATCCTCTCCCGCATCGCGCGCGCCACGCAGGTCGACACGGTGCTGCACACGTTCCTCGTCGTCGACTCGACGCGCATCAGCGGGCGGGCGCTGCACGAGACAAACGTCATCGGGACGATGAACCTGCTCGCCGCTGCGGGCGCGCCCGACAGCCCCGTGCGCACGCTCGTGGTGAAGTCGTCGACGCTGGTCTACGGCAGCACCTACCAGGACCCCGCGTGGTGGCGCGAGGACATGGCGCGCACGAAGCCGCCGACGAGCAGGGTCGAACGGTCGCTGCTCGAAGTCGAGGGCTACCTGCGCGACTTCGCGGAGGACAACCCGCACGTGTCGGTGTCGCTGCTGCGCTTCGCCAACGTGCTCGGCACCGACATCGTCACGCCGCTCACGAAGGCGTTGCAGCTCCCGCTCGTGCCCAGCGTGGCTGGCTTCGACCCGCTGGTTCAGTTCGTCCACGAGGACGACGTCGTGCGCTCGATCCTGTGGGTCATGCGCAACTCACAACCCGGTGTCTACAACGTTGCGGGCGACGGCAAGCTGCCGTGGAGCGAGGTCGTAGCCATGTGCGACAAGCGCACGGCGCCGCTTCCACCGGTGCTCACGAACTGGGCGATGGCGCCGCTCGCCGCGCTCAACGTCGTGGACCTGCCGCCCGAGCTGCTCGACTTCCTCCGCTACGGCAGGGGCGTCGACAACCACCGCCTCAAGGAGACCGGCTTCCGCTACGCCTACACGTCGGCCGGCGCGGTGCAAGGCTTCGCGGAAGCGGCGCGGCTGCGGCGCACCGTCGGCGACGTCCGCCCGCGCTACCGCTACGAGCGCGACGTCGAGGCGTTCTTCCGCCACTCGCCGGCGGTCGCGCGCGACCCGAACGCGCAATGACCCTCGTGCGCGTCGAGCGCGCCGGAACCGACGGGCGCGTCGCCGTCGTCACGCTCGACGCACCGGAGCGGCGCAACACGCTGACGCTCGACATGGTGAGCGAGATCACGCGCGCCTTCGACACGCTCGAGGACGACGGTGCGGTCGGCGCGGTCGTCGTCACCGGCGCGCCGCCGGCGTTCTGCGCGGGCGCGGACCTCTCGCACCTCGCCGGGGAGAGCGCGGGCGGCGGCGCAACCACCGGCCTGCGCGACATCTACGAGGGCTTCCTCCGCGTCGGCCGCTCGCCCCTGCCGACGATCGCAGCGGTGAACGGCGCGGCCGTCGGTGCCGGCATGAACCTCGCCCTCTGTTGCGACGTGCGGCTGGCCGCCCGCTCCGCCCGTTTCGACACCCGCTTCCTGCAACTCGGCCTCCACCCCGGAGGCGGCCACACATGGATGCTGCACCGCGCGATCGGCGCGGCCCATGCCGCCGCGCTCGTCGTCTTCGGCGAGGTGGTGGACGGGGCCGGGGCCGAGCGGATCGGGCTGGTGTGGCGGTGCGTCGACGACGACGCGCTCCTCCCGAAAGCCATGGAGATGGCGGGCCGGGCCGCGTCCGCACCACGCGCCCTCGCCCAGCGGGTCAAGCGGACGCTGGGCACGATGGCCGTCGTCGACTCCCACGGGGACGCCGTCGACGCCGAGCTGGAGGCCCAGGTCTGGTCGCTCGGCCAGCCCGAGTTCCGCGAGCGGCTCGCCGCGATGCAACGGCGCATATCGTCCCGGCCCTGACACGGTCGTAAAGGCGGGCGCCGCGCCGGGGGTAACGTTCCCGCCCATGCCAGCGGTCGTGTCGCTGCTCACCCCGCTCGTCAACGTGGAGCCCGGCGGCGAAGGCGTCGCCGAGGTCCGCATCCGCAACACCGGGGGCATCGTCGACCAGTTCATGTGCAACCTCCTCGGCGAGGCCAGCGCGTGGGCCCGGTGCGACCCGCCCGTGGTGTCGCTCTTCCCCAACGCGGAGGAGACGGTGCGTGTCGTCTTCGCACCGCCGCGCAGCGCCGCGATCTCCGCCGGCGCGATCGCCTTCGGCGTGCGCGTCACGTCGCAGGAGGACGCCACCTTCTCGCAAGTCGAGGAAGGCGCGGTCCAAGTCGGCGGTTTCGCGGCCGTCGAGCTGCGCGTGGTGCCACGGACGTCGCAAGGCAAGCGCCACGCCGACCATCGCGTCGAGCTGACGAACAACGGCAACGCGCCGGTCACCGCCCGCATCACCGCGATGGACCCCGACGCCATCCTCGCGTTCAAGATCGCGCCGCCCACGATCGAGGTTCCGCCTGGCGGCGTCGCGGTGGCAAAGCTGTCGCTCGTGAGCAGCGAGGTGGCGAAGGGTGGCCTCAAACGCCGTCCGTTCAACGTCACCGTCGAGACGGCCGGGTCGACGTCGACAGCCGACGCTGCGTTCGAGCAGAAGCCGAAGGCCAACGTGCTCATCTGGCTCGCCGTGCTCGCGGTGGCGGCCGTGCTCGTGGTGCTGCTGAGGGATCAGGCGGAGGGCGCCGTGCTCGAATCCGGGATGGCGCTCAGTGCAGCCATGCCTCCAGCAGCTCCTCCCGCCGCTGCGCCCACTCCTCTGCCGTGACGGCGTAGCGCACGTGGTCCTCCCACACGCCGTTGATCTGCAGGTAGCGCTCCGCTACCCCCTCGTCACGGATCGCGAGCTTCTCCACGACGCGATGGCTCGCCGCGTTGCGCGGGATGATCGAGATCTGCACGCGGTGCAAGCCGAGGTCCTCGAAGGCGAAGCGCAGCACGACCACCACCGCCTCGGGCACGTAGCCGTTGCCGGCCAGCGCCTCGTCCATCCAGTAGCCCACGTAGCAGTTCTGGAACGGGCCGCGCTGGATCGAGTTGAGGTTGATCTCGCCGCCGAAGCGGTCGTCCACGAAGATGCCGAACCCGTAGCCCGAACCGAGCTCGCGCTCGCGCTCACGCGCACCGCAACGGGCGACGAACGCGCGCCGATCGGCGATCGGGTTGGGATGGTGCGGCGCGGGGCGCGGTTCCCACTTCTCCAGCCAATCGCGACAGCGCGTGCGCACCTCGCGCCACTGCTCCCAGTCGGCGGGCGCGAGCGGTCGCAGCTGCACGCGCCGCCCCGTCAGCTCGAGACCACTGGCGCGCACGGTGCTCATTGTGCCGTGACGGCCGGGCTCATCGTGCCGTGACGGCGGCAGTCACGAAGCCGCCCGTACCGCGTCAATCGTGGCCGGGTCTTCGAGCGACGAGAGGTCGCCTGCGTCCTCTCCCACCACCGTGGCGCGTATCGCCCGCCGCAGCACCTTGGCGTTGCGCGTCTTCGGCAGCGCGGTGGTGAACCGGATCGCAGACGGCCGGAACGACTTGCCCAGCTTGTCGGCGACGAGGTCGACGAGCTCGGCGCGCAACGGATCGGACGGCGCGGTGCCCGCTTCGAGCACGACGAACCCCCACAGCGCCTCGCCCTTCACGTCGTCGGGGATGCCCACTGCGGCCGCCTCGACGACGGACGGGTGCGACACGAGCACGGACTCGACTTCGGCGGGGCCCAGCCGCTTGCCTGCAACCTTGATCGTGTCGTCGCTGCGGCCATGCAGGAACCACTCGCCATCGGCGTCGACGGACGCCCAGTCGCCGTGGCGCCACACGCCGGGGTACGTCGACCAGTACGTCTCGAGGTAGCGGTCGGGATCGCCGTACAGGCCCCGCGTCATGCCCGGCCACGGCTTCGTGCACACCAGCTCGCCCACCTCGCCGCCGCGCAGCTGGCGCCCTTCCGCGTCGAACACGTCCACGGCCATGCCGAGCGACGGCCCGCCGAGCGACATCGGCTTGATGTGCTCGACGGGGTGCGGCGACAGGAAGCACGCGCCGACCTCGGTGCCACCGGAGATGTTGATGACGGGGCAACGGCCGCCGCCGACGACCTCGAAGTACCAGCGCCACGGGTCGAGGTTCCACGGCTCGCCGGTGGAGCCGAGCACTCGCAACGCGGACAAGTCATGGGCGCGCACTGGCTCGTCGCCGTTCGGCATCAGCGCGCGCACGAGCGTCGGGCTGATGCCGAGGATCGTGACGCGGTGGCGTTCGAGGAACGCCCACAAACGATCCGACGCTGGCCAGTCCGGCGCGCCTTCGTACATCGCGAGCGTGGCGCCGTTGACGAGCGTGCCCACGACCTCCCACGGTCCCATGATCCAGCCCATGTCGGTGAACCAGAACAGGGTGTCGTCGGGCCGGCAGTCGAACTGGAACGCCACCTCCTCGGCCACCTTCACGCCGAACCCCGCATGCACGGCAACGCTGCCCTTGGGCCGGCCGGTGGTGCCCGACGTATACGCGATGAAGAGCGTGTGCTCGCTGTCGACGGCCCGCGTGGGGAACGGCGCCGCGCCCTCGCCAGCTTGCGCCCACCCGCGCCCGCCCGCGAGCCGCGGCACAACGACGCGCGCCGTGACCGTCGGGCAGAGGTCGGCGGCGGCGTTGCCGGTCGAAAGCATGTCCACCTGCTTGCCGCGCCGCCACGCGCCGTCGGCGAACACGAGCGCCTTGGCCGACGCGTCCTGCAGCCGCGTGACGATGGCGTCGACGCCGTAGCCCGAGAAGAGCGGCAAGAACACCGCGCCGAGCTTCATCACCGCGACCAGCGCGGCGACCGTCTCCGGCAGCATCGGCAGGAAGATACCGACGACGTCGCCGCGGCCCACGCCTTCGGACTCCAGCTGCATCGCGAGGCTGTCGGCTTCGCGACGCAACTCCGCGTACGTCCACGACCGCACCTCGCCGTCCTCGCCCTCCCACACGACCGCTTGCTTGGCGGGCGTGGCTTCGGCCCACCGGTCGACCATCGCGGCGGCGAGGTTCAGCCTCCCGTCCACGAACCACGTGGCCCACTCGATGCCTCGCGATGTGTCGACCACCGACGTCCACCGCTCGGCGAACGGGAAGCCGGCGAAGTCGACGAACGCGGCCCAGAACCACTCAGGCGACTCGATCGAGCGCTGTCGCAGCTCCCCCAACGTCTCGATGCCGTGCTCCCGCATGAAGCGGCCGACGTTGGTGGTGTCGAGCGCGTCCGCCGGCGGCTGCCAGCCGTCAATGGTCGGCCCCTCGATATTCGGCACGGGCGCCGATGCTAGTGAGGTTACGATGGGTTGCTCTTGGCGCAGCCCGTCGGACGAACGGAAAGGGGGTGGGCCGCGATGTCGACGTCGACCATTCGCATCCCCGTCCCCGGCTGCTCCGCGTAGAGCTGCTGCGCCTCGACCTCGGAGGCCGGGTCACGGGCCCACCCCGAGGAGAACGAGAGCTTGCCTCTCCCCCCTGACGACCCCGAGCTCAAAGAGGTCGAACGGATCGTCCGACCACCTCGCATCCCCTGGGACGACGAGGAACCCGATCCCGAAGCAACCACCTACACCGCCGCGGTGCACGGGCCCGATCCCGTGCCGTCGTGGGTCATCACCGAGGACGCGGCGCGCCAGCACGAGCTCGGCATCCTGAAGACGGGCAAGGAAGCGGACGTCTACGTCGTGCGGCGCACTCTCGGCGAGCGCGTCAACCTGCTCGCGGCCAAGCGCTACCGCGACTTCGAGGACCGCACGTTCCGCAACGACGCGCGCTACCGGCGCCGCCGCACCGGCGACGCGAGGATCGACCGCGCCGTCGATCAGGGCACGCGCGTCGGCATGGGCTTCCGCGCCATGCTCTGGGTGAACACCGAGTTCGAGACGCTCGGCCGCCTGTGGGCTGCGGGAGCGTCCGTGCCGTACCCGGTGCAGCAGCTCGACCACGAGGTGATGCTCGAGTACATCGGCGACGAGTGGAGCGCCGCACCCCGCCTCGTCGCCGCCCCACTGGGCAAGGCCGAGATCCGCGACCTCTACGAACAGGCGGTGGCACTGCTGCAGACGATGGTGCGCTGCGGCGTCGTCCACGGCGACCTCTCGCCGTACAACCTGCTCGTGTGGCAGGGCCGTCTCGTGATGATCGACCTGCCGCAGGCCGTCGACCCGCTCGCGCATGCGGACGGCCTGGCGTTGTTGCAGCGCGATGTCGACAACGTGTGCGCGTGGTTCGAGCGCAAGGGGGTGGAGACCCGCCGCGGCGACCTGCTCGCGGACCTGCTCTCGCTGCTGTTCTGAGGTTGTTCCGGGGTTGTTCTCGGGTTGTTCTGAGCTGCCCAAGGTGGACATGTCACCGCCCGGGCGCGCCATTGACCACCCCTTGGGCGGGCCGTACGGTCGCTCGAAGACGGGAAAGGGAGCAAGTGGTCATCACGTTCGATGACGACCATGCGTGCGACGCCACGGTGGTCGGCGCCAAGGCCGCCAACCTGGCCGCGGCCGCACGCGCAGGGCTCCCCGTCCTCCCCGGCTTCACCATCCCCGTCGACGTGCTGCGCCGCCGCCCGACCGGACAAGACCTCGACGCGATCCGCACCGCGTGGCGCGCGCTGTCGCTCGACGGCAAGCGCCGCGTCGTCGTGCGTTCGTCGGCCGTCGGCGAGGACGGCGCCAACTCGTCGATGGCAGGCCGGTTCACGTCCGTGCTCGCGGTCGACGGCTGGCCCGCATTCCTCGCTGCAGTAGCCGAAGTCGCCGAGTCCGCGCACGTCGTCAGCCTCGACGGGAGCGGCGCGGTCGAGCACCACGAGATGGCCGTGCTCGTGCAGCCCCACCTCGACGCAGCCGCGGGCGGCGTGCTGTTCGGTGCTGACCCGGTGAGCGGGCGGCTCGACCGCTTCGTGCTCGCCGCCGTCAACGGCGGCCCCGACCAGCTCGTGAGCGGCGAGGCGACCGGAACGCACATCACGCTGTCGCGGCGCGGCCGTGTTCGCAACGTGGAGGGCGAGCCGATCGACGCCATCGTGCGGCGCACCTACGAGCGATTGGCGGCGATGGCGCGCCGAGCCGCGTCCACGTTCGGTGGCCCGCAGGATATCGAGTGGGCCATCGACGCGCGTCGCGTGCTGTGGCTGCTGCAGTCGCGCCCGGTCACGTCGATCGCGTCCGAACCGGCCACGCGCGGCCCGCTGTTCGGGCCAGGGCCGATCGCCGAGACGTTCCCCGACCCGTTGACGACGCTCGAGCAAGACCTGTGGCTCGAACCGCTGCGGGCCGGCATCGTGCACGCCGTCGACCTCACCGGCGCGGTCGCCAGGCGACGCCTCGCCGCGTCGCCGGTGGTCGTGGCCGTCGGCGGCCGCGCCGCGGTCGACCTCGACGTGCTCGGTGGGGCGAGGCAACGGAAGCGGCCGACGGTCTGGGAGCGGCTCGACCCGCGCCCGCCGGCGCGCCGCCTCCGTGCCGCCTGGCGCACGGGCCGCCTTCGCCGTGCGATGCCAACGCTGGTGCGCGACCTCGTCGCGCACGTCGACGACGAGCTGGCGAGCGTGCCGACGCTGTCCAAGCTGAGCGACGGTGCGCTGGCCGACGCGCTCTACGGCTCGCGCCGCCTGCTCGTCGCGCTGCACGGCCAGGAGGTGCTGGCCGGGTTGCTGTTGCAAGCCGCCGGCCGCTACGACGGCGCCGCCGAGGTCGCGGGCGTCACCGGTGCGTCTGCGGCACTGCACGCGCTGGCCGAGGCGCGCCGGCGCGGTGAGGACGAGGCGCGCATCGTCGCGTCGCACCCCGAGGTGCTCGCGCTCGTGCCGCCTGCGGTGCGATCGGCGACGCTCGCGCCCTTCACGGCTGCGTTGCCCGACGACTTGCACGGGCCGTCCACCGGCACGCGTCCCGACGAGAACCACCCCGCGGTGTTGCGCGAAGCGCTCCGCCTGCGCACGCGCTGGGTGCAAGAGCTCTCCGCGATGGCGGCATGGGAGCTCGGCACGCGCCTCGCGGCGGAGGGCTTGCTCGACGGTCCGGAAGACGTGCGGCACGTCACGCTCGACGCGCTGGTCGACGCGTCCGTGTCGAGGCAACGCCCGCCGCTCGCCACGTTCGCCGCCGCGCCGCCGCTGCCGGCCACGTTCCGGCTCGACGGCACCGGTCAACCGCTCGCGGTCGCCGCGCGCGACGCGACGGGCGCCGGCCAAGGCGCGGGTGGCGGCAGGCGGGCCGGCCGCGTCGTGCACACGCCGGACGCGGTCGAGGCGGTCCGCCGCGACGGTCACGACGTCGTTCTCGTGACGCCGACGCTCGCGCCGGGCCTGGCCGCGGTGCTGCCCCACGTGTCCGGCCTGGTGGCCGAGACCGGCAGCGTCCTCAGCCACCTCGCCATCCTCGCCCGCGAGCTGGGCGTGGCCACGGTCGTCGGCGTGCCCGACGCCGCGACCCGCTTCCCCGAGGGCGCGCACGTCGTCGTCGACGGCGTCAGCGGCAGCATCGATGTGGTCGAGATCCCTGCGATGGTCGAGCACTGAGGCCATGAGGTTCCGCCGCCTCGCCGTGGTCTGCGCTACCGGCGTGCTCGTCGCGGCTGCCGCGTACATGCTCGTGTACCTCTACCGGTGGGAGTGGCACCGCGCCGTCATCGCCGGCACGTTCCTGCTCGTCGTCGAAGTCGGCATCGGCATCGCGCTCGTGCTCGACCGCATCGGGCGGCTGGAAGCCAAGCTCAATGCTCGGCAACGCACGGAGCTGGAGGAAACGCGCGCCGCGCTGCGCAAGGCTGAAGCGCCGGCCCGCGAGCCGTTCGCGTGGTTGTCGGACAGCACCGACCGCATGTCCGTGTTCGTCCCGTTGTTGCTCGGCGCGGGCGTGGTGCTGTCCGCGCTGGCGTGGATCGTCGAGCGGGTGGCGCGGCTCACGGCGCGCCCGACGCTGGAACGTGGCCTCGCGCTGCGGCTGCGGCCGCTGACCGCCGCCGCGGGCACGCTGTCGAGCGGCGACCGCGGCTCGTTGTCGCTCCCGACCGGGCCTGCTCGCAGCGTCGGGGGGCGCGTCGCGCTCGCGGCAGTGGTCGCCGTCGCCATCGGCCTCGTCGGCACGGGCATCGACCGCCTCGGCGACGCGTCGCAGAACCGCCCCGACACGCTCGTGCAAGGCAGCGCCGGCCGCGTCGTGCTGGACGTGACGAACAGGCAGGCGCCGGG
>Ga0299907_10000543_pt1 | contig 18749 bp, 12 predicted proteins | sample RVTome_16_FD_198680 | JGI IMG/M metagenome (GOLD analysis project Ga0299907, IMG submission 198680) | Soil microbial communities from uranium-contaminated site in the Upper Colorado River Basin, Wyoming, United States - RVT152D67 (version 2) ...
TCGTTTGGATCCACGACTTCGGCCTCCGGCCGGCCGAAGCGGACCTCGAGGCCGACGACGTGAAGGGCGTCTTCACCGAGGCCTTCGCCGCCGCCTGGCGGGGCGAGGCCGAGAACGACGGGTTCAACCGGCTCGTGCTCGGCGTCGGCCTCACCGCTCGGGAGGTGGCCGTCCTCCGGGCCTACAGCAAGTACCTCCGCCAGGTGGGCTCGGCCTTCTCCCAGGCGTACATGGAGCGGACCCTGGCCGCCAACCCCCACATCGCCCGCCTGCTGGTGGATCTGTTCCAGGCCCGCTTCGACCCCGCCCGCCAGCCCGATGCCGACGACGAGGCCAGCGTCCTCACCAAGCAGCTCGAGGCGGCCATCGACGTCGTCGCCAGCCTCGACGAGGACCGCATCCTCCGCTCGTTCCTGGCCCTGGTGCAGGCGACGCTGCGGACGAACTGGTTCCGGAGGACCGATGCGGGACACCCGGTGGCGTTCAAGCTCGACCCGGCGCAGGTCCCCGACCTGCCCCTGCCCCGGCCTCGGTACGAGGTCTGGGTCTGCTCCCCCCGGGTGGAGGGCGTCCACCTCCGCGGCGGGCGGGTCAGCCGGGGCGGGTTGCGCTGGTCGGACCGCAAGGAGGACTTCCGCACCGAGGTGCTCGGCCTCATGAAGGCCCAGATGGTGAAGAACGCCGTCATCGTTCCGGTCGGGGCCAAGGGCGGCTTCGTCATGAAGCGACCGCCGGCGACCAGCGATCGTGATGTGGTGGCGGCCGAGGTGGCGGCCTGCTACCGCGAGTTCGTGTCTGGGCTGCTCGACCTGACCGACAACATCGAGGGCGGCGAGGTCGTCCACCCGCCGGCCGTCGTCGCCTACGACGGCGACGACCCGTACCTCGTCGTGGCGGCCGACAAGGGCACGGCCACGTTCTCCGACCTGGCGAACTCGATCGCCGCCGAGTACGGCTTCTGGCTCGGTGACGCCTTCGCGTCCGGCGGCTCCTCGGGCTACGACCACAAGAAGATGGGAATCACCGCCAAGGGCGCATGGGAGTCGGTGAAGCGCCACTTCCGCGGCCTCGACGTCGACGCCGACACGGCGCCGATCACGGTGGTCGGCATCGGCGACATGTCGGGCGACGTGTTCGGCAACGGGCTGCTCTGCTCCCGCTCGCTCAAACTCGTGGCCGCCTTCGACCACCGCCACATCTTCCTCGACCCGAACCCCGACCCGGCCGCCAGCGGCGCCGAGCGGGACCGCCTCTTCAAACTGCCCCGATCGTCGTGGGCCGACTACGACCCCGAGGTGATCTCGCCCGGCGGCGGCGTCTTTCCCCGCACCGCCAAGCTGGTCCCACTGTCGCCCGAGGTGCGGGCGGCCCTGGACGTGGACGCCGAGGCCACCCAGCCTGCGGAGCTCATCAAGGCGATCCTGCGGGCGCCCGTCGACCTGCTGTGGAACGGCGGCATCGGCACCTATGTGAAGGCGTCGACCGAGACCAACAGCGACGCCGGCGACAAGGCCAACGACGCCGTCCGCATCGACGCCGGCGAACTGCGGGCCCGGGTGGTGGGGGAGGGCGGCAACCTCGGCTTCACCCAGCGGGCCCGCATCGAGTTCGCCCTGGCCGGCGGCCACATCAACACCGACGCCATCGACAACTCCGGTGGGGTCGACTGCTCCGACCACGAGGTCAACATCAAGATCCTGCTCGACACCGTCGTCGCCGACGGCGAGATGACCGTCCGGCAACGGGACCGGCTGCTGGCCGAGATGACCGACGAAGTGGCCGCCATGGTCCTCCGGGACAACTACGACCAGACCGGGGCGCTGGCCACCGCCCGGGCCCAGGCGGCGCCGATGGTCGACGTGCACGCCCGCTACCTCCGCCGGCTGGAGAGCGAGGGTGGCCTCGACCGGACCATCGAGTTCCTGCCCTCCGACGAGATGCTGGCCCAGCGGCGCTCGGCCGGCAACGGGCTCACCAGCCCCGAGTTCGCCCTGCTGCTCGCCTACACCAAGCTCGACGTGTCGTCCAAGCTGCTGGCCTCCGACGCGCCCGAGGACCCCTGGTTCTGCCGGGAGCTGGCCGCCTACTTCCCCGCCCCCCTGCGCGACGAGCGCTTCGTCTCGGCCATGGAGCGCCACCCGCTGCGGCAGGAGATCATCGCCACCCGGGTCACCAACCTCCTTGTCGACCGGGCCGGCACCAGCTTCATCCACCGGCTCACCGAGGAAACCGGGGCGAGCGTCCCCGAACTGACCCGGGGCCACGCCGCCGCCTGGGAGATCTTCGGCCTCGAGGAGCTGTGGAGCGCCGTCGAGGCGCTCGACAACGTCGTGCCGGCCGCCATCCAGATCGAGATGATGCTGCCCATCCGCCGGCTGGCCGAACGGGCCACCCGCTGGCTGGTACGGCACGGCCCCAGGCCGCTCGACGTCGCCTCCACCGTGGCGGCCAACGCCTCCGGCGCCGCCCGCCTGGCCCGGCTGCTGCCGTCGCTGCTGTCGTCCTCCGACCGGGCCGCGGCCGAGACCCGGGCGTCCGGCTGGGTCGACGCCGGCGTCGGCAAGGATCTTGCCGCCCGGGTGTCGTCCCTCGAAGCCCTGGCCCCGGCGCTCGACGTCCTCCACGTGGCCGGCGGAACCCCGATCCAGGACGCCATGGGGTTCGACACCGGCGTCGGTGCGCTCGTCACCGGGCTCGGACCCGGGGGATCGGGGGTGTCCCCCGGAAAATTCGAAGGCGGAGACGTCCTCCACGACGTCGCCGCCGTCTACTTCGCCCTGGGGGAGGCGCTGGAGCTCGACTGGCTGCGGGACCGCATCGCCGCCCTGCCCCGCGACGACCGCTGGCAGGCGCTGGCCCGCTCGGCGCTGGGTGACGACTACGCCCAGGAACGGGCCGCCCTCACCGCCGAGGTCCTCCGGGCCGGCGGGCTCGACCGGTGGATGGCCCGCCACCAGGCCGCCGTCGACCGCTTCCTCATCGTGATCGACGACATCCGGGGCGGCGCCCCTCCCGATCTCGCCACCCTGTCGGTGGCCATGCGGGAAGCCCGGGCCCTCAGCCAGTCGTCAACCGAACCTTAAGTCAGGCCCCGAAAGGGACGAGCGGGCTCCAATATGCGGGACGGACTAGTCCGTTCGGCTCAACCGGCATGGTCACCGCGCCGTTGTGTCACGTATGGCCCTCTCTCGTCGAATGCGTGTGCGCCTGTTGTCGGCCGCGGCCCTCGTGGCCGCCGCGACCGTGCCCATCCTGACGGTTCCCGCCACCGGGGCCGGAGGATCGGAGCGGACGGCGGCGGCCACGAGCGCCGGTGGGTACTGGCTCTACGGCGCCGACGGCGGCATCTTCGCCTTCGGTTCGGCCGGGTTCCAGGGCGCGACCCGCAGCCAGAGCAACGACATCATCGGCATGGCCTCCACCCCGTCGAGCAAGGGGTACTGGATGGCCGACGACGACGGCGACGTGTTCGCCGCCGGCGACGCCACCGTGTTCGGGGCGCGGGCCTCGAGCGTCGACAACGTCGCCGCCTTCGCCGCCCGGCCCCAGGGCGACGGCTACTGGCTGGCCACCCGCACCGGCGGGCTCGAGAGCTACGGCAAGGCGCCGGCCTTCCCGGGAGTCACCGTCAAGGAATCGAAGCGAGTCACCACGCTGGCATCGACGGTCAGCGGCGCCGGAGCGTGGATGGCTGCCGTCGACGGCGGCGTCTTCACCTTCGGCGATGCCGCGTTCTTCGGTTCCATGGGCGGCGTGCGCCTCAACCAGCCGGTCGTGGGTATGGCCCCGACGCCCTCGGGGCGTGGTTACTGGCTGGTGGCATCGGACGGCGGCATCTTCTCTTTTGGCGACGCCGGGTTCTATGGGTCGACGGGCGGCATCAAGCTCGTCCAGCCCGTGGTCGGCATGGCACCCACCAACACCGGTCGCGGCTACTGGTTGGTGGCGTCGGACGGTGGCGTCTTCTCCTTCGGCGACGCCCGGTTCTACGGCTCCCTGGGTAGCCTCCGGCTCAACGCCCCGATGCGGGGCATGGTCGCCGGGCCCCCCGGGCCGGACCCGGTCATCGAGCCGGCCCACACTTCACCGCCGGGCACGCCCGGCACCCCAGGAGTCCCCGTCCCGCCCGGGACGCCTGCCCCGCCGGGCTCGCCGGTGGCCACCCTGGTCGGCGCCGGCGACATCGCCCAGTGCGGCAGCAGCGGCCCGTCCGTCTCGAAGGCCGAGGCCACCGCCAAGCTGCTCGACGCCATTCCCCGTAGCCCGTCGACCGTCGTGTACACCACCGGCGACAACGTCTACAACGACGGCAAGGCCAGCGAGTTCAACAGCTGCTACAACCCGACGTGGGGTCGCCACAAGGACCGGACGCGGCCGGTCCCCGGCAACCATGACTACAACACCGCCGGCGCCTCCGGCTACTTCGGGTACTTCGGTGCCGCGGCCGGGCAGCCGGGGAAGGGCTGGTACAGCTACGACCTCGGTGCCTGGCACGTCGTGGTCCTCAACAGCAACTGCGCCGCGATCGGCGGCTGCGGGGCCGGCAGCGCCCAGGAGAAGTGGCTGCGCGCCGACCTGGGGGCCAGTTCCGCCCGCTGTACCGTGGCGATGTGGCATCACCCTCGCTTCAACTCGGGGCGCACCCACGGCAACAACATGGAGGTCGCGCCGCTGTGGGAGGCCCTCTACGACTACGGCGCTGACGTCGTCGTCAACGGCCACGTCCATGTGTACGAGCGCTTCGCGCCACAGGCACCCGACGCCCGCGCCGACAGTGCGCACGGGATCCGCCAGTTCACTGTGGGGACGGGCGGCGCCACGGGCTACGCCTTCCAGAACACGCCGCAGCCGAACAGCGACGTGCGTCAGACGGGGACCGACGGCGTGCTGAAGCTGACGTTGCGGGCCGATGGGTACGACTTCCACTTCCTCTCCGTCGCGGGGCAGTCCTTCAGCGACTCCGGCTCGGGCAGCTGCCACGGCCGCCCGTAGATCGGGCCCCCGGGGGCGTACCATGGAATAACTACGCGCTTTGGGGGAGGGACCATGCGCCGGGTGCTCTACGTCGCAATATGCATGGTTGTCACTGCCGCCGGGTTCGCTGTCACCAGCGACGCCCCGGCTGAAACTCGAGGGGTCGGGCTGGTCCGCCGGCCGGTGGAGTTCACGGTCACGAACACGATCGAGGGCCGGACCCGGCGGATCGTCGGCTACCGCTACGACACCTTCTGCACCTCGCCGACCGCCGTCCTGCTCATGCACGGGCTCTCCTACACCAAGGAGTCGTGGGACTTCCCCGGCTACTCGGTGGCCCAGAAGTTGGCGGCGGCGGGCTACGCCGTCTTCGTCATCGACCGGCTGGGCTACGGCGAGAGCAAGCTGGAGAACGGCTACCAGGTGCTGCACGAGTCCTACGCCGGCCAGGCCAACCAGATCGTGCAGCAACTTCGGAAAGAGGGCTTCCAGCACGTCGTCCTCGGCGGGCACTCGGCCGGAGCAGGCGCGACGGAACTCGAGGCCGGGGCCTTCAGCGACGTTGACGCCATCATGGCCCTCGGCTGGCACCACCGGCCGTCCAACCAGCTCGGCCAGGACTTCTTTACCGGCGACACTCCCCGGGCCCTCCAGGACGACTACGAGTACTTCCTCGGCACGCCCGAGCATCGGGCCGAGATGTTTTACGAGCCCGACGCCGACCCGGCGGTGGTGGAGGCCGACACCAAGGCTGCCGTACCCACGCCCAGCGGCGAGATCCTCACCATCAACAAGCAGCCGTCGCGTTTCGTAGTCGGCAAGATCAACGTGCCGGTCTTCCTCCAGTTCGGCGAGAAGGACCGGTTGTTCGAGGTCGAGTACGCCAGGATGCACGCCGAGGAGTTCCGCTCGTCGCCGTCGGTGACGGTCGACATCGTCCCCGGCGCCGGGCACACCTTCATGCTGACGAAGGAAGGCCTGGCCGGCACGGAACGGCTGGTGAACTGGCTCCGGTCGCGGCCGGAGACACCGTCCTGCCTCTAGTCCTCTCAGTACTGCGGGGCGCCGCTCTCCCGCAGGGCGATGATGGCCTCTTCGATGGTGGCGCGGAGCACGGCCGCCTCGTCGAGATGGGTGATCTTGAGGAGCTTCCGTACCGGTGACTCCGGCGGGACGGCGACGGCCATGCCCTGCCGGGAAGCGTGCAGCGACCGCACGAACGTGAACAGCATGCGGATTCCCACGCTGTCGATGTAGCGCACGGCGGCGAGGTCGACGACGAGGCCGAGGGCGTCGTTGGGGATGGCCTCGAGGATCGTGGCCGACAGGGTCGGCGTGTTGGCCAGATCGATGTCGCCGTCCAGCCGGGCGATCACGACGTCGTCACGCCGGTCGAGCTCGATGCCGCGGCCGCTCATCGGACCAGCTCCCCGTCGGCGGTGAGCCGGCGCCGCATGCGGACCTCGGTGCCCGAAGGCGACGGGGTGATCTCGAACTCGTCGACGTAGGCCTCGATGATGGGCAGACCCCGGCCGCCGACGTCGCTGCGCCGCTCCCGCCACGAACCCTGGTCCCGGACGCGGATCTCCACCCCGTCGTCGACGAGTGTCGCCTCCACCTCGAACTCCGACCGGAGCGGCCCGCTGGCGTGGCGGATGGCGTTGGTGCACGCCTCACCGCACGCCGTGAGCAGCTCGTAGGCTTCGATCTCGGTGGCCCCGGCCCGCACCAGCCACCGGCGCAGCGTGGCCCGCAGGGGCGCCAGCGCTCCGGGCTGGGCCGGCACCCGGAGGTGGAGACGGTCCTCGAGGGCCAGCAGTTGCACGGCCAGCATCGCCACGTCGTCGTCGCAGGGCGTGGCACCGACGACCCGGCGCATGATATGGGAGCAGAACGCCTCCAGGTCGCCGGGACCGCCGAGGGCGGCGTCGTGCAGCCGCTGCAGCCCTTCCTCCAGCGGGGTGGTCCGGTCCTCGACGAGCCCGTCGGTGTAGAGCAGGAGGGTCGCCCCCGGGATGAGGGTTGCGCCGGCCTCGGCGTAGCGGGCGGTCGGGAGCGACCCCACGGGCGGGCCGGTGCTGCTGTCGAGGTAGCGGGCGTCCCCTTCGGGGGTGAGGAGGAGCGGCGGCGGGTGGCCTGCGTTGACGTAGCAGAAGTCGCCCGTCTCGGCGTCGAGGACGCCGAAGATCAGCGTGGCCATGTGTTCGGAACCGGCGTCGAGGAGCAGGCCGTTCACGTTATCCATGATTTCGGCCGGTGACTGGCCTTCGAAGGCGTAGGCCCGCACGGCGTTTCGGAGCTGGCCCATGAGGGCCGCCGCCCGCTCACCGCGGCCGACGACGTCACCGAGGGCCAGGCCGATTCCCGCTCCGGGAAGCTGTATCACGTCGTACCAGTCGCCGCCGATGTCGACGTCGGGCCCGCCCGGGACGTACCGGGCGGCCGTGGTGAGCCCGGGAATGTCCGGCAGGCGTTCGGGGAGGAGGCTCTGCTGCAGCGTCTCCGACACCGTCCGCTGTCGGGCGAAGAGGCGTGCGTTCTCCACGGCGATGGAGGCCCGGCGGGCGAGCTCCTCGGCCAGGTCGACTGTGGCCGGGCCGACGGCGGGGCCGGCCTGGACCAGCCACAGCACGCCGAGCGTCCCCTGCCGGCCCTTCAACGGCACCACCACGGCCGAGTACCCCGCCTCGCTTTCCACCTGGGGTCGTCCGGAGCGGAGCGCCTCCTGGGCCGTGCTGTCGTGGCCCTTGGACGGCGGGCTGAGGGCCTCGAGGTCGTCGGCCCACGCCTCGTGGGCGGGGGCGGTGGCGGTCGCCGCCCGCCGGATCGAGCCATCGGGCTCGACCAGGTCGATCAGGCAGGCGTCGGCGAAGGCGGGAGCCACCAGGCGGGCCAGGTCGTGGAGGACGAAGTTGAGGTCGAACGACGATGTGAGCGCTTTGGTGGCGTCGGCGAAGAGGGCCAGGCGCGCGCCGGCCTCCTCGGCCGCCAGTCGCGCCGCCCGTTCGGTCTCAAGGGTTTGTCGCCGCACGGGCAAAGCCGCGCGGAGCCGCTTCGTCCACGACACTGGCGGCGACATACCCACTGCCCCAGGTCCTGGAAACCGCGGGACTCGGACATCTCGACCGCGCCAGTTGCGGCGGCGCGCACCCTCAGGCGTAAACTGAGGGCCGTGTTTCGCACCGCCCGCATTCTCGTAGTTCCCTAGCGCACCGAGGCGCCCCCGCCTCGCTGCGCTCTCCGACCCTCCGCACCTGTGCGGGGGGTTTTCTAATCCGGGGGACACCCCCGAACCCCCGGGTCCAATGCTTACAGATCCAGCGGTTCCCAGCGAAGGGATCAGGACATGCAGATGACCGGCGCCCAGGCGCTCATCAAGAGCCTGGAGATGGAAGGGACTGAGGTCATGTTCGGCCTCCCCGGCGGGGCCATCCTTCCCGTCTACGACCCGCTCCTGGAGTCGACCATCCGCCACATCCTGGTCCGCCACGAGCAGGGAGCCGGCCACATGGCCGAGGGCTACGCCCACGCCACCGGCCGGCCCGGCGTGGCCATGGTGACCAGCGGCCCGGCCGCCACCAACATCGTCACGCCGCTGTGCGACGCGATGCTCGACTCGATCCCGCTGGTCGTGGTCACCGGCCAGGTCCCCCTGTCGGCCATAGGCTCCGACGCCTTCCAGGAGTGCGACACGACCGGCATCACCATGCCGGTGACCAAGCACAACTGGCTCATCCAGTCGGCCTCCGACATCCCGACAGTGGTCCGGGAGGCCTTCCACGTGGCCACGACCGGCCGGCCCGGGCCCGTCCTCGTCGACATCCCCAAGGACGTCAGCAACCAGACGATGGACTGGTACTGGCCCGACGCCGTCGACCTTCCCGGCTTCCGGGCACCGCAGCCGCCCGACCCCGGCTTGGCCCGGGAGGCGGCCCGGCTGATCCTGGCCGCCGAGCGGCCGGTCATCTACGCCGGCGGCGGCATCCTCAAGGCAAGGGCGGCCGAGGCGCTGCGCCGCCTGGCCGAGCTCACCGGCATCCATGTCGTCACCACCCTGATGGCCCGGGGCGCCTTCCCCGACGACCACCCGCTGGCGCTGGGCATGCCCGGCATGCACGGCAACTACACCGCCGTCACCGCCATGCAGCGCGCCGACCTCCTCATCGCCCTCGGCTCCCGCTTCGACGACCGGGTGACCGGCAAGGTCGGCGCTTTCGCCCCCGGCGCCAAGATCATCCACGTCGACATCGACCCCGCCGAGCTGGGCAAGGTCCGCCGGCCCGACGTCGGCATCGCCGCCGACTGCCGGGCGGCCATCGAAGCCATCACCGCCGCCGTCGAGGCCGAACTGGCCGACACGGCCACCATCGCCCCCGACCGGACGGAGTGGAACGCCACCCTGGCCGGCTGGCAGAAGACCCATCCGCTGGCCTACGACCAGGAGGAGGACGGGCCCCTCAAGCCCCAGTTCTGCATCGAGCAGCTCCGCGACAACACGCCCGACGACACGATCGTCGTGTCCGGCGTGGGCCAGCACCAGATGTGGACGTCCCAGTACTGGAAGTTCAACCACCCCTACACCTTCGTCAACTCCGGCGGGCTGGGCACGATGGGCTTCGCCGTGCCGGCCGCCATCGGCGCCAAGGTCGGCAAGCCCGACCGGATGGTCTGGGCCGTCGACGGCGACGGCTGCTTCCAGATGACCGCCCAGGAGCTCGTCACTGCCAGCGCCGAGCGGGTCCCGATCAAGGTGGCCATCCTCAACAACGCCTACCTGGGCATGGTCCGCCAGTGGCAGGAGCTCTTCTACAAGGAGCGCTACAGCGAGGTGTACCTCTCGCCCGACCTGCCGGACTACGTGAAGTGGGCCGAGGCCATGGGCTGCGTGGGTCTGCGGGTCGAGAACCCCGAAGACGTCGCTCCCACCATCGAGAAGGCCAACGCCATCGACGACCGGCCCGTGGTCATCGACTTCCGGGTCGACTACCGGGAGAAGGTGTACCCGATGGTGGCGGCCGGCACGTCGAACGACGACATCATCCTCGGCCCCGCCGAAGGGGAGGGGGGTCACTGATGTCCGTCACCCACCACATCCTGTCAGTGCTCGTCGAGAACAAGCCCGCCGTCCTGACGCGGGTGACGAGCCTGTTCTCCCGCCGGGGATTCAACATCTTCTCTCTGGCCGTCAGCCCGACCGACGACGAGCGGTTCTCCCGCATGACGATCGTGGTCGACGCCGAGTCGGCTCCACTCGAGCAGGTCACCCGCCAGCTCGACAAGCTGATCAACGTCGTCGACATCAAGGAGCTGTCCGAGGGCCAGTGCGTCGAGCGGGAGCTCATGCTGACCACCGTCCGGGCCGACGTCGCCAGCCGGGGTCAGGTCACCGAGCTGGCCGCCATCTTCGAGGCCAAGATCCTCGACGTCGGCACCGACGCCCTGACGCTGATGTGCGCCGGTACCCCTGACCAGCTCGACGCCATGGAGGATCTGCTCCGCCCGTTCGGCATCACCGACCTGCAGCGCACGGGCCGGATCGCCTTACCCCGGATTCCTCGCGGTAGCGTGCCTGTCCGGCTCGCCGCCGTGCCGGAAAGCGCCTAGGAGGCTGCCATGCCCGTCACCATCTATTACGACGACGACGCCGACCTCGGGCTCATCGCTGACAAGAAGGTCGCCATCCTCGGCTACGGCTCCCAGGGCCACGCCCACGCCCTCAACCTCCGCTCGTCGGGCGTCGACGTGCGCGTCGGCCTGCGGGAGGGGTCCTCGTCGTGGGCCAAGGCCGAGGCGGCCGGACTCAAGGCGGCGACGATGGCCGACGCCTGCGCCGAAGCCGACATCATGATGGTTCTCCTCCCCGATACCGAGCAGGCCAAGGCCTACAAGGAGTGGATCGAGCCGAACCTGCGAGATGGCGACTCGCTGGCCTTCGCCCACGGCTTCAACATCCACTTCGAGCAGGTCGTCCCGCCGCCGGGCGTCGATGTGTGGATGATCGCGCCCAAGGGCCCGGGCCACCTCGTGCGCCGCACGTTCGAGGATGGGGGAGGCGTCCCGGCGCTCGTCGCGGTCCACCAGGACGCCACCGGCAAGGCCAAGGAAACCGCCCTGGCCTACGCCAAGGCGATCGGCGGCACCCGGGGCGGTGTCCTCGAGACGACGTTCCGGGAGGAGACCGAGACCGACCTGTTCGGCGAGCAGGTCATCCTCTGCGGTGGGCTCACCGAGCTCATCAAGGCGTCCTACGAGACGCTGGTCGACGCCGGCTACCAGCCCGAGTCGGCCTACTTCGAGTGCCTCCACGAGGTGAAGCTGATCGTCGACCTCATCTACGAGGGCGGCATCTCCAACATGCGTTTCTCGATCTCCGACACCGCGGAGTACGGCGACATGACCCGGGGCCCCCGCATCGTCACCGATCAGACCCGGGCGGAGATGAAGAAGATCCTCTCCGAGATCCAGAGCGGCGCCTTCGCCAAGGAGTGGATCGCCGAGAACCAGAACAACCGGCCGGTGTTCAACGAGCTGCGGCGGAAGTCCCGTGAGCACCCGATCGAGGAGGTCGGGGCCCAGCTCCGGTCGATGATGCCCTGGATCGGCGCCGGCAAAGCCAAGCCCCAAGACGTCTCCGGCGGCTGACCCGTCCCCTCCCCGGGCCTCCACCCCTGGTAAGGAGCGAAGACCGGGAACGGACCGACCACTATTTGGTCGATCCGTTCCCAACCTTTCCGTGCGGGCGACGAAAATCGGTCGCTCGTGCGGCGGCGCCTCGGCTGGACTGCGGGAATGCAGTCCATCCTCGACATCGCCGCCGAGCAGTACGGGCTCTTCACGGGGGTCCAGTGGAAGGACGCCGGCCTCTCACGGCGCCAGCTTCGGTATAGGAGGGCGACCGGCGTGGTGCGCGAACTCCATCCGGGTGTCTTCGCCGTCGCGGGGGCTCCAACGAGTCTCGAGCAACAGGTGCTCGCGGCCTGCCTCTCGGCTGGTGGCGTCGCGTCGCACCGATGCGCCGCGCACCTGTGGGGCCTCCGGAAATGCGAGTCCACCTCCGTCGAGGTCCTCGTCCGCAAAGGCCACACCCCTGCCCGGAAGGGCGTCACCGTTCGGCGGACCGCCCGCCTGGAAGACGCCGATGTCACGGTTTTGCGCGGGATTCCGATCACCGATCGGGCGAGGACTCTCCTCGACCTCTGTGATGTCAGCCCGCGGCTCGCCGAGGGCGCTCTCAACGGGGCGCTTCACCGGCGGCAGGTGAGCGTTCGGCAACTCGAGGGCGTGCTCGGTCGCGTGGGCCCACAGCATCCGGGAAGCCGACGGTACCGGGAACTGGTGACGCCCTTCGCCGCCGGGCAACGTCCGACTGAGTCGGAACTGGAGGACGACTTCCTCGAACTCGTGATCCGGCGCTACAACCTGCCCGTACCGGTGCGGCAGCACCCGGTCGGCCGACGCCGAATCGACTTCGCCTACCCGGAACTGATCCTCGGAGTCGAGATAGAGACCGTACGGGCCCATGCGGCGCGTGACGACGTGAACCGCAACGCCAGCAAGGCGAACGAACTGCTCGACTGGTGGATCCTGCGGTTCACCTTCGATGACGTCCACCGGTGGCCTGAGGAGACCGCCGAACTCCTCGAGCGGACGATCGCCAGACGGCGACGGGCGGCGTAGGGCGAACGGCCAGGAAAATCCCGGAAACTTAGGGGGGAGGTTCGGGGCTTTCCGCCGAATTCCTCCCTTGATGTCTTCTTCGCGCAGTTCGTCCCAGCTGCCGAGAATGCCTGGTTCGTCACGCGGGCGCGGCGGAATGGTGGCGTTGCTGTGCGCGTTCCTGCTCGTGGGTGCGCCGAGTGCGGCCCATGCGGCTGGCGGGGGCTACTCCGGGCCTGCGCCCACCAAGCCGCCGAACCCCCGGCCGCCACGCCTTCCGACCCCCAAGCCTCCGACCATCCCGATCAACTCCGTGGCGGCCAGGTTCGAGACCGAGGCCGTGGCCGGGGAGCGGGACGCCGCCGACGACATGGCGATCTGGGTGAACCCCTGGGACCGCACCCAGTCGCTGGTGATCGGGACCGACAAGGCCGCCGACGCCCTCGAGGTCTACGACCTGACGGGCCAGCGCCTCCAGCGGATCGCCGACAGGAACGGCAGCGTCAACAACGTCGACCTGCGTTACGGCTTCCCGCTGGGCGGCCAGGACGTCGACATCGTGGTGAGCGGCGGCAGCGACGTGGCCGTCTACAAGATCGATCCCTTCACCCGCCAGCTGGTCGACATCACCGCCCGCGAGATCAAGGCCGCCAACCAGGCCGAGGGTGTGTGCCTCTACCGCAGCCCGTTCACCGGTACCTTCTACGTCTTCACCCAGGCCGGCAACGGCAACGTGGAACAGCTCGAGCTGTTCGACAACGGCGCCGGCCAGGTCGATGCCCGGTCGGTGCGGGGGCCGTGGGACGTCCACCCGGAGCCGGTCGAGGTGGAGGACGGCGAGATCGAGGCCTGCACGGTCGACGACGTTACGGGCGACTACTACGCCGTCGAGCAGGACGTGGGCGTGTGGCGCTACGGGGCGGAGCCGACCGCCTCGACCCTGCAGCGGACGATGGTGCTCTCCACCTATCTCGTCAACGACGGTCCCCTCGTGCCCGACATCGAGGGTGTCGCCGTCATCCACGACGACTTCGGCAGCTACCTCCTCGCCTCGTCGCAGGGTGACAGCGCCTTCGGGGTATACCGCATCGACCCGCTGACGGCGCCGTACGAGCTGCTCAGCAAGTTCCGGGTCAGCACCGGCGCCGGCGTCGACGGGTGCAGCATCACCGACGGAATCGACGCCACTTCATTGTGGCTCGGGCCGGAGTTCCCCCACGGCTTGTTCGTCTGTCAGGACAACACGAACAGCGGGCCCGGCCCCGAAGGAAACCAGAACTTCAAGTACGTCCCCCTCGAGGCGATCATCCCCGGCATCAACCCCTACATGATGTAGTCACGGGGTCAGGGCGGCGCCGTCGTCGAACTGGGCCCGGTGGTTGTGGTCGGCTTCGCCGCCCCAGACGATGAACTCTCGGCCCGTCCACACGGCGGCGGCCCGGGCCCGGGGAGCAAGCAGGCCGGCCGGGAGCCCCTCCCAGCGGTCGGCGGCGGGGTCGTAGGCCGCGCCGGCCGGTGTCACGGTGGCCGGCGGCACGTCGCCGGGGCTGTCGGTCGTGCCGCCGCCCCAGAACATCACGCGGCTGCCCGTCCAGGCCTGGGCCTTGCCCTCCAGGAAGGGATCGGCGAACAGGCCGGCGGCGATCGGCGACCACCGGTCGGCCGTGGCGTCCCAGGCGACGCCCTGGCCGGCGAAGACCACCCGGCTGCCGGTGTCGACGCCGACACAGCCGGAGGAGTCGAGGCACCAGGTCTGCTTTGGCGGCGGCGGAACCGGCGCGGCCGGTGACCACCGGTTGGGTCCCGGGTCGTAGAGGGCGCTGTCCGTCAGCGGCACCCGCTTGCCGTCCTGCGCCGGGCCCGGCCCCCAGGAGAACAGCGCCGCATCGCCCCGGGCGCCGCCCAGGGGGGCGATGCGGCCGGCCAGCGGCCCCCCGGCCATCTTCGTCCACTTGTTGCCTGCGGGGTCGTAGGCGGCGCCGTCGGCCAGCGGCGGCGGGTCCTTCCCGGCCGCGGCCGAAGCACCGCCCCACACGACGAGCCGCCGGCCGGTCCACACCGCCCGGGCGCCGTAGCGTTCGGTCAGCGGCCAGGCGGCCATCGGTTTCCACGTGTCCTTGGCGGGGTCGTAGAGGGCGCCGTCGGAGAACTCGTCGCCGAAGCCCGTGATCGAACCCTGCTTCAGGCCGCCCCAGACGAGGACCTGGCTGCCGGTCCAGGCGATGAAGGCCTCGGAGCGGGGCGCCAGCGGCGAGGTGGCGATCCGCCGCCACCGGTCGCCCGCCGGGTCGTAGGCGGCGCCGTCGTCGAGCCAGATCGAGGCGTTCCCCGCCCGCCAGGCTCCGCCCCACACGATCATCTCCCGGCCCGTCCACACCGCGCTGGCGTTGTGGCGGCTCCTCAGCGGGGCCTGCGGAAGCTTGCGCCACCCCTTGGGCCGGGCCAGTCCGGCCCCTGGATCGGTCGGTGCCCCGACGAGCGGGCCGCTGCCCTTCGGGTCGGTTCCCGACTCGGTTGATCCGCCGCCCCCGCCGCCGCCGGCGACGCTGCCGCCCGAGGCGTTGCCGGCACCCGCGTCGCCGGAGCCGCCGGCGCTGCCGCTCGCGCTCGCGCCGCCTGATGCCGCGTCACCGGAGCCACCGGTGGCCGGCCCGCCCGGTTGGGTCACCGTCGTGCCGGGGTCCTTGGCGGCGTCGTGCTTGCCGCCCGATCGGCATCCGGCCGCGGCAAGCAGGACGACGAGAGCGAGGACGGCGCGGGTCGGGACGGCGGTGGGCATCGAGACACTTAGGATCGCGCGGCGCCGGGTGGCGAAAGGCGCGCCGGACGGGAGGCGATCATGCGGGTGGGGTTCGTGGGGGCCGGTCTCATGGGGGCGCCGATGGTGGGCCGGCTGATCGAGGCGGGCCACGATGTCACGGTCTCGTCCCGGGATCCCGCCAGGCTGGCCGACAGCGGCTGGCGGGTGGTCGGCTCCCCGGAGGAGGCGGCCGACGGCGCCGAGGTCGTCTGCTCCATCGTGCCCGACAGCCCCGAAGTGGCGGCCGTCGTCGAGGCGGTGCTCAAGACGGCCGCGGCCGGGACGGTGATCGTGGAGATGTCCACGATCTCGCCGGCCACGGCCCGGGAGCTCGCCTCCCGCTGCGCCAGCGGCGGCGTCGACTACCTCGACTGCCCGGTGTCGGGCGGCCCGGTGGGGGCCGAGGCCGGCACTCTGGCCATCTGGGTCGGCGGCGACGCCGGGGCGATGGAGCGGGCCCGGCCCGTCCTCGAGGTGCTGGGCCAGGCCGACCGCATCCGCCACTGCGGCGCCGTCGGGGCGGGGCTGGCGGTCAAGCTGGCCAACAACTTCCTCGGGGCGGTCAACGCCGCCGCCAGCGCCGAAGCCCTGGCCCTGGCCCGGGAGGCCGGTGCCGATCCGGCCCTGGTGGTCGAGGCCGTGAACGACGGAACCGGGGCCAACTGGCAGCTGGCCAACCTGTACCCCCGCAAGGTCCTCCGCGGCGACTTCGGACCGGGCTTCCGCATCACCCACATGGCCAAGGACCTCCGCATCGCCGCCGAGGTGGCCGCCGAGTACGGCCTGGAGCTTCCCGAGCTGGAGCTGGCCCGGGCCCGGCTCGACGAGGCGATCGCCCGCTTCGGCGACGACCGCGACTACGGCGCCGTCGCCCGCCTCGTCGGCTGGTGATCAGCGGGTGAAGAAGGACGGGAGGAACCAGAACTCGGCGTTCACGTGCACCCTGGTGACCGGGCTGGTCACGCAGTCCCCTTCGAGCGGCCGGATCTTGAAGGCGCCCCTGACACCGTCGCCCTTGAACTCGCCGGACACGAAGCCGGGATTCGTCGTGAGATCACCGAAGGTGAAGGTGTAGGGAGCCCGGAGCTCCAGGTCGCCGTCCGCCGTCGGGATGCTGGCGAAGAACACCCCGTCACCCTCGCCGCCGTCCTGGCAGCTGTCCGGGTCTTTGGTGCCGTAACGGCCGGGCTCCTCGCCGTACGACCCGACACCGGTCGGCGTCCGCCCGTAGATGGGGCCGTGGCACTCCATGGTCTTCACGATGGGCACGGTGAACGAGCCGGTGCTGCCCTGGATCGAGAGGCCCGGTGCGAGCACGACTTCGTGGACATTGACGCAGTGGACCTCGTCGCCGGCGTGGGCGGGGGGAGAGTCCGGGACCACCACTCCCACCAAGGCCAGGGCTACGACCAACGACTTCGCCCGCATGTTCCGACCTCCCCGTGAGGATGCGATCGCCGCATCGCCACACTCAGTGTGGACCGCCGGGATTTCACCGGCGTAGGACGGCTGTTACACGCAGCCTGGCGGGGATTCGGGGTGGGCTCCTACCATGGCCCGCAGGAGCGGCATCCCGGGGGAGAGCGTGGGGCTGGAATACCGGATTCTGGGCCCGCTTGAGGTCCTTCGCGACGGTCGCCCGCTCCGTCTGGAGCGCCCCCGGGAACGCGCCCTCCTGGCGCTGCTCGTCCTGTCCGCCAACCGGGTCGTCTCCGCCGACGCGCTCGCCGAGGACCTGTGGGCGGGCGACCCGCCGGCCAGCGCCGCCACCACGCTGCGGGTCTACATCTCCCGCCTCCGCCAGGCCCTGGGGGAGGACGGAGACTCGCTCTGGACGCGTCCGCCGGGTTACCGGCTGCAGGTGGGCGACCAGGCAGTCGACGCCCTGCGGTTCGAGGCGCTCTGCACCCAGGGACGTCAGCGGGCCGCCGCCGGAGACCACGCCGAGGCAGCCGAGGTGCTCCGGCAGGCGCTCGGGCTGTGGCGCGGCGCGGCCCTCGCCGAGGTGGCGGACGCCCCGGCCGCCCGGGCGGAGGCCGCCCGCCTGGAGGAGGCCCGGCTTTCCGCCCTCGAGGACCGCATCGACGCCGATCTGGCGGTGGGGAACCATCGCCTCGTCACCGGTGAGCTCGAGGCGCTCACCGGTGCCCACCCCCTCCGGGAGCGGCTCTGGGCGTTGCGGATGCTGGCCCTCTACCGCTCCGGGCGCCACGCTGAGGCGCTGCGGGCATACCAGGAGTTGCGGCGCCTCCTCGCCGACGAGCTGGGACTGGAACCGGGGGAGGCCGTCCGGGAGATGGAGGCCGCCATCCTCCGCCACGATCCGAGCCTGGATGTCAGGTCCCCGGGACCGGGCGAACCTGCCGCGCCGGCCACGACTCCCCCCGAGCCGCGGTCCCGCGGCCCGGAGCGCAAGCAAGTCACCATCCTCTTCGCCGACGTGGTCGATTCCATGAACCTCACGGCCACCATGGACCTGGAGGACTGGGGCGAGCTCATGGGTCGCTTCTTCGCCATCCTGCGTGACGGCGTGACCCGGTTCGACGGGCACGTCGACAAGTTCACCGGTGACGGGATCATGGCCCTCTTCGGAGCGCCCGTGGCCTACGAGGACCACGCTCGTCAAGCCTGCGCGGCGGCGCTGCACCTGCGCGAGGAGCTGGCCAGCTATCGGAGCCAGCTCGAGCGCGAGCGCGGCATCAGCTTCACGGTGCGGATGGGGCTCAACTCGGGCGAGGTTGTTGCCGGTCCCATCGACGACGAGCAGAACGTGGAGTACACGGCGGTGGGCACCACCGTCGGACTGGCCCAGCGGATGGAGTCGCTGGCCGAGCCCGGCGCGGTCTACGTCACCGCCACCACCGCCGCTCTTGTGGAGGGGTATTTCGAGCTGCGGGACCTCGGCCCGATGGAGCCCAAGGGAAGCGGCGAGCCGATCACCGTCTTCGAGCTCGTGGGCCGGGGTGCGCTGCGCACGCCGCTGGAGGTGGCGGCGGCGCGAGGCTTCTCGCGGTTCGTGGGCCGGGCGGGGGAGATGGCTGCCCTCGAAGCGGCCTTCGTCCGGGCGGGCGAGGGTAACGGTCAGGTTGTCGGCGTGGTGGCGGGGCCGGGGGTTGGCAAGAGCCGGCTGTGTCACGAGTTCGCCGAGTCGTGCCGGGCCCGGGGCGTCGACGTGTTCAGTGCCCACGCCCTGGCCCATGCCTCCTCGGTGCCGTTCCTGCTGGTACTCGAGATCCTCCGAGCCCAGTTCGGAATCACGGAAGCCGACGATGCAGTCACGTCCCGGGCCGCCATCGAGGGGGCCGTTTTCGACCTCGAC
>Ga0299907_10000544_pt1 | contig 18746 bp, 18 predicted proteins | sample RVTome_16_FD_198680 | JGI IMG/M metagenome (GOLD analysis project Ga0299907, IMG submission 198680) | Soil microbial communities from uranium-contaminated site in the Upper Colorado River Basin, Wyoming, United States - RVT152D67 (version 2) ...
GAGAACCGCGGCGGCAACGAGCGCTAGTAGCGGTACTCGTCGTCGGGTGGGGGGCGGAAACGGCCACGGGTGATCCATTGGAAGAAGCGGAACGTCTCGCGCTTGTGCGAGTACATCCAGCCGATAACGATCAGGAGAACGAAGGTCCCTGCGACGGCCGAGCCGGCGACGATGTAGCCCAGCTGCTGGCCGATCTCGCCCTTGATCGACAGCGCCGGGACGGTCAACCCGAACAAACCCAGGCGGAAGAACGCCGGCTGTGGTGCCAGGCCGGCGCGAACGGTCGAATCGAGCGGCTGCTCGCCCGAGGAACCGCCGATGACGAAGGCGTGCGGGCCCACCACCGCCGCCGCCGCGTCCTGGCGGGACTTGGTCAAGTCGGTGGGCGCCAAGCTGGTCCAGCGACTGATCGTTCCATCGGCCGGGTTCGGGACGGCCCAGTAATTGGTCGTCACCGCGTTGCCGTCCGCGTCGCGCCCGCCGATAACGTAGATCGCGCCCGAGTTGGTGAAGGTGGCGTGGTCGGCGCGCGGCGCGGGCAACACTGCGGAGGCCGATTGGGCCACCGAAACGCCCCAGCCGAACGGGCGCCCCGTGTCGTGATCGATCGCCGGCTGGCCGTCGGTGTCGAGCCCGAGGTAGAAGACCATGTTGGATACGCCGTCCGGGCCCTCGCCGCCCAGGACGTAGACCGACGCCCCGGTGCTGATGGCCGTGGCGTTCGCGCGCGCCTCTGGAAGGGGAAGCTCGGTGACCTCGACCCATGGCTGGAGGACGATCTGGCCGCTGGTCGTCAGGTCGGACTTGTAGATCGCCGCGGACAGGTTTCCGTCCGCCGTCCGCCCACCGAAGAGGTACAGGCCGTTGCCGGTCGGCACGCCGGCGAGGTCGACCAGCGGAACGGGCAGCGCGATGTCATCGGCCGCTTCCCAGCCGGTAAGCACGCCCTCCTCGACCACGCCGCGAAAGACCGTGTCGGTGGCGTTACCGTCCGCGTCGGCGCCGCCGACAACGTACGGCGTGCCGCCCAGGTTTAGGGCCACGGCGCCGGCGCGTGGTTCGGGAAGCGCCGCGCCCTCTTGCCACGGATCGATGTTGCCGTCTTCATGAACGACAGTTGCCAGCACGCTGGCCGTTGCGCCACTGGGCGTCTCGCCGCCGACCACGTACAGGTTCTCGCCGGAGGCGAAGGTGCCGGCTCGCGTGCGACCCTCGGGCAGTGCCAGCTCGCCCGGGCTGTCCTGCCACGGCACGACCGACCCGAGTGGCGGCGGACAGGGCAGGTGGCGGTTGTCGACGTTGTTCTCGGCCGGGCAGAGGTTGATTGGGCTGATGGCGTTGTAGCCCAGGTCGACAGTCGGCGCGACGGTGAAGTAGTAGGCGCGGTCGGGCACGTAGCCCTGCAGGAAGATGATCAGCAGGAACCAGAACGTGGCCTTGAGGCCGGCCCAGCCCCAGCCGTCGGCGTCGAGGAGACCGAACACCGTCCGGCGGCGAGCGGCGCCGGGCGGCAGCGCGTACTGCGCCATCTAGGGCGAGGCCGTCGGCGACGGCTCGGGTGACCCGTCTGGCGCTGGGGAGCCTTCGCCCGGCGCCGGAGTGCCCTCTGTGCCGGCACCGGCCGGCACGACCAGGAAGTCGCCGTTCATCGAGCTGTAGTGGCCGGGCACGACGCACGCGAACTGGAGGTTGTCGGGAACATCGGTGAAGGTGTAGGTGAACGACTGCGTGGCACCGCTGAAAGTCGGGATGCCGGGCAGGTCGGGTGCCTCGGGCGCAGTCGAGAGCACGTCCTCGGTGCCGATGTAGAAGTTGTGCCCAACCTGGTTCGTAGTCACCTGAAATTCGACCGTCTCACCCTGGACGACGCTGATGGCGGTGATCTGGGCGTCGGTCTCGGGATCGACCCAACTGATCTGGTCGGTGCCCTCGATCACGAGGACGCGCGGGTTGTCGACCGTGCCCGGGTTCTCAACCGGCGCCGGGGTCGCGGTGGTGCCGCCCTGGATCGGCCCGCGCCAGCATTCGGGTACAGGCGTCGCGTCGGGGGGCGGCGTGTAGGCCGGATCGCGCCAGCCCAGCACGTCGACCGGCGGCGGCGCAGTCTCCGCTGCACCCTCGGCGACGTGCGGCACATACTCGAAGGTGATGTCCTTGCTGGCGGTGATGAACTTGATGATGTCGTCGACCTCGCGGTAGTTGAGCGGGCCCTTCGGCTCCTCCCACGCCGGCATCACGCTGTTGGGATCGCCGCACACGTAGCGGCCACCCTCCTGCAGCACGGCTTCGAGGTACTCCGGGTTGAGATGACCGGTGCCGGGCAGGCCCTGCTCGGTCAGCACGTTGTAGAGCTTGCCCTGGTCGTTCAGCACCGGGCCGACGCCGCCCTCTCCCTGCTCGCCGTGGCATCGCGCGCAGTTGGCGAGGTACAGCGCATAACCACGCTTCACGTCGGTCACGTACTGGACGTCCGCCTCTGCCTCCAGGCGTCCCTCCACGCCGAAGACCGGCAGGCCGATGTCGTACAGCCAGTAGAGCGGTATGAACAGCACCAGGAACAGCGCCCCGATAAAGGCGATCATCCGGGCGTTGCTGCTCTGGCGGACTATCTGCGCCGCGCGTTCCTCGGTCAGCCCGACGGTATGCGCCTGGTCACCGGCGTAGAAACGCTCGCCGGCCGAGGTCGACGGCTGCGGCAGCGCCGGCTCGCGCGGCGTTACCGTTCCAGCCGACTCCTCGGGTCGCGGCGTCAGCTCGCGGCCGGTGCGCTCTTCGGTCATCGCTCAGATGCAGCCCTGTGGCGAACGAGCCGGTATCAGGCCCGGCTGGCCGAGCGCGACCGGCAGGGGCCCGAGCGTGATCCGCGAGGTGTCGACTTCCAACACCCCGTTCTCGACGGTATGCGCGAAGCGATCCATGCTGCGCGGCGCCGGACCGAGCTCGCGCACTTTGATGCCCAGGCGGTCATAGCGTGATCCGTGGCAGGGGCACTCGAACCAGTAGTTGGTCGTGCAGAAGTTGGGCTTGCAGCCCAGATGCGGGCAGCGCTGGTAGAGCGTGCGCACGTTGGTATTGAGGCCTTCGCCGTCGGTACTGACGCCGTCGGAGAAGCCGCGCGAGGCGTCGATCAGTTGCACGTACGTACGCGCGGCGGCGTAGTAGGCCGGTGCACCGTCCGGCAGCGTCACCCCCTGGACGGCCGGGTTGCCCGACACGAGGGCCATGTCGCCGAGCACGATCTGGCCACCGAAGCCACGCGACAGGTTGGGCCACAGGAAACCGAGCAGGCCACCTGTGACCTCGAGCAACCACAACCCGACGCCGGCGCCGATCGAGCGGCGAATCAGCGTTCGGCGCGACATGCCGGCGGGGCGCCCACGGCGCATCTCGCGCAGCACGTCGCGTGTCAGCGTCTTGGGCTCCTGCCAGCGAGCGAGCTTCCAGTTACCCATGCTCAGATCCCCGATTCGAGAAGGCGCTCGTTGCGCGGCGGGCGGTCATAGAGCGAACCACAGCCCGTGCTCCCAGGGCACCGTGAAGGCGTAGCCCGGGCCCCGGAAGAAGGCGCCCAGGAAGGTGATGACGAGCCCGGATGCGGCGAAGAGGGTGAAGAGCACGATGCCCAGCTTGCGGTCGGCCGGGCGCGGCGAGCCGCCGTCGCCGTTGGGGCCGCGGTCGATGTAGGGGATCGCGCCTATGGCGATGAAGATGGTCAGGATGGGGAGCGCCCCGGCCACGGTGGGGTGGAAGTAGGCCAGCAACTCCTGGATACCGACCAGGTACCAGGGCGCCTTGGCAACGGCGGGCGTGGCGTTCGGATTGGCGAGCTCCTCCAGCGGCGCGTTTACGACTACGCCCATGATCAGCAGAAAGACGCTGAAGACCGCCGCGGCGAGGAACTCGATCGTCAGCAGGTGCGGCCAGGTCATGACCGTGTCGTCGGGCTCCTTCTGGACGCGCACCACGGCGTCCTGCTTGACCAGCGCCAATAGGCGATAGGGCTTGGCGGCCATCGGCACGCGCTGCTTGTCGATCTCGGTCGTGCGCCGCTCGGGCGGCGCGGCGGGCAGCGTGGTGCGCCGCGAGGGGGCGCCGGCCGGCTCGGCCGGGGCGGGCAGTCGGGTCTTGTCCTGCTCGTCGGTCATAGCGGTCCCGAGATGCCGCCGTCCTTGCGAATCCGCCAGAAGTGGACGGCGAGGAGTATCGCGGCGACCAGCGGCAGCAGGATGACATGCAACACGTAGAAGCGCAGCAGCGTGTTCTGGCTCACCTCGATGCCGCCGAAGATGAGTAGCTGCGACGGCCGCGAAAGGAGCGGCACGTACGAGGCGATGTTGTTGCCGATCGTGATCGCCCAGAACGCGATCTGGTCCCACGGCAGCAGGTAGCCGGTGAACGAGAGGGCGATGGTGAAGAACAGCAGCAGCGTCCCGACCACCCAGTTGAACTCGCGCGGCGGCTTGTAGGCACCGTGGTAGAAGACGCGCATCATGTGCAGGAAGACGAAGAAGACCATCAGGTGCGCCGCCCAGCGGTGGATGTTGCGCGTCAGCAGGCCGAAGGGAACCTCTGCCTGGATGCGCAGGATGTCGTCGTAGGCGGACGTCGACGACGGCACGTAGAAGAACATCAGGAACACGCCGGTGACGGTCAGCACGAGGAAGAAGAAGAACGACAGGCCCCCGAGGCAGAACGTGTAGGCGAACTTGACCGCGTGTTGGCGTACGCGCACCGGGTGGATGTGCAGGAAGACGTTGTTCATGACCGCGTACGCACGCGATCGCTCGTCGGTCGGGTACGGCTGGCGGAAAAGCGAGCGCCACAGAGCACTTCGCCGCAGGGCCGTATCTACACGCTCGAGAAAGCTCAACGAACGTAGCCTCCCGCCTCGGCGCGGTTACCGATACCAAGCAGGCCCAGCTGGGTGTCGCGGTAGCTCTCCTTGTAGAGCCGCCCGTCGCTGCTGATCTCCTGGAGCTCGAACCGCTCCATGGTAATGGCGTCGAACGGGCATCGCTTCACGCACAGCGCGCAGCGGATGCAGCGCTCCTCGTCGAGCACCATCGCTGCGCCGTCCGACCAGCCGTAGGCGTCGACCAGCTCCGGCAGCGCGCCCTCCGACTTCATCTGGTTGACGTCGATCATGTGGATGACGCCTTCGGGGCAGACGTCGGCACACGCGCCGCACAGCACGCAGCGGAAGGCATCGAACCAGATGTTGTAGTTGCACATCAGGCAGCGCACGCTCTCGGTGATCGCCTCGCCGGTGGTGTAGCCCTTCTCGACCGGCGTGGTGAAGTTGACGTGCGGGTCGGCCGACGGCATGCGCGTCTCGACTGGCGCCATGGGCACATGGACGCGCGGCAGGACGTCGTAGAACTCGGGCATCTCGTGGCGCGACGAGGAGACGATGCGGACGTTGGCGTCGACGCCGATCTCGCGCCGCCCGGACAGGTAGCGATCGATGGCATAGGCGCACAGCTTGCCGTGGCCGGCGGCCTCGATCAGCGTCGTCGGACCGGTGACGAAGTCGCCACAGGCGAACACGCCGCGAACGTTGGTGGCGTACGTGCCGGGATCGACGCGCACCCGGCCGCGGTTGATCTCGAAGCTGGAGTCGACCGGCAGGAAGGTGTTGTCGGCCGCCTGGCTGACCGCCGGGATGACCGTGTCGGCCTTGATCTCGAACTCGCTGCCTTCGATGGGAACCGGCGCGCGGCGGCCGGTGGCGTCGGGCTCACCCAGGCGGTTGCGAATGAACCTCAACGCGCGAACGTTGCCGTTGCCGTCGCCCAGGATCTCGACGGGGCTGACCAGGAACTCCATGCGCACGCCCTCGCGCTCGGTCTCGCCCAGCTCTTCCTCGTCGACGACCAGCTCGGAGCGCGTTCGGCGATAGGCGATGGTGACGTTCTCGGACCCATAGCGCAGCGACGTCCGTGAGCAGTCCATCGCGGTGTAGCCGCCGCCGACGATCACCACGTCGTTGCCCACGGTGAGTGGCTCGCCCAGGTTGGCGATCTTCATGAAGTCGACGCCATACTGGATGCCCTCGAGGTCGCCGCCGGGCACGTCCAGCGGCACAGGGTCCATCGCCCCGGCGCAGATGGCGACGGCGTCGAACTGCTCCAGCAGCTGTTCGAAGGTGACGTCGCGGCCGACGCGGACGCCGTACCGGAAGCGCACGCCGAGCCGCTCCACGAGCTTGAGGTCCATCTCGATCGCTTCGCGCGGCAGCCGGAACGCGGGCACGCCGATGAGCATCGTGCCGCCGCCGTAGGGCAGCTCGTCGAAAACCGTGACCTGGTGGCCGGCGACGGCCAGCTCTCGCGCCACCGACACGCCCGCCGGGCCCGCGCCGATGACGGCCACGGTGCTGTCGCGCGGGTTGATCTGGGGCATGTCGTCGGGGATGCCCGATGCCTGGTGCCACTCGACGAGGAAGCGCTTCATGGCGCGGATGGCGAGCGGGCGATCGATGTCGCCACGACGGCAGGCGCGCTCGCACGGGGCCGAGCAGACGTAGGCACACATCGCCGCCACCGGATTTGGCTCGCGCGAGAGGATATAGCCCTCCTCGAAACGCCCCTCGGCGGCCAGGTTCAGATAGCCCCGGCAGTTCGTGCCAACGGGGCAAGCTTCCTGGCACTCGATGTTGCATTGCAGCCAGGAGGCGTCGACAGGCTGAACCAGGAACTCCTGGTCGGGATCGATGGCCAAGGGTCAGACCTCGTGGGGCAGGCTGTTCTCGGTTGCCACCGCGCACGATCGTATCACCGCCCTCCCCTGACGGCATGATGCGTACCCCGAGCGTGCCAGCCGCGCACGGGCGTACTCCCGGAACGACCCTAATCGCCCAGTAGACGCAGCGTGGCTGCTCTCATACTCTCGCCACAGGATGGGTGGGATAGAGGGCGAGACCGCTCAGGACGTCACTCCAGGGCGCGTGGGACCGTGCGGGCAGGCGCGTCTCATGGCCGAGACACATTGCGCCGAGGCCGATCGGCTGGCGCAGGCGGCTGCTTCGTACCAGCAGCGCCTGCGCGAGGCCAGGAGCGAGATGGTCGAGGCGGAACAGGCCCGCGAGCGGCTCGCCGGGCTGCGCGACGGGCGCCACCTTGCCGAACAGAAGGATCGCGCCCGCCTGGCGTACCGAGCGGCGCTCGGCGCGGCCGACAGCAAGGCCGCGGTGGAGAGGGCGGCCAGCGACTGGCTGCGCGAAATCGACCGGCTCAATCGGCAGCTTGACGAGGCCGAGAAGCATTCAGGCGGGATATACGAGCGCCTCGCCGACCTCGAGCGTCGCCTGCCGGGCATCGAATTGGCGGCTGACGCCGCGCGCATCGCGGCGGAGGCGGCGCAGGACGCCTGCGTTGCAGCCCGTCGGGCGCTGGCTGCCTGCGAGGAGGAAGCACAGGCAAGGTCCAACATCAGCGAAACCGAGCCACTCGCCGTCGCCGCCGCGCCGCAGACGTCCGCCCTGTCCATGTCGCTGGTTCTACGCGGCGACCGTCAGGCACAGCTGGGGCTGGCACTCCGCCTGGCCGAGGAAACCGGCATCGAGGCCGGGCGGCTGCAGCTGCTGATGATCGAGTTGCGGGACCAGATCGCCGCTCGCGCACTCGACGAGCATTTCGTCGGCTTCCCGCCCGAGCATCCCTTCTGGAGCCAGTTCAAGCCGACCGAGGCACGCGAGGTGGTCTCCAGCCTGGCCACCATGGGCTACCGATTCGACGGTCGCGGCGGATGGGCGTTCGGTCGCGCACCGACTGCCCACGATCTCGCCCTGGCCCTGTCCTACTGTGGCTACGACCCTCGCGCGCTGCGAAGACCGGCCGGCCAGGGCGCCATCGACGAACTGTGGCTGGGCTCCGATGTGCACACCGAGGAGTACCTGGGCGAGAAGGTGCCCGATCTGGAACTCGGCGCGATGATGAAGCTGCTGGGCAACGGCGCCGCCGGTCTGGGCGAGTTGTGGGACATCTGGGGCCGCCTGCGCCCGCTGCTGCTGTCGCCTAACCCAGCGTAAGGCGCCTGAACGACTCTGCCGCGGCGGTGCCGATCCGCGCACCGTCCTCGCGCGCCCATGCGCGCAGACGCTGCTCGAGTTCCTCGGGTTTGCGCAGCTGGCTGACGTGCTCGCGGAGTGCATCCAGCTTGACGTCGAGGGTGTCGGATATGTCCACCCAGGCGTTCGGTCGGTCGGTGAAGAACAGGTAGACGATGTTGGCGCTGTGAGGCTCCAGCCCATCGTCGGTCACGAGGTGCGGGAACGCCATTGCATTGCGTGCCGCGGGATAGACGGCGTCGACCGCGGCAAGGCCTGCGTTGCGGTGATCGACGTGCTGGATGAAGCCGGCGTCGTGGACGATGACCGTGGGATCCATGCACATCACGGCATCGGGCCGGAACTGGCGAATGATGCGGACCAGCTGCTCGCGCAGCGCCAGGTCGTTCTCCAACGCACCGTCGGGACGGTGCAGGAAGTCAACCGCCTCGTAGCCGACTACGGCCGCGGCGGCGCGCTGCTCTGCCTCGCGGCGGCGCGCCAACTCCAGCGGATCGGTGCGCGCGTCGTCGGCGCCGGCGTCGCCGCTGGTACAGCACACCAGGCGCGCCACGCTGCCGGCGCGAACCCAACGAGCGATCGTTCCCGCCACCCCGAAATCGGCGTCGTCGGGGTGGGCAACGATGACCAGAACACGTTCCGGCCGATCCGCGTGCGGAGCAATTTCCGGAGCGTCAGAACTACCTTGTAACACTTATTGCAGTTGGTGTTGCGCGCGCGTTCCGAAGGTATATTCTTCCGGCCGAGGCATCGCTCGTCTCCCCCCACGGGCGATGCCTCATTGCGTGCGCGCCACGGCGTCGCGCGCCAAGCGCTCCTCGTCCAGCGCGGCGAGCACTTCGGCGGCATGGCCCTCCGGCTTCACCGTCGGCCAGCGGCGGGCCACGCGGCCATCGGGGTCGATCAGGAAAGTCGCGCGCTGGATGCCCATGTAACGCCGGCCGTAACGGTTCTTTTCGACCCACGTTCCATACCGATCGGCAGCAGCATGGTCCTCGTCGGCGAGGAGCGGGAAGGGCAGTCCGAACTTGCGCTTGAAGGCCGCCTTGCTGCCGCTTCCCAGGACGCTCACGCCCCACACCTCGGCGTCGCGCTCGGCGATCTGAGAGTTCGCGTCACGAAACTCGCACGCTTCCATGGTGCAGCCGGGTGTGTCGTCTTTCGGGTAGAAGTACAGCACGGTCCACCTACCGCGCATGTCGCTCAAGTTGCGAGTCGCCCCGGTATCGTCGGGCAGGCTGATCTCGGGAGCCGACTGGCCCACTTGAGGCATGTCCAATGCCTGGTCGTCCACGCCGCGATGCTAGCGCCTGGGCGCGGCTAGGGCAGGAAGTGGATCGCCGAGGGATCGACGCGCAGTCGGATCCGATCTCCAATCGCCGGTAACGCGGAATCGCGCAAGTGGAACTCGAGTGGCGGCGCCGCCTCGTCGCCCGCGCGCACGATCAGGCTGGTGTGGTCGCCGCGGAACGTCTGGGCGACCACCACTGCCTCGATGGTGCCGTCGGGGTCGGGGACGAGGTCGTCGGGTCGCAGGAGCAGGCGACTCTGGCCGGCGGGCGGCGCCATGCTCGGCCGCAGGCTGCCCCATGGCGTCACCAGCTCGTCACCGGCGATCTCGAAGGGCGCGATATTGCCGAGACCCAGGAAGCGAGCGACGAACTCGCTGGGCGGCGAGCGCCACAACTCGGCCGGCGTCAGGACGGCCTCAATGCGCCCAGCGCGGAGCACCGCGACGCGGTCGCCGACGGCCAGCGCCTCCTCCTGGTCATGGGTGACGTAGATGATCGGCAGGCGCAACTCGGCAAAGAGGCCGGCCAGCTCCGTGAGCAGGCTGGTGCGCAGCGCCCGGTCGAGCGCGCCGAGGGGCTCGTCGAGCATCAGCAGGCGCGGTGTCGGCGCCAGCGCGCGGGCCAGTGCAACGCGCTGCTGCTCGCCGCCCGAGAGCTGCGTGACCTGGCGCCGCTCGTAGCCGGAGAGACCGACCAGGTCGAGCATCTCGGCGACGCGGGCCGTGATCGTCGCCGGGTCAGCGCCGCGCATCTCCAGGCCGAACGCGACGTTGCCTTGGACGTCACGGTGCGGGAAGAGCGCATAGTCCTGGAACATCAGCCCGAACTCACGTCGGTGGGACGGGACGCCCGACAGGTCACGGCCGTCCCACTCCACGCGGCCGGCGCCGAGGGGCTCCAAACCGGCGATGGCACGCAGGAGTGTCGACTTCCCGGAGCCGCTCGGCCCCAGGACGGCGAGCTGCTCGGCCGTGCCCACATCCAGGTCGACGTTGGCCAGGGCGACGGTCGGGCCGTAGCGCACTTCGACGCCGGACAGGCGGAGCATCAGACCGCGCTCGAGGCGCCGGAGCTGAAGCGATCGAAGACGAGCGCGGCGGCGGCGGTCACCACCATCAAGACCGTCGCCATGGCCATCGCCTGGCCGAATGCCAGCGGCCCCGGCTGGCTGAGCAGGCGAAATATGGCGATCGGCATCGTGGGCGCGTCGGGGCGCACGATGAACAACGTCGCACCGAACTCGCCCAGCGACACGGCGAAGGCGAAAGTCGCGCCGACCAACGCTGCCCGGCCGACGACGGGCAGATCGATCTGTCGCCATGTACGCGAGGGTGACGCGCCCAGGACCGCGGCCGCGTCGCGCAGGCGTTGGTCGACCGAGCGCATCAACGGCACCGTGGCACGCACCACGAACGGCAGCGCCACCAGCGCATGGGCGATGGGGATGAGCAGGACAGATGTGCGCAGGTCGATCGGCAATCGCCCGAGCGCCAGCAGGAAACCGAAGCCGACGATGACCGCCGAGGTGCCCAGCGGAAGCATCAGCAGGGCGTCGAAGGCGTCGGGCAGCAAACCGCGGCGATAGGCTATGACGGCCGCCGCGAGCAGGCCCAGCGGCAGGCAGATGGCCGTCGCCGCGGCGGCAAAGAGCAGTGAATTGCGGATCGCCTCCACCGGCGGCACGAATAGCGCGCCGCGCGCGCTTTCCCCGAACAACGCGGCGAAGTTGCCCAGGCCGTAACCGCCCTGGACGGCCAGCGAGCGCTCGATCAGCATCGTCAGCGGCAGGCCGAGCAGCAGCGCGATGACGAGAAGGTTACCTACGACCAGGCACGCTTCCGTCAGTGTCCGCGGCGGACGAGCCGCCTGCAGGCGCGACACGAGGCGCTGGCGGACCGCCAGGCGCCGCTGGTAGCGCGAGTAGGCGAACAGCAGCGCCGCCAGTGCGATCAGCTGCAGGATCGCCAGAGTTGCCGCCACGCGCAGGTCGAGCAACTGCGCGGTCTGGCGATAGATCTCCACCTCGAGGGTGGCGAAGCGTGGGCCGCCGAGCAGCAGGATCACGCCGAACGACGTGAAGGTGAACAGGAAGACGATTGAGGCCGACGATGCGATGGCCGGTCGCAAGAGCGGTAGCGCCACCCGGCGGAATGCCTGCCAGCGCGTGGCACCCAGCATGCGCGCCTGCTCCTCCAGGCGTGGATCGAGCCGCGACCACACCCCGCCCACAACGCGCAGGATGACCGCGTAGTTGTAGAAGACATGAGCGAGCAGGATCGCCCAGACGGTGTGCTCGAGCCGCAGACCGAGCGGGCTACGCGGGCCGAGCAGCGCAAGGAACGCGGCGGCCACGACGATCGTCGGCAGCACGAAGGGCACGATGGCCAGGGCCCCGATCAGGCGCCGGCCCGGAAAATCGAAGCGCGCAAACACGTACGCACCGGGCAGTGCCGCAAGCACGGTCAGCGCCGTCGACAGGCCGGCCTGCCACAGGGTGAACCAGGCAACGTCGAGCACGAATGGGCGGCGCAGCACGTCGAGCATGGCCACTGGGTCGAAGGCGCCGCCGGTGGTCAGCCCGTGAATAAGGATCGAAGCCACCGGGAAGACGAAGAAGAGACCGACAAACGCCAGCGGCGGCGCGGCCACCAAAGCGGTCAGGCCGGGGCGACCTGACAGCGGTGTCGCCGGCGCCGGCGCGGGCGCATCCGGCGCCGGCGGCACATCAGCGGAGGACGGCGTCGGTCCACTCCTGCAGCCAACGCTCGCGGTTGGCGGCGATGCGACCGGGCTCCATGGTCAGCGGCTCGGCGACATGAGCAGCGTGCTCGATGAAGACCGGCGGCACCTCGGCCTGCGTGCTCGCGGGGAACACGAACATGTTAAGCGGGACGTCCGACTGGAACTCGGGCGACAGCATGAAATCGATGAAGTCGCGTGCCAGTTGGGGAGCGTTGGCGCCTGCCAGGACCCCGGCGTACTCAACCTGGCGGAAACAGCCGTCGGTCATGACGGCGGTGGGTGCCTCCTCCGGCTGCGGCTCGGCGAAGTAGACCTCCGCCACTGGGCTGGTTGCATACGAAACCACCAAAGGTCGATCGCCCGCGCCTGGGCCGCCCGAGAAGTGCTGGTTGTACGCAAGCTCCCAACCCGATACCGCGAGTACATCGTTGTCGCGCAGGTCGGCCCAGTAGTCGAGCCACGTGTAGTCGCCCTCGTCGCCGAAGCGGGCGATGGTGGCCAGCATGAAGACCAGGCCGGGCGAGGAGGTGGCCGGGTTCTCGACCACCAGCATCGATCGGTACGCGGGCTCGGTCAGCTGCTCGAGGTTGGTCGGAGCCGCCAGGGCCGAGTCGAATGCGGCGCGGTCGTAGTTGACGCACACGTCGCCGTAGTCGATGGGCGCAACGCGCTCACGGTCGTCGGGGTCAAGCTGTGGCGGCACGTTGTCCTCGAGCCGCGAGCGGTACGGCTCGAAGATGTTGGCATCGAGCGCCCGCGACAGGAACGTGTTGTCCACTCCGTACAGCACGTCGGCCAGCGGTGATTCGCGGGTGAGGATGGCCTGGTTGACCATCGATCCCGCGTCGCCGGCGGTCAGCACCCGGACCGTGGCGCCAGTCTCCCGCTGGAAGGTCGCCAGGACAGACTCCGAGATCGCGAACGAGTCGTGGGTCATCAGCACGAGCTCGGTCGGCGGCACGGGCGTGGCAGGAACCTGGCTTGCCGTGGGGCCCGCGGTCGGTGAAAGAATCGGCTGCTCGGCCACCGCGCACGAAACGAGGAGGGCGGCCAGAAGCAGGCTGTTGAGTATCCGGTGGATGGTGTCGATCATGCGTCCCCCTGGCTGCGGTGAGTGTGGACGACGGCTAGCCGACCGGAGCCGACCGATACCGTCGCTTCCGCGCTGAGCATCTCGTTGGACAGGCCACGCGTCGGACCCTGGTCAAGGGTGGCGTCGGACAGTGGATAGGCGAGGCCGCTGGTGGTGACACCGGCCACGCGATCGCTGAGCGGCAGCAGCGACACGTAGTCGCCCGGCCGGCCGGCAATGGCCAACCGATCCCCACCCCGAGCCACGCGCAGGGTGCTCGCCCCGTCGGCCAGGGTGACATCGGCCGTCGCCAGCTCGGGCAACGCCAGCAGGAGGACGTTGGCCAGGGTGTGCTCCAGGCGGCGGCCGCCAAACGCGCCGACGACGACCAGTCGCGTCGCGCCGCGAGCGAGCGCCTCGCGGACGGCCAGCTCGGTGTCCGATTGATCCTTGGTCTGTGGATGGGTCACCACTTCGGCGCCGGCCGACCGCAAGCGGCCGATCTCGTCGGCCGTAAGTGAATCGGCATCGCCCACGACCACGTCGGGGAGCAGGCCGATCGATTCGGCCTTGACGGCACCGCCGTCGGCGGCGACGACCAGCAACTCGTCGGCGCTGTTGCCGATTAGGCCGTCTAGGACGGCGCGCGGCGGAACATCGCCGTCGGCCACTATCAGTGCGTTGCGCAGAATGCCACCTCTCGCGATGTGGGACGGAGGTGCATCGGTCGAGGACTCCCTTCGCTGGTCCGAACCAGATCAGGTTCCTAGGGTCTGCGGCCCGTTGCCGCACTCTCAGCGCCCGCCGGCGCTCCCCTGTCCCGTGTGGATTTGTGTCGCAGATTGTACTCCCACCAGTGGCGAATCCCGATGCTAGACTCGCCCCCGATGGCCGAGGTCCGCGATCCTGCACAACGGGTCATCGACGCGGCTGCGCGGAAGGGCGTGCAGCTGGAGGTCATCGTCTTCGACGAATCGACGCACACCGCCGCCGAGGCTGCCGCGGCCGTCGGCGCCGATGTCGGCCAGATCGTGAAGAGCCTCGTCTTCGTGTCGCCTGTGCGCACCGGTGTTCGCGCCTGTCTCGTCCTGGCCAGCGGCGCCAACATCGTCGACGTGGCGCGCCTGTCGGCGGTGCTGACAGAGCACAACATTCGCCGCGCGACGGCCGAGGAAGCGCGCGAGCTGACCGGCTACAGCATCGGCGGCATTCCTCCCTTCGGCCATATCCAGCCCATCAGGACGGTAATGGACCCCGATCTCGGCCGCTTCGAGAAGGTGTGGTCAGCCGCCGGCACGCCGAACACGGTTTTCGCCGTTGCCCCGGCGACGTTGCGCATGCTGGCCAACGCCGTGGTGGCACCGATCGCTGTCGTCCGCGAATCCACTCCCCGGCAGCAGGCGGCCGGCGCGTCGAGCAGCGCCTGACCGGGAAACCATGACCGGCCCGATACCCGTCGAGCGCCTGGCGGTCCAGTATCCGGGCGGGCTCGCCGCACGCTACCGGTGGGCCGGTCCCGGCCGATCCGCTGAGGTTTTCGGCAGCTCTGAAGCAGAGGGCGATCTGACCGACCACGGACCGCTCGTCGACCCGCAACCCGACCGACAGTGCCGCGCCGAGTTGCGCGTGGAGGGACCGGCGGGTACCTGGACGGCACGTTTCGCGGCCGTCATTTTCGATCAACCGGAGGGCGTGCTGTGGGACACAGCCGGCTTGCTGCTCGTCAAGTACGGCTTCTACCTGTATGCCCTGGTCGCACGGACGGGCGAGCTGGCCTGGATTTACCAGAGCGCCACGCCGACGCTGGTGATCTTGGCCTCGACACGCCTCGACCATGTGCTGCTCCAGACCGAGCTCGAGACGATCGCGCTGCGAGCCGACGCCAGCGTCGCCTGGCGAGCGGCCCATTCGGATGTGATCACTGCCGCGCAACTGGTCGCCGGACGCCTGGATCTCACCACGTACGGCGGGAGTCACGTCTATCTCGATGCCCGCTCTGGGCAGGCGGCCTGACCATCGAGCTCCGGGCAGTAAGCAATGGCAGCAGCAATGGCAGCGGCTGTGGCGCGATGTGGAGGAAGGGTGGATAGTCGGCTGCAGATGCCAGCGTTTTGTGGACAACCGTGCTTGACGGCCATGCACGGTGGTGGTTACCGTTCGTTTCAGCCCGGAGGGGCCAGAAGCGAAGCTAGCGACCGCGATCACATCAAGGTCCACGCCTCGTGAAGGTTTCTCCGGGTTTTCCGTTGTGCTGATTGCACCCGGCTTGGCGGCACTCGGCCTGGTGGCGCTCTTGGCCGGCGCCCTGCTGCTGCGCTCGCTGGGGGCGCGCTATCGGGTAGGGCGACTGCTTGCGGCGACGCCTGAAGCATCCATCGACGAGGCGATTTCGCTCGCCTGCGGGGCGCCGGTCTACGTGCGCGTCAAGGGGCGCATCAGCTCCGACGAGGAGTTCCCAGACGAGCACGACCGGCCACTCGTCTTCCGTCGCAAGCGCATCGAGGTCGCCTCGCCGGGCGGGCGATGGCGCACGCTGGTCGACGAGCGCGAGGCGGTGCCCTTTGGGATCGAATCACGGTCGAGCTTCATCGCCGTGGACGAGACGGCACTCGTCGATGGCCTTGTCAGCGTGCCGCGGCACGCGGGCGGGCGAGTGAGCGATCTGCCTCTCGACCTGCTCGCCGACGCGGACGCTTCAAATCCCGGCGCAGGTGAGACAGATCCGCCGGCGCGGCTGGTGGTCGAGCAGCTGTCGGCGGTCGAGCACGCCACGGTCTGTGGCCGGCCGGCGCTCCGCGACGGCAAGCCATTGCTAACCGCCGGCGCCGGCCGGCCGCTGATCGTCACCACGCTCGAGGCACCTGCCGCGATGCGCGTGCTGGCGGCGGCCCATCGTGGCCGCGTAATCGCCGCCGCCGGTCTTCTGCTGGCTGGCCTTGGCCTGTTCGCAGCAGCGCTGATAGCCCTCGCGCTCGGTGCCTGAGGCGTCTTGGCGGCCCAGAATTACGGGCGCGCATGCTGCTAGGCTCGGACCGCCCGTGTACCGACTCCGTCACCTTGGTTCGCTGATGCTGAGCGCATATCTGCTAATTGCAGACCGGGCGCGGGCGGCCGACCCGACGTCGAGCCCGCCGATGCTGATCGATCCCCTCGACCCTCGCGCCGGTGAAGGCGCCAGTCTCGTCGGCGCCCCACTCCTGGCCCTGCTGGTGGTGGTCGGCGTCGGCATCCTCGCCGCGGCGGCGACGGTGACCTACGTGAGGCTTGCTTCGCGCCGATGATGATTAACCGGCAGCGTTTCGGCCGCTCATCTGGCCGCCGCACGCGCACGATGGCGTATCGCGAAAAGGAACCGGCATGGAGCCGCCGGCAGGCGGCGTTACTCTCCGCGATCGCTGCTCTGATTCTGCTGGCGGTCGTGGGCGTGTCGGGTATGTTCGGCCGAGGCGCAGACGGCAGCGTCGCTGCCACCCCTTCGCCGCTCCTGTCGGCGAGGCGGACACCGTCAACAGATGGCCCGGCGGCTACCATCGCGCAGCGCTCGACTCCGCCGCCCACCGATCCGACCCCCTCCGGACGACCCACGCCGACCCGCAGGCCACCGTCGGTGCCCACCGCCACGCCGAGCGCCACCGCGACACCCGCGCCAGGCGGCGCTCCGCGCAGCCACGCAGACTTCGACCTGCGTCGCCAGGTCATCGACATTGGCTTTCCGCTTCGCCGCCAGACCCGCTACCACTATCGCGACAACTACCTCGATCGGCGCGAGGGTCCGCCGAACGAGTACAACCACGTGCGGATGGGCCGAGATGGAGAGACGATCAGGCTGCACGACGGCATCGACATCTACGCCCGCGAAGGTGCGCCCGTCGTATCGCCCTTCGACGGCGTGGTCATCGATCCCCGCGCAGAGTGGGCGCCGTGGGTGCCCGAGCGATACGGCCGCACCGTGGCAATCGTCAGCGAGGAACCGCAGCGCGCCGGCTACACCGCGATCCTCGTGCATTTGGACGAGCGCTGGGTAGACGTCGGCCAGCAGGTCAGCCGCGGCCAGGTGATCGGCGTCCTGGGCTCGACCGGAAACGCAGAGGGAGGTCAGCCTCACCTCCATTTCGAGCTCCGCGCGCCGTTCCTCATCGATTGGTCGCCGCTGGGCGAGGAGCGCCTGGTCGACGCGTTCAACCCCTTCCGTTCGCTCCGCCGCGCCGACCCGCATCGCTGACGCGGCGTGGCCGCGCGCCGAGAGTCAGCCACGGCGTGGGACCTTTATCCCAATGGCGAGTTGAGGGGGGATGCGTACGCTCGCGATTAGTCGGGAGTTCGCCATCGTCCTAACAACTCCCACATTTGGAGAGCACGGCCACGAGCGCATATGTCGGCGCCAAGTACCTCACCGTGAGCGATGCCGCTCGCGTGCTCGGCGTGCATGCCAATACCGTCCGCGCCTGGACGGACCAGGGCCTGCTGCAGTGCCTGCGGATCAACGGGCGCGGGGACCGGCGCTACACCCAGCCGGAGATCGCGCGCTTCCTCGCCGGAGCACGGTCGCCGCGGCGTGCGGGCCGGGACGGGGGCGTCAAGGCCAGACTGGCAATCGTTCCATCAGCCATTCCATCGGACGTGGCCGCAACCGCATCGGCGGACGAGCTGCTGGCACTCACCGGCCATTGTGCCGGTAGCGAATCGGAGCCATCCGCCGCGATCGCCCGAATCGCCGAGGTCCTGTGCGCCGGGGGCGGCTATCGATCGGCCGTTCTAATCGACCACGAGGGCCGGGAAACCCGTTTTGTCGGCCGCTTGCGCCCCGACCGTCGCCTGGCGCGCCGTGCGATCGAGCTCGACCGCCCGCTGATCGCAGCCGGGCAGGGTCGTGACGGGACCTATCGAGCCGCCGTGCCGGTCCCTGCCACTCCTGGCGTGTCTGAGGGCGGTGGCGCTGTGCTGCTGCTGGAGGGGACGCCAGCGACGCGCACCGCCGAAGAGTCTCGCCTGCTCACCGGGATCGCGGCGCAGATCGACATGGCGGTCCACATGGCGGGCCGCGTCGACGAAGCGGCCGAGAGGCAGCGGCGAGCGGAGATGCTCATGTCCATGAGCAGCGAGATCGGCGCGCGATTGGATCCAACGAGCGTCCTGAGTCAGCTCGTCGAGCGTGCTGCTGAACTCTTCAACGCCGACCATGCCGGCGTCTTCAGCCGCCATGAGGACGGCCTCTACCGGGCGCGCGTGACGCGCAACCTGTCGCCCGAGTTTTGCCAGATCATTGAGCACGCGGCATCACTGCCGCTGGCCAGGCAGGCTTTTGAAGAGCGGCGCGTGGTGACGGCCGCGGACTACCCTGACGATCCTCGTGCCATCGAACTCAGGCCGGTGCTGGTTCGCGAGGGCATCAACACCGTGACCATCGCACCGCTTTTCTCCGAGGGAGAGCCGCTGGGCATCCTCTCCCTGTACCACGATCATCGTTACGAATGGGTAGACGAAGACCTGGTTCTCTTCCAGAGACTGGCTCAGCAAGGCGCGACCGCCGTCCGCATCGCCCAGAACTTCAGCCAGATGGCCACCTGGGCGG
>Ga0299907_10000545_pt1 | contig 18730 bp, 20 predicted proteins | sample RVTome_16_FD_198680 | JGI IMG/M metagenome (GOLD analysis project Ga0299907, IMG submission 198680) | Soil microbial communities from uranium-contaminated site in the Upper Colorado River Basin, Wyoming, United States - RVT152D67 (version 2) ...
TTGTGGTGAGGCAGGGGGACCGAGCGCTAACCGCCATGATCGCGCGACGCCGAGGAGCGTTGAGTGGTGGACGATCGTCCTTCGCCGCGGCGATCCGGAGGTGAGCCGAGGATCGGGCCAATCGTGGCTCCGATTACCCTCGCATTCCGGCGGATTCGAGCGAGGCCGTTGGCGACGCTCGCGATCGCGCTTTTCTCGACGATCGCCTGGCGGCCCTCGAACCCCCGGGGAGCGGCACCTCTGGGACCACGTCGCGATCCTCGAACGGGGCGAAACCCAACTCGTCCTCGCCGTCCTCACCGACGGCAACCCGAGCGACGCCTACGGTCGGGCCACGATCGAAGGCGTCGCGCGGCGCCTGATCAGCTCCGCCGCAGCCGCAACCCCCAGGTAGAGAGCGGCCGGCAAGCCGCCGATGACCCACAGGACGAAGAGCAGGACCTCGAGCGTGCTGGACGTGCTCTCCGAGTAGCTGTCGAAGAGGGCGAGCGTGAGAAACGCGAGCGCCGGTAGCAACGCGAGGGCCGTCGCGACGGTCTTCTCGCGGTTCAACCAGGCCCTGGAGATCAGAACCATCGCGATCCCGAAGAGCCAGCCGATGAACGGGACGACGAGGGTCACCATCGCGGCGACCTCGAGCTTGCCGGTGGGCACCTGGTCGGCCTCCGGTGGCGGCTCAGCGGCCTCCACGATCTCCTCCGGCGGGCCGAGCCGCTCGAGCACGTTGCGGACGGCGACCTCGCCGGCGGCCTCCTCCTCGCGCAGAGCGGCCTCGATGTGCTCGCGGATCTCCGCGATCAGCTCCGAGCGGCGGGAGCGCTGCAGGTGCGCAGCCGCCTCTTCGAGCCGGCCCAGGTAGTCGTCGACGAGCCGGTCGGTTTCCATCGTAGTCGGACGCGGCGGGCTGCCGATACCCATTACTCCGAGCACGGTGCTGGAACCTGGTACCGGACCTCCATCCCGCTGCGGCGTCGGGCACCCATTACGAGCTGTCGTCGAGGGTGTAGCCGCTCTCGATTAACCAGCTGGACTCGGAGTCGACGAGGCCGATGCGGGCGTCGTTCAGTCCCTCGAGCGTCGCCGCGCCGGTGGAGCCATCGACCGAGATCGAGACGCCTTGGTCGGCCGCCGCGCTGAGCCTTTCCCGGCCGACTCGCGTGGCGATCGTCTGCATCGCGGCCGCGCAGGATTCGCCGAGCATGCTCTTCGCCTCGGCGGTCAGCTGAGCGCAGGCCTTCGTCGTGTCGCCGCTCGCGAGCGAGCGCAGGTAGGTGTCGGTCGTCTCACTAATCTTCGACTCGGGACCGCCGCTGCCCACGCCACAGCCGGCGGGCAGTAAGGCGAGGGCGAGGAGCGCGGTCGTGCCGATCAGGGAGAAAGAGCGCGTCATCGTTGGTTCTCCTTCGGTTTAGGCATCGCGTCTGTTGGTGTGCCAGGCGCCTGCGATTAGCGGGATGAATGTCCAGGCGACGATCGTCAGCACCGCGACAGTGGGGGAAACGGACTCTTCCGTGCTGCCGGGCTCGATTCGGCCGAGCGCCGCTGCGACCAGAAGCCAGTCGACCTTGCCGGTACCGAGCAGGAGAGGGGTCAGGATGAATTGCCAGGCGAGCACGAGGCCGATCGCCACCCGCCCACTCAGGAGCGAGCCGACGCCGAGCGCGAGCGCGAAGCCGGTGAGGAGGGCGAGACCGAGCCAGCCGGCGTACTCGACCATCAGCACGGCGCCCGGCTCCCGTCCGTCGCTCGGCAGGGTGACCGATGCGACGGACGCAAGCAGCGCGGCGCCGAGCACATAGGGAGCGAGAAGAAGGACTCCGCCGGGAAAGCGGACGCCGAAGAGCGCGAGCCGGGAACGACCGGTGACAACGAGCTCGCGGAAAACACCGGCACCGAGGTCGCCGCCGCCAGCGGTAACACCGACCATGATCGCCGCGACCATCCCGATCTGTGCGAGGAACGTGTATGTGCTCTGGAGGTTGGCGATCCCGCCGGCGGGGCCGGCATGGTCTGGGTCGACGGCGTGCTGCAGGGTCAGGACGATGTAGCCAACGACGACCGGCGCGACGATCAGCACGAGCGTCGCCCAGAAGAGGCCGCGCCGTTTAACCAGCTTCATCAGCTCGGCGCCCACCATTGCCCTCCAGGGGATGGCCGTCGGGCGAGCAGGGACTGTCGTGAGGGCGCTCATTCGGTTCCTCCGAGACGTTTTGTGATCTGCAGGAAGCGATCCTCAAGGGAGGCGCGCTGGGAATCGAGCTTGGAGACGACGATGCCGTGGGCGGTGAGACGTCGGTTCAGCTCGCCGGCGGCCTCCTCGGCCGTCAGCTCGAGATCGGAGGCGAGCGTCACCAGGATGCCGGTGCCGTTGCGCTCGATTGACCGGACCGCTGCATGGCCGACAAGCACGGCCTGCGCCCCGACTTCGTCCGGCGTGCCGATCAGCACGGTACGGTCTCCGCTTCCCTTGAGCTCTTCGATCGAGCCCTGGACGACGACGCGCCCGCCGTCGACGATCGCGACCGCGTCACAGATCCTCTCGACCTCGTCGAGGAGGTGCGACGAGAGGAGAACCGTGCGACCCTCGCCGACGAAGGCGCGGATCATGTCGCGGAACTCGTGGATCCCGGCCGGATCGAGGCCGTTCGTGGGCTCATCGAGCAGCAGCAGCTCGGGGTCGGCGAGCAGCGCCCGACCGACGCCAAGGCGCTGGCGCATGCCCAGCGAGTAGCTGCGAACGCGATCGTCCGCCCTCTCGCTCAGGCCCACTCGCTTCAGCGCCCCGTCGATGCGCGCCTCGGCCGCGCCGCCGCGGACAGCCGCGGCGATCTGAAGGTTCTCGCGTCCCGTCAGGAACGGGTGGAAGCGCGGCTCCTCGACGATCGCACCGACTCGGGCTAGCGCCGCGCCGCGCAGCTCGGGTACGGGCAATCCGAGAAGCCGCATCTGTCCGGAGTTGGCCTCAGTCAGCCCGAGCAGCAGCCGGATCAACGTCGTCTTCCCAGCCCCGTTCGGGCCGAGGAAGCCGAAGGCGCTGCCGCGGGGGACGGCGAGATCGAGATCCGCGAGCGCAGTGCGCTCGCCGAAGCGCTTGGTCAGACCCTCGACTTCAATGGCTAGGTCACTCACTGCGAAACCTCCAGTTGCCGACGCGCCGCCGGGTCGAGGCTCGGCGCGGACGGGCTCGCAGTCTCAGGTGCGACGCGGTCATCGAGGGATCGCGCGCGTAACATGTCGAGGACGATCAGCGTGAGATTGGCGCCGGCGGCAGCTCCGACGATCGCGGTGACGAGCGCGAGGAGGTCGGTCCCTGCGTGGAACCCCAGCCAGGCGCCGACCAGGCCGCCCACCAGCGCCGAAGCGAGGCCCACCGCCTTGATGCGTGCCGACCACGCCCGGTTCAGCCAGGCGTAGTAGACACCGAAGCCAACCGGCAAGCCAACCGAGAGGGTGGCGACCCACGGGTCGTCGAGAGGAGTGCCCGGAATCGCCGTGATGACGAGGAGCACGCCCGCGAACCACCCACCCAGACCCAGAACGATCGGGTAGAGGGAGCGCAGGACCGCGCTCTTCTTGCGTCCGAAGCGAGGCTTCCGGCGCAAGGCCATCCAGAGCAGCGAGAGCACAGTAAGGAGCGCGAGTCCGACCATGGTCCCCGCGATCCCCTTGCCGAGCGCAGGCTGCGTGACGTCGGGCGTGAAGTCGACGGGTTGCGGCTCGTACAGCGATTCGTCGACCTGTCCCCTGTCGAAGAACGTATTGACGAGCCGGGTGCCTGCTTCGGGCTGGTCTTCCCAGAAGCTCGTCGTGTGCCCGAACCCGTTCAGGACGACCTGGTGGCCGTTCGGCAGTGAGGGAAGGAGCTCTTCGGTTGCGGCCTGCGGGGGCGTGGGGAAGTCGAGCTCCCCGCCGATCAGGAGCGTCTCCACCTGCGATCGTCGTATGCCGCTGTATTCCGCGTCGGCCGACGCGGCCGGCCAGGCATCGATCATGCCACCGCCGCCGTGGATGAACGCGGAGGCCGCGTAGCCGAGGTTCGAATAGTCCTTCTGCTCTCGCGAGAAGTACTCCCTCGCTGCTTGAGCATCAGCCCTCGCGACGGAGGCGTAGTCGCCCCACACGCCAAGAGCTCCGGGGAAGGCAAAATCGGCCAGCAACGACTGGAGCCAGAATCCGCTCGCATCGTCATCGGCCGCGGAGAGCCACGAGGTCAAGGTCATCGGGGCAGAGAGCGGCGCGTTCTCCGCGGTTGTTTCCGCGAGCCCCCAGAACGAGGCAACGCGTACGTGCCCGTTCTTGATCGGCAAGAAGAACCACTTCTCCGGGACTCCCGTCCGCTCCATCGTCGCGGAGAGATCCTCGGTTCGGGCGCTGCATGTTTTGTCAGTTGCACAGTAAGCCGAGTAACGGCTGATCTGCTCGTCGGTCGTCTTCGGGTCCCAGAGGAAGTGGCCGGGAGGATTGGCTCCGACCATCACCGAGCGACGGATGCTCTCCGGGTAGCGCCAGGCGTAGATCAACGCCGTGCGCGTGCCCACGCTCTCGCTCAGAAGATCGATGCGGTCATAACCAAGCGCTTTGCGGACTGCGTCGAAGTCGTCGACCCGTTGGGCGAGGGTGTAGCCGGCGAGGTCGACGCCGTCGTCGGTCAGTCGAGCCGCGCAGGTCCGGAAGCCCTCGACGTACGCGTCGAACGACTTCTGGCGAAGAAGGTCGGTCGAGCGCCTCAGCGCCGACTCGACCTCCGGGCAGTCGAGCCGGACTGAACCGTCCACGCCGCGGTAGCCGACGAGGACGACGTCGTGGTTCTCCGCAAGCCGGCTCGCCTGTGGGAGCTGCATGTTCGTGAGGCCGGGACCGCCTTTCAGCCAGAAGATCGGCTCACCCGGATTCTCGTTGCGCGCGTGGATTCGAGTGACCGGCAGGGCGATGAGACGAGACTGTGGATCGGACCGGTTCTCGGGCACAACGAGCGTTCCGCAGTCGGCCGCGTAGTTGCCGTCCTCGGTGGAGTAGGTGCAGGGATCGAGAAGCAGATCGCCCGCGAGCGCGCCTTTCGGAACGGACACCTGATCGTCGGCGGTCGCCACCTTGAGGTAGCCGAGGCTAAGGAAGGCGAGCCCGACGAGCGTAAGAGCGACGATTCGTGTGCGTGTCATGGCAAGTCCTTTCACGGTCACCCCCGGGCCCGCGAAGGGCCCGGGGGTTCGGTCATTTCTCTTAGACGCCGACGGGGGTCGGCGGGGCCTCGCGCGCGGCCTCGGTCTCCTCGTCGAAGCGAGGCAGCCACTCGAGCCAGCTCGGCAGGTACCAGTTCCAGTCTCCGAGCAGCTTCATCGAGGCGGGCAGGAGCACCGCTCTGACGATCGTCGCGTCGAGCAGGACTGCAACAGCGAGCCCGACGCCGAACTGCTTGAAGAACATCATCGAGAGGGTCGCGAAGATCGCGAAGACGAAGACCATGACGATCGCGGCGCTCGTGACCACTCCCGCGGTCGACCGGATCCCGTACGCAATCGCCTCGTCGCTCCCGCTCCCACGGTGAAACGCCTCACGGATGCGGCTGAGGATGAACACGTGGTAGTCCATCGAGAGCCCGAAGAGGATCACGAACAGGAGCAGCGGGATCACCGGGTCGATCCCCGCGGTCGAGCTGAACCCGACGAGGTCCTTTCCGTACCCGTTCTGGAAGACCAGCACGAGGACTCCGTAGGACGCGGCCACGGACAGCAGGTTGAGCACGATCGCCTTCGCCGCGATCACGAGCGAGCGGAAGGCGAACAGCATGAGGACGAACGCGAACGCGAGCACGAACGCGAACACGAACGGAAGTTCCGACTTGACCTCGTTCTTCGAATCGATCCACGCGGCCGTGAGGCCCGTGACGCCGGCTTCCGCATCGGGCAGCGCACCCACGGTCTCGGGAACGACGTCCGTCCGCAACGCGGCGAGCGAGGCCTCTGAGGCCGCGTCGGTGCCCTTGCCTTCGATCGGAACGGTGATGTTGGCCACCGTCTCGTCTTGGTTCACCTCCACCGTGATGGGCTCGTACGCGCGGCCGGTGGCGACGGCCCGCTCCCGGAGCTCCTGGATCGCCGCCTGCACCTGGGGGGCATTCACATCGGGCGCTTTCACCACGACGTTGGCGGGAAGCGCCTCGCCCGGGAAGGCCTCCTGCATGCGGTTGTAGGTCTGAATGGCGGGCAGGGACTGCGGAAACGAATCCGGACCCCCGGTTTGCAGCCGCAGCTGGGTTGCAGGGATGGCGAGCGCGACCAGCACCCCGCCGGAGAGGACGGCCGAGAGAACCGGCCTCCGCATCACTCGGTCGACGATGGCGCCCCAAAACCGGCCTTGCCCGTCGTCGCTCCGCAGGCGACGGAGGCCCGGCACGCGCAGCCGTTCGACCTTGTCGCCGAACCTGCAGAGCAGGGCCGGCAGAACCGTCAGCGAGCCGAGCACGGCCATGGCCACCACGGCGATCGTCGCGATCGCGAGCGACGCGAAGATCTTGTCGCCCGTGAGGAACATGCCCGCCATCGCCGCCATGACCGTCAGGCCCGAGACGAGCACCGAGCGGCCGGAGGTGGCGGCGGCGGCTTCCACTGCGGCATGCAGACTCCGTCCCGCCGCGCGTTCCTCGCGGGCGCGCTTCAAGTAGAACATCGAGTAGTCGACGCCCACTGCGAGCCCGATCAGAAGCACGAGCGCGGGGGCCTCGTCCGCTCTGGGCAGGACGTGACTCGACAGGGCTACCAGCCCGAACGTCCCGAAGATGGCGGTCAGCGCGAGCAGCAGCGGAATGCTCGCCGCTGCGAGCGACCCGAACGCGATCACGAGGATCGCGAGGGTGATCGGTAGCGAGAGCTCACCGGCCTTACCGAGGTCGTCCCCGTACGCGGTCACGATGCCGTCTTGCGCGCTCGCGTTGCCGAACTCCCCGATGAAGAACTCGGGGTGGACTTGCTGCGCGACGTCGACTCGGTCGAGGACCGGGCCGATCTTGTCCACAGCGTCATCGGGATCGCCACGGATCTCGAACGCAACGAGCGCAGCGCGTCCGCTCTCCGAGATCTGACCGGCGTTCTCCGCGTCGAGCGGCGAGCGCACGTTCTGAACCTCGCCGAGCGTCTCGAGCCGTCGGACGACGTCCTCGATCACGGCGGCGAACGCGGGGTCGGTCGCCTGCAGCGTGCCGTGCTGGATCAAGACGTTCTCGCCGACGGGCTGCTTGAAGCCCTCGTCGAGGATCCGCTCCATCCGGCCGGACTCACCGGGGCCGGGCTCGTTCTGGTCGATGCTCTTCGTCCCCGCCATCCCGCCGAGGGCGAAGGCGACGATGACGAATGCGAGCCAGCCGAACGTCGCGGTCTTCCAGTGGTACGCGCTCCAGCGCCCCATGCGGGCCGCCAGGTTGTGCGACTGCCCCGGAGCGCCTACTGCGGTTGTGGACTCGTCGTTTCGGCGATTCTGGTGCTTGGTGCGAAACATTTGTTCCTCCTTCAAGCTCGGTGCTGAACGGGTCTTCGCCGCCCTAGGCGGCATAGGCGAAGGGGTGGTAGAAGGCATGGAGGGCGCGCTCGGGCGAGACCGCGAGTTGGAAGCGGTCTCCGACACGGGCGTCTTCGACCGAGACGGTCAGCGCGTTCTCGTCTGGGTGCCAGAGCAACAGGACGTGGATGCCATCGCTCTTGCGGTCGGCGAGTTCGCGGGTGTGCGGTGATCCAAAGCTCATGACTCCTCCTTCTCGCTCGCACGCGAGTGGGCCGGCAGGTCGTGCGGATGTCCCACCAGGTCGTGTGCCGTTCCTGATCGCGTCCATGCAACGACGCTAAGGCCGCCGCGGCGCAACCGCCTCGTCGGAAGGCCGGATTCGAACTCCGACCCGCCGACGATTGCGACTCCTACTTAGGTCGGAGGCGGCACGCGAGAGGTTGCAGTACCTTCAACGCGTGAGCCGGATCAGATACATCGCGCGTGAGCACTGGTTCGAGCTGCTGATCGGTGCTCTGGCCATCGCAGCCATGCTCGAGCTCGTCATCGGACGAAACTCGCCGGGCGCGCCGCCCACGACGCTCTGGTTCGCCGTACCCGCGGTGGCGGTCATCGTGCTTCCGCTCTTCGCCCGGCGGCGCTTTGCCTTCGCCGCTCCGGCGGCCTACTGGCTCCTGGCCACGGCGCTCACGTTCGTCGACGGGCTGCTGATCCCGTTCATGGTCAGCCTTTTTCCCGTCGGGCTGGCGTCCGCCTTCCTGCTCGGGAACGTGCGCGACAGCAGGAAGGCGTGGACCGGATTGGCGATCGTGCTCGGAGGCATTACGACCGTCGTCTACAACATCCCCGGCCATCCGACCGCGGAGCTCATCTTCATCCCCGTCGACTTCGGAATCAGTTGGGCCGCCGGCTTTGCTCTGCGCGAGCGTGCCGAGAAGGCCGAGGCGGCAGAGGTCCGCGCGACCCAGGCCGAGCGCGAGCGTGAGGCGGCCGCACGCATCGCCGTCGCCGAGGAGCGCATGCGGATCGCGCGCGAGCTGCACGACATCGTCGCTCACGCCGTGAGCGTGATGGTTCTCCAGGTCGGAGCCGTCCGGCACAAGCTCCCGCAAACGCTCGAAGAGGACGGCGAGGCCCTCAGACGCGTCGAGCAGGCCGGCCGCACGGCACTCGTCGAGATGCGCCGCCTCCTCGGGGCAATACGCCGCGACGGCGAAGGTCTCGAGCTCGCGCCCCAACCGGGTCTCGACGGCCTTGACTCTTTGCTGGAAGACGTCGGCCGCGCCGGGCTTCCAGTCCGCCTACACGTGGAGGGCGACCCCTTCCCGCTTCCGCGCGCGATCGACCTCTCCGCCTATCGGATCGTGCAAGAAGGCCTGACCAACGCGCTCAAGCACGCGCGCGCCAGCCACGCCGACGTGACTCTCCGCTATCGACCCGAAGAATGCGCGGTCGAAGTCGTCGACGACGGCGCCGGCGCGGCGACGGGCGACGGTCTCGGCCACGGCCTCGTCGGCATTCGCGAGCGCGTGAGGATCTACGGCGGCGAGATGAGCGCACGTACAGCACCCGCAGGCGGCTTCATCCTCAGCGCGCGCCTGCCGGTCGACCGCTACCAGCCATGAGCATACGCGTCCTCGTCGCCGACGATCAGTCGATGGTCCGGGCAGGCTTCCGCATGCTGCTCGCCGGAGAGCCCGACATCGAAGTCGTGGCTGAGGCGAGCAACGGCCTCGAGGCGGTCAACAAGGCCGCGCGCGTCCGACCTACGGTCGTGCTCATGGACATCCGCATGCCCGAGCTCGACGGGCTCCAGGCGACGCGGCGGATCCTCGCCGCCGACGAAACGGCCCGGATCCTGATCCTGACGACGTTCGACCTCGACGAGTACGTCTACGAGGCGCTCCGCGCGGGCGCCAGTGGGTTCGTGCTCAAGGACGACCCTCCAGAGCAGCTCCTGGCCGCGGTCCGCATCGTCGCCGACGGAGATGCGCTTCTCTCACCCGCCATAACGAAACGCGTGATCAAACGGTTCACACGCATCCCACATCCCGCCCCTCCGAGAGAGCTCGACGATCTCACCGAGCGCGAACTCGACGTGTTTCGCCTGGTCGCCCGCGGCCTTTCGAATGCGGAGGTCGGACGAAAGCTCTACATCAGTGATGCCACTGTCAAGACGCACATCACGCACATCCTCAAAAAGCTGAATCTCCGCGACCGCGTCCAGGCAGTCGTGCTCGCCTACGAGACAGGACTTTTCGACCCTGACGCGCGGCCGCCAAGCAATCGCGACGAGCGCCCGCGGAGGCCCGACCCACGCTCGAGCCCCGCCTAGCCTCCCGCCGTCGGAAAGGAGATGGTGCGATGAAGAACCTGAGCCTGACCACCGTCGGCGCCGTGTCCGCCGTGCTCACGGTCGTCTGCTTCGTGGTCGGGATCGTTCTCATGGCCTCGAGCGGCGTGCAGGTGCTCATCCCCGAAACCGGTGAGGGCGGACTCGAGTGGATCGCTGACGTCGACGACGCCGGCGGTACGTTCTTCGCTGGCGCGTGGCTCGCCGTCCTGGGCGGGGTGCTCGGGGCCGTCGCGCTCGTCGGCTTCTACGCCGCCCTCCGGGACGCCGGCCCGGTCATGGTCCTCGCGCCGATCCTCGGCGCGGTCGGACTGACGCTCGTCACCATCTCGCATCTGACCCCGATCGCCATGGCCTACGAGCTCGTGCCCGGTTACGGACGCCGACGCCGCGAGCCGCTCTTCCCTCGCGGTACTGACGGGCACACTCGCGAGCGTCAGCGACGTCCTCAACTACACCGGAGACGTACTGGCCTGGGGCGTCGCGGTGCCGCTCTTCGCGGTCGCGATCCTCAAGACCTCGGTCGTGCCGAGGTGATTCGTTCTGCGGGTGGCTCCGTTCCGCATGGTTGAGCCAATCGTCTGACCGACGTTTGGGCCACGAGTGGGCCACGGAATCTTGTCTTCAGAGACAGCGCCTTCACGCCGCGCTGCAGTGCCGGACCGTGGTAAGCACCCGAGTCCACGAGCCTGACCTCGACGCTGCCGTTCCCGAACGGCCGCCGACGGGCGGGTCGGCGAGAATGCGCGCGTGCCCGCCTACAGGGTGAACGACGACGCGGTCAGGCACGCGAAGCGGCTGATCGACGCACACCAGTACGTGCTCCGCTCGCGCTGGCAGGACGTGCAGCCGCGCGCACGGGAGCAGAACGCGTTCCTGAAGACGCACTCCTGGGAGGAGTACGCCGCCTGGCACATGGGCCTCACCGAGGGCGCGCCCGAGGAGACGAAGGCGCGCTACGCGTTCGTCTACGGCGACTTCCGCCGTCTGCACCGGATGGGGCTGATCGCCTGCCACTACCGTGCCGCGGAGTGGCGGCACAAGCAGATCGAGCTCGCAGCACACGAGCTCCTGCAGTACCTCGACCGAACGAGCGCCTCACGACGCGGCGCCTCTTAGAGAAGCCTCGGGATCTGTCCCCAAAGCCTGCGCCCAGTCACGGCCTTTTGAGGGTCAACGGCTGCCGAGAACCGGAGTCTCTCGGACGAGCAGGGTTTGGTGAAGCCCTCCAAATGGGCTCGACCGTAGACGCCCTGCTCGGGGCCTCGTAGGAGCTCAGATCGGCAGTAGCGCACGCTCTGGAGCTGCCAAACCATCGGCATGCAGGTCATCGAATGAGAGACGGTGCGCGCCTGCTCTTATGATGCATTGCCCGCGGCGCTCACGCGCGGAAGGCTATTCGCTCCGAAGCGGCCGCCGCGCGAGGCGCGATGGTCATGCAGGCACTTCCTGTTACGCGATCGTGGAGACCTCCGCCGCGATCTCGGACAGCTTCGCTTCATGAGCACCGTAGAGCTGGCTCATGAGGAACCCCGCGAAACTGATCCTGGCGACACCGAGCTCGGTCAAGCGCGCGAGCGGGAGAGCGCCGACGCCCACGACGTTCACGGGGCCCTCGACACGCCGGACGAATTCGCCGATTGGCTCGTCGTCCGCGAGCCGTATCGGGAACACGCAATCGGCTCCGGCCTGAAGGTAGAGCCGCGCGCGTCGCACCGCCTCCTCGAACAGCTCGCGGAGATCCCCCTCCAAGCGCAGGACGTCGACCCGCGCGTTCAGGACGACATGGGCGCCGGCCTCGCTCGCCGCCTGACGGACGGCGCGCAGGCGGTCGGCGTTCTCGCCGGCGTCGACGAGGCCGGCACCGCCGTGGTGATCAGTGTCCTCGAGGTTGCAGCCCACCGCTCCCGCGTCGAGGAGTCGTTCGACCAGCTCTTGGGGCGAGAGCCCATAGCCAGCCTCGACGTCAGCGGTCACCGGGACCGACACGCTCCGCGCGATCCGGGCGATGACGCCGAAGGCCTCGTCCACCGGCATCGAATCGTTGTCCTCGTATCCGAGCGTCGCGGCGACCGCGCCGCTCGATGTGGCAACGATGGGAAAACCGGCCTTCACAACCAGCCGAGCGCTCGCCACGTCCCACGCGTTGGGCAAAACCAACGGTCGGGAGCTTGTGTGGAGGCGGCGAAGCGCTTCCGCTCGCTCGGCCAGACCGCCGCGGTCTCCTCCTGCGACGGTCGTCATCGGATCGGCTCTGCGGGGATTCGCGAGACGGCGACGAGGACGAGCGGGCCGGGACCCACACTGCGGAGGCGGGCGAGGGGGAGCCGCGCGATCGGGATCATCGAGCCGCGCCCGAAGCGCCGGCACGTCCCCGCCCGGCACTCCAACTCGAGCCCTCCCTGCTCGACGAGCACGATCGCGTCTTGCAGGTGATTGGGTTCGAGGCCAAGTTCGAACCCGGGCGCAAGGCGAACCACAACCCTGGAGAAGCCCTCCGGGAGCGGAGGGCGAAAGAGCGCGTAGCCGGCGCTTTCGTCCGCGGCACTCTCGTCCGCGGTCATGCCAGCGTGTCGGGGAGGCCGAAGGCCCGGAAGAGCTCGGGGAACTTGAAGAAGTGCATCTCCGCGACCCGGCCGGACTCGATCTCGACCACGTTGATTGCGAAGGGTCTGGCGTCGGGGCCCTCGCCCAGATAGACGCCGAACGCCGGCTGCCTATTGGCGCGCGTCGGCAGGAACCGGTGCGGTCCGAAACCCGGTCTGAACGCGACGCCGGCGAGGAACGCCGCCACCGCCGCGCGACCCTCGTACCAGGTCGGGTGCGGCGGCATCGCCAGCCGCACGTCGTCGCGAAGGAGCGCGACGAGCCGACTGTCGTCATGTCGCTCAAACGCCTCCACGTACCTGTCGAGGAGCGACCGCTCTGCGTCCTCGGCGTCAGCGGCAGTCGTCCACTCGAGCCGTGTTGCCGGAAGCCGCTCCTTCATCGTTGCCCGCGCCCGCTGCAGCGCACTGTTCACGGCGGCCAGGCTCATCTCGAGCACCGCAGCGGTCTCGTCTGCGGACCAGTCGAGCGCGTCGCGGAGGATCAGGACCGCGCGTTGGCGCGGAGGCAGATGCTGGATCGCCGCGAGAAACGCAAGCTCGATCGTCTCGCGAGCGACGACCACATCCTCCGGCTCGGGGCCCTCGTCGAGCAAGAGGTCGGGGTACGGCTGCAGCCACGGGAGATCCGTCGGCGGCAGCGGGCGGGCGCCAACCTCGGCTGCGGGGCCGACCTCATACGGCACGAGCCGCCGAGGCCGTCGCTCGAGGAGCCTGAGGCAGGCGTTGGTCGTGATTCGGTAGAGCCAGGCGCGGTACGTGGACTGGCGGCCATACGTCGCGCGCCCATTCCAAGCTCGGAGGAACGCTTCTTGGAGCGCGTCTTGCGCGTCCTCGAGCGAGCCGAGCATCCGGTAGGCGTGAACCTGGAGCTCGCGGCGATAACGCTCGATGAGCTGGGTGAAAGCAGCCTCGTCTCCGGCGGTCGCCGCCCTGACCATCTGCTCCTCGGTTGCGTTCGTGGCCGTGACCCACTCCTTTCGATCGCAGGTCGTGCCCCCGGCTCGATCCTACGGGGGCCACTGGTGTGATCCGTGTGGGAGCGAAAACTCATCGGTCCCAGCGGCCCGCGGACGACCGATGAGTTTCGGCGAGACGCCGGATCGTACGACGACGGCTGAAACGAATCGGAAGGTAACGATGAACGCACTCCCTGAAAACACGGAATCCCCCGCGCAGGTCGCGCGCCTCACGCCCGCGCTCGCTCTCGATCCCCGCCGCTGGTGGGCGCTCGCGCTCCTCTGCGGCGCCTTCTTCATGGTCATCCTCGACGCGGCGATCGTGACCGTCGCCCTCCCCTCGATCCAGGATGATCTCGCCTTCTCGGCGCAGGGGCTGCAGTGGGTTGTGAGCGCCTACGCCCTCACCTTCGCCGGCCTGCTCCTGCTCGGAGGACGAGCCGCCGACTTGCTCGGGCGGCGACGGGTGTTCATGGTCGGCCTCGCGCTCTTCACGCTCGCTTCGCTGCTCTGCGGGCTCGCCTGGTCCGATGAGGCGCTGATCGGCGCCCGCGCCTTCCAGGGGATCGGGGCCGCGGTCATGACCCCGACTGCGCTCTCGATCATCACGACGCTGTTTCCGGAGGGAGCCGAGCGCAACAAGGCGCTCGGCATCTGGGGAGCGCTCGGCGGCTTCGGGGCGACGACGGCCTGGCTGATCGGCGGTCTCCTCGTGGACGGCCTCGGCTGGGAGTGGATCTTCTTCATCAACATCCCGGTCGGGCTCATCGCGGTGGCGCTCTGCCCGGTTCTGCTTCCCGAGAGTCGCGCGGCCACAGCGCGGCGGAGCTACGACCCCGCCGGCGCGCTCACGATCACCGGTGCCCTCGTCCTGCTCGTCTACGCCGTCGTGGAAGCTCCCGACACCGGCTGGGCCTCTGCGCAGACCCTGCTCCTCTTCGCAGGCTCGGCGGCTCTGCTCGGCGCCTTCGCCGTCATCGAATCGCGCCATCGGGCGCCGCTCGTTCCCCTGCGCATCTTCCGCTCACGCACGATCGTCGGTGCCAACGCCGTCATGCTGCTCTTCGCCACCGTCGCGTTCGGCATGCCGTTCACCCTCACGCTTTATGCGCAGCAGGTGCTCGGCTACTCAGCGGTCAAGTTCGGACTGACCTCTGTCGTCTTCCCCGCCATGGCCGCCGTCGGCTCGATCCTCGGCCAGGCCATCGTGCTGCGGGTGGGCTTCCGTCCAGTGGCGGCGGTCGGCATGGCGCTGATGGGCACCGGTTCCCTGCTACTGACCCAGGTCTCGGTCAGCGGCAGCTACCTCGGTGACATCTTCCTCGGGCTGCTCATCTTCGGGCCCGGCATTGGCCTCGCCTTCGTGACCGCGACGGTCGCGGCGCTCGCGGGAGTCGCAGAGCACGAATCGGGGCTCGCCTCGGGCCTCAGCAACACCGCGTTCCAGATGGGCGCCGCCATCGGCACCGCCATCGTCGCCACCGTCGCCGTCTCCCAGACGAAGGACTATCTCGCTGGCGACGCTGCCGCGAATCCGCTCGTTGCATTGACCGACGGTTTCCAGTCAGCCTTCTTCGCCGCGGGTCTCCTCGCCGCGGTCGGCGCCGTACTCGCCCTCCTATTGCTCGGGCGCCCGCGCGGTTCGGAGCCGAAGCAAATCGACCTCGAGCCGGCCCCGGCACCCGCTGCCGACTGAATGACAGACGACACCAAGGAGAAACGATGACTGAACACAGGATCGGAACCCGTGAAGAGTGGCTCGCCGCACGTGAGCAGCTACTCGTTCGCGAAAAGGAGCACACCAGGCTCGGCGACGAGATTGCGCAGCAGCTACGCGAGCTGCCGTGGGTGCCGGTGGAGAAGGAGTACCGCTTCGACACGGACGACGGCGAGAAAGCGCTCGTCGAGCTGTTCGACGGCCGATCCCAGCTGCTCATCTACCACTTCATGTTCGGCCCCAGCTACGAGGCCGGCTGCCCGACATGCTCGTCGATGGCAGACGGCATCAACGGCCTCCTCCCGCACCTGCACGCTCGCGACGTGACGTTCCTCTTCGTCTCACAGGCACCGTTGGAGAAGCTGCAGGGTTACAAGCGCCGCATGGGCTGGAGCATTCCCTGGGTTTCGTCGGCGCGCACCGACTTCAACTCCGACCTCGGCTTCTCGAGTAGCGAAGAGCAGACGCGCGAGTGGGTCGCGCCGATGATCGAGCAGCTGCCGCCGATCGCCGCGCAGAACGCCGCATCGACGGGCACCGACCTCGTCGGTTACCTCACCCAGGGCTTTGGGTTCAGCGCGTTCGTCCGCGACGACGGTGCCGTCTACCACACCTACTGGACGGGCGCCCCGACGGCCGCCCGCGGAGTGGAGTTTCTGATGGGCTACTACGCGATCCTCGACCGGGCCCCGAAGGGCCGCGACGAGGGCGAGGCGTGGCAGACGTGGATCCGCCGGCACGACGAGTACTAAAGGACGGACCAAGGTGAACCGCGTCTTGGTTCCTTACAAAGTCAAGCCCGAGACAGCGCGCCTGACGGGCGTACCGGCCTCGATCGCGCTCGCGCCTGGGGCAGCGACGCTTTCGCTCGTCGCGGTGTCCTGGGTCGTCGCGGTCGACCGGATGGAGGGGATGGACATGGGCGTTGCGACCGAGCTCGGATCGTTCCCGTTCTTCGTGACGGCGTGGGTCGCGATGATGGGGGCGATGATGCTGCCCGGCGCGGTGCCGGCGGTGGCCAGACGCGCACGCAGCCACCGCCGCGCGCTCGCCGTGCCGGTGTTCCTCGGGTCGTACCTCGCCGTCTGGACGCTGGTCGGAATCGTCGTCTATCCGCTCTATCGGCCGCACGGCACCGCGATCGCCGGTGCGCTGACGCTCGCTGCCGGCCTATACGAGCTGACGCCGATCAAGCGCCGGTTCCGGCGGCGCTGCCGCGAGAGTGTCCGCACTGGATTCCAGTTCGGGCTCTCCTGCGTCGGGTCGAGCATCGGGCTGATGCTGATGCTGCTGGCGCTGGGCGTGATGAGCGTCACCTGGATGTCCGTGGTCGCCGTCCTCGTCCTCGGGCAGAAGCTCCTGCCGGCGAGAACCTTCATCGATGTGCCGCTCGCGCTCGCGATCGTCGCTCTGGGAACTCTCGTCCTGCTCGCTCCCTCGGCGGTCCCCGTGCTCACGCAACCCATGTAAATCCCACAGAAGGGAGAGGAACGATGACCAACCACAAGACCGGAACGCGCCAGGAGTGGCTCGCCGCTCGGCTCGAGCTACTCGAGGCAGAGAAGCAGCACATGCGGAGGGGCGACGAACTCGCCCGCTGGCGCCAAGAGCTGCCCTGGGTCCCGATCGAGAAGGACTACGTCTTCGCGACCGACGACGGGAAGAAAACACTGGCCGAGCTATTCGACGGCCGCTCCCAGCTGCTCGTCTACCACTTCATGTTCGGCTTCGGGTTCCGGGTCGACGAGCAGAACCCCGGATGCACCGGCTGCTCCTTCGTGGCTGATCACTTCGACGGCGTCATTGCCCACCTCAACGGCCACGATGTGACCCTGGTGGCCGAGTCGATCGCTCCCTTGCAGGAGCTCCGGCCCTACAAGCAGCGGATGGGCTGGCGCTTTCCCTGGGTCTCCTCCCTCGGCAGCGACTTCAAGTACGACTTCGGTGCCGCCTTCACCGAGGAGCAGCAGAGAAACGGCGCCGAGTACAACTTCCGCCACGTTGATCAGCCCTTGCCGCAGCGAGAGGGGTTGAGCGCGTTCGCACTCAAGGACCGGGTCGTGCACCACACCTACTCCACCTACGACCGCGGAGTCGAGCAGCTGATGGGGACCCTCCGGATTCTCGACCTGGCGCCGCTGGGTCGCAACGAGGAAACCCCAGGGGCCTGGTGGCACCGTCACGACGAATACGAGGCCCAACCGGAGGAGGCGACGCTGTGACGGAGCACAGGATCGGGACGAAACAAAACGCGGACTTGGAGAGGCTTCTACGGGAGCGACGTGACTCGAACCCGCGACCTGCGGCGTGACAGGCCGAGTCCGGCACGACGACGTGCAACGACGAACGTCGCGGAACGGCCTCATTTGCACTGCGATCGTCGTCCGCCAGATCGAAGGCTCGATCAAAGGAGGTCCACAATGAGGCTCCCGGAGACCGCGCACACCTCCCGACCGTGGCGGGTTCACGAGTTCACGGGCGACTTCGAGCTCGAGGACGTATGGAAGCTGCCGACCCCAGGGGGTCCCGACGACCTAGCGCGACTTGTGGACATGAGCGCGGCCGGTCAGTTCGCGGACGGCCGCGAGTTCCCGGCCGTCTTCCGCGCGCTCTTCGCCCTTCGCTGGAAGCTCGGCGAGCTGTTCGGCTGGGAGAAAGCGGACTCAGGCGTCGGTGAACGGGTGCGCTCGCTGCGCGAGCGGTTACCGGCTGATCTGCTCGAAAGGCCCCGCGGTCCCGATCTGCGCGCGGTTCCCGGGCGAACAGAGGTCGACGGCCCACCTGTCTTCGCCTCGGTCTACCAGACGCGTGACGAGTGGGTGGCCGAGCTTTCCAACAAGACCGTGCATTCGCTGATGCACATCGGCTGGGTTCCCGACGACTCCGGTGGCGGCTATCACGCCCAGATGGCCGTGCTGGTGAAGCCGAACGGGTGGCTCGGCAAGGCCTACATGGCCGCGATCAAACCGTTCCGGTACGCGCTCGTGTACCCGATCCTGCTGCGATCGATCGGACGCCAGTGGCAGCAGGAGGCTCGAAATGAAAGGCCAGGCTCCCGATAGGGCGCGCCGCGTCAGCGTCTTCATCAACGGCGCGTCGGGAGGCGTTGGGACGTTCGCGGTTCAGATCGCCCGCTCGCTCGGTGCGGAGGTAACCGGGCCACGTGGCTAGGAACGAATGATGGTGCCGGCTGCGGCCGGAGGACCGCCTCGACGGTCGATGAAAGCGAGATTCAGAACGGGCGCCGGCAACGATCTCGCGTCGGGTCGAGTCGTCCGTGACCGCCCGACCTTCGGGCGCCGCTCCGTACCTGGGGATGCCGCGAACCGAAGCTAGGGTCGATCGGCGGGCACGGCGCCGAAGGTCTCGACCAGCTCGGCGATTCGGTCTGCGGCGCCGCTGAGGCGGATCTCCCGTGTGGGTAGCCGCCGCTTTGACAGCGGCCCAGTGACTAACTCGGCCCACGCGCGCGGAGTCGTGCTTACAACGACGTCCGGGGGGCGATCGCTGCCGTCGAGCGACCATCGCTGGCCGTCGAAGGCCAGGACGAATGAGCCTTCGGGAGCGCCGAACTCGAAGCGCCACGCGCGCGGACGGGACG
>Ga0299907_10000546_pt1 | contig 18721 bp, 17 predicted proteins | sample RVTome_16_FD_198680 | JGI IMG/M metagenome (GOLD analysis project Ga0299907, IMG submission 198680) | Soil microbial communities from uranium-contaminated site in the Upper Colorado River Basin, Wyoming, United States - RVT152D67 (version 2) ...
TTGTGGTCGAGTGGGTTGGTGGTGTGGTCGGGTTGGGGGCGGGTTTTGGTGGGGGTCGGCGGCCCCTAGCTAGGGAGCGGGGGTGGTCGGGCTGGTTGGGGTGGGTGGGGACGTTGGAATCTGATCCGTCCTGTCTCATGGACGGTGATCTGATATCCCTTCTCGTGGACGATGATCTGATGGTGATACCAACAGAGGACTATCAGGTCGTCTTGGTTGGTTTCCCCACCCTGTGACCAGGGGATGACATGGTGGATTTGTAGGCGGTAGCGGCTTTGACAGCCATCGGCGGCACACTGGTACCCGTATCTGGTGAGGATGGCTCGTTTCAGGGTGGGGGGTGCGGTCCGTTGTCTTCTCCCGTAGTCGAGATACCGGCCGTCTTCGCTTCTGGCGATGACTTCGACGACCGCATCACATAAGACTGCTTGTAGGGCCTGTCGACCCACCCGGGTGCCTGACTCCAGAACCACACCAGCCTCACCTCGGGTGGGGGCGGCTGGTCTGCTGTCGACGATCACGGTGACTGCCGCCGGTGGGGGATCGTCTGAGATCAGGGTTTGGATCAGGGCGGTCGCCTTGCGCCATCCCAACCCGGGAGTCTGTCCGTCGGGTAGGTCGGATAGTTGGTCGGCGGCCTCGGTCAACACCTTGTCGATGAGGGCTCCGGAGTGACCGTCGAAACCACCCCACATCTTCCAGCTGGTCTCATCCAAATTGGGTTGCATCACCAGATACCGGTGATTCGCCGACCGCACCTCGTCTTGGGTGGTGATTCGGATCCGTTGGGCTGCCTGACGATGCACCCCCGCCACGTCGGTATATTCGAGTAATCCCACGTCTTCGGGAATCCGGGATACCGCCTCGATCCGATCGAAAGTGGTCTCACCGGCCGCCAACCGATCAGCCAGATCGGGACGATCCTGGAGACGACGCATCGTCCGTACCAGTGATTTGGCAGTATCAGGTGACACGTCCAACCGGCCCGCCACCCACTCCGACAGGGAACGGGCGCCATCAGCGGTGGCTATCTGAGCGGTGTCCAACACCGCCAGATCCACCAACTGGACCGCCCGCAACCGGGCAATCAGCCGCTCGTCGGCGATCAACCGTTGCTCCCGGTCATCGATCGACAGGTTCTCCACTCCCATACCCCGAACATACGTTCGATCAACCCGTATGTCAAGTACCTTCTTAGAATATCTTCTATCCCCGACGCATCTGGCGGCCAGGATGAACCTGGACCGTGCAACGCTGAGGTCGTCTGCGGCATGGTTATGGAGATGAACGACGCCGACGTCTATGTGGAGGTCCGCATCGATCTGATGCGCTATGCCACGGCCCTGGTCGGACTGTCAGACGCCGCTGACTTGGTGTCGGCTGTCGTGACGCGGACGTTGGAGCAACCTGGGGGCCTCACCGGGCTGGATGACCCAAAGCCTTATCTGATGAAGGGAATACTCAACGAGGTCAGGATGCGTCACCGCTCCAAGATGAGAAGCAACCGAGCCTTGGTAGCTCTTGCGGCCGCTCCAGTCCAGCCCCAGCACGATGAAGTACTCGAGCTGGTTATGGACTTACCTGCTCGCCAGCGGGCCGCGGTGTTCCTCGCCTATTACGAGATGTACACACCGACCGAGATTGCCGAGCTGATGGGATGCCGGGCAGGGACCGTGCGCCGGTATCTCCACTTGGCTCGAAGAAAGCTGAGGGAGGTCCTCGATGAATGATCGGGTGAAGAAGGCGTTCGAGACGTTGATCGACCAGATGGAGGAACCGCCAACCTGGCAAGAGGTCAGCACTCTCACGGCCCGGCCCGGCTCTGCCCGGCGGCGAAAGCCGTGGTTGGCGGCAGCAGCCGGCATCGGCCTGGTAATCCTGGTTGCACTCGCTTCGGTCTTGCTCCGTCCGACAACGCCGCCGAGCTTCCAGGAGCTCGATGCGGCAGTCACAACTGCCATCGATGCTCTAACGACTTCTCCGGGAGTTCGAGGCCTCCAGCGCGCCTACGTGGAGGAGTTCGAGGCCTCATCGGTGTGGTTCGACTTCAGGCCTGAGACGGGCGATGTGGTAGTGATTCAACAGGTCGACTTGGATCTGACACAATTTCCGTGGTGGCGGACCGAATCGGGCGAACCCCAAGCCACGGGTCGAAGCATCGAGACCACCGCCCTAGTTCAACTAGACGACTCGTTTTACGCGGTCACGAGATCGCCGTCAGAGCCGGACGGTGTTTGGTCAGTCCGCGAGGCTCCACCACGTGCCCCGCTCGCATTCGGCGTTCTCATGCTCACGACAAATTCGTACGGGTTGGACCCGACCGCGACGGAGGGCGATGTCACTTATCGGGAGCTCAGTGGCGGTGATCAACGTTGGACCCTGACCACCCCCTACCGGGATGGAACCGCTATTCAGACGTGGGAGATCAGTCGTAACGGGGATCTCACGATGTGGTCCTCAGAACTGATCGGAGTCACCAAGTCTCTGGATTTCGATCCAGGCCCGTTCAGCTCGGGATCGGTCTCGTTCACCAGAGTCGCTGATCCCGATCCGATTACAGCTCCCACTCCAGGGACAGCCCTCGATCTCTCCGAGTTCGACGTTCCCGACGACGGACTTCTCCAAGACTGAGCGTCCTTCACTGGCCCCGGCCGTACCCACCTACAGTCGCCGGCATGACCCGACATCTCCTGGTCTCCTGGGATGACCAGACGGTCTCGGCCGTCATCGAGGGATCGGGCTCGACCGGGATCCTCCTCGCCCATGGTGCGGGGACCGATCAGAGTCACCCGACCATGGTCGCCCTTAGGGAGGGCCTGGCCACAGATGACAACACGGTGATGACCTTCAACTACCCATACACCGAACGAGGCTCGAAGCGACCCGACCGTCAGGAGAAGCTCCTCGCCTGTCACGAGGCCGCGGCCGACCGGTTGGCCGAGGAGGTAGGCCGGCAGTTCCTCGCCGGGCGGTCGATGGGCGGGAGGATGGGGACCTATCTCGTCGCCGACGGTTACGCGGCTGCCGGTCTCGTCCTCTACGCCTACCCGCTCCACCCGCCAGGGAGGCCGGATCGGTTGCGGATCGAGCAGTTCGGCTCGATCGACGTGCCGATGTTGTTCTTCCAGGGCACCAGGGACACGTTGAGCCGGATGGAGCTCTTCGAGCAGCACATCGCCCCACTCGCCCGAGCCGAGGTCGAGATACTGGAAGGAGCGGGCCACGGGTTTCGCGGTGGAGGCTGGGACGCGACCAAGATCATCGACCGCTATGTCGAGAGAACGCTGGAGTGGGTCGGTCGCGTCTCGTCTGGCAGAACCGGCTGACCGAGGCCATAATTCGGGGCTGCCCCTTTGTCTTCAAGGAGTCTCTCGATGGAGCAAGTAAGCCTGCGCGCCCAGCCGGGGCGGAAGGCAGGTTCACGCGAGTCCAGGCGGGTCCGCCGTCAAGGCCTGGTGCCTGCCATCGTCTACGGCCCCAAGACCGAGCCGATCCCGGTGGCAGTCGACTCCCACGACCTCCACATGGCACTGCACACCGAGGCCGGGTCCAACGCGATCATCAACCTCGAGATCGATGGCGTTGACACCCTGACCACGATGGCGCGCGTCATCGACCGCCATCCGTTCCGCAACGAGTACCACCACGTCGACTTCGTCACCGTCGACCTGACCCAGAAGGTGACCGCCGAGGTGGCTCTCCATTTCGTGGGCACCCCGGTGGGTGTCAAGGAGGGCGGTGTATTCAGCCCCCGGCGCACCCATGTGCCAATCGAGGTCCTGCCCACCGAGATCCCAGGGTTCATCGAGCTCGATGTGTCCGAAGTCGAGATCGGAGGCTCGCTCAGGATGGAGGACCTGCCCGAGCTGGAGGGCGTCGTCTACCTGGACGACCCCGACGCAGTGGTGATGTCGGTGACGGTGCCGGCTGCCGAGATCGAAGAGCCCGTGGTCGAGGAAGAAGAGCTCCTCGAAGGTGAGGAGCCGGCGGAGGGTGAGGAAGCTGAGGAAGGCGCTGAAGAGGCTGATGCCGAAGCCGCGGGCGGCGACGAGGGCGAGTCAGCCGAGTGAGCCGATGCAGGTCGTGGTGGGCCTGCGCAACCCAGGTCGTGACTACGAGGGCACCCGGCACAACGTCGGGTTCGAGGTCGTCGCGCGGCTGGCCGAGAGGGCCGAGAGCCCGCTGGGCCGGGCACCATCACGGATCAGGGGCCTGATCTCACAGATCGCAGTCGCCAGCCGGCGGAGCCTGCTCCTGGCGCCCACCACCTACATGAATCAGTCCGGGGACGCGGTTAGATCCGCCCTCTCGTATTACAAGGCCGACCCCCAGGACCTCCTGGTGATCCACGACGACATCGACCTCTCCTTCGGACGTCTCCGCGTCCAGGTCGGCGGTGGGAGTGGTGGTCACAATGGGATCCGGTCGTTGGAGTTGGCGTTGGGGACCACCGACTTCTCGAGGTTGAAGGTTGGCGTCGGTCGTCCCCCCGGGTCCCAGGACCCCGCTGACTTCGTGCTGCGCCAATTCTCCAAGGGCGAGCGACCGGAGGTGGATCTCCAGGTCGAGGATGCAGTCGACGTGGTCGAGCGTTGGCTCGAGGACAGGGAGCGAGCCCAGGAGCTGGCGGCGCACCGGGGCCGTGATGTCTGAGCTGGTCGGGGCGATCGACCAAGGGACCAGCTCGACCAGGTTCATGGTCCTCGATTCCGCAGGTTCCGTGGTGGGGAGCGCTCAGAGCGAGCACACCCAGATCTTCCCCCAGCCGGGGTGGGTGGAGCACGACCCCGTCGAGATCTGGTCCAAGACCGTCGAGGTGATCGAGGCCGCCCTGAGCGACGCCGGAATCGATCCGAGCGATCTCGACTCGGTGGGCATCACCAATCAGCGGGAGACCACCGTCGTCTGGGATCGGGAGAGCGGTGAGCCGGTGGCCAACGCCATCGTCTGGCAGGACACCAGGACAGCGTCCCTCTGTGAGCAGCTCGCCGGGGAGGCCGGGCCGCGTCGTTTCGCCGACAAGACCGGTCTGCCCCTCGCCACCTACTTCTCCGGTCCCAAGGTCAGGTGGCTCCTCGATCATCTCGGGCTCACCGATCGCGCTCATCGTGGCGAGCTTGCCTTCGGCACGATCGACAGCTGGCTGGCGTGGCAGCTGACCGGCAGTCACATAACCGACGTGACCAACGCCTCGCGGACACTCCTGATGGACCTGGCCACCACGGCCTGGGACTCGGACATCGCCCTGGAGATGGGCGTGCCCACCCACATGCTCCCCGACATCGTCCCCTCGATCGGCGAGATCGCCGAGTGCCGGGGACCGCTCGAAGGGGTCCCGCTGACGGCGATGCTGGGAGATCAGCACGCCGCCCTCTTCGGTCAGACCTGCTTTCGGCCCGGTGAGGCCAAGAACACCTACGGCACAGGCAACTTCCTGGTGATGAACACGGGCACCACCCCGATGCAGTCGGCCAGCGGGCTGCTGACGACGGTGGGCTACGCCATCGCCGGTGAGGACACCGTCTACGCGCTGGAAGGGTCGATAGCCGTGACCGGCGCTCTCATCCAATGGCTCCGTGACAACCTCGGGCTCATCGCCACGGCAGAGGACATCGAGGGATTGGCGGCGACGGTGGAAGACAACGGGGATGTCTACTTCGTCCCGGCTTTCTCGGGTCTGTTCGCCCCTCATTGGCGGCCCGATGCACGCGGTGTGATCATCGGCCTCACCCGGCACAGCAACAAGGGCCACCTCGCCCGTGCCGCCCTCGAGGCGGCCGCCTATCAGACCAAGGACGTGCTGGATGCGATGACGGAGGACTCGGGAGTGGCGCTGTCCGAGTTGAGGGTCGACGGCGGCATGACTTCCAACGATGCGCTGATGCAGTTCCAGGCAGATCTGCTGGGAGTCGACGTGGTGCGACCGACGATCACCGAGACCACGGCATTGGGAGCCGCATATGGCGCCGGCCTGGCCATCGGGATGTGGTCCGACCTCGATGAGATCCGTCGGATGTGGGAGGAGTCGGCCAGATGGTCCCCGATGATGAGCTCGGCGGACCGTGATCGGCTCCAGTCGAGATGGCGAGAGGCGGTCGACCACTCATTCGGCTGGGCCTGAATCCCACCCTCCCGCATATGATCGGGCCGAGTCGAGGATGTCGATGAGCTTCCCCAACGCGTTAGCGGTGTTCCGCATCGTCATGGTCCTGCCGATCATGTCGTTCACGCGCGCCGACCAGATCGACGGTCACTTCGCCATCGCCGCCTGGCTCTTCCTCGTCGCCGCTTTTACCGACTTCCTCGACGGGTATTGGGCCCGGCGCACCACCGGCGGCACAGTCCTGGGAGCATTTCTCGACACCACCGCCGACAAGATCATGGTGACCGGGACCCTCCTGGCCCTGGTGTCGGTGGACCGGGTGTCGATCTGGCCCGCCTCGATCATCGTCTTCCGCGAGTTCGCGGTGATGGCCCTGCGCGGCGTCGTGGCGCAACGGGGCCGTCTGATCGCTCCTTCAACCTGGGGCAAGATCAAGGCGTTCACCCAATACGCCGCCATCTTTTGGGCTTTCCTCCGCTTCTCCGAGCGCTGGGGGCCCTGGTTCTTCGACCAGTGGCTGATGCTGATCGCGGTGATCGCCACCATCGGCTCGGCCTGGGGCTACATCACAGCCTTCTCCTCGGTGGTGAGGTCGGAGCCTTCCGACATCACCTCATGAAGGCCGCCGTGACCGGCGGGTCGGGAGTGGTGGGGACGGCAGTGGTCAGACATCTGGTGGCCTCTGGCCACGATGTGACAGGACTCGCTCGTTCCATGATCGCCGCCCAGCGTCTCGAGGCATTGGGAGCCTCCGTGGTCCGTGGCCACATTCTCGACCCGGCAGCTCTCGACGAATTGGCCCACGGCGCCGACTCGATCTTCCACGTCGCCGGCGTCAACGAGCTCTGCCCCAGTGATCCCGGGGTGATGTGGAGGGTCAACGTCGACGGGACAATGCTGATGCTGCGGGCCGCCGAGAGGGCGGGAGCGGGCCGATTCATCCACACCTCGTCGGCGGTGACGATCGGCGAGGCCAAGGGGATGACGGGCACCGAGGACACCAATCACCGCGGCCAGTTCCTCTCCGAGTACGACCGTTCGAAGCACGAGGCCGAGGCGCGGCTGCTCGAGGCCACGGTCGACATCGAGGTGGTGATGGTCAACCCCTCCTCGGTCCAGGGGCCGGGCCGGGCCACTGGAAGTGGTGCGCTATTGCTCGAGGCGGCGCGGGGACGTCTGCCTGCCCTCATCGACACGCCGATCTCGATCGTCGACATCGACGATTGTGCCCGTGGTCATCTTCTCGCCGCCGAGCGAGGGACGCCGGGTGAGCGTTACCTGCTAAGTGGTGAGACCGTCTGGGTGCGCCGGCTGGTCTTCATGCTCAATGAGATCACGGGGCGAAGGTGGTCCCCGGCCTATGTGCGTCCCTCGCTGCTGACCTTCCTCGCACCCATCGTGGCCAAGGCCTTCGCCCTCGTGGGGAAGTCGTCACCGATCTGCGCCGAATCGGCCCGGGTGCTCGTCCACGGTCACCGCTACGACGGGTCGAAGGCTGCCAGGGAGCTCGGTATCCGATACACGCCTCTCGACGACACCCTCCGGCGAACCATCGCCTGGTTCAGCGATGAGGGCCTTATCAGCTCAGCCACCCGGCATCCGTAGCTGGATGCCCGCGATTGCACCCGCCAGGTTGTCGACAGCCCCGAAGATCGCGGAGAAGGCGTCCCGAACCGGCTCACTGCTCGTGCGGCGCTCGGGCAGCGGCAGAGCCTTCTTCCGCGGATGGAGACGCAGCTCGACCGGCTGGTCGGTCTCGATGCCGGCCACCTCCTTGGCAAACTCGATCGCCGTCTCCAGGCCACCGAGCCCGTCGACGAGACCGTTTCGGCTGGCCTGGGCTCCCGTCCAGATCCTGCCTCGGGCGATCCCCTCGACATGCTCCGGCTCGAGCCGGCGGCTGGTGGCGACCAGACTTGTGAAGTCGCGGTAGATGGTGTCGAGGATCGTTTCGAGCCGCTCCCGCTCCGACTCCGTGTAGACGTCCTGGGAGGACTCGAACGTGGCGTTGCGGCCAAAACGGATCTCGTCGAAGGTGACCCCGAGCCTGGCCCATGCCTCCCGGTTGGCCAACTTTCCGCTGACCACCCCGATCGACCCGGTGATCGTGCCGGGCTGGGCGATGATGCGGTCGGCGTTAGCGGAGATCCAATACCCACCCGAGCCGGCGACGTTCCCCATCGAGACTACGACCGGCTTTCCGGCCTCCTGGGCCCTGACGACCTCACGGCGGACGACCTCCGACGCCACCGCCGACCCCCCCGGCGAGTCCACCCTGAACACGATCGCCTTGACTTTGTCGTCGTCCGACGCTGATCGGATCGCCTTGGCGACGTCGTCGGCACCGAGTGAAGGTCCCCTGGTCAAGGGGTCGAAGCTCGAACTTCCCCGGTTGATCGAGCCCGTCCCATAGACGAGGCCGATCCGGGCCCCCTTGCGGTGGGGGCGTCCGGCCCGCTTCAGGTAGTGATCGTGGAACATGAATCCCGAGCCATTCCCCTTGGCGGCCTGGTAGGCGTCGTCCCGGTAGCCGAGCCGGTCGACGAGGCCGGCGTCGAGGATCTCTTGCTCTGTCAGGGGAGACCTGTCGATCAGCGCCCTGACGTCGCTCTCGTCGAGCCCGCGGTCCTGGGCGATCCCACGGACGATCTGGTCGAACTGGTCCCCGGCCACCGCTGCTGTGGACTCGCGGTGCGGCTCGGTGAACTCCCGCTCAGTCAGCGTGTACATCGCCGCCTTGTACTCCTTGCGATGGTCGAAGTCGGGCACGATTCCCAGATTGTCGAAGACACCCCGCACGAAGCGCCCCTTGGCCAGCATCCCCTGGATCGACGCAACTCCTCTCGGCTGCAGGAACACCTGCTCGAAGGCGCAGGCGAGATAGAAGTCCACCGTCGCCAGACGCGACTCACCAAAAGCCTCCGAGAAGGCGACAGTCTTCTTGCCCGCCTGCCGGAACATCCGCACCGCGTCCCTCAGCTCCTGGGCGTGCCCCAGCTGGATCCCGCCATTCCCCAGCCTGGCCACCAACCCGGTGACCCGGTCGTCGGATGCGGCCCGGGTGAGGGCGTCGACGACGTCGCGGACCACGACAGCGTTCCGGCTGGTGGCCCATGAGATCGGGTCCGACCCCACTCTCTCGATCACGCCTGAGTCGAGCTCGACCTCGAGGGTGGTGGCGCGCGGCACCCTCCGCCCGAGCAGACGCATCACGACCAGGGCGAGCAAGGCGGAGACGAGGAGCGCCAGGATCCCCACGAGCCCACTGAGGACGGTCACCGCCATGGCGATCAGCGTGATGAGCAAGGCTGCGCTGGCGATGAAGGCGATTAGACGGACCACGCGTTCGGGTTTCATTTGGGCTCTCCGGTCGGGGACACCGGGAACGGTAGACAGGGAGCATCGGTACGATCCGGCTCCCCGATGTCGGCCCCCCTGTCTTCGCTGCTAGACGCCTGGCGGTCCCAACCCCTGCCTGATCTCGGCTCGAGTTGGGCCGTGGGGACGGGTGGGCGCGCCTTCGCCCTCGCCGCTCTCTTCGACGGTGTGGGGGAGACCATGCTGGTCGTGATGCCGGGGGAGAGCGACGCGGAGGAGCTCGTCGACGACCTGCGTCTCTATGTCGACGACGTCGCCCTCGCCCCGGCATGGGAGACCCTGCCCTTCGAGCATGTGTCCCCAAACCTGGCCACCATGGCCCACCGGGCGGAGGCGCGGCACCGTCTCACCTCGGGCAGCCCGGTCCTGGTGGTGGCCTCGGTCCGCTCCGCGATACAGAGACTCAGCCCGTCGAGGGTCAGCCCGCTCCGTCTCGGGGTTGGCGACGAGGCCGACTTCGACGAGCTCGCCCGTGATCTGGCCGGGATCGGGTACCAGCGGACCGATCGGGTGGAGGCGCGAGGCGAGTTCGCCATCCGGGGAGGGATCTTCGACGTGTTCCCGGCCCAGTCGGAGCAACCGGTCCGTCTCGACTTCTGGGGCGACCGGGTGGAGGAGGTACGCGCCTTCTCCGTGGCCACCCAGCGCTCTCAGGAGAGTGTCGACGGGCTCATCGCCTACCCGGCCCGTGAGGTGCGACCCGATGAGGACCTGGTCAGCCGGGCTCGTGGCCTGCTGAGAGCGGAGGCGTGGGCGGCTGCCACCTGGGACCGGGTAGTCGCCGGTCAGATCTTCGCTGGGATCGAGTCGTGGCTGCCCTGGCTGGCCGACGAGCGCTCTCTGCTCGACGAGCTCGGACCGATGGCCCATATCGTGATGGTCGACCCGATCCGGGCTCTCGACCGGGCGCGCGACCTGATGAAGGAGGAGGCCGAGCTGGCGTCGGCGCTCGCCCCGACCTGGGGGGAGACGGCGCCGGAGGCCGGTGACCACCCGGCGCTCTTCTTGGACCTCGAGACGATGGTGGCCGGTCGTCGCCACCTTCGGATGCCCACCGCTCCCACCGGACCGCATGACATGGTCCTCGAGCTCAGCTCGCTCGACGCCGTGCCCGGCGATCCCGAGTCGGTGGCAAATGGCCTCGGCCGACTGTTGGCGAATGGCCTCACGACGGTGGTGGCGATGGACGGCGAGCCTGCGGCCGACCGGGTGGCTCAGACCCTCACCTCACACGGGCTGGCCCTGGAGAGAATGCAACGGCTCCCCAGCCGACGTTCGGGGATCGTCCCCATCGGGGTCCACAGGGGATTCGTCGCCCCCGCGATCGGTGTCGCGGTCCTTGGTGAGCAGGAGATAGCCGGGAGACGACGGGCCCATCGCAAGACGGCCCGTTCCCGATCCGACACCCCGCAGCAATACCGCGACCTCACCGAGGGCGACTACGTGGTCCACTATCAACACGGCATCGGCCGGTTCGAGGGTTTGGTCAGCCGGACCATGGTCGGTGTCGAGCGTGACTACCTCGTGGTGGCGTATGCCGGTGAGGACCGGCTGTACGTGCCGGTCGAGCAGCTGGCCGCGGTGAGGCGCTACACCGGTGGGGAGACTCCCCGCATCTCGCGAATGGGCGGCAAGGACTGGTCGGAGCAGAAGGCCAGGGTGCGGCGAGAGGTGGCCGCGGTCGCGGCCCAGGTGGTCGAATTGCATCGTCAGCGAGCGTTGGCCAAGGGCTACTCGTTCGAAGCGGATAGCCCGTGGCAGCGGGAGCTCGAGGCCGCCTTTCCCTACGAGGAGACCCATGACCAGCTTCGGGCGATCGGCGAGGTGAAGGCGGACATGGAGTCGGATCGGCCCATGGACCGCCTGATCTTCGGTGATGTCGGGTTCGGGAAGACCGAGGTGGCGATAAGGGCCGCCTTCAAGGCGATCCAGGACGGGCGTCAGGTCGCGGTCCTCTGTCCGACGACGCTTCTCGCTCAACAACACCACCAGACCTTTGCCGAGCGCTTCGCCCCCTATCCGGTCCGGGTCGAGACGTTGTCGAGGTTCCTCACCAACGCCCAGGCGAGGAAGGTGGTGGCCGGGCTCGCCTCGGGTGAGGTCGACGTGGTCATCGGGACCCATCGCCTGCTCTCCGAGGACGTCGCCTTCAAGAACCTGGGTCTTCTGGTGATCGACGAGGAGCAGAGGTTCGGTGTGGGCGCCAAGGACGCGATCAAGAGGCTGAAGGTCGGTGTCGACGTCATGACCCTCACCGCCACTCCCATCCCAAGAACCCTCGAGATGGCGCTGACCGGGATCCGGGACGTGTCACACATCAGGACCGCCCCCGAGGACCGGCACCCCATCCTCACCTATGTGGGGCCCCAGGACGATCAGGCGGTCTCCGCTGCGATCCGAAGAGAGGTGCTCCGCGAGGGCCAGATCTTCTACGTCCACAACCGGGTGCAATCGATCGAGAGAGCGGTCACCCGTCTCCGCGGCCTGGTGCCGGATGCCCGCTACGTGGTGGCCCATGGCCAGATGTCGGAGGGCCGTCTGGAGCAGGTGATGATCGACTTCTGGAACCACGAGTACGACGTCCTGGTGGCGACCACGATCATCGAGTCGGGTCTCGACCTCCCCAAGGTCAACACCCTGATCGTGGAGCGGGCCGACTTGCTCGGTCTTGCCCAGCTCTATCAACTCCGGGGCAGGGTGGGCAGGTCGAGCCAGCGTGCCTACGCATACCTCTTCCACCCGGCCGATCAGTCTCTGTCCGAGGACGCCCACCGTCGCCTCGAGGCGATCGGGGAGGCGACCGATCTCGGATCCGGGTTCCAGCTGGCCCTGCGCGACCTGGAGATCAGGGGCGCCGGCTCGATCCTGGGAGAGATCCAGTCCGGCCACATCGCCGCGGTCGGATTCGACCTCTACTCCGAGCTGGTTGCCGAGGCGGTGTCCGAGATGGAGGGGAGACCGTTGCCGGAGTCGGGCCCACCCGAGGTCAGGATCGATCTTCCGGTCGACGCCCACCTGCCCGATAGCTACGTCGGGGATCAGGAGCTACGTCTCGAGGCTTATCGGCGATTGGCCGGCACCACGACCCAGGAGGAGGTCGAGGACGTCGTCGCCGAGTGGTCCGATCGCTACGGACCGTTGCCCGAGGAGGCGGAGTCCCTGATCTCCCTGGCCCGCCTCCGGGTCGAGGCGATTCGGGTGGGGCTGGAAGAGATAGTGGCCCTCCGTGGTGAGATCCGACTGGGCCCGGTCGACCTGAAGCCGTCTCAGGAGGTGCGGCTGCAGCGTCTCGAGCCAGGCGCAGTGCTACGTGTCAACGACGGCGTGATCTTCATCCCGGCAGGTCGTCCGATCGTGCCCCGGCTGATCGAGTTCATCGGTCGGATGTGGGAGGCGTGATCTCCTCTAAGCGGGAGCAACGTCCTAGCATTTCCGGCTCATCCTCTTTGACGCAACAAGGGTTCCCGTGAAGAAAACTCTCGCTCTATTGGTGCTCGGCGGGGCGATGTTGGCCGCCTGTGGCAACGCCGCGAGTGCCGTGACCGCAACCGTCGATCAAACCGACATCACCGTCGCCGAGGTCGAGGCGCTGATCGACACCGAGGACTCCGTAATCGACAAGACGACCTTCGCACAGTACCTCGGATACGCGATCCAATTCGTGATACTCGATGCCGCCGCCGAGCAGGACTTCGGGGTGTCGTTCACCGACCAGGAGATCGCCTCCCAGGCCGAGCAGATGGTGGGCGGCCTGGTCGCAGATGGCCAATCCCGTGAGGACTTCCTCGCCGAGCGGGGCATCACGGAGACCTTCCTCAGCGAGGTCGCCAATCAGTCTTTGATCGACGCGGCCTTGCGTGAGCGGTTTCTCGAGGACATCGGCACCGCCAATGAAGAGGAGCTCACCGCGGCGCGCAACGCCGCCCAGGCCGAGCTCACCACGGCCTGCGTCTCCCACATACTGGTGCCCACCCAGGAAGACGCTCTGCTGACGCTGGCCCGGCTCCAGGGCGGCGAGGACTTCGGCGCCGTGGCGACCCAGGTCTCCCAGGACGCGGGCAGTGCGGCCAACCAAGGCGCTCTCGGCTGCGGTTCGCCCGCCCCCTACGCTGCCCCGTTCCGCGATGCGGTGCTGGTCGCAGAGGTCGGTGAGATCCACCCCGAGGTGGTGGAGACCCAGTTCGGATATCACATCATCCTGGTCACCGAGCGTCAGGATGCAGCCGAAGAGGATGTCACCGCGTCGACGAATGACAACCTGGCGGCGGCAGAGTTCCAGTCCTGGTTCTTCGAGTCGATCGAGGCGGCCGAGGTCATCGTGGTGGAGGAGTACGGAGTCTGGCAGGCCAACCCTCCCACCGTGATACCTCCCACCACCACCCAGGAATGATCACGATCATCGGTCTCGGCCCCGGCTCCCTGGAGCGGGTCCCCGAACCGGTGATGTCGATCCTCCTCGACGAGACCAGACAGGTCATCGCCCGCACCAGCGAGCATCCCGCCTCCTCCGAGCTCGCATCCCGACGGCCGGTCGTCTTTTGCGACGACCTCTACGAGGCGGCGAGCGAGTTCGACGACGTGTACACGGCCATCGCCGACCGGGTGATCGAGGCCTCGATGTCCGGCCCCGTCGTCTACGCCGTCCCCGGGAGCCCTCTCGTCGGGGAGTTCGCCGTGCGCAAGATCCAGTCCGCGGCGCCCGATGTGGAGATGATCCTCGGGGAGTCGTTCGTCGACGCCGTGCTCGATGAGATCGGCTATGACCCGATGGACCGGGGCCTCGCCATCCTCAACGGGCACGAGCTGCCGGATCCGTTGATCCTGGACAAGCCCACCGTCATCGGGCATCTCGATCGCCCCGAGATCCTGGCCGACACGCTGGTCGCGATCGGGCGGGTGGCCCCCGAGGACGCGGTAGCCACCATCCTGGCCGACCTCGGATCCGACGACGCGCTGGTGGTCACCGACAAATTGGCCGACCTGGACTCGTCGCTCGCCGGGATCAGGACGTCGTTGTTCGTCGACACCGAACCGGGCGGATTGGTGGGGGCGGTCCGGGTGATGCGTCGCCTTCGCGCCGAGTGCCCGTGGGATCGGGAACAGACCCACGGCTCGCTGGTCAAGAACCTCGTCGAGGAGTCCTACGAGCTGATCGATGCCATCGCCCGCCTTCCGGAAGGCGGGCCCGACTGGGTGGCCTACGCAGGAGTGGAGGACGAGCTCGGCGACGTCCTGCTCCAGGTGCTGTTTCACTCCGCAATCGCACGGGAAGCCGGGGCTTTCGACATCGACGACGTGGCCGCGGTGATGTCCGAGAAGCTGGTTCGCCGTCATCCTCATGTGTTCGGGGACGTCGAGGTCTCGGGCGCCGAGGAGGTCAAGAGGAACTGGGACCGGATCAAAGAGCAGGAGCCGGGGCGGGGGTCGACGTCGTCTCTGGACGGCGTGCCCGCTTCGATCCCGGCGTTGCAGCGGGCGGCCAAGATCCAGAATCGGGCGGCGAAGGTGGGATTCGACTGGGCGAGCGCCGATCAGGTGCTGCCCAAGATCGGGGAGGAGCTCTCCGAGCTGCGCGCTGCCCTCGAAGGCAGCGGGGTGATCGAGGACGAGCTCGGCGACCTGGTCTTCTCGATCGTGAACCTGTCCCGGCATCTCGGAGTCGACCCAGAGATCGCGCTGCGTCGGGCCACCGAGCGGTTCGAGTCGAGGTTCCGTGGCATGGAGGCCGAAGGTCCGCTCGATGGTCTGACCATCGGCGAGCTCGACGCACGATGGGAGCGGGCCAAAACGGGCTGAGTGGCATGTCCCAGGGGATCCCGGCACCAGTGGTAGGTTGGCCCGGCCAGGCAGCGGGCCCAAATCAATGAGCAGCTTCAAGATCGAGCGAATCCACGCACGAGAAGTCCTCGACTCCCGGGGCAACCCCACGGTCGAGGCCGAGGTCTCCACCGATGGGGGATTCGGTCGTGCCATCGTGCCGTCCGGAGCGTCCACCGGGACCCACGAGGCCGTGGAGCTTCGCGACAACGAGGACCGGTTTGGTGGCAAGGGTGTGTCGACAGCGGTGACGCATGTCGTAGAGCTGATTGCTCCCGCCCTCGTCGGCCGTGACGTCACCAGGCAGGAGGAGATCGATCTGGCGATGGCGGACCTCGACGGCACTCCCAACAAGGCCAAGCTCGGCGCCAACGCGATCCTCGCCGTCTCGCTCGCCGTGGCTCGGGCCGCGGCGGCATCGGTCGGTCTGCCACTCTTTCGCTATCTGGGCGGCCCGTCGGCCCGGGTGCTTCCGGTCCCTTGTCTCAACGTGCTCAACGGAGGCGCCCATGCCGCCAATTCGATCGACATCCAGGAGTTCATGCTGGTGCCGGCCGGCTTCCCTTCCTACCGGGAGGCCCTCCGCGCCGGGGTCGAGGTGTATCAGGCGATGAAGCGGGTGATGGCGGGCCGCGGGCTCGCCACCAATGTGGGCGACGAGGGTGGTTTCGCCCCAGACCTCCCCACCAGCGAGGCCGCCATCGAGTTGCTCATCGAGGGGATCGAAGCCGCCGGCTATCGGCTCGGCGACGACATCGCCCTCGCGCTGGACGTGGCGGCCAGCGAGATCCATCGGGAGGGCCACTATCGGCTGGAGGGATCCGACGTCGACTCGGCGGAGATGATCGACTTCCTGGCCGGCCTCGCTGAAGCGCATCCGCTGGTCTCGATCGAGGACGGCATGGCCGAGGACGACTGGGATGGCTGGATCGCACTCACCGATCGGCTGGGGGACACCACCCAGCTGGTCGGAGACGACCTCTTCGTCACGAACAGCGACATGCTGAGGCGCGGGATCGCCGAGGGGGCGGCCAACGCCATCCTGATCAAGGTCAATCAGATCGGATCGGTCTCCGAGACCCTCCACACCATGGAGACCGCCAAGCGGGCGGGATTCTCCCAGATGGTGAGTCATCGCAGCGGCGAGACCGAGGACACCTTCATCGCTCATCTGGTGGTGGCGACCAACGCGGGCCAGATCAAGACCGGGGCACCGGCCCGTGGCGAGCGGACCGCCAAGTACAACGAGCTCCTTCGCATCGAGGAGGTGCTCGGTGAGGAGGCGAGGTTCGCCGGATGGGACGCGTTTCGCCGATGAGGCTCCGGCGCCGACCGGGGCCTGCCCTCGCCGCACTGCTCTTCCTGCTGATGGGTGCTGCCTTCCTCACCCAGGTGGTGCCCTACCGGCAGATCATCGACTCGCGCAACGAGGTGGAATCCGCCCGTTCCCGGCTCGCCCAGCTCGAACAGGAGAATGCCGCGCTGGGGGCCGACGTCGAGGCGCTCCGCACCGATGCCGAGGTGGAGAAATTGGCTCGAGAGAAGCTCGGCTATGTGCGTCCCGGCGAGACCGCCTATGTCGTGCTCGACCCGCCGGGAACGCCTGACGAGGAGCAGGCGCCGGCTGCGCCTCCAGCACCCGTGGACCGCACCTGGGTCGAGGCGGTGTGGGAGTTCCTCACCGGAGCGGACCTCGGGTCGTGACGTGAGCGACGACCGCCAGGTCATCGAAGCCCAGCTCGGGCGTCCCCTGCGCGCCGAATCGGAGGTGGTCTACCGCTGTCATCTCGACCGTCCGGTGGTGGTCAGAGTCCCCCCGAACCTCGACGACGGGACTCCCTTCCCCACCCTCTACTGGCTGACGTGCCCGCTGGCGATAACCCGGATCGGACGGATGGAAGGGGCCGGTGGGGTCAAGAGGATGGAGTCGAAGGCAGAGGCCGACGAGGAGTTCGGCCAGGCCCTCGCCCAAGCCCACGACTCTTACGCGGCCGAGCGGGAGAGCCTGAGCGACCCCGGGCTTACCGGGCCCAAGCCAACCGGTGGCGTGGGTGGGACCGAGTCTGGGGTGAAGTGCTTGCACGCCCACTACGCCCACTTCAGGGCGGGGCGAGAGAACCCGGTCGGTGAGCTGGTCTCACAGTGGGTCGAGCCCCTCGACTGTGTCGTCCCGTGCGTCGTCGACGGAGCTCTCAACCCGGAGTGGGTAAATCGGCATTGAAGGCAGGCGTCGTCGACATCGGCACCAACTCGATGCGTCTGCTGATCACCGACGGCCGGGCCGAGGGTGGCCGTTGGGTCGATGTCACCGGTCTGGGACGAGGCGTGGACGAGACCGGGAGGCTGGCCGAGCCCGCCATCCGGAGGACACTCGAGGCCCTGCGGAGGTTCGGGGCCGAGATGGACTCATCTGGTGTCGACATGCGCGCCGCCATCGCCACCTCCGCTACCAGGGACGCCGAGAACCGTGCCGACTTCCTGGGCCGCGCCGAGTCGGCACTCGGCGTGCGACCGGTGATGATCTCGGCTGAGAGGGAGGGCCGGCTGGCCTACGCCGGTGCGACGTCGGACCTCGATCCCGAGACTGTCGCGGTCGTCTCCGACATCGGTGGCGGCAGCACCGAGTTCGTCGACAGGCAGCGGGTCACCTCCATCGACATCGGCTCGGTCCGGCTCACCGACCGCATCCTGGACGAGCGACCGCCGCCATCGGAGATGCTCTCCCGGGCCCGGGAGCACGTGGCCGAGCTCCTCGCGGATGTCGAGATGCCGGCCGGCGGCGAGGTGGTCGGTGTCGCCGGGACCTGGACCAGCCTGGCCGGCATCGACCTGGGGCTGGAGAGGTATGACCGCGACCTGGTCCATCATCACCGTCTCAACTCCGCACGCCTCACCGGATTGGTGACCCGGCTGGCGAGGTTGACCGTGGAGGAGACCGCCGCCATCCCATCCCTGGACCCAGCGCGAGCGCCGGTGATCCTGGCCGGAGCCGTGGTGGCCGAGGCAGTGATGGCAGTCACCGGGACCGAGTCGGTCCTCGTCTCCGAGCGCGACACCCTCGACGGACTCGCCGCCGAGTTGCTGGCTTTACCCTGATCCCAATTCGTTCTGTGTCGGAAAACAATGGAATAGGCATAGTTTTCCGACACAGAACGGAAATAGCACCTGCCCGGGTGGCGGAATTGGTAGACGCGAGGGGCTTAAACCCCCTTGAGCCATGACGGCTCGTGTGGGTTCGATCCCCACTCCGGGCACTCAGAAGGCCCGCAGACCTGAGGACTGCGGGCCTTCTGCAAGGGACGTGGGACCCGGGCCGGTGGGTGGGGGAGGGGAGAGGAACCGGGCCCGGGTCCCACGAAGCAGAGAGCGCCCTCTCACCCATGTGTTCGCACAGCCGACAATTGATGTCGTAGCAGGAACCTC
>Ga0299907_10000547_pt1 | contig 18721 bp, 18 predicted proteins | sample RVTome_16_FD_198680 | JGI IMG/M metagenome (GOLD analysis project Ga0299907, IMG submission 198680) | Soil microbial communities from uranium-contaminated site in the Upper Colorado River Basin, Wyoming, United States - RVT152D67 (version 2) ...
GCCTCCACGATGTCGTTCTCGATCGTGGCCTTCAGCGGGCACGCCGGCGTGGTGAGCTCGACGGTCAGATCGACGACCCCGCCGTCGATCGTCACGTTCTTCACCATGCCGAGCGAGACGAGGTCACGCCCGATCTCGGGGTCCTTCACCCCGCCGAGCGCGGCGAGGATGTTGTCGTCAGTCAGCTGGTTGGGCATGAAGGGTGCTCGGAGCTCCTGTTGCGGGACCGATGCGGCCCGTTGAGCGTAGCAGAGTGGGCCCGACGCTTCAGGAACCAGAGCGGGCGTGAGCGTTCAGCTAGGCCGGTTGCGGAGCGCGTCCCAGAGGACACGCCAGGCAGATGGAGCCGGTCGCGGTCCCAGCTCGTCCTGACTCGGCCGATCGACGTGCATGCGGCGCTGAGCCTGCATCAGGTGCATGAAAGACGGATACCGGTCGACGCCGGGGATCCAATGCGCGAGAACGTACGCCTCCCACTCTCCGTCCGGTCCACGAGACGCAGGGTCGAGCAGGTACACCGCCGTCCCAACCAGCTCGACGTCGCTGACCTGCAGGCAACCGGCAAGGCGGGCGAGCGGATCGCCGGGCTCCGATTCGGCCCAGATCGCCGCGGAGTCCGGGTCGTCGGCGTACCACGCGATCTCGTCGGCCGCGCGCAGCCGCGGGACGAGGAGGTCCGGCTGCAGGAATCCGTCGGAGGCCGCCAGGAAGGATCGGTACGACGGTGGAAGCTCGACCCGCAGGCGCGCCTCGGCAACGGCGATGCGCGATTCGTCCGCGCCGGGTGAGCCGAGCCAGCCGGTCGCCACGAGTTCCCGCGTGACGCGCGGATCCCGAAAGGCGCTGGCCTCGTCGAGGTCGAGCCGGTCGAGGAGCTCACGATTGAAGTCGCGCAACCACGCCGGCCAGTCGATCGCGGCCACCGGCGGTTCCGCTAGGGAAGCCCGTCGAACAGGGACGATTCGGCCTCGGCGGGGCGGTCGAAGACCGATGCCGCCAGGCGGTAGTGCTCGGTGGACAGCCAGGCCTCGCGAGCCGATGGATCCCAGTCGTGGAACGGGCCAGACGACCCGGTCTGAGACACGTGGCGGCTGATGGCCGCCAGCTTCAGCTGGGCCAGCTCGCCGAGCTCGAGCGCGATCGTCGGCTCCACGGACGACCCGAACCCATCGGTCGGGGCCCGGTCGCCGAGCACCTCCGTCACCCGCTCCTGCGGCACGAGCAGGTGATACAGCTTGGCCGCACGCCAGGCGACCTGGTCCTCCTCCAGGTCGTCCTCGAAGGCAAGCGGCTCTCCCGCCAGGCGGTAGGCCTGTGACACGGCGCGCGAGAGCACGACGTGATCGGTGTCGCCGGTGATGCCATCTGGCCCGAAGGTGAGGATCACCTCCGGCCGATGCATGCGGATCGGCTCGACGATGCGCGCGACGAGCTGGTCGAAGTCCACTCGGTCGAGGTCGCCCTCGGCGTAATCGAGCATGCGCACGACCCGTACACCGAGCAGGGCGACCGAGCGACGCAGCTCGTCCTCGCGAACGGTGTCGAGGTTGCGCCAGTTGATCGCGGCGTCCTTCACGTCACGGTTCTTGCCGCCCGGCAGCGGCGACGCGACGGTGAGCCGCGGATCGAACCAGCCGCGGGTCACGCACACGACGACGACGTAGGCGCCCTCGGTGGCGGCGGACGCGATCGCGCCCGCGAAGCCGAACGCCTCGTCACCGGGATGGGCGACGACGACCATCAGGCTCCGGGCTGGGGCACGCTCACGAACCGGGCGCCAGATCGAAGACACGGCCGGCAGTATACGGGCCTAGGTGGCGGCACCGACGGGCAAGGCCGCGCGGCCGTTGCCCGCTCCGTTGCGCGGCCCGACCGAGCTGTCGATCGTCGGTACGCGGTCGAGGAAGCTCGCCTCGGCGCCGATGCGAATCGCGTCCTTGACCTCGTCCAGCGAGAGGATCTCGTGGCGCATGAGCATCTGCAGCTCGTCGCGGAGGTACGAGCGCAGCATCTCCGGACCGTCCGTGCTCACCGTGAACCGGACGCGGTGGTCGAGCAGCGCCCGGACCACCCGCCGCACCTCGGCCGCGCTGGCCAGCACGCGCGTGTTGAGGTTGGAGCTCGGGCAGACCTCGAGGACCGTGCCACGCTCGCGCAGCATGTCGAGCACCGCCGGGTCATCGGCAGCGCGGACGCCATGGCCGATGCGATCCGGGTCGAGCTGCTCGAGCGCATCACGCACCTCCTCCGGCCCGCCCGTCTCGCCGGCGTGCACGGTGAGCCCCAGCCCGGCGCGACGGCAGGTGGCATAGATCTCGGCGTAGTCCGCGAAACGGAACCGATCGACGACCGGCCCCGCCAGGTCGATGCCGATCACCCCCCGGCTCTGCCAGGCGATCGCCTTCGCCGCGATGATCTCGTTCAGCTCGCGGCTGAAGCCGCGGTCCAGGCAGAAGATCAGCCCGGCGCGCACCTGCGGGTACTCGAGGACCGCCCGATCCATCCCGCGCAGGGCTGCGGCAATGATGTGATCGAGATCCTGCTCCCCGCCCCGGTTCCGCTTCATCGGGTTGAAGCGCAGCTCGATCTCGGTCACGTTGTTCTTGCGATACGCACCACCGATCACCTCGTACACGCTGCGCTCGACCGCCGTCGGGCTCGACTGGATCAGCTCGGTCCAGTGGAACAGCTCGAGGTAGGCGGCGAACCCGCGACGCCGGCGTCCGACGGTGATGAGATCGCGGAAGGCCCAGAAGTCCTTCGTCGGCAGGCGGATGCCCTGCGCGTGGGCAATCCCCCACATGATCGCCGGCGTGACCGCCGCTCCCAGGTGGACGTGCAGCTCGGTCAGCGGCGTGCGGGGATCAAGGCGCTGGCGCGACATCGGCCTCCGGATGTGGCGTGTTCGGCGGAGTGTAGCGCACCCCCGTCGCCGCTTGGGCCGATGCTAGAATCGGCGCGCCATGGAGCTGATCCGCGACCTCATCGAATGGGTGGCCAACGAGCCGCTCTCGGCCCTCGCCACCGTCTTTCCGTACCTGCTGCTGGGACTCGTCGGCCTGTACATGCTCTGGCTGCTGGTCGGCTACCTGCGGGTCAGCCAGGTCGGCATCGGGGACGGCCACGCTCGAGGCCCGGTCGTCGCGCTCCCTGGGCCGAGCGAGGAAGAGGCGCAGCCGGCGCTCGGTGCCGCCCCCCGTGGCGTCCCGTACTGCGCCTTCGACGGGCTCCAGTACCCGGCCGGCGCGACATTCTGTGCGAAGTGCGAGCGCGACCTGTCGCTGGACTGCATGAACTGCGGGGCAACCCTCGTCGCCAGTGACGCGTCCTGCTACCGATGCGGGACCCGGACGGGCGCCGCCGACGCCGCCCTCGCCGGCTGATCGGCCGGCACCGGTCGGCCGCAACGACCGGATCGATCAATGACCACGCTGATTCCGTTCCTCCTCGTCACCGCGCTCGGCCTACTGCTCGTCGCCGGCGCGGCCGGACTGACCGCCATGCTCGTCGGCATACGCGCCCCGGAGCCGCTGCCCGCCGGGGAGGCCCCGCGCCTCGTCGGGCCGGGCCGCACACTGCTCCTGGGTTTCGTCGGCTGGACGCTCTGGGCCGTCCTCGGGCTCCTCGCCGTCGCGCTCGTCATGCGCGCCTTGGCCGCCGGCCACGCGCCGTGGTCGAACCTCCACGAGTTCAGCATCGCCTTCGGCGCGGCCCTCGTGGCCGGGCACCTGGCCCTCGCGCGCTCGTACCCGATCGCCGGCCTCGGGCCGCTCGTGGCGCTCCTCGCGGCGGCCCTGATCGGCTTCGGCCTCGGCCGGGACGACAGCATCCAGCCGCTGGTGCCGGCGTTGCAGCAGCCGTTTCTGCTCACGATCCACGTGGGATCCGCGGTCGCCGCCTACGCGGTCGCCGGCATCGCGTTCCTCGCGGCGCTGGCCGAGATCGGCCAGCGGGCTGCCGCCGATCGGATTCCGGCGCTGCCCACCGCGGAGGTCTCGGGCGTCGTGACCCACCGCGCGGTCCTCATCGGCTTCCCGATCCTCACGATCGCGATCGTGCTCGGGTCGGTCTGGGCGAACCTCGCCTGGCGCTCGTATTGGAGCAACGACCCCAAGGAGCTCGCCGCGGCCACGACCTGGCTGGTGTTCGGCGCCTACCTCCACGTCGCGGGGCGGCGCGACGGCCTTGCGCGCCTCGCCCCCTGGCTCGTCGTCCTCGGCTTCGTCGGCGTCCTGTTCACGTACATCGGCGCCGGGCTCTTCATCGTCGGCGAGCACAGCTACGGCGCCGGATGACGTCGCGGTTCCTGGTCGTCGTGCTGGCGGCGGTCGCGGCGGCCTGTGCGGGGGGTACGGCGAGCCCGACCTCCGATCCGTTCGAGGCGATCTCGGCGACGGATCCGCTCGAGCTCCCGCCCGCCGGCGATGCTCCCGAAGGCCGCGGCGGTCCCGACGGCGGCGTCATCTTCGGGCCGGCGTCGGCGCCGATCCGGGACGGGGTTGCGTATCGGTTCAGCCTTGGCCACTGTGGCCTGTTCTCGCCGGTCGACGTTGACGGCAGCTTCTGGGACGCGCTCGATGGCCTGACCCGCGGCGGCGACCGGCTCGACCTGGACAACGACGGCGAGATGATCAACGCGACCGGCGGGATCATCGTGGTCATCGGCGACGAGCTGCGCTTCCGAACGGAGGGCGGGAGCCTGGTCCGATTCAGCCGGCACCCCGGCGAGAAGGAGTTCTCGCCCTGCCTGTAGGCGGGAGACCGATAGGCGGGAGACCGATGGAGACGAGAGAGCTGAGGATCGAAACGGGCAGCCGGCCGGGCCTCACCGACCTGACCGCGCAATGCGCCGCCTTCCTGGCCGAGGTCGGGGCCGCCGATGGGCTGCTGAGCGTCTTCGTGCCGCACGCAACGGCCGGCCTCGTCGTCGTCGAGCTCGGCGCCGGCTCCGACGCGGACGTCGTGGCTGCCCTCGATCGCCTGCTGCCGCGCGACGATCGCTGGCGCCACGCCCACGGCTCGCCGGGGCATGGCGCCGACCACGTCCTGCCGCTGCTCGCCTCACCCTCGCTGACGATTCCGGTCGTCGCGGGACGGATGACGCTCGGGACGTGGCAGTCGATCGCGCTGCTGGACCCGAACCGCGACAACCCGCGGCGGACGGTGCGGCTGGCGTTCCTCGCGGGCTAAGGGCTCGCCGGCGCCAGCCGGGCGACCTGCCGCGCGAGCTCATCCGGATCGCCGGTCGGCGCGTCGCAGGCGTAGCCGCGGCAGGCGTAGGCGGTCGGTCGATCGGAGCCCTTGCCCTCGAACAGCGGCCATCCCGCGTGTGGCGCGCGGGGCTCCACGCCCGCGAGCACGAGGTCCGGCACGTACGGCCGCGCGCCCGCCTCGCGCAGGACACGCGCCCCGTCCAGGTCCATCGACTCGGCGGCCACCACGACGTCGACTGGCTCACCGAGCGCGCGGTCCGCCGCGCACAGCATCCGGCCAAATGCGCTCGGCTGCCGCTCGAGAGCCGGTGCGACAGCACGCAGGATCGACGCTGATCGGCGCGCATAGGATGGTTCACCGGCCAGCAGGCCGATCCGAAGCAGGACGTCGGCAGCCAGCGAGTTCGCCGACGGCGTTGCGTTGTCGACGAGCCCGCGCGGCTGAGCCACGGTCCGATCGTGCTCCGCCGATGTGTCGACGAAGGTGCCCCCTGCCTCGTCCCAGAAGTCGTCGACGGCGCGATCCACGAGCGCCCGGGCGAGGATCAGCGGGTCGGCCGTGCCCAGCGCGCCATGGGCGACGAGCAGGCCGTCGGCGACCGCCATCGAGTCCTCGCAGAAGGCCGGCGTCCGGCCGCGTCCATCCCGGGCGGTCCGCCACAGCCGATCGCCGTCTCGGACCAAAACGTCGCGGATGGAGGCGACGAGGTCCCCGGTTGCGTCGAGGTAGCGCGGTTCGGCCAGCACGAGCGCGGCATGGGCGAAGGCGCGCAACGCGAGCCCGTTCCATGCCGCGACCTGCTTGTCGTCGCGCGCGGGTCGGACGCGACGTCCCCGCGCCTCCAGCAGTGCCGGCCGTGCCCGGGCGAGGAGCTCGGCCGGCGCCGCTGCGCCCGCGGGCCGGTGGAGCACGTTCGTCCCCTCCCAGTTGCCGCCCGAGACGACGCCCCAGGCAGCTGCGACGGCGCTCCGCTCCTCCCCACCCATGCCGGCATCGGCGAGGATGGACATCAGCTGGTCGTGGTCCCAGGCGTAGAACCGGCCCTCGACGCCCTCCGAATCGGCGTCCAGCGCCGCGGCGAACCCACCATCAGCCGTGCGCAGCTCGGTGAGCATGAAATCCAGCGTCGATCGCGCGACCTCGGCATATCGATCGTTGCCGGTGGCGCGGTAGCCCTCCAGGTACGCGTGAGCGAGGAGGGCGTTGTCGTACAGCATCTTCTCGAAGTGCGGCACGAGCCAGTGGGCATCGGTGCTGTAGCGGGCGAATCCACCGCCCAGCTGGTCGTGGATCCCGCCGTCCGCCATGGCATCGAGCGTTCGGGTCACGATCTCCAGCGTCGCCGTGTCGCCCGAGCGGCGCCAGGCTCGGAGGAGAAACTCGAGCGTCATCGGCGGCGGAAACTTCGGCGCGCCGCCGAAGCCGCCGTGTGTGGCGTCGAAGGTCGCCGCCAGACGCGCGGCGGCGACCTCGAGCTGCCGCTGCTCTGGATCGCGGTCCCCCGCGGACACCGCCAGCGCCGACTGGAGGTGACCGGCCAGCATCCCCGCCTGCTCGTCGACCTCGGCGCGGCGAGTGCGGTACGCATCGGCCACCGAGGCCAGCACGCGCGGGAAGCCGGCCATGCCGTGGCGATCGTCGGGCGGGAAGTAGGTGCCTCCGAAGAACGGGCGGAGGTCGGGGGTGAGGAAGACGCTCATCGGCCAGCCGCCCGAGCCGGTCATCGCCTGCACCGCGGCCATGTACACGTCGTCAAGGTCGGGGCGCTCCTCGCGGTCGACCTTGATCGACACGAAGTGCTCGTTCATGACGGCCGCGATCTCCGGGTTCTCGAAGCTCTCGCGCTCCATCACGTGGCACCAATGGCAGGCCGCGTAGCCGATCGAGAGGAAGACCGGCCGGTCCTCTGAGCGAGCGCGCTCTAGGGCCTCCGGACCCCACGGGTACCAGTCCACCGGGTTGTGGGCGTGCTGGAGCAGGTACGGGCTCGTCTCAGCCGCGAGGCGGTTCGGCATGCGTCCAGTCTCGCACGAGGCAGCCGGGCTGGACCCCGTGCACCTCGCCGTCGGTCGGCCAGGCACGTTTGGGCGGCGGCGGGGGACGGCGTGGCTACACGTGGCCGGGATGGGTGTGGGCTGGGCTTGCCGCCCGGCCGCGCCGCGTGGACACTGACCCAGACATCCCAATGATCGCGAGCGGGTGGTGCGAATGGCGGGTGCTCGTGTCGCGAACGGTCCGCGACCTCGTGGTGGGCTCCGGGCTTCAGTTCGAGGATCGTGGCGAGCACATGCTGAAGGGCATCCCCGACCGCTGGCGCATCTATCGGGCCATCGACCCTCCGCGGAGGATGCCGTGACGTGCTTCAGTCGCCCACGTCGGCGGCTGCCATCCCGAACTGCTCGGCCGAGAGCTTGGCGTAGAGACCCTCCTGGCGGATCAGCTGATCGTGCGTGCCGCGCTCGACGATTCGCCCGCGCGCCATGACCAGGATCTGATCGGCGAGCAGGATCGTCGACAGCCGGTGCGCGATGGCGATCGTGGTCCGCCCCTCCATCAAGCGCGCCAGCGCCGCCTGGATCAGCCGCTCGCTGACCGTGTCGAGCGCCGACGTCGCCTCGTCGAGGATCAGGATCCGTGGGTCCTTCAGCAGCACGCGCGCGATTGCCACGCGCTGCTTCTCGCCGCCGGAGAGCTTGTACCCGCGCTCCCCGACCACCGTGTCGTAGCCGTCGGGCAGCTCCATGATCCGCTCGTGGATGGCCGCGGCCCGCGCGGCAGCCTCGATGTCGTCCATCGTCGCCTCCGGCTTCGCGTAGCGGAGGTTGGCGAGAACCGTGTCGTGGAACAGGTACGTCTCCTGGGTCACGAAGCCGATGACCTGTCCGAGCGATTGGAGCTTGATGCCGCGCACGTCGATCCCATCGATCTGCACGGACCCGGCGTCGACGTCGTACAGCCGCGGAATGAGGTACGTGGAGGTGGTCTTGCCACTCCCGGACGGGCCGACGAGGGCCACCAGCTGGCCCGGGCGCGCGGTGAAGTCGATTCCTTCCAGGGCGAACGGCTGGACGGCGGTCGGGACGGCACGCCCCTCGGTTTCCGCCTCGGCGGCCTCGTCGGCCACCTCGAGCTGCGCCTCGGCGACCGGGTAGCGGAAGTCGACGTCGTCGAACGCCACCTCGCCGCGCAGTGTCTCCGGGGTCAGCTCGATCGCGTCGTCCGCATCGGTGATCTCGTGGTCCATCTCGAGGTACTCGAAGATCCGGTCGAACAGCGCCAGCGCGCCCTGGATCTCGACCTGGACGTTCAGCAGCTGCCCGAGCGGGAAGAAGAGCCGCGACTGGAGCGTGGTGAAGGCCACGATCGTGCCGACGGTGACGTCGGACTCGCCGTCGATGATGAACGAGCCGGCCAGCAGGTACACGAAGGCGGGCATGATGCTGAAGAAGGTGCCGATCAGCGCAAAGAACCAGCGGCCGATCATCTGGCCGCGCACCTGGAGGTCACCGAGGCGCTGCGACTCGGCGCGGAAGCGCTCGATGCTCGCCTCCTGCTGCCCGAAGGTCTTGGAGAGCAGGATGCCCGACACGCTGAGCGACTCCTCGGTGATGGCGCTCATCTCGGCCATCGAGCGCTGGGTGAGGGTGCTCACTTCGCGCCGAACCTTGCCGACGCGGTACGTGATGTAGGCGAAGACCGGGAGCAGGCCCAGGCTGAGGAGGGTCAGGCGCCAGTCCAGGATCCACATCGCGATCACCGTGGTCGCCACCGTGGCGAAGTTGCTGAGGAGGGAGGCGGCCGTATCGGTCACCACCGACTGCACGCCTCCGACGTCGTTCGCGATGCGACTCTGGATCTCGCCCGTTCGCGTCTCGGTGAAGAAGCGTAGCGGCATCCACTGCAGGTGCCGGTACAGGGCCAGGCGCAGGTCGTTCATGACCCGCTGCCCGACGACGTTGGAGAGGTACGACTGCCATACGCCGATGGTGCTCGTGACGATCGGCAGCACGATCATCAGCCCGGCCTGGAGGTAGAGCAGACCGAGGTCCTGTTCCTCGAGCAGGTTGTCGATGATCAGCTTCAGCAGGATCGGGTTGACGACGCCGATGCTGACCGTAACGAGGATGAGGACGGCAATGAAGCCCAGCCGGCCACGGTACGGCTGGAAGAAGCCGACGATCCGCCGCAGCGTGCGGCCCTCGCTCCCCGGCCGTCGGGTGAGATCCGGCTCCGGTCCGCCCCAGAAGCCCCCGCGGCCTCCTCCTCCTCCGCCGCCGCGCCGCGTCATTCGAGGATGATCGACAGGAACGCCTGTGCCAGCCCGATCCCCTGCGGCTCACCGATGACGCGGGCCCGCTCGCGCATGCGCTCCTCGACGTCCTCGCGCGTGACCTGGCTCTCGTGGGCGAGGATCGAGGCCAGCCCGGTCTCGAACGTGTCGCCGACATCTATCCACAGGTTCGGCTCCTCGACGCCGGTGAGCAGGACCTGCCGCACCTTCCACGGCTCGAGGTGCTCATCGGTCCACAGCTCCGGGAAGTTCAGGTGGTCCCGGGCGGCCGGGTAGACCGCGGCCAGCGTCGCTTCGCCGGTGGCGAGATGGTCCGGATGACCGATGTACGGATTGTGGTCCAGGCGTCGCTGCGGGTTCTGGGTGATGACGAGGTCGGGCCTGAAGCGACGGATCTGCCGCACGATGTCCCGCCGCAGGTCAAGCGACGGCGTGAGATAGCCGTCCGGATAGCCGAGGTGGACGATGTCGGCGACGCCGAGGATGTCGGCGGCCGCCCGCTGCTCGGCCATGCGCGTCGAGGCCAGCTGATCGGGCGTGACCGCGGGGTCCTCGGTCCCCTTGCTGCCATCGGTCGTCACCACATAGTCGACCCGCGCGCCGGAAGCGGCCAGGTGCGCGATCGTCGGGCCGGCCCCGAACTCCCCGTCGTCGGGGTGGCTGATCACGACGAGCGCGCGCTCGAGCGGCCTGATCAGCTCATGGCGTTCCAGGGGGGTCACACCGCCATGCTACCGCGATCGCCCCGCGCCCTCCGTTGACCCGGCGGCAGCCGGGTGCGCATACTACCCCGCAGTATGGCAACCGATGCTCACGGCGCCCACTTCCGGCACAGCTACACGAAGGATAAGCGCGACCTCGTCACGCGCCTTCGGCGGATCGAGGGCCAGGCACGCGGGATCCAGCGGCTCGTCGATGAGGAGGCGTACTGCCTCGACGTGCTCCAGCAGGTGGAGGCCATGACGGCAGCCGCCGACCAGGTGGCACTGCTGCTGCTCGAGGACCATATCGACGGCTGCCTGGCCCACGCGATCGAGAGCGGGCAGGGCCAGCAATACGTTGACGAGGTAATGACCGTCGTGCGGCGCGTGATGGGACGGCGACGCAAGGGAGCCACAACCCGGGGGTAGGCAGTGGGAGTGCCGCAGGGGGGAACCACGGCACTCCCACGCTCAGTCTATGCATCGCCCGATAGGCGAGCAAGCAATCCCCGCATCACTCGCCGAACATCGTCAGCTGCTCCCCGCCCCGCTCGATGAGTGGGTCGAGCCCGAGCACGGGCTCCAGCCATTCCATGCGCGCACCCGGCCGATGCGCGAGCGTGTCGAGATGCTGCCACTTGAGGATGTGCCAGTTCTGTCGTTCCATCTCGCCGCGTAACCACGGCGACCGTCCGAGCTTCAACCGCACGAGCTCGGTGCGTTCCGCCGGGATGACGAGGAAACGCGCCTGCTGGTCGCCGACTGGGATGTCGCGGCCGCGGTGCAGGACCGCGTCGCCGATCATGGCCGTCCACTCGACTTCGAAGAGGAACGCGAGCTTGCCGCGCAGGTACCACAGCGCGTCGACGGCGCCGACCGCCTCCGCGGGCGCGCGGACGATGAGCGGCAGGTAGGCGCGGCGTTCGTCATGGGCCAGGCGGTCGACGAGCGGGCGGCCCTCCACGACCTTGTCGTGCTCGCGGGCCGCGATCCATGCCCGCAGGCCCAGCCGGTGCCCGAGGTCGACGAGCGTCGCGATCGTTCGCCCGTGGTCTTCGGTGCGCGCGGCGAGGTCGTCCGCGGTCGCGAGCGACCCGCGCTCCCCCGGCGCGGCGTATGACGACAGGCAGGCCCGAACAAGCTCCTCGTCCGGGGCCTGGAGTCCGGGAAACAGCCGGTAGATGCGATCGAAGAAGCCCGCCTCGTCAATCCTGCCGGCCGTCGACAGGATCGACCAGGTCGCCCACTCGACACGATCTGCCAGCGGCCGTTCGGCGAGCTCGGGCTCGCGCAGCCACCACTGCGGGCGTGCCTCGTCGCCGATCCTGACGAGCGTCGGGTGATCGTCGCGCCACAGCTCCTCGTGGATGAGCGTGCCGAGCAGCTGCGGTCCGCCTCCCTCGATGCGCTCCTCGCCTCCCGACTCGTCGTCGCCGCCACGGGCGGAGGCGAGCCGCCTCAACAGGCCCGATCGGCCCAGCTCTGCCACGATGGCCGCGACCACCCGCGTCAGGCCGGCCGGTTCGCCTCGATCGCGGAGCAGGGCGACGACCGCCCGTTCCATCGCCCCCGCCAGCTCGGGGTAGGTGAGGTGACCGGCCTCTGCACCAAGGCGCAGCGGGCTGGGCGCCACGGCCTGGCGGAGGCGATCCTCGACCGATGCCTTTCGCAGGTGCAGGACGAGCCCGTCGCCGGACCGCGTCGATTCGCGATGGATGACGTCGACCAGCTCCAGGCCCGCCGCGGCGCCGGCCATGACGACACCAAGCAGTCGTTCCGGGCTGCCGTCGTCGAGCAGGAGGTTGCACCAGCCGCCCGGTTTCAGCGCCCCGGCCGCGGATGCCAGGCCGTGACGGAGGACGGTCGCCTCCGCCCCGCCGGTGTGCCCGCCCGCGCCGAAAATCGGCTCCAGGCGGAGCGTCTCGGCCGCTTCACGACCCAGGACCCAGGCGGTGGCCAGGTACTCGAAGGACAGGTCGTCGATCGACGCGCCGGCCGGGGGCGTGCCGAGCACCAGGTCCACGCCTTCCGCCGGCAGGTACTGCCCGACCAGCGCCGGCCGAGTGCGTAGCCAGAGCACGTTCGCGGCGCTCATCCCGCCGAGCTCACCGTACTCGGATGCGAACTGCGCCTGGTGCCGCTCGTCGGCCACCGCCGCCACCGCCGTGCGCACGTCGCGGTACGCCTGCTCGAACGCGCGCCATACGTTCACCTCGCGCTGGTGCCGGCTCGCCGGCTGTCGCACGTGGCCTCCGGTGATCCGCAGCGACGCGACCCGACCCGGGTAGCCGTTCAACCGGCTGGCGGGCAGGAGGCAGGCTGCAAGCGCGAGGCGCATGACCGCAGCCGTGCCCGCGTCGCGAAGCTCGGTCTCGATCTTGGCGCCGATCGCGTGCAGGGCATACAGGTTCCGCGGCGTGAAGAGGTCCAGCAGCTCCTCCACCAGGTCGTCCCGACCGTCGAGGACCGGGAACCTGGCGCGGAGCTCGAGATACTGGGGCGAGGCCCGCAGGCCATCCGCTGCCGCGACCGGCACGGGTTCGGGAAGGACCGTCGAGGCGAAGCGCGGCCCATCGATCGGGGCACTCGGCGGGTCGATGGCCAGCGGGGGCGGCGCCGGCGGTTCTCCTCCCTCGCCGAGGGCGTCCTCCTGCTCGAGGTCGCCCGACGGGACGGCGGTCAGGCCGGTCGGCGCAGGCGGGAGGTCGTCAGGCGGTGCCTCACCCATCGGCTCCGGGGGCTCGTCGCTCGGCTCGATCCCGAGCTTGGCGAGGTCGACCTCGTCGACCGGTGCGACACGCTCCTCGGGACCGCCGAGTGCAGCCTCGCAGGCAGCGCAGCGGTAGATCTTGCGCCCCGGCGCCTCGGCGTCGCGCGGCCAGATGAACTGGTCGACGACCACCGGTCGACGGCACGCGGCGCAGCGCGACGCATACAGCTCCTCGAGATGCTGGCGAAGCGGAACGTCGATCCGCTTCGACGATGCCAGCTGAGCGAAGGAGGCGTCCAGGACTGAGGCGTCCGGTGCGGTGAGGAACCCGATCGCCGCCATCTGCGCGAAGGGGCTCGGATCCGCGGCGACCGCCCGCATGCCGTGGGCGATCGCTCGGCGCGCCGTCCAACCGCTGCCAGCCCATGGGTCGAGCACAGCGTCACCGGCTGCCGCGAACGCCGAGAGCTCGGCATCGAGCAGGTTGTCCGGAGGCGGCGGGAGGATGCGCTCGAGGAGGGCGAGGCCTGGGAGGCGTCGGGGAAGGACGACGTGATCGAGTCCCGTCCGTTCCGCCTCGCTCATCGCACCCTACGGCTCTTCGACCAGCTCCTCTTCGTCCTCGGGCTCGGCCGAATACTCGGGGAGGGTCGTGTCGAGCTCCTCGACCTCCTCCGAGTCCTCATCGACCTCCTCCTGCTCGTCCTCGTCATCGTACCGAAGTGCGCTGCCCTTCATGTACGGTCTGACGCCACCGCCGCCGGCGGCGGCCATCGGGAAGGAGACCTTGCCGAAGTTGGCCGGGTGGGTGAAGACCTCGCGGATGATGATGACCAGGTCGGAGCCGGCCTCGTGGAGCGTCGTGATCGCCGCCTCGTAACGGTTGCCCGTGGCGATCAGCTTCAGCAGCCGCGCGGCGATGCGCGGCTCGACCGTCCCGGCCACAGCCGTCCCGACGCGGGCCACCAGCTCCTCGCCCTCCACCTCCAGCACCACGCTGTCGCCCGGCGAGAGAGGTGCCAGGACACGCGGACCGCCGAGGTTGATGAGCCGGGCGCGGCCGGTCTTGCCCATCTCCTCGATGAACACCGTGGCGGGCGCCTTCTCGGGCCGCTTCTTGCCATTCCTCTTCGTCGCTTTTTCGCCGCCGCTCATCAGCCGCAGGCGCTCGACGTTGCGCTGCGCGATCCGGTTCGTGGCATCCCGCTCGAGGGCATGCTCGTATGCCTCGAGGGCCGCGGCGTGGCGGCCGAGCTCGGCGAGGGCCTTGCCAAGCCGGTTGTACGCGTCGATGTCCGGGCCGAGCTCGAGGAGCTGACGGTTCGCATCGACCGCCTCCTCCCACTCGCCACGGGTGGCGTGAGCGATCGCCGCTTCGCCCAGCTGGCGCCGCTGGCGGGTCGTGGTATCAGCTTCTCCAACAGCCATGAGTGTTGTGAGCGTCTCCATAACGGGTGGGTGCGCGGCCACGGTCGGCCGAAAGCGACCCCTTGTACCACCGGCCCTTGGGGGTGTCAACGCGAGGCCCGAAGGGCCGGGTCAGGGGCGGTACAACAGGAGCCCCACGAACAGGCCGAGCAGGACCAATGCCCCGAACTCCACGGCGACCGAGCGTCCCGATGCCCCGCCGCGCAGGGCGTCGACCGCCCCGGTCCAGGTGTAGAAGGCCAGCGCCATGAGCGCCGCGATGACGAGGATCGATACATTCAGCAGGACGGCGCCGACGCCGACCTGGACTACGGCAAGAACCTGGAGCAGCGCCTGTCCGAATCCCTCGGCGCCCATCGTGCCGCGTGCCTCCGCGGCACGAAACGACGGCGGAAGGGTGAGCAGCCCGGCCAGCACGAGCGGTGTCGGCCAGGCCAGCGGCCCGAACTGGTGAAGGATTCCGGCGGTCCCGGCAAAGACGATGGCGGTCAGGCCGAGGTCGCCGAGGGTTCGGCCGCCGGTGCCGCGCTCCGCGCGGAGCTCGAGGTAGGTGATGGACCAGAGCACGACCGCCACGATCGGCACGAGCAGCAGGCTGAGGCCCCCCGGGATCAGACGCCCGAACATCGTGGCCGCGATGGCGGCCGTGGCCGGAATCGCGTATCGCGCGAGGCCCAGGTCGCCACGGGCTGGACCGATGACGCGGACCGCTCCGACTCCGCCGAGGGCCAGCTGTGCCGCGACCGCAACCGCGAGCCACACCGGCTCGGCGAACCAACCAGCCGCCGCCACCAGCGCCTGAAGGATGGCGAGGATCGCCGCCGCGGGCCGGTCGATGCGGCGCAGCACGGCGAGCCGGCGCCGATCACCGAAGATGCGGCTGATCACGCCAGATCGGCCAGCAGCTCGTCAGCCGTCCGGGTCACGAGCAGCTGCTCCGGTCGAAGCCATGCCCGTCGGGCGACGTCGACGGCGTACGACTGCTGGGCCAGCTCCTCGGTGCGATGGGCGTCCGACGCAAGCGTCAGCCGAGCGCCCGCACGGCCGGCGGCCCGGGCGAGCGAGTCATCGAGGTCGAGGCGCGGGCTGCCGTTGATCTCGAGCGCGGTGCTGTGCCGAGCGGCCGCCTCGAACAGCCGCGGCCAGTCGAGCGGCAGGGGATCGCGCCGGTTCACGATCCGACCCGACGGGTGCGCTAGCACGTCGACGTGGGGGTGCTCGATCGCGGCCAGCGCGCGCCGGGTGAGCTGCTCGGACGACTGGCCGCGGCCGGTGTGGATGCTGGCGATGACCACGTCGAACCGGGCCAACAGGTCGTCCGGGTAGTCCAAGGTCGCATCGGCGCGAATCTCGAGCTCGGTTCCGTGCAGGATCCGGAACGGGGCCAGCTCGGCGTTCAGCCGAACGATTTCCGCGCGCTGGGCCTCGACGCGGTCGGGCGTCAGCCCGCGCGTCACCCCGAGCGACGGCGAGTGATCGGTCAGGACGATGTACTCGTGGCCGTGGTCGCGGGCGGCGCGGGCCATCACCTCGATCGAGTCGACGCCGTCGGTCCAGTCCGAGTGGGTGTGCGTGTCCCCGCGCACGTCGGCGCCGGTGACGAGCGCCGGCAACGTGCCAGCCAGGGCGGCCTCGACTTCGCCATCACCCTCGCGGATCTCGGGCGGGATCCACGGCAGGCCGAGGCGCTCATAGACATCGGCCTCCTCAGCGTCCAGGAGCAGCTCACCGGTCTCGATGACCTTCCAGCCCTTCTCCGACAGCGACCAGCCGCGGTCGAGCGCCATCCCGCGAAGGATGATGTTGTGATCCTTGCTGCCCGTGAAGTGAACGAGGTGGGTGCCCCACGCCTCCGGCGGGCAGACCATGAGGTCGACGCGCAGGCCGCTCTCGGCCAGGAGGATGCTCGACTTGTCGGTCCCGGCGGCGACGACCTTGTCAACTTCGCGCAGGCCGTCGAGGGCGGCGATCACGGCCGGCGGGTCGTCGACGGCGGCGAGCAAATCGAGGTCACCGATCGTCGGCCGCCGGCGGCGCAGCGAACCGGCGACCTCGATCCGCCGAACGCCGCCGGCGTCGCGCAGGCGCTCGAGCAGGCCGGCCATCAGCGCATCCGCGTCGTGGATCAGGAGCCGGCTGCTGCGGTTCTCGAGCCGGGCGATGCCGTCGATGATGTTCTTCTCGGTGCGCTCCGAGAGCCCCTTGATGTGCCGGAGGCCGCCGCTCTCTGCCGCGGCGCGCAGTGACTCGACCGAATCGATGCCGAGCTCGACATGCAGGAGGCGAACGGTCTTCGGCCCGACGCCCGGGATGCGCAGGATCTCGAGCAAACCCTCGGGGACCTGTGCGCGCAGCCTCTCGTGATACTCGAGGCTGCCCGTCTCCGACAGCTCCGCCAGCTTCGCGGTCAGGGCCGCCCCAGCACCCGCCAGCTTCGGTGGCTCGCCGCGCTTGAAGAGCGAGGCCACGTCATCGGGGTAACGCTCGACGGCATCGGCAACACGCCGATAGGCCACCGCCTTGTAGACGACCTCCCCCAGGATCTCGAGCATGTCGCCGATCTCGTTGAAGATCCGCGCCAGCTCGGCATTGCTGATCACCGCGTCGCCACTGCGCGACACGCTTCGAGGTCGGGGCATCGCCCGCAATTCTAGGGCGGGCCCGACATCGGGTCAGGCGCGGGGTCGACGCCCGGGGATCGGCAGACCGAGGAACGTGCGCCGCCGCGTGGCAGGGCGAGGCTGCCGAAGGCGCTCCGCCTCGGCCAGCAGCTCCTTCTGATGGATCTCGGCCAGCATGTGGACCAGGGTGGTGGCTCGATAGTTCAGTCGTTCCATCCTTCGCCTCCTCAGATCGAGCGACGCGGCTCGTCGTCGAGCCGGGGCCGGCTGTCGGCGCCCGCAACGGCGGACGTCGCGGCCAGGACGAACAGGGCGATGACGATGATCAGCAGCTCCATGGTGACGCTCCCTTGTAACTCGATGTCCCCTGCTTATCGGTTACAACAAGGTTAGCCCTGGCGATGTAACTTGTCAAGAGGTGTAATATGGTTACCTGATGACTGAGAGCCACGACGGTCGCCCCGAGCCGAGCCCGGAGGCGGACCTGTTCATCGACTTCGCAAACACCCTCCACGTCCACGACGGGGAGCCGGAGGACCGCGTCTCGGACGCCGATACGCTGCGCGCCTGGCTGGCCGAGCGCACGCTCGTCCGTGCGGAGACGCCCCTCGCCCGGGTCGACCGGGCGATCCCCGAGTTCCGGGAGCTTCGCTCGCTGATCCACGACATCACGGAGCGCCTCGTCGACGACGGGACCCCATCCGCGCAGCAGGTCAGGCGCCTCAATCGCGTCCTGCGCGACGGGCTCCACTACCACCGCCTCGAGCCCGCCGACGACGGCTCGCGGTTCACGATCGGCCAGGTCGGAGACGAGCTGGCCCAGGCGCGTTCCGCGATCGCCGGGTCACTCGCCCACTACGTCGCGGATCACGACGTCGAGCGGCTGCGGATCTGCGCCAACGACGGCTGTCGCTGGCGGTTCCTCGACCGCTCCCCCGCCGGGCGGCGACGCTGGTGCGACATGCGGACCTGCGGCAACCGAGCGAAGGTCGCGCGGCACCGGGCGCGGCGGCGCGCCGAGCCGGGCGGGTCCGGCAGCGCCTGAGGACCTGTGGCATCGGCCCACGGACTACGCTCCGATCGGGTGCCAGACCGTCTTGATCTCGACGAACTCGCCGATCAGGTACGGCGACTGGGCCGCGTCGGCCAGCCAGTCGTAGCGGTCGAGGCCAGCGGCAGGCGGGCGGCTGAAGCGCTTCACGTTCTCCACCGCGACCTCCTCGAGAGCGGCGCGCTCCTCGGGGGCAGCCCCGAACGCATCGAGCGCGTTCACGTCCATATGGCCGGCCAGGTGCCCCACCAGCTCGCGGCGCAGCCCGGTGATCAGGTTCACGACGCCGCCCGGAACGTCCGATGTTGCGAGCACCTCGGTGAGCGTGACCGCCGGCAGCGGACGCGTCTCCGAGCTGATCACGACCGCGGCGTTGCCGCTGACGATGACCGGTGCCAGGCGGCTGACGAGGCCCAGCAGGCTCGACGCCTCCGGAGCAATGATCCCGACCACGCCGGTCGGCTCCGGGACGCTGAAGTTGAAGTAGCTGCCGGCCACCGGGTTCACCGTGCCGACGAGCTGCGGGTACTTGTCCGCCCAGCCGGCGTACCACACCCAGCGGTCGATGCTCGCGTCCACCAGCCGCGTTGCCCGCGGCCGGCCGACGCCCTCCGTGGCCATGACCTCCGCCACGAACTGGTCCCGCCTGCCCTCCATCAGCTCGGCGATGCGGTACAGGATCTGGGAGCGGTTGAACGCCGTCTT
>Ga0299907_10000548_pt1 | contig 18716 bp, 13 predicted proteins | sample RVTome_16_FD_198680 | JGI IMG/M metagenome (GOLD analysis project Ga0299907, IMG submission 198680) | Soil microbial communities from uranium-contaminated site in the Upper Colorado River Basin, Wyoming, United States - RVT152D67 (version 2) ...
GTGGAGGGCCTGCTGTCCGGTGAGGACGGCTTTTACGCCGGTGTCTTCGGCGCGCTCGGCGCGCGCGTCGCCGACGTGACCACCGACGAGCCCGAGCCGACCGCCGCCGAGGCGGCCGCGGGACCGCCGCCCGCCACCGCCGAGGGCGATGCCCACGAGCAGCTCAAGGCCGTCGCCGCCGCCATGGCCCTGGTCAAGGCATACCGCCACTTCGGCCACATGGCCGCGCACCTCGACCCGCTCGGCAGCGCCCCGCCGGGAGACCCGGCGCTCGACCCCGCGCCACTCGGCCTGACCGGAGAGAGCATGGCCGCGATTCCGGCCGAGCTGCTGCGCATCTATGTCCCCGGTGCGACGCTGGCCGAGGCACTCCCCCACCTCCAGCAGACATACACCGGCACGATCGCCTACGAGGTGGAGCACATCGGCTCGCACACCGAGAGGGTCTGGCTGCGCCGCGTCATCGAGTCCGGCGAGCACCGTGGACCGATGGAGGACGAGGACCGCGTGGCGCTCCTGGAGCGGCTCGTCGCGGTCGAGAGCCTGGAGCGCTTCCTCCACAAGGCGCACCTGGGTCAGAAGCGCTTCAGCATCGAGGGGCTCGATGCCATGGTGCCGATGCTCGACGTCATCCTCGGCGATGCCGCCGACCACGGGGCGCGCAAGGTCATGATCGGCATGGCTCATCGCGGACGGCTGAATGTGCTGGCCCACGTCGTCGGCGTCAGCTACGAGGCCATCCTGTCCGAGTTCGAGGCGGGTCGGGCCGGGATCGAGGCGCCGACCGCGCCGAAGGGCGGGTCGGACGACGTGAAGTATCACCTCGGCGCCGAGGGAGGCTTCCTGGCCGCCGACGACTCGGAGGTGCGCGTCGTCCTGTCGCCGAACCCGAGCCACCTCGAGGCGGTCGACCCGGTCATCGAGGGCCGCACGCGGGCGGAGCAGACGGACCGATCCGAGGCGGTGGTGAAGCTCGACCACGCGGTCACGCTGCCGGTCCTCATCCACGGGGACGCTGCCTTCGCGGCGCAGGGCGTGGTGGCCGAGACCTTGAACCTCGCACGCCTCGACGGCTACGCCACCGGCGGCACCGTGCACCTCATCGCCAACAACCAGGTCGGCTTCACGACGGGTCCGCGCGAGGGACGCTCGACCGATTACAGCTCCGACCTGGCCAAGGGCTTCGACGCGCCGATCGTGCACGTCAACGCCGACGACCCCGAGGCGTGCCTGGCCGCCGCCCGCCTGGCGATGATGTACCGGGAGCGTTTCGGCCACGACATCGTCATCGACCTCGTCGGCTACCGGCGCTACGGGCACAACGAGGGCGACGAGCCGAGCTACTCGCAGCCGGCGATGTACGCCACGATCGCCGACCACCCATCGGTCCGCGAGATCTACCAGGCGCAGCTGGTGCAGGCCGGAGTCATCGGCGCAGATGCGGCCGATGCGCTCGTCAAGGAGGCCCTTCGCGACCTCGCCAGGCGCCAGGCGTCGGTCCGCAAGGGCGCGGAGGAGGGCCAGGCCGACGAGCTCGACCGCGGGTCCGAGGCGATCGCGCCAGGGGAGGTGGCCGAGCCGGAGACCGCGGTGCCACTGGATACCCTTCGCAGGCTGAACGCCGCGCTCGGATCGGTCCCCGAAGGCTTCACCGTGCATCCCAAGCTGACCCGCCAGCTCCAGCGTCGGGCCACGGCCCTGAAGGCAGACGAACCGACCGTGGATTGGGGCCATGCGGAGCTGCTTGCCTTCGCCGCCCTGCTGCGCGAGGGCACGCCGATCCGCCTGACCGGCCAGGACACCGTGCGCGGCACCTTCAGCCAGCGTCACGCCGGGCTGTGGGACGCGAAGAGCGGCGAGCGGCATGTGCCACTCCAGCACCTGGCCGGGTCGCAGGCCAGCTTCGAGCTCCACAACTCGCCGCTGTCGGAGTACGCGTGCCTCGGATTCGAGTACGGCTACGCGGTCACCGCTCCCGAGGCGCTGGTGCTCTGGGAGGCGCAATACGGCGATTTCGTGAACGGGGCGGAGATCATCATCGACCAGTTCCTGGTCTCCGGCCTGGCGAAGTGGCGGCAGACCTCGCGCCTGACGCTGCTCCTGCCGCATGGCTACGAGGGGTCCGGCCCCGAGCACTCGTCCGCCCGCCTGGAGCGGTTCCTGGCGCTGGGGGCGGAGGGCAACATCCGCGTCGTCTACCCGACCACGCCGGGGCAGTACTTCCACCTCCTGCGACGCCAGGCGCGCCACCCCGACCCGCGCCCGCTGGTGGTCATGACACCGAAGTCTCTGCTTCGGCTGCCGCAGGCCGCCTCCCGTCCGTCCGAGCTCACGGCGGGCACCTTCCACAGCGTCCTGGACGATCCGCGTTTCGAGACCGACGCACGCGCGGCCGAGTCTGTGCGTCGCCTCCTGCTGTGCAGTGGCAAGGTCTACTACGACCTGGTCGGCTCCGAGCTGTTCGCCGACGCCGCCGACGTCGCCGTCGTGCGGGTCGAGCGCCTCTACCCGTTCCCGACCGACGATCTCCAGCCGGTCATTGAGCGCTACTCGAAGATCGAGTCGTTCGCCTGGGTCCAGGAGGAGCCGCGCAACATGGGCGCCCGCAAGTTCGTGCTGCCGCGCATCCGGCACCTCGTTCCCTACCGCATCCCGCTGGGCGACATCTCGCGACCGGAGCGCTCGCGGCCGGCCGAGGGATATCCCGCCGCGCACGCCGTCGAGCAGGGCCGCATCGTGCGCGAGGCGCTCACCGGACGGTAGGACGCTCACGGGCCCTCCGGCACGGTCCGCTCGCTGTTCCGGCCGCCGACCTATCGGCGGATTTCGACAAGAACGGTCGGTGATGTCGCGAATCGCCGATCTATCGGTCTCCAGATGACATGAAACCCCGTTCGGTCGCCTTCCTTGACGATTCCTGACCGATGCGTCGCGATTCCTCGACACGGGCACACGTTCTTGACACTTTCCACCGATGCATCGGCGCGCCCGACCCCACGTCGGGGCGGTCACGGGCCGGATGACGGGCCGAGGCGGCTCCGTATACTCGCGCGCGTGACCGATGCTGCCGCACCGCTCCTCGAGCGCTATCGCACCCTCCTTGCGCGGGACGACGAGGCCTTCCCGATCAGCCTGGGGGAGGGCGGCACGCCGCTGATCCACGCTCGCCGGCTCGGCGCGGAGATCGGCCTTGTCAACCTCCACCTGAAGTTCGAGGGCACGAACCCGACGGGCAGCTTCAAGGACCGCGGCATGGTGCTCGCCGTCAACCGGGCGCTGAACGCCGGGGCGCGCGCGGTGGTCTGCGCCTCGACCGGCAATACGTCGGCCTCCGCTGCGGCCTACGCGGCCGCGGCCGGGCTGCCCTGCCACGTGATCCTGCCGGCCGGCAAGGTCGCCCGCGGCAAGCTGGCGCAGGCTCTCGCCGCCGGAGCACGGCTGGTGATGGTGGACGGCAATTTCGACGCGGCCCTGGCCGCGGTCCGCAATCTCGGCGACGAGGGGCTGGCGGTGGTGGTCAACTCGATCAACCCGGACCGCCTCGAGGGCCAGCAGACCGCCGCGTGGGAGATCGTCGACACTCTGGGGCGGGCACCGGACGCGCTCGCCCTGCCGGTCGGTAACGCCGGCAACATCACGGCCTACTGGCGCGGATTCCGCCGCTACGCAGACGAGGGCGTGAGCGCCGGCCGGCCACGAATGCTCGGCTTCCAGGCCGAGGGCGCGGCGCCGATCGTGCTTGGCGCGCCGGTCGAGGCTCCGGAGACGGTCGCGACCGCGATCCGCATCGGCAACCCCGCCTCGTGGGAGGGCGCCGTGGCGGCGCGCGACGAGTCGGGCGGCCTCATCGAGAGCGTCAGCGACGGGGAGATCCTCGAGGTCCAGCGCCTCATCGTGCGGCTGGAGGGCATCTTCTGCGAGCCGGCCTCGGCCGCAGGCGTGGCGGGCGTGCGGCGGCTGGCGCGTGAGGGACGCATCGGTGCCGACGAGCTGGTCGCCTGCGTCCTGACCGGGCACGGCCTGAAGGATCCCGACGCCGTGCAGGGGGAGGAGGGTTCGCTGACGCCGATCCCGGCGGACTTCGACAGCATTCGCAGGGAGATGGAGCTCTAGATGGCCTGCCGGCCGGTCAGTCCACGCAGCAGGCGTCGACGATGGCCGCGATGAATTCCTCCGGCGAGCTGCCCTTGCTGACGTAGCAATTGGCGACCTCGCCGGGCCGGGCTTGCCCGTCCGGGTTGCTCCAGCCGGTCAGCACGATTCGCATGGACGGCCAGGCGCGCGACAGGCCACCGATGAGGGCCTCGCCGGCCTCGACATCCGGGAGCCGGGTGTCGACCAGGACGACGTCGGGACGGAGCCGCTGGACCTCCTCCAGCGCGGCACGCACGTCGCCGGCGCGTCCGACGACCTCGACCTCGCCCGTCACGCCGAGAAGATCGGAGATGCTCTGCTGCACGCGGCGATCCGCATCGACGATCACCACCCTCGGCGGAGAGGACGGGGCGGAACGCGGGCTGAGCGGCATGTGATTGAGCGTACCGCTCTATCGGACAAAGCGGCTAGTGGCTGAGTAACGCAGCCCGCCCTACGTCATTCGGCCGATGGAGCCTCGCCGCCGGGCACCGAAGCCTCGACCAGCGTGCCGCGTCCGGGCTCGCTCTCGACGCGCAGGTCGCCGCCGACGAGGTCGACGCGCTGGCGCATGCCGATCAGGCCAAGGTGGCCGCGCGGCACCTCCCCCGGCTGAAAGCCGGCGCCGTCATCGGTCACCGAGAGGCGGACCCGGTCGCCCTCGCGCACGATGCGGATCGTCGCGTGCGAGGCGTTGGCGTGCTTGACGACGTTGTGGAGGGCCTCCTGCCCGATGCGGTAGAGCGCCTCCTCGGTCGAGAGCGGCAGGCGCTCGACCGGCTCGGCGTCGACCACGATGGCCAGGCCGGTCCGGCGCTGGACCGCGGTGGCGTGGGTGCGCAGGGCCTGGACCAGGCCGTCCGACTCGAGCGACGAAGGTCGCAGCTCGAAGATGAGGGTGCGCATCTCCGCCAGGGCGTCCTTCTGGAGCTCGCGCAGCTCGGCGACCTTCTCCCTGGCGGCCTCCGCATCGGTCTGCAGCAGGAGCTCCATCGTGCGCAGGGTGAGGCCCATGCTGAACAGCGCCTGCGTGACCGAGTCGTGGAGCTCTCGGGCCAGGTGGGCACGCTCCTGGCTGGCTGCCAGCTCGGCCGCCTGGCTGCGCAGGTCGCCCTCCAGCCGCTCACGCTCGCTGATGTCGCGGACGGAGCCGTGCGCGCCGGCAAAGCGGCCGTCGACCACGGTGCCGGTCATGGCCACCTCGGTCTGGCTGATCCGCCCGTCCGGCAGCGGCAGGTCCAGGCGCACGCGTCGCTCGCGGTCGGGATCGGCTCGCAGCTGTTCCCAGGCGGTGGCCGCCGCGGCCAGTGTCTCCTCGCCGGCGAGCGCCGTGAATGGCTGGCCGATGAGCTGCTCCGGTTTCCACCCGGTGCGCGCCTCGAGCGAGTCGCTGAAGAACGTGAACCGGCCGTCGGCGTCGACGCTCCATACGATGTCGGGCGAGTTGTCGACGAGGTGGCGATATCGGCGCTCTGACTCCTCCAGCTCCTCGTACAGCCGTGCATTCGTGATCGCCACCGCTGCCTGGGTGGCGAAGAGCTGAACCAGCTCGAAGTCGGCATCGGTGAAGGCGACCTCGGCGCCGCCGGTGCGGCTGATGTTCATGGCGCCGATGACGTCGTCTCCGGAGACGAGGGGCACGATGATGATCGCCTCCTCCTCGAGCGGCGTGCCCGGGATCTGGATCAGGCGTGGATCGGAGAGCGCGTCGTTGGCCAGGACCGGCTCGCGGTTCTCGACCGTCGACCAGGTCAACCCCTGCCCCTTCGGGATCGGAAAGCCGAGCACTGCGTCCGCGTTGCGATCGCGCGCGAAGACCGGCTCCAGCACCGATCCGCTCTCGTCGATCCGGTAGACGCCGAGGTTGTCGTACCAGACCACGCTCTTGAGGCCATCGGCCACGACCTCCAGCACGCTGGCCGGCTCGAGAGTCGAGAGGAGCTGGCGGCTGATGTCGAGCAGCCGGCGCTGCGAGTCGGTCTGCCGGGCCAGCGCGGCGGACTCCTGGCCCAGCTGCTCGTAGAGGCGCGCGTTCGTGATCGCGATGGCGGCCTGGTCGGCCAGCAGGCGAAGCAGCTCGACGTCGCCCTCGTCGAAGGCGTCGTCCCGGGCCGCCTGGACGGTGAGCGCGCCCAGGCTCCCGGCCGTGCTGATGAGCGGGGCCGTCATCACCGAGCTCATGCCACGGCGGCGGATGTACGCGTCGAGCTCCTCCGTGTGGTCGAACGCGGGATCCTCGAGGTAGTTGCCCGTCCTGAGCACGCGCCCTTCCGACATGGCTCGGCCGCTGATGCCCTCGCCCATGCGGACCGGCAGGTCGTCGGCGGGCTCGTCGGCGGGCGCATACGCGATCGGCCAGCCGAGGAGCGCATCGTCGGCCTCGAGCGGGTTGATGATCGCGCTGTCGGCGCGCAGCAGGCGGAGCGCCTCGTCCACGGTGCGCTGGAGGACGGCGGCCGGGTCGCGCAGGGCAACGATCTCGGCGCTGATGGCGGCCATCGTCTTCTGGGCGTCGATTCGGTCCCGGAGCTGCTCGTAGAGGCGGGCATTGGTGACGGCGATCGCCGCCTGGCTGGCAAGCACCTCGAGCAGCTCTGCGTCGGCCGGGTCGAAGGCCTCGCGGGCCTGCGAATGGACCGTCAGCGAGCCGATGGCCCCTTCCTCGCCGATGAGCGGCGCGCTCATCACCGACCGGATCCCGTGCTGGCGGATGTAGCGGTCGGGAGCATCGGCGTGGGTGAAGCTCTCGTCGGCCAGGTAGTCGCCGGTCAGCACCACCCGCCGCTCGCGCACCGCTCGGCCGGAGACGCCCTCCTCGGCCGAGACAGCCGCCTCGCCGTCCGCACGCTCGATCGGCAGGTCGATGGCCGAGTGCCCGAAGGCCCAGTGCAGGCCGCCGCCTTCGGCCACGAGCTCGATGCGTCCGCCGTCGGCATCGATCAGACGGACCGCCTCGTCGAGCGTGCGCTGCAGCACGTCGCCGGGCTCGCGGATGGCCGTGATGCGGGCGGCGATCTCGCCGAGGGAGCGCTGCGCCTCGATCCGGCGCTCGAGCTCCTCGTAGAGCCGCGCGTTGCCGAGCACGATCGCGGCCTGGCTGGCGAGCGCGCCGAGCAGCTGCGAGTCATCCTCGGCGAACGCGTCGGGGCGCGTGGAGTACGCGCTGATCGCGCCGAGCGCTCCCTCCTCGCCGATGAGCGGCGCGCTCATCTGCGAGCGGTAGCCGAAGCGCCCGATCCACTCGTCGGCGCGCTCGGTGTGCGGGAAGGACCGATCGGCGAGGTAGTCGCCGGTCCAGGTGACCGTCCGCTGCTCGATGGCACGGCCGGCGATGCCCTGTCCGATGCTGACGGTCACGCCGTCGATCGCGGGCGTGTCCGGCCCGGGATTCGCCACCTCGCGGTAGTCGGCCAGCTCGGGGCTGCCCGGCCGCAGCTGGTGGATCACGACATGATCGGCCTCGAGCAGTCGCCGCGCCTCGTCGATCGTGCGGCGCAGCACGGCGGAGGCGTCGCGCAGCGACGTGATCGAGGCGGCGATCTCGCCGAGCGTGCGCTGGGCCTCCACGCGGTGAGCCAGCTGGGCCGCCGAGACCTCCGCCTCGGCGTTCAGCCGGGCGTTGGTGAGCACGATCACCGCCTGGTCGGCCAGCAGCCCAAGCAGCTCGCCGGCGTCGGCATCGAACGCGGCGGGGTGCTCGGCATAGACGCCGATGGCGCCGACGGCGCCTCCCTCCGCGATGAGCGGGGCGGCGATGACCGCGCGGATCCCGAGCTTGCGCGCAATCTCGTCGGACGCCGGGTCGTGCGGGAACGAATCGTCGGCAAGGTAGTCATCGGTCCACGAAACCCGGCCCTCGCGCACGGCGCGACCGGAGACTCCGTCGTCGACCCTGGTGTGGTCCTCCTTCGTGAACGGGACGAGCCGGCCGTGGACCAGCGAGTGGCCGTCGCCCCAGCGCAGCGTGGCGTCGACATCGGTGACGACCATGCCGATCTGTCCGCCCTGGCCCTTGAGCAGCCGCACCGCCTCCTTGAGGGTCTGCGTCAGAACCGCCGATGGGTCCCGCAGCGAGGTCAGCTGGGCGGCCATCTCGGCGAGGGTTCGCTGTGCCTCGACGCGATGGGCGAGCTCGTCGCCGTGCCGGCGGAGATCCTCGGTCAGCCGCGCGTTGGCAATGGCGATGGCGCCCTGGTCGGCCAGGCCCTGGAGCAGCTCGAGCTCGTCTGCCCCAAACGTGTGCGGCCGATCGAACGAGACGGCCAGGGTGCCGATCACCTCGCCCTCGGGCCCGCGCAGCGGCGCCGCGGCCATGCCCCGCAGCTGCAGGCGCCCGGCGACCGCCTGGTCCTCGTCGTCGTGCGGGATGCGCGGGTCGACCAGGTAATCCTCGGTCCAGACGGTCTCGCCGCTGCCCGCGGCCAACCCGTTGATGCCTCCGTCGACCGGAAACTCGAGCTGTGCCAGCCACTCCTCGGTCCAGGCTGCGTTGCCGCCGACGACGACGGTCGGGCGCAGGAGCCGGCCACCGGGGAGCATGAGGGTGAGGTGTGCCGCATCCGAGCCGATGAGCCGCCGGGCGGCCTCGACCACCTTCTGGAGGACCACCTCCGGCTCTCGGATGACGGCGATGCGGGCCGCGATCTCGCCGAGCGTGCGCTGCGTATCGACCCGTCGTGCCAGCTCGGCCTGCGAACGCGCCAGCCGCTCGATGAGGCGCTGGTTGGCGATGGCCGCCGCGGCGTGGTCGGCGAGGGCGCGGAGCAGTGCCAGCCCCGCCTCGTTGAAGTCGTCGATCCGGGACGAGTACGCGCCAAGCGCGCCGAGCACCTCGCCGTCGGCGATGAGGGGGGCGGCCGCCATCGAGCGCATGTTGGCGACCTGCACGATCCGGTCGGCAACCGGCGAGTGCCGGAAGCGCTTGTCGCGGCGGTAATCGCCCGACACGACGAGCTCGCCGGAGGCCACGGCGTGGCCGAACAGCCCGACCCCGATGGGCAGCGACAGGTCGCGGATCAGCTGCTGCGCCTCGGGATTGCGGATTCCGGCGTCCACGGCGAAGCGCATCACGCCGTCGTCGACCAGGTAGACCATGGCGCCGTCCGCCTGGAGCAGGCGGGCGGCCTCCTCCACGGCATGCGACAGCATGGAACGTGAGTCGGTCTGCTCGGGAGCGTCCGGGTACGTGGAGGGCTCGGGACGGGTGGGTGCGCGGGTCATGGCCGCCGAGAGGATACGCCATCGGCCGCACTGATCCCCACGGCCATCCTGGCGCTCCGGTACGTCATTCCGCCCATCCCGCCTGGTGCAGATGCCGGGGTCGGGCCTCGCCCATCTGGCGGATTCGGTGGCCGACGTCGGCGGCGAGACTTCGCATCGACATCCACCGATGCCAGCCACGGCGTCAGCCCAACAACGGAGGTCCCGCACATGTCCTCGATGCTCCGCAGCCGCCCCGCAGGCGTCGTGATCACCGCCGTCATCGTCGCCCTCACTGCGGCGACGGCCTACATCCACCTCGGACTGGGTGGCGTGCTCTTCACACTGAACGGCCTCGGCTACCTGGGCCTGGCCGCGCTGATCGTCATCGGTGCCGCCGCGCCGTTCGCCATGGTCGAGCGCTTCAGCTGGTTCCCGCGCGTCGCCCTCGTGGGCTATACCGCCCTCACGATCGGCGGCTACCTGATCATGGGCCCGTATTTCCGCCTCGGCTTCATCGCCAAGGGCATCGAGGTGGCGCTCATCACCGCCCTGGTGGTCGACATCGTCCGGGTCTACGGCAGCCCGATGGGCCTCCTCCGCAGCGCTCTCGACTCGGTCGCACCGTTCGTTCCCGAGCGGTTCCGCCCGACCGCCGCGTAGCCAAGCAACCACGAGGGGTGGGCCGGTTCGCCGGTCCACCCCTGCGTCATGCCCCCCGGGGCCTCCAGCGTCGCGTCCGCCGCCGGTCAATCGGCGGACTTCGTCAAGAGCGGGCTTCTGTGCCGCGAATCGCCGATCCATCGGCTGAGAATCGACAAAAGCGGCGGCCGCCCCCGCTTCTTGACAGCTGCTGACCGATCAATCGTCGAAACGTGTCAGGGAACCGCGCTCGCGTCGGTTTTCACCGATCCATCGGCCGCAAGGCCCCGAACGGCTCAATCGTCCGTCTGCGTGACCGTGAACTCGCCGCACACCACGAAGCCAGGGCCGACCGCGCCCTCGCCTCCACCGAGCGCGACGTGATCTCCCTCGCGCGCAACCACGCGACCGGAACCATCCAGAAGCTCGCGCCGGTCAGCGGCGCGGGCAACGTATCCATCGGGCCACGTCACCGGCGTCGTGAATCCGTCGGCATGAGTGACGGCGAAGCCGAACTCCTCGTCCGCCACGAGCTCGCCCTCGAGGAGCGCGGCCGGGCAGGCCTGCGGACCGATCTGGAAGCCCGTGGGTGGCGAGGTTGGTACCGCTATCAGGTCGGCCGGCGGAGGCGCCTCGGCACACGATGCAAGCAGGCCAACGACTCCGACCAAGGCGAGCCACTTCATGGCGGTCAGACCAGCTTGTGCTCCACCGCGTACAGGGCGGCCTGGGTTCGTGACGCGAGCCCCAGCTTGCCCAGGATGTTCGAGACGTGGGTGCGCGCCGTGCGCTCGGTGATGCCGAGCTCGTAGGCGATCTCCTTGTTCGAGGCGCCCTTGGCGAGCTGGGAGAGGACCTCCTTCTCGCGCCCGGTGAGCGGCTCGACCGGCTCGGCCTCCTTGCGCTGGCGCATGCGCTGCGCGAGCAGCCGCGAGACGGCCGGATCCAGGTGCACCTCGCCGTTGAAGGCGGCCCGGATGGCCTGCGCCACCTCCTCGGCCTCGGCGTCCTTGAGCAGATAGCCCGAGGCTCCGGCCTCGAGGGCCGACGTGACCTTCTCCTCCTCGATGAACGAGGTGACGGCGACGATCTCGATCTCCGGATGCGCCTGCTTGATGAGGCCGATGGCCTCCAGCCCGCCCATCTCCGGCATCAGCAGGTCCATCAGGATCACGTCGGGGACGAGGCGATCTGCTGCCGCCACCCCGTCTCGGCCGTTCTCGGCCTCGCCCACAACGTCGAAGTCCTTCAGCAGCTCCAGGAAGCCCCGCAGGCCGCGCCGCACCACGGCGTGGTCGTCAACCAGCAGGACCCGAATCGGCCCCTCTTCGTCATTCACGCTCGACATCCCCTGCCCATTCTCGGATTCGGTGGGTCCGGCCCCGTCGCCGGGCCGCGCGCGGGAAGTATGCACCAGCGCGAACACGCGCTCGGGCTCCGGAACGTCCCGCAACCGCTGCGCGCCGAGGTCGCGCAGCACCGTGCCATCGGGCAGGAAGCCGCCGAGCTCGTCGACCGTGCTGCCTGCCAGGAACGTCTCGCCGCCGCTGGCGAAGCCCTGCAGTCGCGCGGCCCGGTACAGTGGACGCCCGTAGTAGCGGTCGCCGCGCGCCTCGACCTCGCCGCTCACGACCGTGATGCGGACGCGCATGCGACCGATGGCCCCCCAGTCGTGCTCGGCGATGGCCGCCTGGAGCTCGTCCGCCGCGGTGACCGCCGAGCGCGCGTCGTGGAAGCACGCGTAGGCGCCGTCGCCGATGCGCTCGAACAGCTTGCCCCCGTGGCGCGCGGCGGTGGTCGCCACGATGTCGTGGTAGCGCGCGATCGCGTCGCCGGCGTCCGCGCCATGGCGCTCCATGAGCCGGGTGCTTCCCTCGACGTCGGCGAACAGGAAGGTCAGGTGGCGGATCTCGGGCTCGGGGTCCACGCGAGCAAGGATACCGGTCACGAGGCGGAATGACGTAGGCGCGCATCGGTCGAAGATCGGGGCCTCGACGCGACCGGCGGCCGTGGGACCGCGCGGCGGCCGAGCGCAGTATCGGTGCGGTCGAGAAACCAGAATCCCACCCTAGAGGAGGCATACCGATGCAGGCATTCGGCGCATACGCAAGTGCGTCCGTCGACCTCGCGGCCTTCGCGCCTCCGCGTCGTACAGAGCGTTCGGAGCGGAGGCCAGAGGAGGCCGCGGTGCGAGCGCGCGGACGTCTCGCCTCGTTGCGCCGGGCCCTGGCCCGGCTGACGGACGAGAGCATGCCGAGGCTCCCCCGCCTCAGCTCGTACCCGTACTGACCTCAGCACCTCGCACGAACGCCCGGGCCCCGGTGGCACGGGCGTTCGCCGTATGCTCCGCGGCGTGACTCGGCCGACGCTGACCGGAACCCCCGACGCGGTCCCCACCGTCGAGCTCGCGGAGCTGCTCGAGGGCGGCGACCTCGAGATCATCGACCGCTGGCTGGCGCAGGCCGACGTCGTCGAGATCGCCGACGAGCTCTCGCGGCTGCCACGCGAGCAGCGCGCCGTCCCCTTCCTGCTCCTCGCGCGCGACCGCGCGCTGGAGGTGTTCGAGCTGCTCGACCCGTCCCTCCAGCAGGAGCTGCTGGAGGGCATGCGCGACGCGAACGTGCGCCAGCTCTTCGAGGATCTCGATCCCGACGACCGCGCCCGCCTGACCGAGGAGCTGCCGGCCAAGGTCGCCCGCCGACTGCTCGCCGGCCTGTCACCCAACGAGCGTCGGCTGACCTCGACGCTGCTCGGCTACCCGGAGGACTCGGCCGGGCGCCTCATGTCCCCGGAGGTGGCCAGCCTGCGCGCCGGCCTGAGCGTGGGCGAGGCGCTGGAGCGGCTGCGGCGCATCGGTCGCTCCGCCGAAACGATCTACGCCCTGGCGGTGACGGACGATCGGCGCCGCCTGGTCGGCATGCTCGGCCTGCGCGACCTCGTCCTCGCCGATGCGGAGGCGAAGATCGGCGACCTCATGGACACCGAGGTCTTCTCGGCACGGGTCGACACCGATCAGGAGGAGGTGGCGCGCCTCATGCGCGAGGCGGACCTGCTCGCCCTGCCGATCGTCGACAGCGAGGACCGCCTGGTCGGGATCGTCACCGTCGACGACGCCATGGAGGTCCTCGAGGAGGAGGAGACCGAGGACGTCGCCCGCTCCGGCGGAGCCGAACCGCTCGGCCGCCCGTACATGGCGACCTCGATCACCCAGCTCGCGCGCAGTCGCGTGCAGTGGCTGATCGTCTTCCTGGTCGCCGGCGCGATCACGGTCAACGTGCTGGCCACCTTCGAGGCCACGCTCGATGCCGTCGCCAAGCTCGCGCTCTTCGTTCCGCTGGTGATCGGGACGGCGGGCAGCACCGGGGCACAGTCGGCCACCACGATCACCCGGGCGCTGGCGGTCGGCGAGATCCGGCTCGAGGACCTCGGTCGCGTCGCCCTTCGCGAGATGAGCACGGGACTCTTCCTGGGCGTGGGGCTCGGGGCGCTCGCATTCGGCCCGATCGCCCTGTTCGCAGGCATGCCGATCGCCACGGTCGTGTCGCTCACGCTGGTCGCTGCGTGCACCGTTGCGGCGCTCATCGGATCGGCGTTGCCGATCGGCGCAAAGCGCGTCGGGGGCGACCCGGCCGTGATGAGCGTTCCGCTCATCACCGCGCTCATCGACGCGTCCGGACTGGTCGTGTATTTCCTCATCGCCCGGGCCGTGCTCGGTCTGGGATGATCCGCTGTCCGTGGGCGGGCTCGGACCCGCTCTACATCGCGTACCACGACACCGAGTGGGGCGTACCGATGCGCGACTCGCGCAAGCTCTTCGAGCTCCTGTGCCTGGAGGGGGCGCAGGCGGGCCTGGCGTGGATCACGATCCTCCGCAAGCGCGAGGGCTATCGGGCCGCCTTCGACGGCTTCGATCCGAAACGCATGGCGGCGTATACCGATGCCGACCGAGCGCGACTCATGGCCGATGCGGGCATCGTGCGCAACGCCGCGAAGATCGACGCCTTCATCGGGAATGCGCGTGCTTGGATGGAGGTCGACGACTTCGCCGAGCTGGTCTGGTCGTTCGTGGAGGCCCGGCCGGTGACGAACCACTGGCGCAGCCAATCCGACGTGCCCGCCCAGACGGAAATGTCGGTCGCGATGTCGCGCGAGCTGAGGCGAATCGGATTCCGATTCATAGGACCAACGGTGTGCTATGCGTACATGCAGTCCGCTGGACTGGTGAACGACCACGTGGTGGACTGCTTCCGACATGCGCAGCTGGAAGAGATTGCCCGCTGACCGAGCGTACGCTTCCGTGGCACGCAGCGTGCTGGAGCGGCGGCAACCTCTGCCCGTGACCGGATGACCGCACTCGAGCTGATCAGCCTCGCCAACCAGGTGCTTTTCGTCGGCCTGTTCGCGGCCGTCCTGGTGCGTGCCCTGGGCCGCCCGTCGCGCGCGGCGTGGGACACCGTGCTGCTGTTCGGCTCGATCGCCGCGGTCGTGGTGCTCGCGCGGGTGAGCGGCTGGGTGGGGCTCAGCGATCAGCCGTGGCTCACAGGCGTCACGCTGCTCCTGCTCAGCGTGGCGCCCTACGCCATGATTCGCCTCGTCGACGACTTCAGCCGTACGCCGCGCTGGGTGCTTCCGGCCGGGGCGATCGCCTTCGCGTTGGTTGGGGCCCTCGGCTTCGTCGCCTTCGCAACCGTCCCGCAGCTGTACGAGATCGTCACGATCGCGTGGTTCCTCGGCGTGGGCGGCTATGCGGCGTATGCCTTCGGGCGGGCGGCAGCGGAATCCGGTGGCATCACCCGCCGGCGCATGGCCGCCGTCGCGATCGGGGCGGTGCTCTTCATCGGCGCCATCGTCACCGTCTTCGCCGATGCCCTGGCCACGGGCGTGAGCTTCGAAGCGGTCCCGCAGCTCGCCGCCTTCTTCGCCGTCATCGCGTTCTTCGTCGGCTTCGCGCCGCCGTCATGGATCCGGCGCGCGTGGCGCGAGCCGGACCTGCGGCGCTTCCTGGAGCGCTCGCTGCACCTGTCCGCCTTGGCCGATGAACGCCGCGCGGTGGTCGAGATCCAGCGCGCCGCGGCTGCCGCCCTCGGGGCGACGGGCGCCTCCATCGGCCTTGCCATCTCGGGGCGGCCGGTCCTTCGCTACGTGGGACAGGATGGAGAGTGGATCGAGTATCCCGACGACGCGTTCATTGCCGGTCGGGCCTTCCGTGAGCAGCGTCGCGTCGTGGCGATGGACGCCACGGAGGCCGATCCCGAGAACGCGGCCGTCTACCGACTCAACGCAGCCACCACCGTGATCGCCGCGCCCATCACCTCCGAGGAACGGCGCATCGGGGCGCTGTCGGTCTACGCCGACCGGGCGCCGATCTTCGTCGAGGACGACCTGTGGCTGCTCGAGCTGCTGGCCGATCACACCGCCGTGCTGCTCGAGTCACGTAAGCTGGCGGCCGTCGAGAGCAGCCTGCGGGCCCGCGAGGAGTCGGCCCGCCTCAAGGAGGAGTTCCTGTCGGCCGCGGCGCACGATCTGCGCACCCCGCTCACCGTCGTGCTCGGGCAGGCCGAGCTGCTGGAGCGTCGCGCCGCCCGCGATCCGACCGCGCCCGTCGATGCCGCGGGGCTGTCGCGGCTGGCGCGCGAGGCACGCCGGCTGCGCGAGCTCGTCACCGAGCTGCTCGACGCACAGCGGCTCGAGCAGGGAGTGGCCGTCATGGATCCGGTGACAACGGACCTGCGAGGCGTCGTCGAGTCCGTCGGCGAGCGGTACCACACCCAGGGCATCGACCTCAAGACGGTCGTGCCGGACGCGCCGGTGCTGGCGTCCGTCGACGTCCCGCGCTTCGAGCAGGTGGTGGACAACCTGCTGGAGAACGCACTGAAGTACGCGGCCGGAAGCGTGCTGCCCGAGGTGACCCTCGTGGAGGACGAGGGCGAGGGGCGGCTGACGGTGATCGACCACGGCGCCGGGGTCCCCGAGGACGAGCGCGAGCGGATCTTCGACCGGTTCTACCGCGCCACGAACGTGCAGGCCGTCACCGACACCGGCATCGGTCTGGGCCTCTACATCTGCCGCCGCGTCGTCGAGGCGCATGGCGGTCGCATCTGGGTCGAGCCAACGCCGGGCGGCGGGAGCACCTTCATCGTCGTCGTCCCGGCCCAGCGCGCACCCGAGCCCGACGCGCCGGCGGGGGCGACGGTGACGCTGCCGGCGATCTCCGGCGAGGCGGCGGCCGATGCGTGACGTGCGGGTCCTCATCGTCGACGACGAGCCGGACATCCGGGCCACGGTCTCGGCCATGCTCGAGATCGAGGGCTACGAGGTCGCGGAGGCCGCCAACGGGGCCGACGCGCTCCACGTCCTCGAGGAACGCCGGCCCGACGTGATTCTGCTCGACATGCGCATGCCGGTCCTCGATGGATGGGGCTTCGCGGCCGAGCTGCGCCGTCGCGGCCACGGGACGCCGATCGTGGTCATGACCGCCGCACGCGACGCAGCGCACTGGGCCGCCGAGATCGCCGCGGCCGCCTTCGTCGCGAAGCCGTTCGGCTTCGACGACCTCATCGCCGCCGTGGAGCAGGTCTCGCCGAGCGCCTGATGGCTCAGGTGGCCATCGCCGCGCCGGGATCCCGGCCACCTCCGCCGTACCCGAGAAATCGGGTCGGCCGCAGCACGATCGGCTGGGAGTACACCTCGGCGAAGCGCTGGACGCTCAGGCCGGCGCGCTGGAGGAGGTCGCGGTACTTCGCACCGAAGCCATCGGGCATGACCTCATCCGCCGGCTGTGCCGGCAGCTCGGCGATGGCCTCGATGAGCTCGACCCCGAAGTCGGCCCCCGGCGTGCCGACCGCCAGCATCACGCTGGGCTGGTCGCGCAGGTTGTCGACCTTGCGGGCGTTGGGCTTGCTGAACGCCACGATCCGCTCGCCGTCCCAGTGGAACCAGACCGGGACGACGTGGGGGCGTCCGTCGGACCTGACCGAGCTGAGCCAGACCACCGGATCGTGCCGCAGCGCAGTCTCGGTCGCGGGGCGGCAGCGCGGCTGAGCGGTGCGACGGGCAGTTCGTGACATGTCCCGAGTCTCGATCGATCGGCGCTCCGCATCCACCGCGAGACGTCGCGCCCCGACCCCGACGTTGGGCGAGGCCCGGGGCGGCCGGATGACGTAGGAGCGACCCTATACTCCGCCCAGCCATGCCGCCCATCGCCAGCGTCGACGTTCCCGCCTCGAGCGCCAACCTCGGAAGCGGGTTCGACTCGTTCGCCACGGCGTTGTCGCTGAAGCTGCGCGCCGAGCTGTGGCACGGCGACGAGGCGGGCATCGTGCTCAATGCCCGCGGCGAGGGCGCGCCGCGCGACGGAGCGCGGCCCGACGACAACCTGCTCATCCGCGCCTTCCGCGAGGGCCTGCGCATCTCGTCCGCGCCCGGAGCCGCGTCCTGGCGCCTCGACGTGTCGAGCATGATTCCCTCGGCCCGGGGTCTGGGCAGCAGCGCCGCGGCCATCGTGGCCGGGGTGGTGCTCGGGGCGGCGGTCGGCCGGCGAGCCGTGGAGGCCGACGAGCTCCTCGCGCTGGCCGCGCACCTCGAGGGACATCCGGACAACGTCGCGGCCGCCCTGTATGGCGGCTTCACGCTCGCCCTCGGCGAGGTCGATGGCAGGGTCGCGCTGCGCCGCTACCGTGTCCCGGAGGCCTGGATTCCGGTCGCCTTCATCCCGCAGCGGGAGAGCCGGACCGAGGAGATGCGGGCCGCGCTGCCCGCGACCGTTCCGCACGATGCGGCGGCCCGCCAGGCGGCGCGGAGCGCTCTGCTGGCCACCGCGATCATGACCTCGGACGCCGGCCTGCTCCGCGACGCAATGGCCGACGAGCTGCATCAGCCCTACCGCCTGCCCCGCCTCCCCGGCAGCGCCAACCTCATCGAGCTGGCGTACGAGCGTGGCGCGGCCGGCGCGTGCCTGTCCGGCGCCGGGCCGACGGTGCTGGCCATCTGCGACTCGCCGACATCGGCGCACGCCGTCGAGAAGGCCTGGAACGCAGCGGGCGTGCCCGGCATGGCGACCCGCCTGCGCTTCGACACCGCCGGCGCCCGGCTGGTCTCGGAGTAGCTGCACTCGCTGGACGGCCTGTGGGCGGCGTGGCCGCCGATACATCGGCGGAATGTGGCCAGAAATCGGTTCTGTGACGCGTTTCGCCGATCCATGGGTCAGGAATCGACGTAAGCAAGGCCACGGGCCGGTTCTTGTCGTTCCGTGGCCAATAGATCGGTGATTCGCGACAGGGAACGGTGTTCTTGACGAATCGCGCCGATAGATCGCCGACGTGCCAACCTCAGCTTGGCGTAGGCTTCAGGGACTCGGCCATCCCGGCCGCCGGCGCAACGGCCGAAGGACGCGCGGGTACCATGCCCGACGCCCATGAGCCTCGTGACGATCTCCGGCGTGTCGAAGAGCCACGCCGCCCAGCACCTGTTCAGCGACGTCGGCCTGATGATCAGCGCGGGCCGGCGCTTCGCGATCGTCGGCCCGAACGGGGCCGGCAAGACCACGCTGCTCGAGCTCATCACCGGTGACCAATCCGCGGACGCCGGCGCGATCACGCGCGCAAGGGACGTCGTTATCGGGTACCTGCGCCAGGAGGTGGCCGAGACGCGTGGCCGCAGCGCCCTGGCCGAGGTCCTGGCCGGGGCCGGCGAGGTGAGTGGCATCGAGCGCCGGATGCGCCACATCGAGACCGAGCTGGAGG
>Ga0299907_10000549_pt1 | contig 18697 bp, 20 predicted proteins | sample RVTome_16_FD_198680 | JGI IMG/M metagenome (GOLD analysis project Ga0299907, IMG submission 198680) | Soil microbial communities from uranium-contaminated site in the Upper Colorado River Basin, Wyoming, United States - RVT152D67 (version 2) ...
ACAGTGCAGGTTCAGCGTGGGATGCCGGGTGAACGGATCGAGGTATGCCGTGTCCGGGTCCGGCACGAGGAGCATGTCGGACTCCTGGATCTCCTGGAACCCGCGGATCGAGGAGCCGTCGAACCCGAGGCCGTCCTCGAAGCTCTCCTGCGAGAGCTCCGCGACCGGGATCGAGAAGTGCTGCATGAGTCCGGGCAGGTCGGAGAACCGCAGGTCCACAATCTCCGTGCCCGAATCCCTGGCAAGGGCCAGGACCTCCTTCGGCGTCGTCATCCCTCCGCCTCCCCCTGTCGCTTCGACTCGCACCAGGGTAGGCGGGGAACTCCTCGGGGTCGCTTCCGGCCCGTTAACTCCGCGTTACGTCGGGGCCGATGGCTGGGCCGGGCTCCGGCTAAGCGGCCGCGACATCGCCGGGCTTGCCGGTCGAGCGCCGGGTCGATGGCGGCGGGGGCTCCCAGTCGCGGAGCGCGTCTGCCGCCTTGGCGAGGAAGGCCGCGGCACCGCCGATCTGGATCACGCGACCCACGGGGGTCCGGAAGAACGGGTGCTTCATGATCACCGGGGTCGCGAGCACCAGCCCGCCGGCCACGATCCCGCGCAACCGGATTCCCGCGGGCGAGGCGAGGAACTCCAGCGTCTCGTCCGCCCCGCGGTTCACCGCGTCCTCGAACGCGGTCCAGCGACGACGGAGCTTCTCCCGGGGAGCCATCTCGTTCTTCACGATACCCACGGCCGGGGCGGCGAACCCACCGGGATCAGACGTCGGCGGTCCGGTAGCCGACGCCGCGCACCGTCTCGATCAGTCCCTCGTGCGCAGGTCCGAGCTTTGCCCGAAGGCGCCGAACGTGAACGTCGACCGTCCGCGTTCCCCCGTAGAAGTCGTACCCCCACACCTCGCGCATCAGGGCGGGTCGAGTGAACACCCGCCCGGGGCGCTCGGCGAGGAAGCGCAGGAGCTCGAACTCCTTGAACGTCAGATCGAGGGCGCGACCCTGCACGCGAACGCGGTACGTGTCGACGTCCAGCGTGAGCGGGCCGAGCGTGATCCGGGATTCCCCGCCCACCCCGTGCCGGCGACGGACGATCGCGAGCCGCACGCGGATCTCCGCCTCGGGCGCGCCCGGGTACAGCACCTCGTCGGCGACCTCCTCCCACCGGAAGCGGTCGAGCTCGTGGCGTTCGACCACGACGAGCGCCGGCGGCCGGGCCTGCCGCGCCGACAGGGCGCGGAGCACGGCGTGCGCCTGCCCCGGGTTCTCGGCGGCGTCCACCACGATCAGCTCGGGCTCGAGCGCGAGCGCGTCGTCGAGCGAAGCCGTCGAGAGCGGCTCCGCCTTGGCCTCGAGCACGAGCCCGCCCGCAGGTAGGACCTCGTGCGCCGAGCGATCGGTGAGCATGACGATCCGGTCCACGGGCCGAGGGTACAGGCCGGCGCCGGACGGCGATAGCCTGAACGCCGTCATGGCACTCGTCCGGGTTCGGTTGTTCGCCGCCCTCCGCGAGATCGCAGGCGCGCCCAACGTCGAGGCCGAGGGCGACACGGTCGGCGAGGTGATCGACGCGCTCGGCGCCCGGTACGGGGAGCGGTTCGACGCGATCGCCCGCGCCGGCTCGGCGGTCGTGGACGCCGAGCGCGCGGGGCCCTCGAGGGCGCTCGCGGGCGGGGAGGAGGTCGCGCTCCTGCCCCCGGTATCCGGCGGTCGGCGTACGCGGGTCGGGGGGTATCGCGAGCCGGCCGGTCCCTGAGATACTCCCGGCACCCCATGCGTTTCCAGCGTCTGCTCCTCGTGGTCAACCCGGTCGCCCGCACGATGTCGAAGCCCGTGCTGGCGGTGATCGAGAAGGCCCTGTCGGCCGACTTCCACCTCGAGGTGGCCGAGACGAAGGAGCGCGGGCACGCGTCCGAACTCGCCGCCCAGGCGGCCGACAACGGCACGGACCTCGTGGTCGTGTTCTCGGGCGACGGCACGATCAACGAGGCCGTGAACGCCCTCGCCGGCACCGACACCGCGCTCGGCGTCCTGCCGGGCGGGGCCACGAACATCCTCGTGCGGGCCCTGCGGCTGCCGCTCGACCCGGTCGAGGCGACCGGGGTGCTCATCTCCAAGGCGCTCGACGACGAGGCCTTCAAGCTCTCGCTCGGCGTCGCCGACGGCCGGTACTTCGCGGTGAACTGCGGCGCCGGCGTGGACGCGGCGGCGATGCGGCGTCTCGACGAGAAGTTCCCCCGGACGAAGGCGAAGTTCGACCGGGCCGCCTTCCGCGCGGTCGCGTGGGAGCTGATGGTCGGTTACGCCGGGCGTTCGGCCGATCTGGAGCTCCGGATCGACGAGGGCGAGCCGCTGCCCTCGCTCTCGGTCATGGTCGGGCGGACCGACCCGTACACCTACTACAAGGATCGCCCGATCCGGATGACGCCCGAGGCCTCGCTCGACGCGGGGCTCGACGTCCTTTCGGTCCGCAAGCTGGCGCGCCGGGCGCTGCCGAGGATCGCGTGGCAGGTGTTCGGATCGGCCCGGCACGTGCAGGGACGAGACATCGACTACGTGCACGACGCGAGCCACGTTGTCGTGACCTCGGAGACGCCGTTCCCGGTCCAGGTGGACGGCGACTCGCTCGGCGATCGCCGCCGCCTCGAGATCGACCTCGCGCCCGAGGCGCTCTGGGTGGTGGCCTAGGTCGGGGCCGGGCGTCCCCCGCGCTCCTGGATCCCGCACTCCCATCTCGACAGGCCCGCCCAGCGGCCGGCGCGCTCGGGTTCCCCGGGGAACTGCAGGCGGGTGCACGGTGCGCACCCGATCGACGCGTAACCGAGGTCGTAGAGCGGGTTGTGTGGGAGGTCGTGCTCCTTCAGGTACGCCCACGTGTCCCGGCGCGTCCACGTCGCGACCGGGTTCACCTTCACGATCCATCGCCCCGGCTCGAGCTCGTACCGGTCGACGATCGGGGCGTTCGCGCGGGTAGGCGAGGAGTCGCGCCGGAACGCGGTGATCCAGGCGTCCAGCCCGAGGAGCGCGTCGAGCATCGGCTCGACCTTGTTGATCTGGCAGCAGCGATCGGGATCGCGTTCGTAGAGCCGAGCTCCGAACGCCTCTGCCTGCGACTCGGCCGTGTAGTCGCCGGTGAGCTCCAGGACGTTCAGGCCGAGCCGCTCGGTGAGTCGGCGCTTGATCTCGAGCGTCTCGTCGAAGTGGAACCCCGTCTCCAGGAACAGGATCGGGACATCCGGCCGGATCCGCGTCGCCATGTGCATCACGCACGTCCCCTCGGCCTGGAACGCCGAGGCGAGCGCGATGCGCTCGAGGCCGGAGGCGTCGAGTGCCCAACGCACGATCTCTCGGGGGTGCGCGGTCTCGAACCGCTCGTTCAGCGCCACGAGATCCTCGTCGGAGAGCAGGGTGTCGGGCATCGGCCTCGATCCGTGCGGGACGCCCCAGTATAGGAGCGGGCCCAAGCCGGTCCGCGGCTATCCTTGTCGCCCGATCTCTCACCGAAAGGCCCGGACACCCATGTCATCCACGCCCGAACCCAACACGATCTCGCCCCACGGCGGCATCCTCGTCGACCTGCTCGCCACGGGGGACCAGGCGTCCCGACTCGCGGAGGAGGCCGAACACCTCCCGAAGGTCACCGTGAGCGACCGCGAGCTCTCGGACCTCGAGATGCTCACCGTGGGTGCGCTCTCACCGCTCACCGGCTTCCAGGGCGAGAAGGACTACCGCCTCGTGCTCGAGACGATGCACCTCGAGAACGGCCTCCCGTGGTCGATCCCGGTCACGCTGTCGCTGACCGCGGAGGACGCGAAGCGGATCGGCGGCGCTGGATCGGTCGCCATGTTGGCGCCGGGATCGGCGTCGGCGCTCGCGGTCCTCGACGTCGAGGAGATCTACGAGCGGGACCGCCGGAAGGAGGCGCTCGGGGTCTTCGGCACCGATGACCCGGCGCATCCCGGCGTGGGAGCGCTGCACGCATCCGGGGACTACTGCGCGGCGGGCGACGTCCGGGCGCTCCGCCTGCCCGAGCACGACACGTTCGAGCGGTACCGGCTCACCCCGGCGCAGACGCGGTCGGCGTTCGCCGAGCGCGGATGGAGGACCGTCGTCGGGTTCCAGACCCGCAACCCGATCCATCGCGCGCACGAGTACATCCAGAAGTGCGCGCTCGAGATCGTCGACGGGCTGCTCGTCCACCCGCTCGTCGGGGCGACGAAGGGCGACGACGTCCCCGCGGACGTGCGGATACGGTGCTACGAGGCCTTGTTCGAAGGCTATTACCCGAAGGACCGCGCGATGGTGAGCGTGTTCCCCGCCGCGATGCGCTACGCGGGCCCGAAGGAGGCGATCTGGCACGCGATCTGCCGGAAGAACTACGGGTGCACGCACTTCATCGTCGGGCGGGACCACGCGGGCGTGGGCGACTACTACGGCACCTACGACGCGCAGAAGATCTTCGAGGAGCTCGAGCCGGGCGAGCTCGGGATCACGCCCCTGATGTTCGAGCACTCGTTCTGGTGCAACCGGTGCGAGGGGATGGCGACCCCGAAGACGTGCCCGCACGACGGGGCCGAGCGCGTGTCGCTGTCCGGGACGAAGGTGCGCGAGATGCTGCGGGCCGGCGAGCGCCCGCCGCTCGAGTTCAGTCGTCCCGAGGTCGCGGACATCCTGATCGAGGCGATGCGCGTACAGGACGGCTAACCGGCCGCCGTCGGTCACGAACGATCGGTCGGCGGGTCCTCGAGCGGACGCCCGAACGCGTCCGTGACGACGAGGGACGTCGGCCGGCTGGTCCGCAGGACCGAGACGGCCCGCGGGATCTCGTCCTCGCCGGCCCGGACCTCCACCGCCGCGCCGCCCGGAGGCTCGCGCGGCGTGGGTCGGTGGTCGGGCGCGGCCGATCGCAACCCGGAGAGCCCGGCGACGAACGCCCCCACGCCGCCAAGGAACAGCGCCCCGGCGACAGCCCAGAGCGCGATGCCTGTCGTCCCGGACGTCCCCAGCACCCCGATCATGGCGCCGACGAGGGCCCCGAGGGAGCCGCCCACCAGGGCGCCGGCGGCGAGCCTGCGGCCGACCCGACCCCCTTCCCGGTGCTCCCGCTCGCGCGCGACGGGACCCTCGCTCGCGCCCGGGTCCTCGGCGAGGGCGATGCGTTCCGACGGGAGGCCGGCCTCGGTCAGGGCCTCGACCGCCCGTACGGCCCCCGCGTCGTCCGGGTAGGTCGCCCAGACGCGGATGCCGCCCTCGGGCTCGTCGGCGGAGGGCACGGTCGGCATGGGTGGTGGTTCCCCCCGGCCCCCGTCGCTCAAACCGAGGGTGTTTGCCCGCCCGGGAGCGCCTTTGGTAGCTTCGACGACGCCCGCGGCGGCCGCGACCGACAGGAGGCCCTACGACCGCTCGCCGGACCTGGCCCCATACCTTCCCTTCGCTCGGCCTCGCCCTCATCCTGGTGGCCGTGTCGTTCGCCGTCCCCGCGACGGCCGGAACCAAGGATCGGCTCGACGACGCCAAGGCGGAGCTCGCCGCGATCCAGGAGGAGCTCGACCGGGCCACCGCCGAGTGGCACGCCTCGCTCACCAGGCTCGAGGCCACGAAGGCCGACATCGCGGACACCCAGGTCCGGATCCGCGGCCTCGAGGACCGCATCGCCACGATCGACTCGCGCCTGAGCAGGCGAGCCGTCCTCGCCTTCACGAACGGGCCGGCGAACACGATCGATCTGCTGTTGTCGTCGGGTTCGTTCACCGAGTTCACCGACCGGCTCGAGTTCCTCGGGCAGGTGGCACAGGAGGACGTCGACCTCGTCCTCGAGCAGGAGGTGGCGCAGGAGGAGCTCCGGCGCGAGCGCGATGGCCTCCTCGAGCTCGAGGAGCAGCAGACGACAGAGGCCGGCCGCCTCGAGGGCATCCAGGAGCGGATCGACGCCGAGTTCGAACGGATGTCCTCGCGGGTCGCCGAGCTCACCGACGAGTACCGGGAGGAGCTCGCGGCGCAGCGGGAGCTCGAGCTCCTCGGCCAGACGCCGATCACCGGGGGTGGGGGAAGTGTCGTGATCGGCAGCGGCGCGATCCAGGTGTGTCCGGTCGCCGGGCCGAACTCGTTCGTCGACTCGTTCGGCTGGCCGCGCGACGGCCACACGCACCAGGGCACCGACATGATCGCACCGTACGGGACGCCGGTCGTGGCGGCGCATGTCGGGACGGTCTCGCGTTCGTCCAGTTCGTCCGGCGGCCTCCAGGCCTACGTCTACGGCGCGGGCGGCTACTCGTTCTACGCCCACCTGTCCGGCTACAGCTCGGCGAGCGGGAGCGTCGGCGCCGGGACGGTGATCGGGTACGTGGGGAGCACCGGGAACGCCGGCTCCGTGAACCACCTGCACTTCGAGTGGCACCCGGGGGGCGGGGCGGCGGTCAACCCCTATCCCTACCTCGTCGCCGTCTGCTGAGCTCGGCTGACCGCCGAGCGCGCGAGCCGCGCTACCATGCTCCCGCGATGAGCGAGCATGGTGGCAACCGCCGCATCGACCGCATCCGTCGCCCCGACTTCGTCGGGGGGCTCCCGGATCTGCCGCTCGACGAGCTCCGCCGGCGACGGGACGACTGCTTCGCGGAGCGCGAGTACCTGTCGTTGCTCCGACGGCTGGTCCAGGGGCGGGCGGAGATCCTCAAGGCCGAGGTGGAACGCCGGGGCCGCGGCGAAGAGGGGAGCCTCGTCGGCGCCCTGTCGACGATCCTGGCCGGCGACGCCCAGGGACCCGCGCGCGGCGAGGCGGTGAAGGTCGGGCTGCCGGAGGAGGAGATGCTGCTCGCCCGCCGGCGCGTCGAGCGGCTGGTGGCCGACGCGGGCTTGTCGGACCCGGGCGCACTCGATGACCGCCGCCTCGCCGAGGCGGTGGACCTCCTCGTGCAGGAGGAGCGGGAGGTCTCCGAGGCCCGGGCCGAGGTGCTCAAGGCGATGGACACGATCCAGGAGGAGCTGAAGCGCCGGTACCGCGACGACCCCTCGTTGGTGCTCTCCTGAAAATCGGTCGGCCGGGGGATGGGACGCCCTCGGACTCCCGACGGTCCGTAGGGCAGGCTCGAAGGCCTCGGACCAGCAGCATTTGGGCCCGGGGCCCTATGGACGCTCGTGCGCCGAGCCCGCAGTCTTCCCTCTGTCAAATCGGTAGACGGATGCGGCCCTGATGAACGAACAGATCGCGGTTGGCTCGACTCGGGAGCTCCCCGGGGACCCCGAGATGCCGACGGTGCAGGAACAGCTGATCGTCTTCGCCCGCGAACTGGGTGAGCTCTATCGGATGGAGCGCTCGCGCAGCGCCGAGCTCCAGACCGTGCTCGAGAGCCTCCAGGAGACCTACCTCGCGACGATGAAGAGCCTCGCGACGGTGATCGAGGCGAAGGACCAGACGACGCGGGGCCATCTCGACCGGACCGTGAGCTACGGGTTGGCGCTCGCACGCAGGATCGAGCCGACGCTCGCGGAGAGCCCGACGCTCGGCTACGGGTTCTTCCTCCACGACATCGGCAAGGTGGGCATCCCCGAGCACATCCTGTGCAAGGCCGGTCCGCTGTCCGTCGACGAGTGGACGGTGATGCGCAACCACCCGATCATCGGGGCGCAGATCGTGGCCCCGATCGCGTTCCTCTCCGGCGCCGTTGACCTGATCCGCCACCACCACGAGCGCTTCGACGGGTCGGGGTACCCGGACGGCCTTGCGGGCGAGGGGATCCCGCTTGCGGCGCGCATCTTCGCGGTGGCGGACTCGTTCGACGCGATGACCAGCGACCGGCCGTACCGCGGGGCGATCGGGCTCGAGCCCGCGCTCGAGGAGATCCGCGCGGGGTCGGGCACGCAATTCGACCCCGAGGTCGTCGGCGTCTTCGTCGGGATGGTCGAGCAGGATCCTCCCGAGGACGAAGAGCTCGCGCACGCGCTCCGTCACGCCGGCTGATCAGCGGCCAACCCGTCACCTCGCCTAGGCTTGCCGCATGGCGTCGGCCGCGCCGCTCGTCCGCGTCATCCGCTCCGGCCTCGAGGAGAGCGTGCACGCCGGCCACGTCGCGGTCTGCGACGAGGAGGGGCGATTGCTCGGCGGCATCGGCGACCCGCACCGCCCGCTCTTCGCTCGTTCCTCGATGAAGCCGCTGCAGGCCGCGGTGTCGCTCGGGCGGATGAACGGCGAGCTTCCGGCCCAGGACCTGGTCGCGGTGATGTGCGGGTCTCACAGCGGCGAGCCCGTCCACGTGCGGACGGTCCAGGCGCTCCTGAAGACGAGCGGTGTCGCCGAGAACCGGCTCGGATGCCCGGCCGACCTGCCCCGGCGGACCGAGGATCGCACGCAGGTGGACCGGCGGCGGCCGATCTACCACAACTGCTCGGGCAAGCACGCCGGGATGCTCGTCGCCTGCGAGCGGGCGGACCTCGAGTTGGCCACCTATCTCCAGCCGACGCACCCGCTCCAGCGGGAGATCACCCGGGAGGTCGGTCGTGCCACCGGCATCGAGCAGCCGGTCGTCGGCGTCGACGGCTGCGGCGCCCCCGTGCACGGCCTGCCGCTGTCGGGGCTGGCGACCCTGTTCGCGCGGCTGGTCCGGCCCGAACGCCTCGGCCCGATCGCCGAGCCCGCCGAGATCGCGGTCTCGGCGATGATGGCGCACCCGTACCTCGTCGCCGGGCGCGACAGAAGCGACACGCTGATCATGGGCGAGGTGCCCGACGTCGTCTCCAAGGTGGGGGCGGAGGCGCTGCACTGCGCCGGCATCGCGAGCTCGGGGATCGGGGTCGCCGTGAAGATCGCCGACGGGGGCGATCGAGCCGCGGCGCCCGCCCTGCTGCGGAGCCTCGAGCTGCTCGGCGCGGTGACCGCCGAGCATCTGCAGCACCTCGGGTCCGTCGCGCGGCCCCCGGTGCTGGGTGGTGGGCGGCCGGTGGGCGAGTTCGTCACCGATTTCCGTCTGCATCGCGTGCGCGGCTGAGCGCCGGGGTTTCGCGCATCCCTCGCGTACGATTCCTCTCCATGTCGCAACGAGCTCCGAACGGGACCGGGGACGGTCCCCGGGTCGCGGTCGTGAGCGTCCACACCTCGCCGCTCGACCAGCCCGGTTCGGGCGATTCCGGCGGGATGAACGTGTTCATCCGCGAGGCGGCCGAACGCATCAACGCGAGCGGGGTGGCCGTGGACGTGTTCACCCGCTCGCGCGGCGACCGGGATCCCGACGTCCAGGATCTCGGGGGCGGCTCCCGGCTGATCCGCGTCCGCGCCGGGCCCTCGGCCCCCGTCCCCAAGGACGAGCTCCCGCGGTTCCTGCCCGAGTTCCTCGGCGGCGTGCTCCGGCGGGCCGAGGACGAGGGGGAAGGGTACGACCTCGTCCACACGCACTACTGGCTGTCGGGATGGGTCGGCCGTAGCGCGCGCGAGATCTGGGGCGTTCCCTTGGTCGCGTCCTTCCACACCCTCGGGAAGGTCAAGAACTACTCGCTCTCGCGCGGCGAGCGCCCGGAGCCGGGGGTCCGCGTGGCCGGCGAGGAGCGGGTCATCGCCGAGGCCGACCGACTCATCGCGGCCACCCCGGCCGAGGCGGCCCAGCTCGTCGGGCTGTATCGCGCCGACCCCGAACGGATCCGGGTCGTGCCGCCCGGCGTGAACCATGACCTGTTCTTCCCCCGAAGACCGGAGCCGGCCAAGGCGCGCCTGCACCTCACGGACGTGCAGATGCTGCTGTTCGTGGGCCGACTCCAGGCCCACAAGGGGCCCGACGTGGCCGTCCGCGCCCTCGCCGAGGCCGTGGCGCGCGAGCCGCTCCGCACGCGAGACGTCGTGCTCGCGATCGTCGGCGGCCCGAGCGGCGCCGACCATGGTGCCGAGGTGGCTCGGCTGATGGATCTCGCGTCGGACCTCGGCGTGGGCGAACGAGTGATGTTCTTCCCGCCGCAGCCGCAGACCCGGCTGGCGGATTTCTACGCGGCCGCCGACGTCGTCCACGTACCGTCGCGGTCCGAGTCGTTCGGCCTCGTGGCGCTCGAGGCGCAGGCCTCGGGGACGCCCGTGGTGGCGGCCGCGGTCGGCGGCCTCCGGTACGTCGTCCAGGACGGCGTGACGGGGTACCTCGTCGAGGGGCACGACCCCGGGGACCACGGGGAGCGCATCCTCTCGCTCCTGCGCGATCCCGCCCGGGGCCGACGGATGGGCGAGGCGGGGGTCGCGCGATCGCTGCGTTTCTCGTGGGAAGCGACGGCCGGAGGCATGCTCTCGGTGTACCGGGAGCTCGTCGCGTCGGTTCCCGCGGACGATCGCCGCTGACGTTCGGTCGCGTTCTCGGCTCCCCGAACGCACTGCACCGCAAGGCATCGCATCGCTCGGTCGCCGATCGCTCGCGTCCTCGACCTGTTCTTGTCACTCTTTGTCTCGACGCTTCTACCTGCGCATATGCCGTGTGACCTGCACGTTCCTCGGGTTGACCCGCGAGGTGGGCGCCGGTACATTTCGCCTCGCTCCGAGCAGCCGGAGCGGCCGAGTCAGGGAACCGCTGGCCGGGACCCCTGGGAAAGCCGTAAGGCCAACTGGGCGCACCTGCTCGTACGGTTGGGACAGCTAACTAGCTGTGCGGGTGGGGAGGCTCGGGAGGCCCCAAAGCCCAACGAAAGGGTCTACGACCCGGAAACCAAGACGGCTGTGAGAGGTTGCTCGGAGCACCTGAGCCCGAGGGGCCAACGGTGGCTGGAGGCTTCGGCTTCCGGCGAGCCGGAGGTCCCTCGGGTTCTTCTTTTCGGCTAGCGTTCGGAACGATGGCCGCCGAACGCACCCGGTCGAGCTCCCGTCGCGCTCAGATCGTCGCCGTCGCGATGCGCCACTTCGCGGACCAGGGCTACCGCGGTGCGCGGATCGAGGACATCGCCTCGGAGGTCGGCGTCGCCAAGGGGACCGTGTTCCTCCACTTCGGCAGCAAGGAGGGGCTCTTCCTCGCGACGTACGAGGAGGCCGTTCGCCAGCTCCCTGCGTGGCTCGACGCCCCGCCGGAGGTGCTCGAGCAGGGGTTCTGGGCGGTGCTTTCCTATTGGCTGCACCGGACCGAGGAGCTGGTTGCCGAGGCCTGGGTCCCGAACCGGGTCGCGATGATCGGGCGGTACGACACGGGCCTCGGGCTCCGCCGGCCGATCGACCGGCTGATGCGCAGCGAGGACCCGTACGGCACGCTCGAGTTCGTCGAGTTCGGCGTCGGGCGTGGCGAGATCCGCAAGGACGTCGACGTGGAGATGATCGCGTCCATGCTCGACTGGGCCGCCGAGCGGTTCCAGGACGCGCTCGGCAGCGCCGACCTCGACCCGGGCCTCGTGCATCGCAAGCCGTTCGACCCCGCGCGTCGCCAGACCAGGATCGAGGAGTTCATCCAGCTCCTGCACGGTGGGATCGCCGCGGAGGGATCGGACCCAGGGACGATGCCCGCGCCGGATCGCGAGGGGCGGCGCGGGGGCGGGGTTGGGCAAAGGTGAGATGGTGAGCCCATGACGGCGATCGAACACCGAAGGGTCGCGTTCCTGGGCGGCGGCCGCATGGGGGAGGCCCTGGTCTCGGGCCTGATCCGCTCCGGCGGACGCGAGCCTGGGGAGATCGCCGTCACGAGCCGGCGTGACGAGCGCGCGCGCGAACTCGCCGAGCGCTACGGCGTGACGAGCACGCGGTCCAACGTCGAGGCGGTGTCCGGCGCCCAGGTGCTGGTGCTCGCGGTCAAGCCCCAGGACATGGAGGCACTGCTGTCGGAGATCCGCGAGCACGTCACGACGGATCACGTAGTCGTGAGCTTCGCCGCGGGGATCCGGACCTCGTTCGTGGAGAAGCATCTGCCCGACGACGTCCCGGTCGTGCGCGTGATGTCGAACGTCGCGGTTCTGGTCGATGAGGCGATGTCGGTCGCGGCCGCGGGAGCCCACGCCACCGACAGGCACCTCGAGGTGGCGGAGGAGCTGCTCGGCTACGTCGGGCGCGTGATCCGGCTGAAGGAGGTGCACCTGGACGCCGTCACGGCGACCTCGGGCAGCGGACCCGCGTACTTCTTCCTCCTCGCCGAGGCGATGATCGAGGCGTGCATCCTGCTCGGGCTCTCGCGCGACGTGGCGACCGAGCTGATCATCCAGACGATGCTCGGTTCGGCCAAGATGCTCCGCGACACGGGCAAGCACCCCGTCGAGCTGCGCGAGATGGTCACCTCGCCGGGCGGAACGACGATCTCGGCGATCCGCCACCTCGAAGAGGCAGGCGTTCGCGCCGCGTTCTTGAACGCGATCGACGCGGCCAGGAAGCGGAGCGCCGAGCTGGCCCAGGGTGGCGACGACGACGAGGAACGAAGGGAGACATATGGGGCGGGGTGACCGAGCGAAGGTGCGCTGGGCGCACGATCGCGAGCGGAAGAAGAAGCAGGCGGAACGACGCAAGGCCGCCGAGCGGGCGGTCGGGCGCAAGGCCACGAAGAAGTAGCGATCGCGCGGGTCCTCAGCGGCCCAGCCGGTTGCGAAGGACCCCGATCCCCTCGGCCTCGAGCTCCACCTCGGCGCCCGGCCAGAGCCGTTGTTCGAGGCCCGCGATCTCGAACGGTCCGGATGCGAACGTGTCGCCCGGCCCGAGCCGCTCGTGAAGCGACGCGCGGGCGACGTCGCGAAGGAGCCCGAGCTCGGTGCCGTTCAGGTTGCCCTTCACCCACTCTTCGCCGTCCACGCGGACCGTGACGAACGTCGTCTGCGGGTCGATCTCGTCGGCCGTGACCACGCACGGGCCGATCGACAACGGCACGCCCTCCGGCGTCGGGATCGGATCGCCGCTCGCGCTGCGTGCGAGCCAGTCCGCGACCAGCGTGTAACCGAGGATCGCGCCCGGGGTCTCCTCGGGGGCGAGCGCGTCGCCCACCGGGCGTCGCAGCACGGCCGCGATCTTGGGGTGGAACTCGAGCCACCCTACCCCCTCGGGCCACGGGATCGTCTCGTCGGGGCCGAACACGGGTCTCGACCCCTCGGCGGCGTCCGCGGATCGGAGCGAGGCGGGAAGCAGCGCCGCAAGCAGGCGTGGCCGTTCGACGACGAAGGCGTCCGCTTCGCCTCGCTCGAGGGCTGCACGGGCGGCATCGAGCACGGTGCCCCCGTTGCCCCTGACCAGGCGCTCCATCGTCTCGGGGAAGGCGGGGTGGCCGACGAGCCCCGGCAGGTCCACCACCTTCCCCTCTAGGAGCGCTCCCAGTCGCCGGTGCCCCCTCCGGTCGAAGGTCACGAGCCTCAAGGGAGGCCGATGATACGCCCGCCCGAGCCGGGAATCTCGCGTTCCGCGAAACCGGTCGCGTGCGGTCCGACTTGGGAGTGCGGCCGCCCCACGGCTACCATTGGGGCTGCTCAGAGGTTCTTTCCGCAGGGGAGGCTATCCATGGCAGAGCAGGCGTTCCGCATCACCTACGCGACGATGTCGGCCGAGAACGAGGAGCTGCAGCGCAACTATGACGAGGCGACCGTCCGGGCCAGGGACCAGCTCGGCAAGGAGTACCCGTTCGTCGTGGACGGCGAGGAACGGTGGAGCGACGAGAAGTACGAGGAGCCGTCGCCGATCGACTCGGACGTCATCGTCGGCAGGTTCTCGCAGGCCCAGGCGGAAGACGTCGAGGACGCCGTCGCGGCCGCCAAGTCCTACGCGCTCGAGTGGGATCGTCTCGGCTGGGAGGAGCGGGTGCGGATCCTCCGCAACGTCGCCGACGTGATGGAGGGTCGCCTGTTCGATCTCGCCGCGCTCATGGCGTACGAGGTGGGCAAGAACCGGCTCGAGGCCCTCGGCGACGTCCAGGAGACGGCGGAGCTCATCCGGTGGAACTGCGACGAGATGCAGAAGCACGATGGGTTCCGGACGCCCATGTCGGGCCTCGGCGCCGCGGGCGACTACTACGACGTGATGCGGCCGTACGGCGTGTGGGGCGTCATCAGCCCGTTCAACTTCCCGTTCGCGCTCGCCGGTGGGCCAACGTCGGGAGCGCTCGTCGCGGGCAACTGCGTCGTTCTGAAGCCATCCAACCAGGGCGCGCTCATGGGCTACAAGCTCTACGAGTGCTTCCGAGACGGGGGCGTCCCGGCCGGCGCCCTGCACCTCATGATCGGCCGCGGCGCGGTCGTCGGCGAGGCTCTCTGGCGTCATCCCGACGTGGGCGGGTTCACGTTCACCGGCTCGTACCCGGTCGGGATGGACATCTACAAGCACTTCGCGAGCGACGTCCCCAAGCCCGTGATCTGCGAGATGGGCGGCAAGAACCCGGCGATCGTGACGAAGAACGCCGACCTCGACGTCGCCACCGACGGCGTCATGCGTTCGGCGTTCGGGTTCGGCGGACAGAAGTGCTCGGCGAACTCGCGCGTGTACGTCGAGCGCGAGGTATACGACGACTTCCTCGGCCTCCTCAAGCAGAAGGCCGAGAAGATCAAGGTCGGCAACCCGCTCGAGCGCGACACGTTCCTCGGCCCCATCATCAACGAGTCGGCGATGGAGACGTTCGAGCAGGCCGCCGCGGAGGCGAAGAAGAACGGGAACGTCGTCTCCGGCGGCGAGCGGATCGTCGAAGGCGACCTGGGTCGAGGCCTGTTCGTCCAGCCCACCATCGTCGAGGCGCCCGAGGACAGCTGGCTCTGGAAGAAGGAGCTGTTCGTGCCGTTCGTTGCGGTGGCGCCTTTCGACGAGCTCGACGAGGCGATCGAGAAGGCGAACGAAACCGAGTACGGGCTCACCGCGGGCTTCTTCAGCAAGGATCGCACCGAGATCGACGAGTGGCTCGATCGGATCCAGGCCGGGGTCGTGTACGTGAACCGCCGCGCCGGGGCGACGACGGGCGCGTGGCCGGGCGTTCAGCCATTCGGCGGATGGAAGGGGTCCGGGACGAGCGGCAAGGCCGGCGGCGGACCCTACTACGTCCAGCAATACCTGCGTGAGCAGTCCCGGACGGTGATCGAGGAGTGAGCACGGCCGAGACGCTGGACCTCGCGCAGGCCCAGGCGCCACGGCTCGTCACCGAGATCCCCGGCCCGAACGCCCGGGCGCGGATCGAGCGCGACCACAAGGTCACGAGCCCCTCCCTGCCGCGGGCCTACGAGCTCGTTCCGGCTCGCGGGGCGGGCTCGGTCGTCGAGGACGTCGACGGCAACCGCTTCCTGGACCTGAACGCGGGTATCGCCGTGACCTCGACGGGTCACGCGCACCCGGAGGTGGTCGCCGCGATCCAGCGTCAGGCCGAGCGGCTCCTGCACTACTCGGCGAGCGACTTCTACCTGCCGATCTACTCGGATGTCTGCGAGGAGCTGGACCGGATCGCCCCGTTCGGGGAGGGCGCGCGGAGCTTCCTGACGAACTCGGGCACCGAGGCGGTCGAGGGGGCGATCAAGCTCGCCCGGTACGCGACCGGGCGTCAGTACGTCGTCGCGATGCTCGGATCGTTCCACGGACGGTCGTACGGCAGCGTCTCGCTCACCGCGAGCAAGGCCATGTACCACGCCGGGTTCGGACCGTTGCTGCCCGGGGTGGTCCACTCTCCGTTCGGGGACTTCGAGCACCTCGAGCAGGTGGTGTTCAAGCGGCTGGTGCCCGCCGACGAGGTCGCCGCGATCGTCGTCGAACCGATCCAGGGCGAGGGCGGCTATGTCCTGCCGCCCGACGGCTGGCTCGCCCACCTGCGGGCGCTCTGCGACCGGCACGGGATCCTCCTCGTGGCCGACGAGGTCCAGTCCGGCATGGGCCGGACCGGCGTGATGTGGGCGTCCGAGCACTTCGACTTCGAGCCGGATGTCGTCCTCGCGGGCAAGGGCATCGCGAGCGGGATGCCGCTCGGGGCGCTGATCGCACGCGAGCGCTTGATGACCTGGGAGGTCGGTGCGCACGGCTCCACCTACGGCGGGAACCCGCTGTCGTGCGCCGCCGCGCTCGCCACGCTCGAGCTGATCGAGCACGGGCTGATGGACAACGCCCGCGACGTCGGGGCTGTCCTGCTCGACGGGCTGCGGCAGATCCAGGCCCGGCAGCCGTCGATCCGCGAGGTCCGCGGTCTCGGCCTGATGATCGGGGTGCAGTTCGTGGACCACGACACGATGGTGGCGGTCGAGCGGACGGCGTTCCGCCGCGGGCTGCTCGTCCTCGGCGCCGGGGACGACGTGATCCGCGTCAGCCCCCCGCTGGTGCTCCGCCGGGACCAGGCAGACACCGCGTTGCAGGTGTTCGAGGACGCGATCGCGGACGTCGCGAGCGGCGCCTGAGCGCCATGACGTCGACCGTCGACACGCTGACGTTCGACTGCGCCGACGCGAGACGGATGGTGGCGTTCTGGTCGGCGGCGCTCGGGTACGAGCTCGAGGACGAGGACGACGACGGCGCGTACCTCGTCGATCCGACCGGCCGGGGTTGGTCTCTGTACTTCCAGATCGTCCCCGAGGGCAAGTCGGTCAAGAATCGGCTGCACCTCGACCTGCGTCCGCCAGACTCGATGGCGGAGGAGGTCGAACGCATGGTCACCCTCGGCGCGAGGGAGCACCGGCTCGTCGAAGAGGGCGGCAGCTTCTGGACCGTGATGCTCGACCCCGAGGGCAACGAGTTCTGCGTCCTGCGGGGCCCCGGGGACGGATGGTCGCCGCCCGGCGAGGCCCGGGCAGGTGGGGAACCGGCGGATGGCTAGCAAGGTCGCGTCGATGCGCGACGCGGTTGCCGAGCTCGTGCACGACGGCGACACCGTGGCGATCGAGGGCTTCACCCACCTGATCTGCTTCGCGGCCGGGCACGAGATCATCCGGCAGCGCAAGCGCGATCTCACACTCGCGCGGCTCACGCCGGACGTGATCTACGACCAGATGATCGGCGCCGGCGTGGCCCGAAAGCTGATCTTCTCGTGGCTGGGGAACCCCGGGGTCGGCTCGCTCCACGCGATCCGGCGCAGGATCGAGGGCGCCGACCCGGCGGCGCTCGAGATCGAGGAGTACTCGCACTTCGGGATGGTGTGCCGGTACGTCGCGGGGGCGTCGAACCTGCCGTTCTTCCCGATCCGCTCGTACTACGAGAGCGACATCCCGCGCGTGAACCCCAACATCAAGCCGATGCGATCGCCCTACGAGGACGGCACCGAGGTCTACGTCGTGCCGCCGCTGCGGCCCGACGTGACGATCGTCCACGCGCAGCGGGCGACAACGACGGGCGACACGCAGATCTGGGGCCTGCTCGGCTGCCAGAAAGAGGCGGCCTTCGCGGCCGAACGGGTGATCGTCGTGTGCGAGGAGGTCGTCGAGGAGGCCGTGGTCCGCCGGGACCCGAACCGGACCGTGATCCCCGGGGTCGTGGTGGACGCGGTCGTCGAGCAGCCGTTCGCGTGCCACCCGAGCTACGCCCAGGGCTACTACGACCGCGACAACGCCTTCTACCTCGAGTGGGAGCGGATCTCCAAGGATCCCGAGACGCTCGAGGGCTGGCTGAAGGAGTGGGTCTACGGCCTCGAGGGCCACGCCGAGTACGTCGAGCGCATGGGGGATCGTCGGGACACGCTGAGGCCGGGCGAGCGATCGTCCGGCGAGGTGAACTACGGGGACTACTCGTGACCGGGAACGGCTACACGAAGAACGAGCTGATGATCGCGGCGAGCGCCCGGACCCTTGCGGGCGAGCGCAACTGCTTCGTCGGCGTCGGCCTGCCGAACATCGTCTGCAACCTCGCCCAGCGGACCGTGGCCCCGGAGCTCCAGCTCGTCTACGAGGCGGGCGTGTTCGGCGCGCGCCCGGCGCGGCTCCCGCTCTCGATCGGTGATCCGACCCTCGTGTCGGGGTCGACCGCGGTCACATCGATGTTCGAGCTGTTCGCGTTCTACCTCCAGGCCGGGCTCATCGACGCGGCCTTCCTGGGCGGTGCGCAGATCGACCGGTTCGGGAACCTGAACACCACCGTGATCGGTGAGTACGGGACGCCGAAGGTGCGGCTCCCGGGCTCCGGCGGCGCCTGTGAGATCGCGATCCATGCGCGGAAGATCCTCGTCATCATGCGTCAGGCAACACGGTCGTTCGTCGAGCGCCTGGACTTCCGGACGTCGCCCGGCCACTCGGGTGACCCGGCGCGCGACCGCGCGCGAGGGTGGTTCGGTAGCGGGCCGACGAGCGTCGTCACCGACCTCGCGACATTCGGGTTCGACGAGATGACGGGCGAGATGTCGCTCCTCACCGTGCACCCGGGGATCTCGATCGACGACGTCCGGGCCAACATGGGGTGGGCCCCGCGGCTCGCGGGGTCGGTCGGGGAGACCCCGCCGCCGAGCGAGGAGGAGTTGCGGATCATCCGATCCGACCTCGACCCCGAGGGCGTTTACACCTCGTAGGGGCCGGCGTGAGCGATCGACACATCGTCGCGTTCGGAGGTGGGGGGTTCTCCGACCTCGACCCCTCGCCGATCGACGCGTTCGTCCTCGAGTTGACGGGGAAGACACGGCCGTCCGTCTGCTTCCTCGCCACGGCAAGCGGCGACGACGCCCGCTACATCGTCAGGTTCTACGAACGCCTATCTCGGCGGGCCGAGACCTCTCACCTTTCGCTGTTCGCGACGCCACTGCCGGATGTACGCGACGTGCTCCGAGGCCAGGACGTCGTGTACGTCGGAGGTGGGAGCACGGTGAGCATGCTGGGCGCGTGGCGGGCTCACGACGTCGACACGGTGCTCCGAGAGCTCT
>Ga0299907_10000550_pt1 | contig 18687 bp, 19 predicted proteins | sample RVTome_16_FD_198680 | JGI IMG/M metagenome (GOLD analysis project Ga0299907, IMG submission 198680) | Soil microbial communities from uranium-contaminated site in the Upper Colorado River Basin, Wyoming, United States - RVT152D67 (version 2) ...
ACCGCACGCGACGTCGTCGCCCACATCATCGGCACCCTGGGCGTGTTCGAGGGCTTCGTCGGCCGTGAGCTCGGCGACGTGCCCTCGACCGACGACGATCCCGCCGCGGCCTTCGCCGCGGCCAACCGGGTGGTCAGCGACCACCTCCACGACCCGGACGCGGCCGCCGCCAGCTTCGAGGGCGCCGTGTTCGGGCACATGACCTTCGCCGAGGGGATCGACCGGTTCGTCTCCTATGACCTGCTGATCCACCGGTGGGACCTCGCCCGGGCGGCGGGCCTCGACGTCATGCTGCCCGCCGACGAGGTGGCCCGCGCCCGCGAGGCCGCGTCCGCTTTCGGCGACGCGCTGCGGGGGCCGAACGCCTTCGGGCCCGAGGTGCCCGCCCCCGACGGTGCCGACGAGCAGACCCGCCTTCTCGCCTTCCTCGGCCGCACGGTCTGAGCGCGGGGCGGGAAGCGGCCGGCCCTCCAGCTCCGGTCCCTCAGCGCAGGGCGCGGTGGGGGCCGGCGGCCAGAGCGCGCAGCCGGGCCAGCATCGCCTCGCGGGCCAGGCCGTACGCCGCCGGGTCGTCGCACAGCCGGGCGTGCAGGTTGGCCGCCATCCCCAGGGCGTCGAGCTCGAAGGCGACGGCCGCCGGATCGGCACCCGGGTCGAGCTCGCCCTTGCGCTGCGCCGCGGTGACCACGGCCGCGTAGGTGTCGAGCCAGCCCCGCCGGGCGGCGGCGACCTCGTCGCGCACCCGTCCCGGCTTGGCGTCGTACTCGGCGGCCACGCTGAAGAAGAAGCAGCCCCCGGGGAACACGCCCCGCCGGCTGTAGGACAGGAAGCGGTCGCACAGCGCGACCAGACGGTCGAGCCCGTCCGGCACGTCGAGGGCGGGGGCCACCACCTCGTCGACGAACCGGTCGGACGCGGCCCGGATCGTGGCGAGCTGCAGCTCCTCCTTCGATCCGAAGTGGGCGAACACGCCCGCCTTGCTGACCTGCAGATCGGCGGCCAGCCGCCCGATGGTCAGCCCGTCCAGGCCCTCGACCGAGGCGATGTCGGCGGCCCGCCGCAGCACCGCGGTGCGGGTGCGCTCGCCCCGGGCGAGGCGGCCGTCGGTCACCGGCGCGATCCGGCGAGGCGCTCCGCCAGCCACGGGCGCCACGCCTCGGCCAGGCCCGGCGACCGCAGGGACCGCTCGATGACCTCGGCATCGGCGCGGGCAGCGTCGGCGCCGTCGCGGTTGCGGGGCCGGAACATGACGGCGAACAGCTCGTGGATGCTCGGCGCCTCGTCGTCGCGCTGGTCGAGGACGAAGGGCCCGTGGGTCGGTACGACTCCGGGCTCGAGCACCCGCAGGTACCAGCCGGTGCGCCCGGTCGCGATCATGCGGGGCCCGATGTCGCCGCGCCCGGCGTGCAGCGCCAGCTTGAAGCACGGCGCGCGGGGCTGGCTGACCTGCACCACGGCCGGGCCCCAGCGCCACACGTCGCCCAGCCGCACCTCACGCTCGGTGGTGCCGGCCAGGGCCACGTTCTCGCCCAGCCCGCCGACCTCGACGGCGAAGCCGTCCTGCCGCCAGTCGGGGTAGTGCTCGCTGGGATAGACGTACACGGCCATGTCGGGTCCGCCGTGCACGGACAGGTCGGCCTGGCGGTCGCCGGCCAGGTTGGTGACGCCGAGCTCGATGGTGGCCGCCTCGACGCGGGACTTGCCGATGGCGCTCTCGACCTCGCGCCCCCGCGCCCGCCCGATGGTCCGGGGCAGGCCCACGAACACGGCGGTGACCTCGACGGCGTTGTCAGTGATGTCGGTCATGCAAGTAACTATACGATCGATCGTTCACATTTCCCAGCGCGTGCCCAGGGCAACCGCCTTCCCGGACCGGTGAGGTCAGTCGTGCGCGTGGCGACCGGGGAGGCCGAGGATCTCGGTGGTGCGGGCCTCGAAGTCGAACTGCACGAGCACGGCCGCCTCGTCCCCGGCCACCCAGGCGTCGTGGCCGGGGTCGATGCTGACGGCCTGCGGCGCGGTGTAGGCGAACGTGCAGCCGTCGGCGTAGACGCCCTCGAGCCGGCCCTGCGCGAGGAACCCGACGTGGGCGTGCTCGCACAGGTCGGTGCCGACGATCGGGCGGAGGTCGACCGACCAGCGCAGCCCGGGCGGGTAGACGAGCCGCTTGATGCGCCCGATCCCGACCCGCACCGTGTCGACCTGCACGGGACCGAAGGCCTGGTGCTCGGCACCGGACATCGGCCCTGTCAGCGCGCCGTCGTGGCTCATCGCCGACGAGGCTACCGAGCACGCCCCGCTGGCGCCGGGAGTGAGCGAGCCGAGGCCGTCCCGGCACCGCCGGCCGGCTACCCCGCTGTGCCGCCAGCCGGGTTGTGACGGCCACCGGCCCGTCGCATGATGGCCGGCATGACCGCGCCGGCCACCCATGACGACCTCCTGGCGGCGCTACGCGACCTCGACGGCATCGTCGAGAAGGGCAGGACGCCGGCGCACTTCTACCACCGCTCCCGCGCCTTCCTGCACTTCCACGGCACCGACGACCACCTCGTGGCCGACCTCCGCCGCGCCGACCATTGGGAGCGCTGGCCGGTCGGCACGCCGGAGGGCCGCGCCGCACTGCTGTCCGCGGTGCGCGAGCACCTCGCGGGCGCGGCTCAGCCGTCGTAGGCGGCCTGAAGCGCGGCGACGTCGAACTTCTGCATGGTCATCATGGCCGCCATGACGCGCTGCACCTGGTCGGGCGTGCCGCTGGACACCATGTCCATGAATTCGACCGGGACGATCTGCCACGACACGCCGAAGCGGTCCTTCAGCCAGCCGCACTGGCTCTCCTCGCCGCCGTCCGCGGTCAGCACCTGCCAGTAGTGGTCGACCTCGTCCTGGCCCTCGCACTCGACGAAGAACGAGAAGGCCTCGGTGTGCGGGAACTGCGGCCCGCCGTTCAGGCCCTTGACCTGCTGGCCGGCCAGCTCGAAGTCGGCCGTCAGCACCCGGCCGTCGGGCGTGCGGTTGATGCCGTGCACCTTCCCCTGGGGGAACACGGAGGCGTAGAACTCGACCGCCTGCTCGAGATCGTCGTCGAACCACAGGAACGGGGTGATGGCCCTCATCTGATCTCCTCCTCGGCGCCTGCGGCACGGTGCCGCAGCGTCACCCCCTACAACGGGCGTGGGCACCCGGACTCATCGCGACCAGCGGCAACCGAAGCCCGATGAACCTCGGGCACAGAGCGACAAGTGCCGACGCCTGGACGCTGACCGGCGACCCGAGGGGTGCCTCGTCGGCTCATGGGACAACGGGCTAGGCGGTCTGGACGGCGCGGCGCTCGACCCGGTGGCTACGGCGGCGCTCGCGCGAGGCGACCAGGACGAAGGCCACCAGGAAGCCGGCGATGGCGAGGGCGATGGCCCAGTCGCGCTCCATGGCGAGCTCGGGGTTCGCCACGTCGGGCTCGATGGCGACGATGGTGGCGCCGACGCCGATGGCCGCGGCCACGAGAGCGGCGAGCATGCGCGCCCCGGCGATGCCGGCCAGCACGAGCAGGACGCCCGCGCCGATCTCGACGGCGCCGAGCAGCGGCGTGTGGTCCATGCCGAGCACCTGCTCGACGGGCTCGTACCAGGTCGAGTTCACACCCGTCCGCACCAGGGCCACGGCGCCGAACACGATCAGGGCGATGCCGGCGGCGACGGCGAGTGCGGAGCCGATGTCCCACCGGTGCTCAGGGACGTCCACCGTCTCCTCGCTGTCGAGCTGGCGGCCCAGGTCGTCCCGGTCACCGACGTGGGCGCGGTCGTCGTCAGGCCCGTCGTACGGGGCGTCGCCCCGCCGGGCGGTGTCGACGTTGTCGTCATGCCGATGCAACAGACGCATTGGTCCTCCTCGGATCAACTGGAGGAGGGCTACCCGTGGCCTGGAAACGCCATACCTTGCCGCCGCGACGTGTGTCCAGACCCGCACGATTCGTGCGTGCCTGCTCAGCGGCCCGATGCCGCAGCGGTCAGGGCTGCGCGTCGAGGAAGCCCAGCGCGGCGTCGATGAACCCGAAGTCCTTGGGCGTGGCGAAGTGGTCGACGCCGCGCAGGGGGCGGAAGGTGGCGTCGGGCAATGCCTCGACGAGCGGGTCGGCAGGCCCGGCGAAGTCGCGGTCGCCCAGCACCACCAGCACCGGTCGCGTGACCTTGCCCAGGATCGCGGCGTCGAGCCGCGGCCGCGGGCAACGGATGCAGGCCGCCAAGGCCCGGCGGTCGACGCCCGGCTGCGCGGCGAGGCCGACGAAGTACTGCACCACCGGGTTGGCCGAGTCGTCATCACCCTGGACGGCCCGGGCGATGGCGTCGGAGCCGTCGTCGCGGAACAGGTTCGCGCCCACCCCGGCCACGACGATGCGGGCGAACCGGTCGGGCTCGTCCGTGGCGAGCGTGAGGACGAGCCGCGCGCCCAGCGAGAACGCCACCACGTCGACCGGCCTGTCGGGCAGCCGGGCGGCCAGGTGGCTCTCCATGGCGCGGTAGGCATCGGGGTCGTGCGGCTTGTCGGCATCGCCGTGGCCGAGCAGGTCGGGGGCGATGACCCGGCGGCCCGCGTCGCCGAGCAGGTCGATCCAGCCGTTGTCCCCCCACGTGCGGGCCGCCGAGGTGGCGAAGCCGTGGACCAGCAGGACCGGTTCGTCGCGCATGGGCGCCGTTTCTACCTGATGGGCCGGCGCAGGGGCGCCTACAGCGCCGGCAGGTCCTGGGCCATCCCGATGAGCGGCGCGAGCGGGTCGCCGACGTCGGCGAGCCGGTCGAGCACGGTGCGCACCGTCCAGCCGTCGGGGCGCAGGCCGGGGTCGTCGAGCTCGTCCCAGCGGATGGGCACCGACACCGGCCCGCCCGGCCGGGGGCGCACGCCGTGGGGCGCGACGAGGGTCTTGTTGACCGCGTTCTGGGTGTAGTCGAGGCGGGTGAGGCCGGCGCGCTCGTCCCGCCGCCAGGCCCAGCTCACCAGGTCCGGCACGGAGGCGCCGATCGAGCGCGACACCTTCTCGACCCACGCCCGCGTCTCGGTGAACGAGTAGCCGGGACGCACGGGCACCCAGACCTGGATGCCTCGCTGCCCCGAGACCTTGGGGCACCCGGTCACGCCCAGGTGGTCGAGCGCCGTGCGGTGGAGCCGGGTGAGCAGCACCACGTCCTCGAAGCTGGTGCGCTCGCCGGGGTCGATGTCGAACAGGGCCCACGTGGGTTCGCCGGGACGGTCGATGCGCGAGGTCCAGGGGTGCAGCTCGACCGCGCCGTAGTTGGCGAGCCAGGCCAGTGCGGGCACGCTGTCGGGGACGATGTAGTTCTCGGCCTCGCCCTCGTCGGCGTCCGGGTTCCGCCAGGTGCGCAGCCAGGACGGCGCCCGGGGCGGCACCTCCTTGTGCCAGAACCCAGGACGGTCGATGCCATTGGGGAACCGGTGCATGTTCACCGCCCGGTCGACGAGGTAGGGCAGCATCGCCGGGGCGACGCAGGCGTGGTAGCGCACGAGGTCGCGCTTGGTGAGCGGCGGCTCGTCGCCGCGGCCGGGCACGAGCACCTTGTCGAGGTTGGTGAGCGAGAGCCGCGTCCCCTGCAGGTGCCAGCGGCCCTCGCGGCCCAGCGCGTCCAGCGCCGCCAGCTCCTCGGGCGTCGGGCCCTCCCAGCGGGGAACCTCCGTCGCGGACACCGCGACCTCGGCCTCGCCCGGAGGCAGGTCGCTGCGCCACAGCGCCGCCGGGGCGGCGGCGACCTCGTCGTTGGTGCGCCCCGACTTCACCGAGGTGGGGTGGTGCTCCGGGTCCCAGCCCTTCTCGGCGCTGTCGTCGTTCTTGTGCACCAGCAGCCATTGCTCACGGCCACCGCCGTCGCGGTCGCGCCGCACGAGCGCGAACCGGCCCGACAGCTTCTCGCCGTGCAGGTCGAAGTGCAGCTCGCCGGCCGCGATGGCCGCGGCGGGATCGTCGGTGGCCGACGGCTCCCACGTCCCCCGGTCCCACACGATGACGTCGCCCCCGCCGTACTCGCCCGACGGGATGACCCCCTCGAAGTCCGCGTACTCCATGGGGTGGTCCTCGACGTGCACGGCCAGGTGGCGCTTGCCGGGGTCGAGCGTTGGGCCCTTGGGGACCGCCCAGCTCGCGAGCACGCCGTCGACCTCGAGGCGCAGGTCGTAGTGCAGGCGCCGGGCCCGGTGGCGCTGCACGACGAACATCCGGCCGCCGCCAGGGCGGTCGCTCTGGGCGTCGCCCGCGGGCTCGGGCGTGCGGTCGAAGTCCCGCTTCGCGTTGTAGTCGGCGAGCGCCGCGCGGCGCCTGGTCGACCGTGCCACGGCACCTGCCTACCCGGTTCGGGCCGCGCCGGAAACCCGAGGGCGGGTCGGACGGCGCTCGTCAGGTCCGCCCGGCCCCGGTGGCGGCGCGGGCCGCCGGGCGCTCGTCGGGGCGCAGCTCGAAGACCCGGTACGCACTGCGGATCACCGGCTGGGCGACGTTGCGCACGCGCACGCCGCCCGGTGTCATGCCCCGCTCGCTGCCATTGTGGGCATGCCCGTGCACGACGAGGTCGGCGCCGGCGTCGTCGATGGCCTCGGCCAGCAGGTAGCTGCCGAGGAAGGGGTACAGCTCGGGCGACTCGCCCCGCAGGGTGTCGCGCACCGGCGAGTAGTGCAGCAGGACGATGCGCACGTCCGCCCCGTCGCACATGGCCATCGCCGCGCGCAGTCGGTCCGCGACCTCCGTCGTGTGGCGGGCGAACGCCTTGGTCTCGGCTTCGCCGAACTCCGACACGCACGCCCCGGCGAACCCGCCGCCGAACCCCTTGGTGCCGGCCACGCCGACGCGGCGGCCGGCGACCTCGAACGTCGCGGCTGTGCCCTCCAGCACCGAGACTCTCGCAGACTCGAGGACGTCGACCACCTCGCCCGGGCGCCCGGCATGGTGGTCGTGGTTGCCCAGCACCGCCGCGGTCGGCACCCCCGCGCGCGCCACCGCGTCCGCGACGACTCGGACCTCCTCGGGCGTGCCGCAGCGGGTGAGGTCGCCGGCCAGGAGCAGGAGGTCGGCCTGGTCGGCGAGGCGATCGAGCCCGGCGTCCAGCCGCTCGGTCGATTCCCGATCGGCGCCGGCGTGGACGTCGCCCACCGCGGCGATGCGCACGGCCCCCATCAGCCGAGCTCTTCGGCTTCGGCGCTGTCGGGTCGCCGGCTGGGGACCACCTCGACGTCGTTGACGATCTCCGCGCCGGGCGCCAGCTCGCTCGCGATCGTCCCCACGGCGTCGCGCTGGGCGAGGGACGACACCGCACCCCGCACGACGATCGTCGTGCCGATCACCGACACGTCCAGGCCCAGCTCGTGCAGCCGGCCGTCGGTGGCCAGGCCGGTGCGCAGGTGCTCGGCCACGTACTCCGGCTCGCCCGACATGTCACAAGCCCCGCGGATGCGTCGGGTGTCCGGCGGTCGACCTCATCGCGGCGCTCCTCGTCGTGGGATCTGGCGCCCACGCGTCTACCCGTCCCCGCGACGGTTACACCGGCGCACGCCCGCGGCTCGCGAGTGACCGACCCGGGTACACGCTCCGGTGCCACCGCGACCGGCCGCCGTGCCCCGCGAGCCACGCGCCGCCGTGGCGGCCGCACAGGGATGCACCTCACACGGAGGTCGGATGTCGCACTACCCGGACGGTGACGAGCCATCGGTCGAGATGATCACCCGCGTCCTCGCCGAGGTGATCGCCGCGCTCGAGGGCGCCGCGGTCCCCTATCTGCTGATGGGCGGGTCGGGCGCGCAGGCCTTCGCCCGGCCGCGCTTGACCGACGACATCGACGTCTTCGTCGATCCGGGCGACGCGGCGCGGGCGATCGAGACGCTGGCCGGCGCCGGGTTCCGGACGGAGGAGACGGCCCCGACGTGGCTCTACAAGGCTTGGCGGGAGGGCGTGCTGGTGGACGTCATCTTCCGCTCGTCGGGCGGGATCTACCTCGACGCGGAGATGCTGAAGCGCGGGCAGCGCCGGGACTACCGCGGCACATCGGTGCTGCTCATGAGCCCGGAGGACCTGCTCGTGATCAAGGCGATGGCATCCACGGAGGAGACGCCGCACCACTGGTACGACGCCCTGGCCCTGATCGCCCGCCGGGAGCTCGACTGGGACTACATCCACGAGCGGGCCCGCGTGGGCCCGCGGCGCGTCCTCAGCCTGCTGCTCTACGCCGAGTCGATCGACCTCGCCGTGTCCCCCGACGTGATCGCCGCGCTGTACCGGCGGACGCACCCCGCCGCCGACGGCGCACCGGCCGAAGGATAGGCGGGCGCCGCCCGGGGTACGCGGGTGGGCATGAATGCAACACTGCTGTGGATCATCGCCGCCGTGCTGGTCATCGTCGGCATCGTCCAGCTGCTCCAGGGTCAGGTGATCCTGGGTGCCGCTCTGATCGTCGTCGGGCTCCTCGTGGGGCCGGGCGGGGTGTCCATCTTCGGTCGCCGCCGGGTCTGACCACCGCCGGCCAGCCGTCAACGTTCGTCGGGCCGGGCCGGTGCCACCTTCATGGTGGTCACCGGCCCGGCCCGGCGCGTTCCGTGCCTCCTCGGTCCCGATCCGTACATGGATCTGAGTCGACCGGCTGACGTGACGGCAGAGTCAACCGTTCGTCAACCGAACTCGACGCGCAGCTGCTCGTACACCGGTTTCTTGAACCCGACCGCACGAAGGACGGCCTCGTCGAAGCTGACCCAGTCGGCGGCGACGAACTCGCCCGCCAATGCCCTGCTCACGTCCGGAGGGGGCGCACCGTCGGCGTGCTCGAACAGGAACCACCACTGCACCTGGCCGAGGCCGGACTTCTCCGACCGGTACTTCTCGGGCAGCTCGTAGGCCAGCCAGCGGCCGAGCTCGCGGACGAGCGTGACGTCGTCCCGGCCGAGGCCCGTCTCCTCGTGCAGCTCGCGGTGTGCCGCGTCGAGACGGGGCTCGCCGCGCTCGATACCTCCCTGTGGGAACTGCCAGGAGCCCAGGTGGTCGCTGCGCTCGAGCACCAGCACGTGTCCGGTCGCGTTCCGGACGACGATCCCCACGTTGGCCCGGAACGTCTCGGTCGGGCGCTCGATCGGCGTAAGGCAGCCTTCGCGCCTGTAGATGCCACGGACCGCCCAGATCTGCAACACCCACAGGCCGATGACCGCCACGACACCCACCGCCAGCGAGGCGGCGACAGACCCCCACCAGGCGTGCACGCCGCAGAACGCGGCGACGCCCCCGAAGATGGCGGTGAGCACGCCGACCAGCTCGACCAGCCCACCCCGACTCGGGTACCACGGCCGATGACGCAGCTGGGGGGCGTTCTCGTTCTTCATGTGCGGCAGGACCTCGAGGAGACGCCGGTTGGTGCCGGCGACGTACCGGCGGAGGCGCACCAGGTCGGCCTTGTACCAGCTCGTCGCCGTGTCGCGTTGGGCGACGCGCATGCAGGTCAGGAAGCCCAGCACCGTCACCAGGCCGCTGACCGCGGCGGCTATGGGGAGCAGGGCATCGTCGGAGACCTGGTCGGCCACGAGGCCGACCGCCACGCCCGCGGCGCCGACCACGGTGAGCAGCACCTGCAGTCGCCGTTCGCCCAACTCCTCGTTGCCGGAGATGAGCGCCTCGCGGTTCTCGTAGACCGACAGCAGCAGCGCCCACTGCCGGTCGTCGAGCTCGGGGCCCTGGAGCGGGTTGTCGCCGTCCACTGCGCCGATTCTGTACGACGCTGCAACCCTGCGCCCGGACCAGCGGGGCCATGTGGGCGCTTCGGATCTGCGGGGTGTGAGCGAGGGAGCCCGATCGCAGGTCAACTGGCATTCTGGGACGATGGCAACGCGATGCCCACGGCCGGCGCGGGGCTGGCGCGCTGCCGTGGCCGGAGTGCTCCTGGCTGTCGGGCCCGCGGCCTGCGGAGACGACGGGACCGCAGACCCGGGCGGGCCCACGGCCACCACCGGGGCGGACGAGGCGTCACCGGCCGACTGTGAACGCGGTGCGCTCGACGAGCGGCCCTACATCCTGTGCACGAGCGGCGCGGACGAGGGACAGGGGCTGGTCATCGCCCTCCATGGCCGGCCGTCATCGGCGGAGGAGCTCCAGCAGGGCACCGAACTCCATGTGCTCGCGGCCGAAGGGGGGCTCGCTGTCGTGTATCCACAGGGCGTCAACGCGGGCTGGGGCGACGACCCGTTCGCCACCCCCAGCCGCCCGGCCGGAAACGAGGATGTCGTGTACCTCGACCGCCTGGTCGCGGAGCTGCGGCAGGATCCGCACATCGGCTCCGAGCCGATCGGCATCATCGGTTACTCCAACGGTGCGGGCATGGCGCTCCGCTACGCCGCCGAGCGTCCGGATATGGTGCGGGCCGTCGTGGCGGTGGCCGGCCAGCTGGCGCGGGATCCCGCGGTCCGACCTTCGGGCCGTGTCCCGCTCCTTGCGGTGCACGGGACAGCCGATCCCGTCACACCCTTCGACAACGGCCTGCCCGACACGCCCGATCGTGGCCCCCGGGACCCGACGCCCACGCTGTCGACTCCGGACACCGTCGCGGCGTTCGTCTCGATGGCGTCGGGCGCGGTCACCCACAGGGGCCCGGAGGAGGTCGACCCAGACCCGGACGACGAGACGCGAGTGAGCACCGAGCGGTGGGTCGACGACGAGGGCACGGTCGCCGTGCTCCGTGCCGTGGTCGACGGGGGGCACACCTGGCCCTCGGCCCGCGGCGAGTTCAGCGGCGGTGGCTTCGGGCCGATCTCGCAGGACATCGATGCGAGCGCGGACGCCATCGCCTTCGTCATTGACCCCGATGCGGTCGGCTGACCTGGCTCTCAGTGGCGTGGCACGCCATGGAGGGCGTCGCACCCCCTGAAATCCGAAGAGCCGCTACGTGCCTGCGGCTCCCGCCGGTTCGCCCGTGTGCTGCACCACCAGCAACGCGATGTCGTCCTCGGCGACGTCGTCGACGAGCTCGCCGATGAGCGCCTCGACGAGGGCGTCGCCGGTCACGTCGCCACCCAGCCCGTGGAGGTGAGCGATGGCGAGGTCGATGCCGTCCTCGACCGGGCGGTCCCGGCGCTCGACCAGACCGTCGGTGTACATCACGAGCGTCGCGCCCTCGGGGAACGGCGCGGTGTCCGCGACCCGGCGCGTGCCCGGGATCCCGATGATCGGCGAGTGGGCCGAGTCCAGTCGGCGGATCTCGCCGTCGGGCAGGCGCAGCAGGGGCGGCGGGTGGCCGGCGGTGGCGAACGTCACCGTGTCGCGGTCGATGTCGGCGACCACCAGCGCGGCGGTCGCCAGGAGGAGGCCGGTGCGTTGGCTGAGCACGGCGCTCAGCTCGTGGAACACGTCACGCATCGCCACCCCTGAGTGGATCAGCGCGCTGACCATCCCGCGGATCAGCGCCATGTCAGCCGCCGCCGCGATCCCGTGACCGGTGACGTCGCCGACGGCGAGCGCCATGCGGGTCCTCCCGAGCAGCAGTCCCTCGTACCAGTCGCCGCCGACGGCGAGGTTCGTCGTGGCGGGCAGGTAGCGGGCGGACGTCTCGATCCCGGACAGCGACGGCAGCTCCCCGAGGAGGCGCCGCTGCATCGTGACGACGAGCTCGTGGTCCGCGTCGTAGCGCTCGGCCCGCTCGACGGTCTCGACGCACAGCACGGCCACGGCCCGCAGCGCCCCCTCCAGCTTGGGGTGGAACGTCGTGGCGTCGGTCCAGCCGAAGCCGATCCCACCGAGGACGCTGCCGTCCGACCGGTAGAGCGGCAGGGACGCGGTGGCCTGGATGCCGGCGGCGATGGTGTCCTCGACGATGTCGGGGAACTGCGCGCGGTACGCCTCGACGTCGGGCAGCAGCACGACGCGGCGCTCCCGGACCGCGGCCGAGATCGGGTAGCCGGTCTCGAGGGCCACGTCGGTGTAGCGATCTGCGATCTCCCGTTGCAGGGAGGCGTCGTGGAAGAGCCGCAACGAGGTCCCCGCACCGTTCAGCAGGGCGAGGCTCGCATAGTCGGCCCCCACGCACGCCGCCGCCCGCAGGGCGACGAACTGGGCGACCTGCGCGCTGGTCGCCGGCAAGGGAAGCGACTCCGGCAGGCGGTCGGGCACACGCGCTCCCACGACCGGCGCCGGCACCTCCGCCCGAGGATCATCCGCCATGCATCGCTGTCCTGCCTCCCTTCACCCGCCCCGTGCCCGGGACGATACGACGTCGTAGGCGGCGAGCGCCGCGGCGGCGGTGCGGGCACGCCCACGCTTCATCGCATCGGCGATGGCGCCCGCGTCGAGGTCAAGGCGCAGCGAGGGGTCGAGCACCGCGCGATACAGCACGTAGTGCGCCGTGCTGTTGAACCGGCTGTGGAAGGCGGTCCCGACGAGCTCGGCCGCCTCCTCGGGCCGGCCGGCGCAGATCTCGGCGTACGCGAGGACCAGCACGCAGTCGGCGTCCGCGTCGTAGCCCTCCCGGTCGGCGAGCGCCAGGCTGCGAGCCAGCCCGGTCCGAACGTCGCTGCCGTCGACGACGTCGCACAGGGCCGTCGAGAACGACGTGATCCACGTCTCGACGATGCCGGTCCGGTCCAGGTAGTCCTGCTGGAGCCCCATCCAGTGCCTCGCCGCCGCGGCATCGCGCTCGGCGAGCGCCAGCATCCAGCCCGCCCAGTGGAGGATGAAGCGGTCGTATCCGTCCTCAGATGCCGCCCGGTCGAGCCTGGTCACCGCCGCGCGGACCTGGTCGTGCTGCCCGGCCGCGAGGTCGGCGACGGCGACGAACGTCTCGGCCAGGGTGATCAGGCGCAGGTCGCCGGACCGGTGGGCGAGGTCGAGCGCCGTGGCGAGGCGGTCCGTCGCCTGGTCCGGATCGGTGAGGTGCGCCAGGGCGAGGTAGTGGCCGGCGAGGCCGGCCGCCGCCGGGTCGTCGGTGCGCTCGACGAGGCTCCCGGCGGACGACGCGGCGTCGAACATCTGGCGGAAGTCACCGCGCCCCAGGCCGACGTCGGCGCGGAGGATGTCCACCCACAGCTCGTCCCGCGGCGGCAGGTCGAGCGCGAGCAGCTCGGCGATCCAGGAGTCTCCCTCCACGCAGCCCATGGCGTTGCGCCACAGGAACGAGGCACCGACGGCGATCTCGACGGCATCGTCGACGTCACCCTGCCGCAGGCTCTGCTGGAAGGCCTGCCGGGCATCCTCGAGGTCGTCCCGGAAGCCTGCGCCGAGCCGCGCCGACAACCACCTGTCCAACCGCGACGCCGACCCGACCCGCTGGCGCGCGTGGCGGCGGTGGCGTTCGAAGGCGGCCGTCGCCTCGCCGACCTCCTCCAGCCGGTCGCGGGCGAAGACGCGGATCGTCTCGAGCAGCCGGTAGCGCCCCGACCCGGGCAGCCGCACGACCAGGCTCTTGTCGACGAGCCCGCCGAACACCGCGACCACCCCGGTTCCGGGAAGGTCCGGGGCGGAGGCCTCGACCGCACCGACGTCGAACGACGACGGGAACACGCTCAGGTGGCGGAGCAGGCACTGCTCGGTCTCGTCGAGCAGCTGGTAGCTCCAGTCGATCGCCGTCTCCATCGTGGTGTGCCGCGGCGAGTCGCCCGACCCCCGACCGGACAGCAGCGCCAGGCGGTCGTCGAGGCGCCGGACCAGCTCGGCGAGGTCGAACCGGCGCAGCTGGCCCGCGGCCAGCTCCAGCGCGAGCGGCACGTCGTCGAGCCGGTGGCAGAGCTCGATCACGGCCGGGTCTCCCGGATCCCACTGCATGCGCGGCTCGGCGGCCCGGGCGCGCTCGACGAACAACGCAGGCGCCGCCTCGTGCAGCGGTCCGAGCGGCCACACGTGCTCACCGGCGACGCCCAGCGGCTCGCGGCTCGTGGCCAGCACGCGGGCCGTGTCGCCGCTCGCGATCATGCGGTCGACCAGCTCGGCCGAGCGCTCGAGGACGTGCTCGCAGTTGTCGAGCACGAGCAGGACGGGGCGGTTCGCCAGGCGCTCGGCCACTCGCTCGATCGTCTCGGCGGCGGCGCCCTCCAGGCCCGCGGCCTCGGCCACCGCTCTCGTGACGTCGGCCTGCGGCTGGACCGGTGAGAGGTCGACGAACACGGCACCGTCGCCGTAGTCGGCCTGCATGCGGTCGGCGACCGCCAGGCCGACGGTCGTCTTGCCGATGCCGCCCGAGCCCGTGATCGTCACCAGCGGTGCGTCACGGACCCGCTCGACGACGCTCGCGATGTCGCCGTCGCGGCCGATGGGCAGGTTGCGCAGCCGCGGGAGCGCCCGGCGGACGCGAGCGACGTCGGTGAGCACCTCGGCGATGAACTGGTAGCCGCGGGCATGGATCGTCTTGATGACCCGCTGGGCCTGCCCGTCGTCGCCGACCGCTCGACGGGCGGCCTTGACCCGCGAGGTGAGCGCCGACTCGGACACGAACCGGTCGCCCCAGATCGCGTCGAGGAGCTCCTCCTTCGGCACGACCCGGTCGCGGTTGACGATCAGGTGGTGGAGCAGCTCGAACACCTGCGGCTCGACGTGGATGGGCCCCTCGGGCCCGACGAGCGTGAACAGCTTGTCGTCCAGCTGGAGCTCGCCGAACCGGAAGCGCACCCGGCCATGCTCGCACAGCGTGAACGAGTGGATCCCTAACCGGCCGCCCCGGAGCGGCGCCCGTCACCCGCCCGCGACCGTGGTCGCCGGTGCCGGGTGTGGGCGCCGCCACCGTGACCGCCACCTCACACGGGGGATCGCCGGCGTGTGCCGAACCAGCGCCGTGGGCGGCGCGGGGCCAGCCGGTAGGCACGGGCCTCCTGCTCGAGGTCACGGCGACGCGCTGCCGCGAGTGCTTCGTTGAAGAGGGGATGCATCGTTCCTCCTCTCGTGGGCGTCGGGCCGACCGGTCAGGGCCGGCGCGGGGACGGAGGGACGGGACGGGCCGATGGCGACCAGGCCCTCCCGGTGGGCCCACAGGACGGCGGGGCCGTTGAGGACGACCACCTCGACCTCGGACGCGGCGACGACGGTGGCGGCGTGCTGCTCGCTGCGCAGCACCTCGTCCCCGCCGATCCGCGCGCCGGCGTGCAGGACGTCCGCCACGCCGTCGCCGTCGAGCACCGCGGCCTCGCCGGCCACGATGACGATCAGCTCGCGGGCCGTCCGACCGGCATGGGCGAGCGCCCGGCCCGGTGGCAATCGCAACCGGTCCGTGTAGGGCGCCAGCTCGGCGAGTCGCCGCCGGTCGGCACCTCTGAGTCCGAGGACGGCGAGGAGCGCCTCGACGTCCTGGTGCCGGCGGCGCCGGGCGTGGATGCGGGAGACGGGGTGCATGCCGGCATCATCCGGGACGCCCGGGCCGGCAGGCTTGGAGAGCGCCTGGAGACGAGGTGGAGTTTCCGGCTACCAGCCCGCCCGCACCGGGTCGGGCGGGCGGGCCGGATCGGGCGGATCAAGCGGCGGTGATGGCGCCCACGACGACGGCGGCCATGCCGTCCATGCCGCGCGCGTTGGGGTGGACGGGCGCCGCGGGGTTGGCCGGGATGATCGGCTCGACCCAGCGGGTGCCCGAGCTGGTGCAGACGTCGCGCCCGATGCTGGGCGTGTAGACGTCGACGTACACCGCACCGTTGGCCTGGGCCTGCTGGGCCAGCATGGCGTTCAGCGCCTTGTGGGTGTTCCGCAGGTAGGAGACGTCGGCCCAGGCGATGGGCATCCTCGGCCAGCACCCGACGCCGCGGTCGGGCAGGATGGTCGGGTACCCCACGACGAAGACGTCGGCGGCCGGCGAGCGCTGGTGGATGCCCTGGAGGACGGCGGCGATCTTCGGGGCGGTCTGCTGGATGCGAACGGCCAGCTGGTCGACGCCGTTCACGACGAACTCGTCACGGCAGGGCGAGCCGAACGGCGACAGCGAGGCGCAGTCCTCGATGATCCCGGAGAAGCCGATGTCGTTGCCGCCGATGCCGAGCGTCACCACCGACGTGCCGGCCGTGAGCGCGTTGAACTGCGGCGGGTTCGGCCCGGGCCACACGCCCTGCTCGCTGGTCATGTCGGCGGTGTCGGCGCCGCTGCAGCTGACGTCGGCGAACTGGTCGAAGGCGAGGGCGCGCTGCACCTCGTGCGGGTAGTTCTGGTTCGACCGCAGGCAGCCGAGCGGGGACAGCGACTGGTTCGGGATCAGCGGGCCCGCCGTGAACGAGTCGCCCAGGGCGACGTACCGGCCCGGCGTGGCCGCGGCTGCGGGCTGGGGCACGACCCCGGCGAGGACGCCGAGGGCGATGCCGACCGCCAGCACCCCCCGGGCAGCCCGCCGGACGGTGCGTCGGACGGCCGGGGCCGACCAGATCGGCTGCAGGGCGTGGCTCGATGACATGACGTCCCCTCCCATCGAACGCGATCGCCCCACCGCCGTGCCCGACCGGTCGCGGTCACCGAGGCGACCACGAAGGGCGGTTGACGCACGTCCCTGCGCGATCTGGCCGCACTCTGAACTCTCGTCCTCACCGTGTCAAGCGTCACACTCCGCGTAACGAGCCGGCCGTTAGGTTCGGCGGCGTGCGGCTCGCAGACGTCCCCACCCCGGCACTCGTCGTCGACATGGTGGCCTTCGGCCACAACGTGGCGACGATGGGCGCGGTCAACCCGGGACGGCGGCTGCGGCCGCACGTCAAGGCGTTCAAGTCGACGCCGCTGGCCCAGGCGCTCGCCGGCGCGGGCCACGAGGCCTTCTGCTGCGCGACCGTCCGGGAGGTCGAGGGGATGGCGGCCGCCGGCCTCGGCGACGACCTGCTGCTCGCCAACGAGGTGCTCGACTGCACGCGCCTCGGCGCACTGGTGCGGGCCGGGAACGCCAGGGTCACGGTTGCGGTCGACTCGGAGGAGACGGTCGCCGCGGCGGCGGTCGGCGGCGTCCGGGAGGTCCTGGTCGACGTCGACATCGGGCTCCCCCGGTGCGGCTGCGACCCCGCCGACGCGGGTCGCATCGCCGACCTCGCCCGGGCCCGTGGGCTGACCGTACGGGGAGTGATGGGCTACGAGGGGCACCTCATGCGCACGCCGTGGGAGCGGAAGGTCGCCGAGGTCGAGGAGGCCATGGCCCTGCTACTGGCGGCCCGCGAGGCGACCGGCGGCGACGTCGTGTCGGCCGGCGGGACCGGGACCTACGACTGCAACCCCTGGGCCACGGAGATCCAGGCGGGGTCGTACTGCCTGATGGACACGGAATACCTCCCCCACGCCCCGGCGTTCCGGCACGCGCTGTTCGTGTGGACCAGCGTCATCTCGGTGAGCCGCTCGGGCTGGGCGGTCGTCGACACCGGCCTCAAGGCGCTCGGGATGGACCACGGCGACCCGACCGTCGTGGGCGGGTCGTGCTGGTTCGTGTCCGACGAGCACACCACGTTCGGCCCGGACCCGTCTTACCCGGTCGTCGTGGGAGACCGGGTCACACTGCTGCCCGGCCACGTCGACCCGACCGTCGCCCTGCACGAGCGGATGGTCGTGGTCGACGCGGTGGCCGATGGCCGGCTCGACGGCGACGCCGTGGTGGTGGAGGAGTGGCCCGTCGACCTGCGTGGGTGGTGACCTCGACGTTCAACCCGCCCGTTCACGGGCGGGCGCCGGTTCGGCCGGGTAGCCCACGCCGAGTTGGTCGCACACCACGAGCAGGACCAGCAACGCCGTCGCCAGCGCGGCGACCACGAGCCCGGTGGCACGGGCTGCGAGCGGCACGGCGACCAGCAGGAGGGCGGCCGCGGCCGTGCGGGTCCAGGGCTCACGGCGGCCGACCACGGCGCCGAACCCGACCAGCCCCAGCAGGTAGACGGCGGGCCCGCCCAGGGCGACCACGGCCCCGGCGACGCCGAGCTCATCGCCCGGATGGGCGATCACGAGCTCGTCGGCGACGGCGACGAGCAGGATCCCGGCGATGATCGGGACGTGCATGTAGGTGTAGGCGTCACGGCCGATCCGACCCGGAGGGGCATCGGCAGCGGCCCGGACCGCGGCCTCGGTCGTCAGCGGGCCGAAGTACAGCCACCACAACGCCACGGACCCGACGAAGGCGACCGCCAGCGCAACGACGACCGAGGCCTCGAGACCGACGTCCGACGCGGTGGCACCGGTGAGCACGATGCTCTCGCCGAGCACGATGATCACGAGGAGCTGGAAGCGCTCGGCGAACAGCCCCGGGTCGATCTGCCACTCGACCATGGGCGTGCGTCCCGTGCCGGGCACCCAGTAGCGCACGAGCGGCGCCGCCAGGTCGAGGCCGAGCGCGGCCAGCCACAGGCCCCATCGGCCGCCACCATCGGCCAGCGCACCGCCGATCCACAAGGGAACCGACAGCATGCTCCACACGAGGATCTGCCGGAAGTTGCGGTGGAAGGCGCCCGGTGGGGTCACCCCGACCACGAACGCGTTGCGCCCGATCTGCAGCGCGCAGTAGCTGACGGCGAACAGCGCCGCGTGATCGCCGAAGGCCCCGGGGATCGCCACGGCCATGAGCAGGCTCGCCAGCATGACGAACACCAGCACCAGGCGCACCGGCGGCACCTCGGGATCGAACCAGTTGGCCATCCACGTCGTGTAGTTCCACGCCCAGTAGACCGCGAGCAGCAGGAAGGCGGTCTCCGCCGCACCCTGCCACGAGAGGTGCACCACCAGGTGGTGCGAGAGCTGCGTGA
>Ga0299907_10000551_pt1 | contig 18681 bp, 16 predicted proteins | sample RVTome_16_FD_198680 | JGI IMG/M metagenome (GOLD analysis project Ga0299907, IMG submission 198680) | Soil microbial communities from uranium-contaminated site in the Upper Colorado River Basin, Wyoming, United States - RVT152D67 (version 2) ...
GTGGCGTGCCCGTGGCGCGAGCGCGCTCGTCGCCCATTGCACACGCACTGAGCCATCGCGAATGTTCAGCGCGGACGATTGCCTCAGCGACGACAGACCGCTCTTCACCCTCACCGGCGAACCAACCCCGGCCGATGCGGCCGCCGGCGGCATCGCAGCCGCCGTCGCCGTCGCCGTGCTCGTGTTGCTCAACCTCGCCGGCCGCGCGGTGCCAAGGCTCCGGAGACGGGCTACGTAAGCCTCACCGCGAGTGGATGACCGTTCACCGGGCCTGCGCTTCGACGCGCGGCAAAACGCGGCTTTCAAGCCGATATGCCACCAGACGATCGGCCAGCTCGCCCGGGTTGCTCATCGCGACCATGTGGCCGCCGTCGATCTCGTCGACTGGGACACCCAGCCGATCGCCGGCAACCTGGCGCTGGAACTGCAGCGGAAACATGCGGTCGTGGCGTCCGACCAGCACCCGCGTCGGGACATCGGGCCAGGAAGGCAGTGGCCAAGGCTCATCGAGCGGCGTACCCGATTGGTTTTGCCACGTCCGGGACTGTGCTTCGGCGCTGAGCTCCGGCGGCAAGTCGTGGTAGTAGATGGTCGCGTCGTCGTCCGCGTCCCCGGGTGCGAGACCGATGCTGGCGTGGTACGTACTCCGCGCAGCGCCGCTGCCGGTGTTCAACCACCACGCGTTGAACGTCTCCCCCGGCACCGGGATCATCGGGTTGAGCAGGACGAGAAGGTCAACCGAGCGTTTGGTGCACACGATCGGGGCGACGAATCCGCCCATCGATGCGCCCACGACGACGACCTCGCTTCGGCCGCCAAGCGCCTCGACCACCGCATCGGCATACTCGGACCAACCAGCCGAATCGTCCTCGGCCGGCAACCGAACGGCGATCGCGTCCTGGTTTCGCGCCTCGAACTCCTGGACCAGCCGGTGCCACTCCCAGGGGTCCCCGCCGCCACCGGGGACCAGCGCATAGGTCGACATGCAGACCATCGTACAAGGCACCGCTCACCCCTCAATCCATGGGTCACTCCGGTGAGATGTCGGCCCACGCTCGGCATTGGGCGGGAGAGTAGCTCAGTTGGCAGAGCGTCAGCCTTTCAGGCTTCTCCGCCTCAGCGCTGTGCTACCCCGAGGCTAGGGCGGTCGCCCTTTCGGCTCCTCCCCGCGGAGGTCTGATGCCAACGCGAGACGTACGAAGCCGGCGATGAACTCCGCGTGCGCGGTGAGCGGGACGTCAGCCGACTCCGCCTGCCGCCGCATCGTCGTCTGCGCCTGATCACTGGCTGGGCCGTAAATCTCCCACGCCTCCCTTTCCATGACCTGCCCAGCTTGCTCCCCTCGTGTCTCCGCCCCCTCAAGGTGGCGGTCCATGGCCTCTGCATCGGCGAACAGGTGGACGATGGTCAACCGGGAGTCCTCGCGGTCGAGGTAGTGGAGGAACGCCGCCGTCTGCGGCTTCTCAGCTTGGAGGCGGCGAACAGCCTCAGGCGCCATCCGCTCGTACGCGGCCAAGTCTTTCACTTTGAAATGGCTGATGAATACGATCGGCGCGGACATGTTGTCTCCCGGTATGAACCTCGCACCGATGATAGGTGAGGACCCAAGCGAACTCGGCCGGATCTAGGTCCGGGTGGGTTCACCCTGGGTGACGAGCTGTTCACCGCATGCGGTCACGTCAGCCGCGAACCCCGTGATATTGGTCACTTCTGTGGGTCGAACTTGACACTGGTGTAGCCGGCGCCGTCGTCACACTGCCGGGTCTGCAGCCGGCCGTCGATGCCAACCAGCTGCCCCTTCGACAGGTGCAAGCCTCGGGTTAGTACGCCTCCCCAGACTTCGGCAGATCCGCCGGTGCGAACCTAGTCTCTTCGTGGCTTCGAGGAACGGGCCGGCAGTTCCGAATCACCACTCAACGACCCAGGCCGCTAGCGCGACGTAGACTGCCCGTCTGATGGACTGGCGTGGTGGGCCGCGTCGCCGCTCGCAGGAACCAGACCACTCCGCGAGCGACAACCGCTTGGCTGAGGAGATGCTGTCCGGTCGGCACAATGCCGCACTCGCCTATGGTAGGCGGGTCTTTCAGCACCTCCCCACCGACCCACGCTGCAAGCTGTGCGCCGCTCCGTTCAAGGGACCCTTCGCTCCGGTCCTGCGGTTGGTGGGCAAAGGCCCTTGGCCGCGAAACCCGCGCTACTGCGGGTGGTGCCTGAAGGAACTCATCCGGCACGGGGGCGGTGCGGAGATCGAGTGCAGTCTCCTCTTCGCCGACGTTCGGGAGAGCACCACCCTGGCCGAGACGTTGCGCCCGGCTGATTTCCGGGCACTCATCCAACGCTTCTTCCATGCAGCGACGGAGGTTCTGATTCAGCACGACGCCTTCATCGACAAGTTCGTCGGGGACGAGGTGATCGGGCTCTTCATTCCCTTCCTCGCCGGCGAACGACATGCCGAGCGTGCGGTGGCTGCCGGACGCGACCTCCTCGCCAAGACCGGGCAGAACTCGGCGTCGCCGCTGCTACCGATTGGCGCGGGGGTCAATACAGGGGTCGCCTACGTCGGCACTGTGGGGGAAGGTGACCTGGTGGACTTCACGGCGATGGGCGATCCAGTCAACGTCACCGCACGGCTCGCGTCGGCGGCAGGAGCCGGCGAGCTTCTGGTGACCGCCCGAGCTCTCGCGGCAGCCGGACTCGCCGGAGATGAACTCGAGCATCGGTCCCTGGCCCTGAAGGGCAAGAGTGATCGCACGGACGTGTTCGTCCTTCACGCCCAATGACGGGCAACCGGGATTGAGGCGGATATCAGCGGCAACGCCGGCCGCCGCACCCAAAGTCCGCAGCTGGCATATCGCAAGCAGGAAGTAGATAACGCGAGCCGGGGTCGCCTGCACCGGCCGGTCCTGGCCGAGTCAGCGGCCGTCAACGTCGCGCGGCGGTGACCACGGTACCGGCCTGGACGGCTGCTCTCACCGGCGGTAGTAAGGCGTACCAACAGGCCTCCCGCAGGCTCAGGCGGTGGCGATGCGGTCGGGCGATGCGACACAGACGCGCGTCTGGGACCGCCGCGACCAGTCATGCGCTGTACGAGCGCTGTGCTTTGACGACTCTTGAGCTCGACCTGCAGGACCGTGGTGCCAGCGGCTCGGCTGCCTGAGGACGCCGGCGGCCTCAGTTATGATGTCGGCCCGCGCTCGAACGTCGGGCGGGAGTAGCTCAGTTGGCAGAGCGTCAGCCTTCCAAGCCTCTCGGCCGCAGCGCTGTGCTAGCCCGAGTGGAGAGCCGAGCCAACCTCCATCACTTATGCGCTCTTGTCTAGTCCGGTTCCGCCGCGGCGCTCACTGCTTGGGCTACAAGCCTTCGGCGCCGCTCCTCAGCTCGCTTGACGTAGGCCGTCGCGCCCTTGGCACGGAAGAGGGTCATCGCATCCTGAACCGCGCGGAGTGCCTCGTCCCAGCGCGCCCCCGCCTCGTAGACCTCGGCCATGCTCACCAACGCATCTCCATGGCGCACGGGGTCATGCGCCGTGGCTACCCGACTCACGGCTTCCGCCGCCGACGCGAGCGCCCTCTGAGGGTCGCGCCTGGCAAGAGCACGGGCGCGCGCGCTGCGCCACAGGGCCTGAGAGATGTAGTCGTTCTCGGCGGAAATGCGCTCCGCCTCCTGCGCCAGCGTGAGCGCCTCGTCCAACGCGCCGCGATCGCAAAGCACATGCGCCAGGAAGCCGGCCGTCGTCGAGCGCATCCGCTGTTCCCCCGCTTCCTTGAGGGTCTCGTAGTCGGCGCGCAGCGTGGCCTCGGCCAGCTCTACGTTTCCAGCCATGCGCTCCATCGGTCCCGAAGCATGCGATGTCGAGGCCGCCTCAAGGAAGAGGCCGAGATCAAGTGCGACCGCGCGCGATTGCGCAGCTGCCGCACGCGCCTCCTCGAAGCGCCCGGTCAGGCCGTACAGTTCGGCAAGGTTGTAGAACATCAAGGATCCCGCGAGGCCGCTGACCTCGACCTCCGGCAACAGTGGCTCGATCGCCGCGATCACCGCGGCGGCGGGCAGAGAGCCCCAAAAGGTCCACAGCTGAGCGCGCGTAGCGAGCAGCTGAGCCACGATGTGACGATCCTGGCTGAGCCGAGCCTCCTCGATGGCCTGGTCGACGGCGCGAAGCGCGTCATCGTTCCGGCCACGATCCACATGCATGTAGACAATGAGTCGGTACGCCTTGGCTGCCTCCCGATGAAGTCCGGCGCTCGCGAGGACCGCTGCGGCCCGCCCCACCGCGGCATCCTCGTCGAGGGGTCGACCGACCGGATCAGACTGCCGATGTACCTCCGTGGCGGCGACCTGGACCACGGCCTCGATGGTAGTTTCCCCGGCAGCACGAGCCCATGACAGGGCCTCATCAATAGGCGCACGCGTCTCGGGCAGACGGCCGGCGGCAGCGAGGGCCTCCCCGAGCGCGATTAGAGTCTCGGCGCGTCCGGGGCTCGGCTCGCCTCGCAGCGCCAGCGCGCGGTACAAGAGCTTGGCGGCGGCGGCTGATCCGCTGGTATCCAGCGCGCGGCGCCCAGCTGAGGTGAGTCGACCGGCAGCGCCCTCGGCCAGGGACGCTCTCGCGGCGTCCAATAATCCGAGCTCGGTCCGGTACCGGTGGGCCTGTTCAAGGTGGTAGCCGATGACCTCCTCGTACTCGTGGAGGCGGTCACCGCTGATGCGCTCCAGCCAGTAACCCAAGCGCGCATGGAGCTCGGCGCGCTCGGCCTTGGGCAGGGAGTCATAGGCGGCGTTGCGAATGAGCAGGTGCCGGAAGCGGTAGGCGTCGCCGGCGCTCAGCACTGAGCGATCCGGGCGGATCAACTCCTTTCGGACCAGCGCTAACAGGTCACGCGCCGTGGCGCCGCGTTGGCCCTCTGGCAGCAGCTCGGCCAGCGCCGCCTGCTCGAATGATTGGCCTACCACGCTGGCCCGCTCCGCCAAGGCGCGCTCGCCGGGTTGCAGCTGATCCAGCCGGGCGGCCAGTAGGGCCGAAATGGTCGGCGGCACGGTGGTCTCGGCCAGTTCAGTCGTTGCCAGCCATCGGCCGTCAGTGAGGGTAAGGCGTCCCTCGTCGACCAGCATGCCCATCATCTCCTCGACGAACAGCGGGTTGCCCTCGGCAGCGTCGAGAATCCGGGCCCGGAGCGGCGCGGGCAATTCTGTTCCGCCGGGTAGCTGATCGACCAACCGGTCGGCCACCTCCGCCGCCAGCGGTTCGAGGCGCAGGGTGGCCGCCTGCGTTGAACCGCGTCCCCAGCCGGGACGCCGCTCGAGCAGCTCAGGACGCGCCAGGCAGACCATAAGCAGCGGCGCGTCATGCGCCAGGGTGACGATGTGCTCGAGCAGGTCGAGAAACGTGTCGTCGGCCCATTGGATGTCGTCGAACTCGATGGCCAGGGGGCGCTGCCGAGCGAGCGTCTCGAGCAGCTTGCGCAGCGCCCAGAAGATCTCCTCCTGCGGCGCCGAGCCACCCGCTAGCCCGACCGCCTGGCCAATGCGCTCGGCCACTAGCTCTGCGTCGGCCGCCCCGGCTGCCAGCCGCCGCAGCTTCGCCACGGCTCGCTCGCGATCGTCGGCATCATCAATTGCCGCCACCTGCTTGAGCACCTCGGCCACGGGCCAGTAGGTGATCCCTTCGCCATACGGTAGGCACCGACCGGCCAGCACAGTCGCGCGGTCAGCGACCGATGCCAGGAATTCTGCGAGCAGGCGGCTCTTGCCTACGCCCGCCTGTCCGAGCACGGTCACCACCTGGCAGCGACGGTGAATCACGACATCGTCGAAGGCTTGCTGCAAGTGGGCTAGCTCAGACTCGCGTCCCACCAACGGTGCATCGAGGCGGCGCGCATGGCCCGCGGCACCGGCCACCACCGACAGCAGGCGGTAGGCCTTGACCGGCTGGGCCTTGCCCTTCAGCTCGAGCGGTGCCAGCGCTTCCACTGTGACCGCATCGCGCACCAGGCTATAGGTGGTCGGACCGAGCACGATTTCGCCTGGCGCAGCGGCCTGCTCCAGGCGGGCGGCGGTGTTGACCGCATCGCCGGTGATCAGCGTCTGGCCCGATGACGGATCGCCGGCCACCACTTCGCCGGTGTTCACGCCGGTCCGGAAGCGAATCGCTATCCCCCGCTCGACCTCGAGCGCGAGGTTCAGGGTGCGTAGGCGCTCGCCGATCTCGGCGGCGGCGCGCACCGCGCGGAGCGCGTCATCCTCGTGCAGCTGGGGGATGCCGAACACCGCCATCACCGCATCGCCGATGAACTTCTCGACCGTTCCGCCGTGACGCTCGATGACGGTCTGCATCTCGGCGAAGTAACGCCCCATCAGGGCGCGCATCGACTCAGGATCGAGCTGCTCACCCAGACTGGTGGAGCCCGACACGTCGGCGAACAGGATGGTTACCGTACGACGGGTCTCCTGTGACCCCCCACTGGTGGCGAGCAGCTTGGTGCCGCACTCGGCACAGAACTTCACGCTCTCCGCGTTGCCGAAGCCGCAGTTCGGGCACGGGTTCATGGCCGAAGAGTGTAGGGCAGGCCAGGCAGTCACCCCAAAATGACGATTCGCCGAGCAGATAAGGGCTTCGGACAGACCATCGGGTGCGATGCGTATCGGTCCGCAGAAGAGCGTGGCAGGCGACCCAAATGTCCGGAATATGCTGCCGATGGGAGCTGCACCGTTCGCCCGAGCGCATTGCTCGGAGGGTCGACCCGCGCGAGCTCGGGCTGTCGAGCCTGATGGAGTCGCCAGCCTCGCCGCGGACAGCCCGCTGGGGCTTATGCGCTGTCGGAGCGCTGTGCTACCACCGCGGGGCGATCCCGCAACGCTGATCTGCGTAGATCCTCCGTTATTATGTCTGCCCACGCTCGAAATCGGGCGGGAGTAGCTCAGTTGGCAGAGCGTCAGCCTTCCAAGCCTCTCGGCCCGTGCGCTGTGCTATCCCGAGTGGAGTCCTGAGCGAAAACGGCTCAGTTATGCGCTGTCACAGGAGAGCGTCGGATAGAGTGGTGGCTCTAGCACCCTGGCCTCTCGGACCCTATCCGCGTGTCGTGGGTTCGAATCACACACGGCCTTGATCAATCCGTCCTCAGTCAAGCGATCCCGCGCCCGCGCTGTTGAGCGGCTTGCTGCATTGACGCCCCGGCTGACGCCAAGGGATGCCGCGCATGCAGAATCTAGGGCGCCCTCGTAGCGCGGGCCTACTGACCATGGTGAGACCGGCGATCGGGCGTCACGTCATCACCTGCCTCGGCTCTCGGCGCACCGTCGGCCACGGCCGAGCGGGCAATCACGTATCGCGGCTGCCCATCACGATCGCGAACGACGATCGCTGAACTGACGACGTCGACGATGGAGCCATCCTTCCGGCGAAGCTGGGAAGCGGTGCGGCGGAGCGCATCAGTGGCGGTCAGCTCCTCCCGGCGCTCGGTCTGAACCTCGCTGCTGCTCAGCGAGAATGTCGCCGCCGGGGCCCCCACGAGTTCGCCTTCGTCGTAGCCGATCAGGTCGCGGAGCTTACGGTTTACCTTCACGATCGTTCCGTCGAGAAGGACGATCGCCATGGCAGTCGGGGACTCCTCGAATGCAAGCAGCGACGCGCCAATGGCGGTCCCCTCTCCGCCATCGCGGCCGACCTGCGCGTAGAGCTGGAACTCCTCCGGCGGCCGATCCAGCTCCGCGACCGTGTAGCCAACGGCTTCGGCCATGAGCAGCACATTGTTGATGGAAGACGGCCGACCGTTAAGGAAGCCACGAACCGTTCCGGGCGCCAGCCCCGTCAATCCCGAGACCGCGACGACGTCTTCGCGACGGATCGTCATGGCGTGGCGCAAATTCTCTCTCAGCCAGCGGCCGTGATCTTCGGCACCGCCCTGCAGAAGGCGTCGCACGTCCCGGACGAGATCGCCGGCCATCAACCTGTCGCGCAGCGCGTCCATGGCGCGATTCTACACGCTCTTGATTCATTCTGATGAAGCAGCATGTTGACTCATCGCAACGAACGGCGCATAGTGCCGGTGAGCGCTACGCCAGGGACTTCGTCCCAGCCAGCTACACGCGATCCCTTTGCCGGGTCATTCTCGCGGGCAGGAACTGAGCTCCAAACATCGAGCCGGCAGGCTTCGAAGGAGCTGCAGCATGGCTATAGGCCCGAGCGCAATCCCGTCGCTCAACCCGCAGTGTCGATGATGATGTCCGCGGTCACGCAGGACCGCTACGGCACGACGGCGGTCCTGGCGAACCGCAACATCGCGAAGCCAGAGGCCAGTGCCTCCCAGGTGCTCGTCAAGGTCCATGCAGCCGGCGTAAACATCGCCGACTGGGCCGTGATGAGTGGCCTTCCCTACATCGCCCGCCCGATCTACGGGTTCCGCAGGCCGAAGCACGCGGTTCGTGGCACAGACGTCGCCGGCACGGTGGTCGCGATCGGTTCAGGTGTGACCCGCTTCCGGCCCGGTGACGAGGTCTTCGGCTCGGCAGATGGCTCGTACGCGGGCTTCGCGGCGGCCGCCGAAGACGAGCTGGCGCCAAAGCCGTCGAACCTGAGCTTCGAGCAGGCGGCGGTCACGCCCATGGCTGGGCTGGTCGCCCTTCAGGCCGTGCGCGACGTACGCCAGGGGCAGAGGGTGCTCGTCAACGGCGCTTCGGGCGGCATTGGGACCTTCGCCGTCCAGATTGCCAAGTCACTCGGCGCCCACGTCACCGGTGTGTGCAGCACGCGCAACGTCGAGCTCGTCCGCTCGCTCGGCGCCGACGAGGTCATCGACTACACGGGTGAGAACTTCACCGAGACCGGGCGGCGCTACGACCTGATCCTCGACAACGTCTCCAACCACTCGCTGTCGGATCTACGCCGTGCGCTGGCGCCGAGCGGCACCCTCATCCCGAACGGCGGGAATTTCGGCAACCGCTGGTTTTCCAGCGCCGGCCGCCTGATGGCCGGAAAGGTGACGTTCCGCTCGGGCGGTCAGCGGATTAGGAATTTCCTCGTCTCGATGAAAGCCGAGAACCTGCTCGCGCTCACGAGGCTGATCGAGTCGGGGCAGGTGACGCCGGTCATCGACCGCACCTACCCGCTGAGCGAGGCGGCCGAAGCCATCAGGTACGTCGGTTCGGGACGCAGCCGCGGCAAGGTCGCGATCAGCGTCTAGGCGGCCCCGAATCGGCCGTCCCGAGTCATCCAGGTAGACCGCGAGAGCCGCGATGCGCCACCTGGCGCATCAGCGGACCCAGGGGGTCCGTGCGACGCTCACCAACTGACGGAGGCATCCAGTGCAAACGACTTCACTCAATCCCACCCTCCGGGCAGCGGCCGTAGCCGCGGGCTCACCCATGCACACTGACGAGGCAAGTGCCGGACTGGCCGCAGCCCCAGTGGCGGTGGGATCATGACCGCCCCGGCGCTCAGCGCGACTCCGACGCCCTACGCCGCGCGGCTCGTCGTTGACTACCCCGAACGGCTGGACCGGGTCACGACGTTCTTCCGCCTGATCTGGATCATCCCGATCGCCGTTGTGCTCGGAGCGATCACCGCCAGCGGCAACCAGACGATGGTCACCGCGACCGGTGAGCAGATTGCCGGAGCGGGCGGTGGTCTCCTGGCCGGTCTAGCGTTCGCGACCGCGCTGATGATCGTCATCCGTGTCCGCTATCCGCGATGGTGGTTCGACTTCGCCCGAGAGCTCACCCGGTTCGGCGCTCGTGTCGGCGTGTACCTTGCCCTGCTGACAGACCGCTATCCATCAACCGTCGAAGAGCAGTCAGTTCACCTCGACGTCGACTACCCCCAGGTCGAGCGAGACCTTAACCGCTGGCTGCCGCTGGTCAAGTGGTTCCTGGCCATCCCGCACTACGTCGTTCTGTTCTTCCTGATGATCGGCGCCGTCATCGCCATCGTGATGGCCTGGTTCGCGATCCTCATCACGGGGCGCTATCCAAAGCCACTGTTCGACTACGTCGTCGGCGTCGCCCGATGGAGCCTGCGGGTGAGCGCGTACGCCTTCCTACTCGTCACCGATCGCTACCCGCCGTTCAGCCTCGGCGAAGCGGCCTAGACGACGCACCGAAACAGATGTCTGCCGCTAACCCAAGGAGAAACACATGACTACAGCCACTTCCCCGTCCACGAATCGAGCCCCGGTGGACTCGATGCGGAAGACCGCGCTCGTCGCCGGCATCTTCTACCTGATCACCTTCATCTCCATCCCCACACTGGCCCTCTACGGCCCCGTGAAGACCGACCCTGGCTTCATCGTCAGCGGCGCCAGTACCACTCCGATCCTCGTGGGCGGTGTGCTCGAGATGATCGTGGCCCTGGCGGGCATCGGGACAGCCGTCGCCCTGTTCTCCGTGCTCAAGCGGCAGCACGAGGGCTTCGCGATCGGCCTGATCACGACCCGCGTCTTTGAAGGCGCAGTGATCGTCACCGGCGTGTCGAGCATCATCTCGATCGTGACGCTCCAACAGGCGGGCGCAGCCGGCACAGATGCGGCGGCGCTCGTTGCCGTCGGCCGAGCGCAGGTCGCGACGTTCAACTGGTCATTCCTGCTCGGGCAGAGCCTCATGCCGGTCCTGAACGCCGTGCTGTTGGGCACGTTGCTGTACCGATCTCGGCTCGTGCCACGGATCCTCCCCATCGTCGGACTCATCGGAGCCCCTCTGCTTCTCGCAGGCACAGTCGCAACGCTGTTCGGTCTTGCCGAGCAGTACGGCCCGGTTTCTGTGACCGCAATCCCGATCGCATTGTGGGAACTGTCGCTGGGGCTGTGGCTCACCTTCAAGGGCTTCAATCGGTCTGCACCGATCATGGTCGCGGCCGCTGCGGAAGCGGCGAGTCGTCACGACTCGCCGCCAGCCCTCCCCGTGGTTCCCGCCGCTACGGCCGCAAGCGTGGCGTAGGACAGCGCAACTTCGAGGGGAGCCATCCGGCTCTCTTGACATCACGAGCCTCCGAAGGAAACGACATGACTGATACAGCCAGAGCGCCGTTGAAGCGCGCCGCCATGGACCCGACTCGCAAGACTGCGCTGGTCGCGGGGATCCTCTACCTGGTGACCTACGCCAGCTCGATCCCCGCGGCCCTGCTGCTGGGGGCCACGCTCGACACACCCAACTACATCCTGGGCGCGGGCGCCGACGGCCCGATCCGCCTCGCCGCCCTGTTCGACATCGTCAACGGCCTCGCCGCCTTTGGGACCGCCGTTGCGCTGTATTCCGTGCTCAAGCGACAGCACGAGGGCTTCGCGATCGGGTTCGTGGCCTCGCGGCTGTTCGAGGCCGCCATCCTCTTCGTCGGCATCCTGAGCGTGGTCACGATCGCGAACCTGCGCGATGCCGGCGTCGCGGGCGCGGATCCCGCATCCGTGGGCGCCGTGGGTACCGGGCTGGTCGCGCTCTACAAGACGAGCTTCGTGCTCGGGACCGGTATTCCCGCACTCAACGCGGCCCTCCTCGGCTGGCTCCTGTACCGATCCGGGCTCGTGCCGCGCGCGATCTCCGTGATCGGACTCATCGGCGCTGCGACGTTCACCTCGTGGATCGTCGGCTACGTCATGGGCGTGACAGGGCCCGGCACCCCGTGGCACGGCATCGGCGTCGCACCGATCTTCGTCTGGGAGCTTGCGCTGGGCCTGTGGATGACCTTCAAGGGCTTCAGCCGCTCGGCCCCGATCGTGGTGGCGGCCACGGCAGAGGCTGAAAGCACGGGCGTCCCGGCGACGCCGGCCGTGGCCCCGACTGCCGTCGCGGCGAAGGCGGGTGCAGCATGACGGCGAGCACGCCGGCAGTGCGGACACCTCCTCAATTCGTCATCCGGACGTTCTGGGTGCTGCACCGCACGGCCTACCGGCTCAGCGGGGGGCGCGTCGGCCTCTCGCAGCCGGAGGTTGGGCAAAAGTTCGGGATGCTGCGGCTCAACACGGTCGGGCGACGGACGGGCCAGCACCGCTTGACGATGGTCGGCTACTACCCAGACGGGGCGAACCTCGTGACGCTGGCCATGAACGGCTGGGCCGACGCAGAGCCGGCGTGGTGGCTGAACCTCCAGGCGCAGCCCGACACAACGGTCCACCTGCCTGACGGTCTCCGCGACGTGCGCGCCCGCGCCGCGATCGGCGACGAGCGCGAGCGGCTGTGGGCCAAGTTCCGCGACTACCCCGGCTGGGGCGACGACATCGATGCGCTCGCCGCTCGCCGACCCATCGAGACGGCAGTCGTCGTCCTCGAGCCACGCAATCCCGTTCAACATGGAGGCAGCTCGTCATGAGACTTCTTCGAGAGCTTTCGCGGCGCAAGCTGCGGACAACTCTCACCATCGTGGGCATCACCATCGGCATCTGGGCACTGGTTGTGTTCAGCTCAATGGCCAACCAGATCAACGGCCTCGTCGGCATGGGCACCGAGTTCTACGCCGACAAGATCACCGTCACCGACGGCGTCGCCTTCGGCACCTCGCCGATGCGACTCACCGACGCCGACACGATTGCCGAGGTCGAGGGCGTGGCTGCCGTGGACCCGAGGGTCGAGGTCTTCTGGGAGGCCGACCCGGCAGTCGGGTTCAGCGTACCGGACATGCTCAACGGCGGGATCCCGGGCGCTGATGCGGGGTACGAGAGCTTCGAGCTAGAGCTCGCAACCGGACGCATGCTCACGGTCGAAGATGCCGGCAATGTCGTCGTGCTGGGCTCCAGCCTGGCCCGGGTACACAGTGCGGTCGCGGGGAGCTCGATTGAGATCCGCGGCGAGGCCTTCGAAGTGATCGGGACTCTGCAGCCCACACTCACGGCTCCCGATACCACCGGCTACATCCCGCTCTCGACGGCCCAGCATCTCTACATCAATGACCTCCCGCCGCTCGTGGCGGAGTCCCTAGTCGCAGACGAGGTCGTCAATCAAGTCATCGCCTACCCCGAGGAGGGCGCGGACGAAGCTGCCGTAGTCTCGGCCATCGAGGCGAGCGTCGCCAACGCCGCGACCATGACCGGCGCAGAGTTCGAAGAGACGGTTGGCGCGACGACGCTGATCTTCAACGCAATCATCATCGGCGTTGCGGCGATCAGTCTGATCGTCGGCGGCCTGTCGGTGATCAACACAATGGCCATGAGCGTCGCCGAGCGCACCCGTGAGATTGGCATCAAGCGCGCCATCGGCGGATCACGCGGTCGGATCATCCGTGAGCTGGTGGCTGAGGCCGGCGTCATCGGCCTAATCGGGGGTCTCCTTGGACTCGGCTTAGGTGCGGTGGTCGTCGTGCTGGCCAACGAGATGGGGCGCTCCGGCGGAACGGTGCTCTTCTCCCTCACGCCGGTCACGGCCGCGTTCGCGGTGGGCTTCAGCACGATCCTCGGAATGCTGGCCGGGATCATCCCGGCCTGGAGCGCTGCACGGCTCGACCCGGTGTCGGCCCTGCGCTACGAATGATGAAGGAGCGAAACATGGCCCTCCTCGAGGGAACCAACCTGCGCAAGACCTACCGCATGTCCCGCCGCACCTGCGTCGAGGCCCTGCGCGGCGTCGATGTCAGCATCGCTGCCGGCGACATGGTGGCGATCATGGGCCCGTCGGGCTCCGGCAAGAGCACGCTGATGCACTTGCTCGGGTTGCTCCACTCGCCCGATCAGGACGATGGGCCAGCGCCGATCCTTCGCTTCGACGGCGCCGACGCCACCACGCTCTCGGACCGAGAGCGAACCCAGATCCGGGCGCGATCGATGGGTTTCGTGTTCCAGTCGTTCAACCTGGTGCCGTCTCTTACGGCTGAGGAGAACGTTTCGCTGGCTGCCGAGTACGCCGGAACGTCACGCGCCGGGGCGCGCGCAGCTGCCAAGGAGGCTCTTGCCTCGGTGGATCTGGCCGATCGCGCGGGACATCGGCCGATGGAGCTCTCCGGCGGCGAGCAGCAGCGCGTTGCCATCGCCCGAGCCCTCGTTAACGAGCCCACGATCGTCCTCGGGGACGAGCCGACCGGCAATCTGGACTCGGCACGGTCCGCAGAGGTGCTAGGCCTGCTCCGGACCTTCAACCGCGAACGTGGCCAGACGGTCGTGCTTGTCACTCACGACGCAGAAGTCGGCGACAGCTGCGATCGGATCATCCGGATGCGGGACGGGCTCATCGTCGGTGACGAGCGTGTCGCGCCGATGGCTGAGCCGGTGTACGCGGACGAGCCGCAACCACTGCCGTTGCATTCACCGGAACCGGTGGTTGCCCTCGGAACCTAGGAAAGGGACTTTCACGGTGAACTATCCGACAACCAATCGACCGTCCGGCGACGCGGGACGAATGCTCGCATGGACCACGGCATTTGCCTTACTCGCCATGGCCATCTTGGCCCCGCTCGCCCTCTTTGGCGTTCTGGGCAGCCTCATCGTCCCGGGTGATCCCACCGCAACGGTGGCGAATATCGCTGAGTCCGAAGGACTCTTCCGAGCGGCGATCACCGCATTCCTCGTGGTGATTCTGCTGGATCTATTCATCGCCTGGGCGCTCTACAAGCTGCTTCGCCCAGTCAACCGCGACCTCTCCCTGCTGACTGCTTGGCTTCGCGTCGCGTTCGCGGCCGTGTTTGCCAGCGCGTTGATTGGACTTGTCGACGCGGCACAGCTGGTCGGCGGCGCCGAACAGTCTGGCCTGGCGGCCGAGCAGATCCAGGCCCAAGTCATGTCGTCCATCGCGTCGTTCGACAACGGCTGGATCGGCGTCGGTTTGTCGATCTTCGCCTTCCACCTCTTCGGCCTTGCGTATCTGCTCATCAAGTCAGTGAACGCTCCAGCGTGGCTGGGCGCGCTGCTCGTCATTGCAGGCGGTGGCTATCTCGTCGACGGCGTAGGGATGATCCTGGTGCCTGTTTACACCTGGACGGTCGGCATGTTCACCTTCATCGGCGAAGCCGTCCTGATTGGTTGGGTCTTCTGGCGCGCCGTCAAGGGCTTTGCGCCCGAGTCGGGCGACTCCACCGAACGACTGGCGGAGCCGGCGGTCATTCAGCCCGCTCCGGTGGCATCGTGAGCCAGAGGTCCACTGCTAGCGGCCCATCCGCTGGCAGTGGCCCAATGGCCGGCAAGACCGTCCTGATCACTGGCGGCACCGGTGGGATCGGCCGTGCGACGGCAATCCGCCTCGCCGCGATGGGTGCTCGAGTCGGCATCACCGGGCGCGATCTCGGGCGGACTCAGCGGGCGGCCGCCGAGGTCGCGAGCCAGCCCGGTACGGGCATCGTAGATGCCTTTGCTGCCGACCTGTCATCGCAAGCCGAGGTGCGACGGCTGGCTGACGAGGTTCTCGAGGCATACCCGCGGCTCGATGTCCTGGTCAACAACGCCGGCGGGTTCTGGTCCCATCGTCACGTCACCGTCGACGGCCTCGAGCACACCTTCGCCCTCAACCACCTCGGCCCATTCCTGTTGACGAACCTTCTCCTTGAACGTCTCAAGGCGAGCGCGCCGGCCCGTATCGTCACCGTCTCGTCTGGCGCGCAGTCCATGGGCAAGATCGACTTCGACGACCTGATGGGCGAGCGCAAGTACTCAGGGCAGACGGCCTACAACCAATCGAAGCTGGCCAACGTGATGTTCACCTACGAACTGGCCAGGCGGCTTGCGGGCACCGGCGTCACTGCGACGGCATTGCACCCGGGCATGACCAACACGGCCTTCAGCACTGAGGATCCCTCACGGGTATTCGCTCCCCTTGTGCTGGTCATGCGCCCGTTCATGAAGAAGCCCGAACGCGGGGCCGATACCCCTGTGTATCTAGCCAGCGCGCCCGAGGCCAAAGGGCTCACCGGCCAGTACTTCGCCAATCGCGAGCCCAAGAAGTCCAACAAGGCGTCGTACGACCCTGGCGCGACTGTCCGCCTCTGGCGGGTGAGCGCTGAGCTGGTGGGGATCACCTCGGGCGCTCGCGCGAGCGTTGGATGAGCGGTTCTCCGCAGCTTCAGGGTATTCGCCTAGAAGGAGGGAGAAAGTGAGCCGGCTCTTGCGACTCACGATCTGGACGACGCTGAACGTGCTCGGCCTCGTCCTGACGGCTGCCGGCATGCTGGTGCAAATCGCGGCTGGATCGGACCTGTATCCGAGCCTGACTGGACCGATCCTGCTGCTCGCCACAGCGGTTCTCGTCGTATTCGGACCCGGTCGGTGGACGCGCTGGATCGGCGTCGGGGTCCCGCTGGCGTTGGGGATCGGTGCCGCGGTCGCCGCGACGATGAACGGCACATTCGTCGACCAGCTGACGGGTGTTGGCGGTTACGCCCTGGTGCTCGGCAGCTGGATGCATGTGGTGGGGCTGGTCACGGCCGTGAGTGGCGGCGTGGGCGTGATGCTACAGCCGCACCGGGCGGCGACCGTTGAACGCTGAGGCCGCCGCAGCCGTCTTACTGATCAGCGTTCCGATCGCTTTCAATGCGGCATTCTTCGAACTCGGCCGAGTGTTCGACTATCCCAACATCCTGCGCAAGGAGCCGGAGGAAGTTCTCCGGCGCTTCGCCGCCGGAGGCTTTAGGCTGATTTTGCGCTGGGAGGCGCTGCTCCTGAGCGCACTCGCCATGTTGCCGCTGGTAGCCCTGGTCGCGGTGGTGCTGGAGCCGCCGGCCACGTTGGCAGCCACTTCTGTCGTCGTGGGCGCCGCTGCTGCCCTGGTCCAGGCGCTCGGTCTGGCGCGATGGCCGTTTGCCGTACCGGAGTTGGCCCGCCGCTACGCCGCGGCGGACGGGCCAGAGGCGGCCTCTACCCGACAGAGCATCGAAGTCGTGTTTGCGATGATCCACCGCGTCCTCGGCGTCGGCATCGGCGAGCATCTCGGCTATCTGCTCACTGGGGGGTGGACGCTCCTCACTGCTGCCAGTGTTCTTGCGACCCCGATGGTACCCGGCTGGTTGGGCGTCATCGGCATCCCGATTGGCGTCGCGTTGCTAGCCGGAAGTCTCGAGTTCGTCGGGAGCAACGAAGAACGCGGATGGGGTTTGGCGGGCGCGATCATTCCAATCGCATACATCGCGTGGTCAATCTGGCTGGTGGCTCTGGGTATCGCCGTTGCGCTATAGTGCGCGACCTCGAGGCGCTCCCGGTCTGGTACAGCGGACAACTCCGGCAAACACGAACCCCGCCGCCCCTCCATTCACGCTCATGCGCCACCTTAGTTGCCTCGGGTGCGGCGGTGAGGCTCATGCGCTGTCCTAGCGCTGTGCTTCCCGACGGGGCATTCGCCTAGTCTCCGGAGCGGGCCCACCCGAGGTGGAGGCCGCTCGGTGGCAGGTTGAACATCCGCACCAGGAACGACGCCATCTCCGCCCGCGTCACGTCGCCCTTGGGGCAGAACTTAGTCGGCGTGCAGCCACCGAATGATGCCGGCGTCGTAGGCCCATTGGAGCAAGCAGGCCCGATCGCCCGTCTGTGCCACCATGCGCCCCATGGCGATGGTGACCGATCCGGTCTGCGGCATGCGGATCGACCCGGACGACGCGGTGGCGAGCGCCGAGCACGACGGGACGCAATACTGGTTCTGCTCGGAGGCATGCCGCGACGCGTTCGTGAATGCCCCCGGCGAGAGCCCGGAGCGCTTGACCCTCGAAGACCTGGCGGCCCGCAGTGGTGCGAGCGCCGAGCGCATCCGCGAGCTCGCGGGGCTGGGCATCCTCGAGCCTGACGCGGGCAGATTCCCCCGGCGTGACGTCATGCGTGCCCGCTCGGTCGCCTATCTCGAGACGTTGGGCATCGCGGCGCAGGACCTGGCAGCGGCCCTCGCGTCTGGCCACTTGAAGCTCGGCTATCTCGAGAGTGCCAGTCGCCGCCACCCGCGCGCCGGAGTCACCCATCGCGAGCTGGCCGGTCAGCTCGGCCTGGCATATGAGTCCCTCGAGCGAACCTATGTCGCGTTCGGCCTGCGGCGGCCCGACCCTGATGAGCGCGTGCGGGAAGAGGACATGGCCATCCTGCAGGTGCTGAGCGTCCTCATGGGTGCGGGCCTCGCTGAGGATGACGTGCTGCGCATGGCTCGGGTCTGGGGCGAAAGCGCACGGCGGGTGGCGCAGTACCTGCCGCACTACTTCCACGCCACCATCGAGGAGGGGTTCCGCCGGCGCGGGCTCGGCGACAACGCAGCCTACGAATCCGCGGTACGCGACGTGGGCGTGCGGGTCGGCGCCTCGGGCGAGGACCTGCTGGGCTGGCTGTTCCGGCGCCACTCCGAAACGTACATGACCGCGCACCAGATCGAGCACGTCGAGACCGCGCTGGAGGAGGCGGGCCTGCGGCTTCCGGCACCGCAACGCCCCGAAGCCGTGGCCTTCGCCGACCTCTCCGGCTACACCGAGCTGACCGAGGTTGCCGGGGACGAGGTCGCTGCCGACACCTCCATCGCATTCGCCGCACTGGTCGGCGAGGTTGCCAACGAGCACCGCGGCACGGTGGTGAAGTTGCTGGGCGACGGCGTGCTGCTGCACTTTTCCCAACCCGCCGATGCGGTCCGCGCGTCGCTCGACCTCGTCGCACGCCTGCCATCGCGTCGCCTGCCACCGGCCCACGTCGGCATCGAGGCCGGACAGCTGCTGTACGACGAGGGCGACTACTTCGGGCGCACCGTGAACATCGCCGCGCGGATCGCCGCGCAGGCGAAGCCCGGCCAGGTGCTCGCTGGGGAGTCGCTGGTCGCGGCGGTCGA
>Ga0299907_10000552_pt1 | contig 18662 bp, 18 predicted proteins | sample RVTome_16_FD_198680 | JGI IMG/M metagenome (GOLD analysis project Ga0299907, IMG submission 198680) | Soil microbial communities from uranium-contaminated site in the Upper Colorado River Basin, Wyoming, United States - RVT152D67 (version 2) ...
CGTCGTTGTCTTGCCCGCTCCGTTTGGCCCGAGCACCCCGTAGACCGACCCGACCGGCACCTCAAGGTCGACACCGTCTACCGCTTGGGTGGCTCCGAATGCCTTCTTCAGCCCGGCAGCCTCGATTGCTAGTCTCATGTGTCCTTTCTGATAGTCACTACATTCTGAAAGTGACTCTCGGAACAATACCGGAAGTGACACGCAATAGCAAGTGACTGTCTGATCGAGTTAGACTGGGGACTATGACAAGCACTCCGGGCCTCCGGGAGCGAAAGAAGCTGGCGGCGATGCAGCGGATTCAGGAAGTAGCTCTCGACCTCTTCGATGAGAGGGGGTTCGACAACGTCACAATCGAGCAGATCGCGGATGCCGCGGAAGTTTCCCCGAGCTCGGTCTACAGGTACTTCGGAACCAAGGAACAGGTGATCCTCTGGGACGACTTCGACGTACAGTTCTTTGACGCAGCCGACGTCGAGTTGACGACGAAGCCTCCTGTTGAGGCCATCCGGTCGGCACTGGCAGAAGCCATGACTCGTTTCTACGAGCGGGACGAAGCGCTGGCCCAGCGCAAGACCAGATATGCCCTGGAGGAGCCAGCGCTAAGGCTCGCAATGCTGGAGGCCACCGATCAGTTCGCAAGGCGGGTAGCCCTGGGATTGAGAGGTGCCTCCGATCCTCCCCTGGACGAGTTTGAAGCTGAGGTAACTGCAACGGTGCTGGTGTGGGCGATGGTGGCCGCTTCGCGCCACTGGCATGAAAACGGGTATCGCACACCGATCAGGGACGAGTTGGAGCGAGCGTTGGAGATGGTCGAGCGCGGACTCTGACCATGCCTCGATCCGGTGTGTTCGACATACGGATTCGCGATAAGCGTCGTACGATTTCACGCGGGCGTAGGGTCACCCCTCGATCCCGACTTCCTCTTCACGCCAGATGGGTGGGTCTCCGTACCTGAGGACGACGCCGTGGTCGTCTACCAACAACTCCGCCGAGAAATTCCCCGAAGCGTATCGCCAGGTCGTTTTGCCCGTCCTGGTGTAGGTCTGATCGGTGGCGATGAACCGAAGTTCGGACCACTTGAGCCAGGCCGCACGGATCGTTGCTGCCTTTCGACCTTCGAGCTCGAGCCTGCGGATAGGGATGGTGTTGGTTGCAGGGGTCCACCCGAGGTCGATGTCGGAACATTCGTCGAGGTCGGGTCGTCGCTCCCCGTCGATCACCCAAGTGCCGGGTTCGGGAACTTCAATTTGATGGTTTAGAGCGAGCGCAGGGATGTCGATCGTGGCGTTGCGTGTGGACCAATCGGAAGCGACTTCGACGCGGTATGCGATCTCGACCCGGACATCGTCGTGCATGATGAGGGTCGTGCCCGCCAACTCGTAGCCGTCGGCACCTGCAGAGAGGGTGAAGTCCTCCCTGGAGTCGAGAAGCTCGCTTTCCCAAATCCGTTCAACAAGAGGGCGACGAGGATCGGTCATTGCCGGCAACGCTAGCCAGCTGCGCCGGTGTGGTTAACCGATTGGGAGCCCTTGCAAGGCGGCCTCACCCGGGAGGTAGCTCAACCTGGCAGGACCCCGGCTTTGGAAGTCGATCGATCCAGACGTAGTGCTGAACGGTATCCTCCCAGGGGGTGACACACATCTCCAACATCTTGCCAAGCTTTACCTCGCTGACCGGGGCGCGCCGGCGATTGCTGCTGCTCGCGAGTCCGGGATGGGTCGTCGATCCGTGCGGGTAGTCCGATATGACTGAGCAGGTAGTTGAGCCGGGTATGGTCCTGATCGCCCCACACCCGACCGAGTCCGTCGAGATCCTGGAAACACCCCGCCAGACAGGGGATCGCTATCGATTCCGCCTTCGTGCCCCACCTGGAGGCGGCCCAGGGATCGAGGGTCGGGGCGTCCATGCTCATCCTGGTTTCGTGGAAAGCTTCCAATGTGTCTCGGGCGCAATGAAGATGCGGGTCGGTTCGGAGCTCAGCGAGCTGTCGCCAGGTCAGGGTGCTGAGGTCCCGCCGGATGTCGTGCATGGCTTCGTCGGAGTGGGCGAGCGGCCTCTGGTCGTCGATGTCGAGATCATCTTCACCGCCCCCGGGCCGAGGCCAGAGGCCGATCTTGTCGTCTTCTGGGCGACAGTCGACCGGCTAATTCGCGAGGGCAGTGTCAGCGAGCGAACCGGAATGCCGCCGTTACTCCAGCTGGTCGCTCTACTCGACCGGGTGCCGGAGGCGTTTCGACTGCCGGGCATCACGGGGTGGCTCATGAGGCCGCTTGCCGTTCTGGGCCGCCTTCGCGGGTATTGACAGTCGGGGGTGACGTGAACGTGTCGCGCCCTCAGGCCAAGACAATCTGAGGCTGGTTTTGCCATAATTGGCGGCCAGTATGTGTCCAAGGGCCCGAACCGAATTCGACATCGGCTCGATCGACCCCTCGTCTCGAGATCCGAGGTGGCGTGCGGCTCACATCCGCCGGCTATGGCTTCCGGGAGCACTCTGGGTGGGATCGGTGGTCCTCGCGATAGCTGCTGTCCCGATTGAGCCCTTCATCGTGGCCTGGTTCTCGTTCACGACCGTCGGTGCGGTGATCGCCTGGCGTCTTCCTCACCAGCCGATCGGATGGCTACTCCTGGTCGACGGGTTGGTCTGGCTTGGCGGGGCCGCCGGTCGCCGCTTCGTGGTCGCCTCAGGGCCGGATGGCCAGGGTGCGGCAGAGGTCGCCGCCTTCTTCGACCTGGCTGGTTGGATCATCGCAGTCGGCCTGATCCCGCTGATCTTGTTGCTGTTTCCCACCGGGCGCTTTGCCAGCGGTATCTGGCGTCTCGTCGGCTGGTCGCTGGTAGTTGGAGGAGGGGTATTGGCGGTCTCCGGTCTGCTGAGCCCTGGTTCGCTGCCCAATGACGAAACTCTCGTTAACCCGTTTGGAGTTGATGCCACGGCGGTGATCGGCCAGGTTGTAGGGCGGGTGGCCGAGGTGGTCTTTTTCCTTGGTGTTATCGGCGGGCTCGTCTCGGTGATCGTCCGCTTCCGCGTTTCGGCCGACCTGGAGCGGCAGCAATTGCGATGGCTTGCCTACACCGCGACATTGATGTTGGTCGGGTTCGGCATTGGAGAGGTTCTCACCGCCCTCGGGCTGCCCGGGGAACCTTTGTTCAACACCATGGCTATGCCCATTGTGCCCCTAGCCATCGCCGTAGCCCTTCTCCGATACCGGTTGTGGGATTTCGATCTCGTGGTGCTGCGAACACTCACGTATGGAGCTATCGCCGTGGTGATGGCCGCCATCTTCATCATCGTTGTAGCCGGGTTCGGCACTCTGGTGGGGAGAGGGTCCGGGAACGATTTGTGGCTCGCGGCATTGGCCTCCGCTATGGCGGCCACATTGTTTCAGCCGGTTCGACAGGCCGCCATGGCCGGGGCCCGCAAGCTTCTCTTTCCCGACCGGAATCAGAGCGGCACAACAACAGTGGGCATCCGGACGTTGGGGGGTTTCCGTGTCGAGAGGCACGGTGAACCGGTCACCAACTCGGAATGGCGATCGAGGAAGGCACGACAACTGCTCAAGATGCTGATTTCCCGCCGCGGCCGGCCGACACATCGGGAGCAGCTCATCGACAGCCTCTGGCCTGGCGAGAGCGATACCAAACTGTCCAACCGCTTGGCAGTGGCGGTGAGCACGATTCGCGGTGTGCTCGATCCCGATCGAGCCTACGAGGGCGACTTCTTTATCAAGGGAGACACCGAGACGCTGCGACTGGACTTGAATCATTTATGGGTCGACGTGGAGCAGTTCCTCCTGCTTGTGGCCCAAGTGCTGGCCGGCGACATCTCCAAGTTGGACGAGGCCGAAGCCCTCTATAGGGGCGACTTCCTCGAGGAGGACGTCTACGAGGACTGGGCACAACCAATGCGCGAGGAGGCGAGGGCGCTCTATATGTCATTGCTGCGAAGGCGTACCGAACTCGCCGATCAGCTCGGCGTCGACCAGGGGATTGCAGCTCGATTGCGGATCCTGGAACTCGACCCGTGGGACGAGGAGGCACATCTGGGTCTGGTGAGCGCGCTCGATGCCGCAGGCAGACATGGCGAGGCGAGACGGGCCCGCCGCCGCTATGCGTCCCGGATGGCTGAGATTGGAGTGCGGCCGACCTCGCTTTGAAGGTCAGATTCATCCCGGTTTCACGCCATTGAAATCGCCATTCCGACACTTCGGGGTGTAACTCGAACGGAAGGAATCGGAGATGAGCGAGCATTTCGCTTCAAAGTCGGACACGAGTGTCCCCGTGGGACACACCTTTTCAGCTAGGTCCTGGGTCCGGGCCAACGTGGTCGGGCTCGGGGTCGTCTACGGGCTGTTCGCTCTACTCGGCGATCTCACCGAGTACGGATTGGGGGTAGCCCACAACAGCGGTGTGCGCAATCTTGCCCTCCTTGTCGCCGTGCTGGCCGGGGCCAGTCTCTTAACGGTGTTGCGCCACAGAGTGATCGCACCTTACGTCGACACACCGAGGTGGGCGATGCTCGGCGCTGGTGGTGCACTGGCGCTTGGTCTCATTGTCGGGTTCGCCGTCGGGGGGCCGCCATTCGACTTCGTGCTCGGTGTCATCTCGCTGGGAACGATCGGTGGTGCCATCCAGTGGAGGGCATGGCGAGGCCGTCTCGATCGGCCCGGTGGGCTGCTCATCGCCGGCATCGTGGGCTGGCTGCTGGCCGGAGTCGCAGTTGGTGCGGTGGCCGTCCTGGCCGGTGATGGTCTGCACCATCTATTTGGGGCGCCCAAAGACGGCACAGCACTGGGAACGGTTTTCTTCGTCTTTATTCTGACTCTGCTCGGTGTCGTAGGAGGAGCAGTAGGAGGTGCCGTCGAGGGAGCGGCATTGCACAGACGGCTCGACCGCGGCGTCTGAGACTCGGAAGGCGGGGACGGAGGCGGCACACGTAGAACACGGTTAACCGTCGATTCGCCGGTTCAGGTAACCGTTCCTATCGATGCCCGACGTCGCGTGCGATCCCTCAGTCACCTCGCTCTTGTGTGCCGCGAAGGCAGCTAGTACCTCCTCCTTCTCCCGTTGGGGCACGCCGACGAAGTCGAGAGTGCGCCCTAGCTCGGCCGCTACCTCGTCGAATTCCTCGGGAGAGATTGAGAACTGGCGATGTGCTTCTTCCAAGCCGAGCGTCGACACGCCTGGCCTCGTGCCTTCATATTCGAAAGGTCCACCGGCGACGTTGCAGACCCACAAGGTTCGCATGAACTTCAAACCCGGCAACCTGCTCAGCTGGTCGTTGTGGGCGGGGCCTCTGCGCCTCGATTTTCGGTGACCAATGCTCTCGTGTGAGGTTGATGGTTCCCACCCGTCGTGACGTGGCCATTCCCCGCGTTTGTCCGAGCCGTTCCTCTCATGGCGTTCCCTTCTTCACACATCTGACGACATGGTTTCCCAAACGAGGCACCCCGTCATGAGCAATGGATGCTCATTTGAGGGCGAGCATTACTGAAGGCCTGGCGGAGAAGTGCGGGACCTTTCCGTTGAGGTCAAGAACACAAATGAGTACGCCCTACTCATGTGCGTCGGAGATCGGCGTGCCATGTTGTCGCCATGAACGAAGGTCGAGACCGGCTCCCGGGGTGTACGCCATATTTCTGACGCTGCGTGATGAAGGGTTGGATGACATGGACATAGCGAATCGGCTGGGCACGCCGGTCGAATCGCTACCACTGCTGGCACGGTTGGCCGAGGCCAAGTCCGCCAGACTGGCGGGTGAGAAGAAATGCGAGGTTGCCTCCTCGAAGGACGACGCCTAGGGAACAGGCGGAAACGCAGGGAGGGCGCCTGGATGGGAATCCGCTATGTCATGCTCAGAGTGCTAGCTCTGGCGTCCGCGCACTAATCTTGGGGCGGATCCCCGGGAGTTATGGATGCTGCGCCAGATCGAGTGGCCGCTTGTGGGCCGCGAGGAGGAGCTCGCAGTCATCGCCGAGCTCATCGGCCAGCCTGAGCAGCGGGGATTGGTCATCGCCGGTGCTATGGGCACGGGCAAGTCACGACTCGCCATGGAGGCACTAGCCATGGCGCGTCGCCAAGGATGGTCTGGTGTACTGGTGGCGGCTTCGCGGGCAGCCGGAACGGTCCCACTAGGCGTGTTCGCACACCTTCTGCCCGAGCGGCACGACGTTGCGGGAACGTTCGAAGGTCTCACCTGGGCGCTCCGGGCATTGATCGATCGCTCCCAAGGCCGCCACATGATGTTGGTGGTCGACGATGCCCATCACCTCGATCCTGCATCGGCGGCTTTGGTTCACCAACTTGCTATTGGTGGCCACATGCTGGTTGTTGCGGCTGTTCGCTCACACCAGCCGGCACCGGACGCGGTTTTCTCATTGTGGAAGGACCGGCTCGCGTTACGGCTCGAGCTGCAGGTGCTGTCACAAGAGGAGACGGCAGAATTGCTCAGACTTGCCCTGGTGGGTGAGGTAGACGCCGCCACTGCCTACGACCTGTGGATCACTTCAGGCGGGAATCCACTGTTCCTGCGTGAGCTCGTTGTCACCGCCGTCGACGAAGGGGTACTTGTCGAAGACACCGGCGTATGGACGCTGGCCGGCCAGCTTCCAGTTCCGGCATCTATACAAGATGTGAGCTGGCGACGGATGGCGGAGATGACATCCCACGAGCTGGACGCAGCGTTCACGTTGGCATTCGCGGATCCTCTCGGGTTGGAGATGGTCCGAGGGCTACATCCTCATGCGGACCTGGAGGAGATGGAACGAACAGGGCTCATCCGCATGGAACACGATGGAAGACGCAGGCCGATAGCGCTCGCTCATCCCATGTACGGCGAGGTCTTGCGTGCTGAGGCTCCGGGTACGACGACTGTAGAAGTGGCGGGTCGGTTGACCGAGGCAGTTGAGGGTCTGGGCGCTCGCCGCCGTGAGGATGCCCTTCGTGTGGCCACGTGGCGGTTGGTTGCCGGAGGGGAGGCCGAACCGGCCTTGTTGGCCACTGCTGCCCAACAGGCCTATCACGCCGGAGACTTCGACCTGGCTGAGCGTCTCTCTCGCGCTGCCCTGGATGGCGAGAACCAACCCGCCGTGGCCGTCTTGTTGGGCCAGTTGCTCGACGAGCGTGGAGAACACGCCGAAGCCGAGACCCATCTCAGGTCGCTTGACCTCGCATCCCTCGACCCGAGCCTGAGAAAGCGCACTGCCTTGGCGCGTGCTGACAATCTCTTCTTCGGTCTAAGCCGTCCAGCAGAAGCCGAAGAGGTTCTTGAACACGCCGAGCCGCTAATGGCTGACGATGCGAGGGGTGAACTGATAGCCAACCGAGCATGGTTCGACCTCCACGCGGGACAGCCTCGTGCCGCGCTCAAACGGATAGCCGATATCCAAGCTGACGACTCGAGGGGATTGGTGGCCGCCGGCATTGTGGCTTCGTGGGCGATGGCTCTTCTGGGTGACACCGATACCGCCCTCGACGCCGCCGAAGAAGCTGCGGTACGGGCCCAGCCGTCGAGTTATCCCGCGGTGAGTCGTCACGAGAGCTTCCCGGAGCTGGCGCGAGGACACGCTCTTCTCCATGCTGGCGGTCTCTTCGAAGCGGAGGAGGTCGCTCGGGAGGGCCAGACTGCGGCGATCACGTCCCGTCCTTCGTTTCTACAGGCGCGTTGGACGATGCTCCTCGCCTCTGTCCTATTGGAGCGGGGACTGGTGGTCTCAGCTATTGCAGCTTTTCGACAGGGGGCGAGTCTTCAACGAAGGCTTGGTCAAGACGGATTGCTGCGAGCCAATCTGTCCGGTCAAGTGCTCTCCGCTGCCCAGGCTGGTGCGACGCCCCAGGCAGAAGCCGCAATGGAAGAGCTCGACCAGCTCCCCGACACGCCCGAGCGGTTGTTCGAAGCGGACATCTCGTCAGCACGTGCATGGCTTGCCGCGGCCCAAGGTGAGCGCTCGAAGGCAGTCGCATTGCTGGGCGTTGCCGTGTCTGTGGCACGAGGATCCGAATTGGTGACCGTCGAAGCTCGGGTACAACACGACCTCGTCCGGCTCGGAGAAGCCAGAGACGCTGCTGCGCGTCTGAAGGAGCTGGCGAACCTCACCGACTCAGCAAGCTGTTCGGCGCGGGCGTCTCATGCAGCAGCCACTGTCGACGGCGATGCCGATCGAATCGAGGCAGCTGCCCTCGAACTAGAACAAACAGGCATGTGGCTGCTGGCTGCCGAGGCTTTCGCCACCGCTGCTACCGCTTACGCCAGATCCGGGCGTCGACGGGCCAACATCTGCCGCCGCCGTGCAACCGACCTTCTCACCCGCTGCGAGGGCGCGAGACCGCCGAGTCTCATATTGGAGGACCAGCCGGCGCAGCTGACTCCACGTGAACGAGAAGTCGTCACCATGGCTGCAAGCGGTCTTTCCAGCAAGAAGATCGCCGAGAGACTGGTCATCTCCGTCCGTACGGTGAACAACCTCATCCAAAATGCCTACATCAAGCTTGGTGTCCACAATCGGACAGAGGCTGCCGCGGCCCTGGGTCTCGAGGAAGACACTCCGAGTTGACCGAACTGCCAGCCTCTCGTCGCTCCAGGCCCGGAGTAGCCGGAAATGCTGCTGCCTGGTCACGCTGGCGCAGAGAGGCTGAGCGCGGTTCGTTGGACACAAGTGGTTTCGTCAATAGGGCCTATCGCCCGAGCGAAACGCTCGGAGACTCAGCGATCCACTCACGAGGTCGGTCACCGCGATGACGTAGTCACCTTCAGCATGCGTTGACGGCACCGGGGCGAGCTCGAGCGATCCGACACCCGGTGCCGAGTGCCGCGCGACCTCATCGGGGCTGATCGAGTTGTCTTCATTGCGCCGGGCGTCCCAGGCAATCAGATCCAGGCTGCCTCCGGGCGCGCGGGTAGCGGTGAAAACGCCACCGACTCCAAGCGGTGCGATATACGCCTCCTCGACAGCAATCCCCGAATTGACCACGGCCTCGCCGACCGGATTCCCCGAACCACTGATGCGGTAGAAGCCGATCGACATCTGACCACCAGATCGGTAGGTGGTGGCGTAATAGACCGGCGGGAAGAGCTCACCGTCGAAGACCGTGTTGACGAAGAAGGGTGTGATCTCGACCTGGTCGCGAGTACCCACCTGGACTAGCTCTCCTAATGAGCTGATCTCACCTGTGGTTTCGTCCACGCCCCACACCCCATGGACGAGCACTCCGGGTGCGATCGCCGCTGTTACGGCTCGGTGTCCCGTGAACACGTCCGTCGTCAACGGTCCGGCAGCGGTTACTTCGGTGAAGATCCGTGATTCGTCGCGGTAGGTATCGAGCTCGATGAGACTCGAGCCGTCGGATCGCCATGACTTGACAACGAGGACGCCGTCCGGATCAGTCGCGACCGAGAGCAGCATGTCCGAGTACACGGGCTGGAGGTCCATGGTCGTAGCCGGTCCCATCTTGATGCCGTCGGCGACCAGCGAAAGCGAGCCTCCACTGTCGATCGACCAGCGGGAGAGGTTCACACTGGCTCCCTTGCGGTTGGCGACCACAATCGGCCCCGAGAAGAGGCGCGCTACGGCTACGTCGCCTGATGGACCCTGGCCGTTGCCCTTCTTCGGCGGAAGCGCCGACTTTGGGAGAGGTTCCGAATCGAGCACTGCAATCGACGAGTTGTCTATGTCGGGTGCCCAGGAGATCAGCTCAACGTCGCCACTCGATGGAAGGACTGCGGTAACGCAGCGGTCCATGGCAAAGCACACCAGATCGTCCCGCTCGGCATCGACCACGAATGCACTCGAACCCCGTTGATCTGGGTGGAAAATCTGCTCGAAGCCATAGTCGAGCATGTTGGCCCTGTCCGGGTTGAACACTCCCTGCATGAAAGAGATCACCGTACGTCGTCCGATCCGCTGGGCGCTCATCGCACTGCACCCCTGGTTCGGGCCATTGCAGTTTGCGGTTGCTCCCCCTTTGTTGCCTTCCCATCCCGGGTAGGGGAAGCCCCAACCCCACGAGTAGGTCTTGATGCCGCTCGGGCCTTGAGACGTGTCGGTGTATGTCCCCTGAAACCCGATAACTTCCTGGAAGTATGGGTCGGCAGCCAATCCATGCTGTATTGTCTCGGCGAGCTCCCGGGCCGTCGTGTAGTGGTCCTGGTCATCCCATCCGTTGGCGCTCGTGAAATTCGTGTCGGTTAGACCGATGGCAACCGCGTGGAGATTCATCATCTCGACGAAGTCGTTCCCGTCGACAACGTTGTCTCCATTGCGGTCGATCCCGTACGCTTGCGCAACGTGATAGGCGATCGCCCAGGCGGCGTCGTTTCCCGACGGGTACATCATCCCCCGTATCAACAGTTCGAGGCTGACCACTTCGCCCGGCTCCAGCGTCACGCACGCACTTCCGAGGGAGAAGGCGGACCCAAGGTTCACGCCATTCGAGTCGAACATGCAGAAGGGATCGTTGATGTCGGCCATGACGCTGTTCGTTGGCTCCAGCGACGCCGCAAAGGAGTCGACGACCACCTGATCATTGAGTGCAACTTTCCCGTCACTGATTGCATGCAGTGTCACATCCAGGGTCATGAGCTTGGTCGTGCTCGCCATCGCTGTTCTCTCGTCCTCGAGAATTCCAAAGAGACTCCCCTCGGGCGTGTCGAGGCCAAACAGTGGATCCCCGATGAAGGCATGGAGGGCTGAAACTGTAGGCGCATCAACATGGGCACGAGATGCGGGGACAATTCCCCACAGGGGAAGGACCAAAGAGGCAGCAACCAAGGCCCTCATCAACTTCCTATAGTCTCCCTTCGTAGTACGGCGTCGAGATTCGTGTTGGACAGGCTGGCGTCGTTTTCTGGGCATCTTCTCCCCTTACTCAAGATGGGTAATGTTGATGTCTTGGCGGTGTCTCACGGCAACACCCCCGTTGATGATGTCCGAATCTTTCCCTTTGCTCAGAGAACGATCAGTATTTGTCTGTCGTGGGGAGATGTCATGAGTAATAGGTGCTCATTCGGCCGAAAGATCGTTCAGTGGGCACTGCGCGCCTAGTTTGCTCAACTGCAAGGCGGCCGCGACCACGGAGATATGAGCACAAATTACTCATGACCTACGTTCAAGAACAACACGATCAGCGCTGCGGCCTACGAACTTCAAGGGGAGATAACGCCCTGACGCGCCGACGTCGGGCGTAGTGCGTCTCCCTTCGAATGCGTAGTGCGTCTCCCTACGCACTCTCTGCTGCTCGCCCTCGGTGGTACCGGTCGAACAATGTTGGCGGCTGAGATCAACCGTCAATTACCATCTCGTTGACAGCGATCGTCGTCTTACCGGTTTCGTTGTCATAGATCTCAAGGGTCGTTCCGAGCTCACACTGAGGAGTCAACGGGGTGACCACACCGCGAACTTGCAGCCGGGCCGGGATGTCGCTGGTCGGCGGCTCGACCGGATCCGGGGGATGGAACTCCAGAGTCGAGAACGTCCCTGGCTCCACGGTCAGCCGCTCCGCTGCGAGTATCTCACCGGACGCATCCCGATATTCGAATAGCACCTCGCACTCACCTCGCTCCGCCACGTTGACGGCTGTGAGGCTGGCTGTCTGGGTTTCTGTCATCCCCACGGCAGTTATCCCCGGCGGTTCGGGCTGTGGGTTGAAAGCTCCGGCCACCCCAAAGCTCGAAGCCAAGAGTAAGGCGACAAGGGCCGCCGGAATGGTGAATCGCCACTTACGCGTCGTGCGTGTCGGCATTTCTCGCTCCTTTGTTGATGCTCCCCTCGTGGAGCAGTTCGAAACAGTGTCATCCACCCCGCGGAGAGCGTCATGAGCAATCGCTACTCATTCAGGGGTGATTGGTAGGTGCGATAGGGGAGTCGGAGTGGTCGGCGCCACTCGGATCGGACCTACAGGCTCGGGATGACGCCTTCAGCATCATGGAACGTTTGTGGATCTGCCGCGCGATCACCCGAGAGTCGGTATTGATCCGGCGGGTTTGACTACTACAGGTCTGTAGGCCGCTGATATTGCGGTCGCTGGCGCGCGCCAAGGTCCCGGCCTCTGGCTCGATTGGCAGCCAGACGTAAGACAACCCGGCTAAACGACCTCAGCTTCTGCCTTGATCAGCACTGATATCGATCTGCATATGAATCGCGTCCTGCTTCCGACGCGCGAGACTTAGGTTCATGACCTCCGCCGACAACCCGCCAGATGTTCGACAGCCGGACGACCTCTACTCTCTGCCCTTGGAACAGTTCATCGCGGCTCGAGATCGGCTGACAGCGCGCCTCGCCGCCGAAGGGCAGACGGACCAGGCAGCGACGGTGGCCAAGCTGCGCAAGCCGTCTGTGGCGGCGTGGGCCCTGAATCGCGCCTCCCATCATCGTCCCGATGCAGTCGAGAAGCTCGTAACCACCCACCTTCGGCTCCGCACCGCAAGCTCAACGGAGTTGCTTCATGAGGCGTCGGAGGAACGACGACAGGCGGTGGCGGAGCTCGAAGCCGTCGCCCTCGCCGAGCTGACGGCCGACGGGCGTCCGATCTCGGGGGCTATGAAAGACCGCATCGCCAGCACTCTTCTTGCCGTCGCTACCGATCCCCGGGGCGAGGAGGACTTAGTGGCGGGCCGCCTCGTCCGAGAAATCGAGTTGTCGGGGGCTGGTTGGGGTGACATTGGGCTGGCGCCCGTGCCTGCCGAAGATCCTGCTGTCCGGGCTAGAGCTGCCGCAGAACGGGCCCGAGCCCGGGCTGACAGGCTCAGAAGCGAGGCTGAGGCCGCCGAGCGACAGGTCGAATTGGCGCAGCGAGCCCTCATCGAGGCCAAACGCCGGGCCAAAGCGGCAAAGGCAAGTGCTGAGCAAGCCGCAGATGAGGCACAAGAGGCGGAAGCGGCTTTGAGGAAGGCAAAGGGTTCCTGATCAAGTAAGGATCGGAGCAGCGCCGGTGTGGTGAAACCCCTGGGAAACCGTAAAGTGGAGACCCACACGGGGACGTAGCTCAGCCTGGCAGAGCATCGGCTTTGCAAGCCGAACCGAGCGAGCGCTGTGCTAAACGGCGTTTCCCGAGGTCGCTGCCGACCGAAATCGTATTGTTATCTGCTCTTCGCCAGCGCTTCGAAGACTAGCTGACGTTCCCGGCTGGGCTTCATCGCCAAAACCGTCAATAGTGCGCCTTCGAGATCTTCGAGGATACCTGGGATCCCCGCGGCCCGTCGCCCTTGGCCGCAACGCCAAGGTCTATGGATCCGCTGAGCGCGAGCGAGTTATCGAGCCGTCCTAGCGCCGGGACGAGCGACCTGTGCCGAGGTCGATGCGCCTTTGATATTGAACGAAGGACTAGGTGGGGTCGGTCGATATTTCGCCTTGTCTGCAGAACCCCTTTTCGAGTGATCTGATTCACGCTCCCCACTGGCGCCCCATCCAGTCAGGATCTCGTGCGATAAACGTCCAATGACTGATGAGACCGTTCCGGAAGTCGTAGAACTCAGCGGTCTCGAACTCGACGTGTCGACCGGCGGGATCTCGAAGAGTTCCGGTCGCTCGCCATCGCGCCCCGGCCTTCGAGCCATCCAATGAAACATACCGTTCGCTTATTTCGAGCTCGAGATCGGTTGCGACGCTATAGATGCTGCCCAGCAGTTCCATCAAAGCTTCTCGTCCTATGAGTGCTCGTTCTGTTCCGGCATCGTCGAATACGACGTCCTCGGTGCATAGCGCTGCCACCCGACGTGGATCTTGACTGCGGGCTGCCTCGAGCAGTCTGTCGAAGAACCCGTCGGGGACACTGGGATCCAGCTTCTCTGTCAAGGAGGTCACCCTCTTGCTCACCAGCTGAGAACTGTACAGGGAGGATGCGGGCGCCTGAGATGTGGATGGGCTCATCCCGGCGTGGTGACGGGGTCAGTTGCCGATCATCGGTCTGAGGAAATCTTGACGCTGAGCCCACGGACATCGAGTCCGAGCTCGGGAAGGACGTCGTTGTCTCCGCGGAGTTTCCCTATTTCGAGCAGGCCTTGTGTGTATGCCCTCACTCGCGTGGCGGTCTTTTTGGTGTCTACATCTGCAGATAGGTCACCTGCTTCTCTGGCTTCGTCCAGGGCATCCTCGAACATGTGGGTGAAGCGGTCGAGGATTGCATTCGCCTGGATCCGGAGGTGCTCGTGTTGGGATCCGAGTTCCTGGCCCAGATTGGCGATCGGGCATCCGCCGACCGCTCCACCTTCGGTCCTAGATCGGTCCACTTGGTACTCGTAGAGGCGGTCCAGAAAGACTTCGAACCGCTCAAGGGGCGCTGCGCCAGCCTCGAAGGCAGGATTGAATACTCGAGTGAGCAGATCGGCCTCCTCGAATTCGAGCACTGCGCTTACCAATGCTTCCTTCGATGGGAAGTAGTAATAGAAGCTGCCTCTTCGAACGTCCGCCGCCTCGCAGAGCTCCTGAACGCCGACACCGGAGTAGCTTCGGATGTGGAACAGTCTCGAAGCGCTCCTGATCAGCCTCTCTCTCGCTGTCTCGTCCATCAACCTGCCTAGTCGACCGATTGGTTAGAGGTTAGCCAGGCTAGCCACGTCTTTGACAGATGCACATTATCGTTGTATAACTAGCCAATCAACTACTAATTGATCGGTCAACTAGGATTCTTAACGCGTCGGCGCCATCTGGCGGGCAGATGCCCCACCCCCGGGCATCGCCTCCCCCCTCAACGCCGGGTGGCGCCGACTCCTGAAGGAGCGCAATGAGTGACAACAACGATGACATGGAGGTGATGCTCAAAACGGAGGTGGCGCGGGCGTTGACCGCCTGGCGTCGACATCGAGGCAGCTTCCTCGTGATGATGTTGCAGCCGCACCCTTGGGGCAGTCCTAGCGGCTGGCTGCATGTCTCCGGTCGTGAACCGACTCGTCGAGAGATGATCAACCGGGTCTCGGCACTCTTGTCGAACACCGACTCGGTGTTCGAGTTCTCCGAGGGTCGGTTGGTGGTGATCTGCCATAACATCGCAGACACCCTGGAGGCGATCCCGGTCGGGGAGGGGGTTCAGTAGTGGCCAGGTCCGTGCCGATACCGACTGGTTGGGTGAGCAGGTTCCCGGGGTTGTCAGCCATCCGGCCAACTGGTTCGGAACGGAGTGATGACATGGACATAACCGCACCGCTTGTCGAGATCTCACATGTCCACCGAGGCTGGCTGGCGCGGCTGCAACGGTTCGATCCGGTCGGTCCATTGGTGCTGGCCCACGGGCTGGCTTTGGCAGTGTTGGGTGCTCTGGCGTATCCGCTTGAGGTGATTGCGACGGCGGCCGTACTGCTTGGGTCTCGCGTCGTACTGGTCGCGTTGGCACGTCAAGTCGCCCAGGCCGGTCGGGGCCGGATCTTCTTGGTGCGTGGGGTCGGATCGCTGATCCTGGTGAGTGCGATCGTGGCCTTTGATGGGGGCACGGAGAGTCCGCTGTTCTTCTCCCTGATCTTCCTCCTGGTGTGGGAGGCGGTGATGAACCCGCTTCGACGTCTGATCCTCATGGGTATCAGCGCAGTCGTCGTCTACGTGGCGCTGATCCTTGCTGTCCCCGATGTCACTGTCACCAGCCTGGTCCGGCTCGGAGTGTTCTTCCTGTTCATCGGTTTGTTGGTGTGGGCGCGTGCCCTCTATCAGTACTGGCAACGGGTAGCGGCTGAGACAAGGGCGGTGGCCGAGGGGATCATCGAGGACTCACCGATCGGCTTCGCCGTCTATCAGGCTGGCTCGTTGCGGTGCCTGTTCGCCAATCGGGTAGCGGCGGGCTTCGGTCTTGATGGACGCACGGTGATGCTGCCTTATGGCACCTCCTCCAAGCCGATGCCGGTTGGTGATGTCCTGGCAACAGTGGTTGCTTCCAGCGAGCCACAACCACCGACGCTGTATGTGTCGACCTCGGAAGACGGTGCCGAAAGATTCCTACGAATCGGGGTAGCCGTGCGACAGGTGCCGGAATCCGAGGACTGGCTAATGGTCCATGCCGAAGACGTGACCCCTCAGGTGACGGTGGGCGAGCAGCACCGCCGGTTCCTGGAGTCGGCCAACCATCAGTTCAGGACGCCCTTGTCTCCGATCCTTGCCTATGGCGAGATGATCAGACGGGGCGAGCTGAGCGAGGTACAACTGAATGAGGCGGGCGCCGCGATTGAAGGCGCGGCGCGGCGGCTGGAGAAGCTCCTGGATCGCATCAGCTCCCTTCTGCGCGTGGAACGGGTTCAGAACAGGTCGGTAACACCGATCAGTGTCCGAGACTTTATCGACCGGCACTTGTTGGAGGCGGACCCCGATCTGGAGGAGCTACTGGTGGTGGGGAGCGGAGCTGACCTGATAATGCGATGTGATCCGTCACCACTCGTAGGGGCACTTCGCGAGCTGGCCGACAACGCACGCTTGCATGGCATTCCGCCCGTCATCATCAACGCTTCCACAGTGGATGACCGCACCATCGTTCGGGTGTCGGATCATGGTCCAGGCCCCGACATCGAACCCAGCACCCCACTGGATCTGACCTGGGGTCTCCTCGCCCATCCAGAGCGAATGCCACCCCAGATGGGAGAACGACTCGGCATCCCCCACGCCTACAACCTGGTCCTAGCAGCTGGAGGGACCCTGAGTTTCGAACGGGACCAGAGCGGCTGGGCCTTCGTCCTCGATGTCGATCCGGGGTAACCAGCAACGCGCCAGTTACTGCAACTGCGAACCTCCGAGTCTGAGAGGCCATACTCTTAAGAACCCCGTGTTGCGGTCGCGCTGGCAGCTCGCCCGTAAGTTCGGCGCCACCGACACCGTCGAAGAGCGAGGTGAGGACAGCAGGGCACGGGTCAAGGATCTCACCGACGGGCTCGGCACCGGCTCGGCCATCAGCCAGGTCGACTTCGCTTGAGCATGGCCAGGTAGTGGACTTGTCGGTGTGTCCGCTCCGAGAGGCTTTGGAGTCGGCCGACCTTTCCTGCGCGGTCCCGAATCCTCAGGTTTGCTCGATCAACCGGGTCGCGGAAACCGCGTCCGGGAGGCGAGTCGGTCGATGTCCCATCCGACAATTGTGGCATCGGCCCGGTAGGCGCTTTCGAGGAACTGCATGATCGAGGATCGTGGGTCTTGTGTGCCCCGTGCATCGTCGTATCGGTATGCGGCGAGATGGCTGGTACCTCTGTCGAGCCATTCAGCTTGATACGGCCAGCGCGGTGGAGGTGTGGAGCTGCTGCTCGTCCATGGGAGGGCTCACATCCAGCCGTAGATCCTTGCGCGGCCCGAAGATGCGGACGCTGGATGCGGGTCAACAATGCTATCGCGCGTAGGTGCGCGCCGCCAGAACCAATGAGTTGCTCGTTCGCGAACTCGAGAGGGCGTCGCGTGCGCTTAGTAGTCTCGCGTGATGGGCTGGGAGATCAGAGCGAACCTGGGGTCGCATGTGCGTGGGGGTGTCGACGCGCGCGGTTGGCTCTGGGAGATCACCCGGGGTGCGCAGGTTGCGCAGGTTGTGGTCGAGATCAGCGATTCGGCTTGGTCGAGCGATCCTCTCCGCCTGCCCGAAGCCACGCGACATGCCCTCGAGACCGACGGACGTACCGAAATATTGAAGGTCCTGGACAACGACAACCCACCTGGCGTCATCCGATGCGGCTCCTCTGGCTGCTCGTATCTGGCTGCCGACTAGCTCTCGGTGCGACGCGTCCACGCGACGCGCGCGGAGGCTCAAGAGCTCACGCCAGAGGGGGCATCTCGACTTGGAGTGCTTGTACTCCCTGGAAGTCGAGCCAGACGCGGTCGGGGGCGCGCACCATGCGGACCTGGACTGCGCCGCAGGTCACACAGCGCAACACGGCGCCGGGTGCCTGCAGATAGGCCCGCAGCCCGCCTATAGGAGCGACGGCGGCACATGTGGCACAGGTCGTGACCGCGGTGGTGACCTCCGAGACGAATACCTCGCCGAGGATTCCCGCGGCGGCGTTCCCGTCGAGGGTCATATCTTCCATGTCAGCCTCCTCCTGTTGGTCCGAATCGTTCGGTCTTGACGTTGGCGGCCTCGTGGCCGATGGCGACGAGGTCGTTGGCGACCGCTTCCACGAAGGCGGCCGGGCCGCAGACATAGCAGCGGGGCTCGTGAGTTGGCGGCCAACCGGAGTCCGAGAGCAGGTCGCTGTCGACTCGGCCCCGACGACCCGACCACTCCGAAGGCGGCTCGCGCGTGAGCGTGATAGTGACGGCCCGATGCGCGTCTATCAGCCGGTCGAGTTCGTCCCGGTAGAGGATGTCGTGCTGGGTGCGTGCCGAGTAGACGAGTTGAATCGCTGCTTGGTGATTCAGGGCGGCGTGGTGGCGGAGCATAGCCATGAGGGGGACCACACCGGATCCGCCTCCCACGAGGAGTACGGGCCGAGTGTCGGCCGCCTCCCAGACGAAATATCCGCCGATCGGTCCCCGTAATTCCAGTTGGTCACCTAGCTCGACGACCGTGGTGAGATAGGGGGACACTTCACCATCGTCGATGCGGACGACGGTCAACTCCAGTCGAGCGGCGCCCGGCGGAGAGGCGATCGAGTAGCTCCGCTGCGCGGAGTAGCCGTCTTCTGCCGTCAGACGCACGTCGACGTGTTGACCGGCCCGGTGTCCGGGCCAGTCGGGAACATCGAGACGCAGGCTGACGGCGTCTACGGTCTCAGGGGCGGT
>Ga0299907_10000553_pt1 | contig 18655 bp, 17 predicted proteins | sample RVTome_16_FD_198680 | JGI IMG/M metagenome (GOLD analysis project Ga0299907, IMG submission 198680) | Soil microbial communities from uranium-contaminated site in the Upper Colorado River Basin, Wyoming, United States - RVT152D67 (version 2) ...
ACTGCCTTCGGGAACGGCAGAGCCTCGCGGCGCGACCGATCCAGAACGTCCGGATCGATGCTCTTGACGTGCAGATAATCGACGCGCTGATGGTGCTCGCGCATGAAGGCTACGGCGTCGCCGCCGCAATAGGCGTGGTGCCCGGTATCGAAGCACAGCCGGACGAGGTCCGGGTCGGTATCGGTGAGAAACCGCTTGATCTGAGCCTCGCTCCCAACGTGGGTCTCGGCGTGCGGATGGAAGGCGAGCGTGAGGCCGAGCTGATCCCGGGCGAGGCGGGCAGCGTAGTGCGTCGCGTCGATCAGCCGACGCCAGGCATCGCCGTCCAGCTCGGGCGGCTGCTCGTGCGCGCCGCTGTGCAGGTCGGTGTACATGTCGTCGATCAGGATCAGATGCCGCGCACCGAGATGCCGCAGGAGATCGCCGACCGCCAGGAACTGCCGCTCGAGCTCCCCTCGCATCGCCGGCTCCTCGAGCGGCAGCATGACCGTCTGGCCACAGACGCGAAGCCCGCGCCTTCGCAGCTCCGCCTCCAGCGTTGGCCCGTCGGTCGGCATGTAGCCGAACGGCCCGAGCTCGGTCCAGCGGTAGCCCGCGGCCGCGGCTTCGTCCAGGTACCGGGGCCAGTCGATCTGCTGCTCGTCGCTCGGGAACCATACGCCCCAGGAATCCGGCGCGGTGCCGATCTCGAGCTTCATACCACGCCTTCCGTCAGCGGACCGCGACCGGCGCGATCCTGACGCCGCTAAGGCCGCTAGGCGCCGGCGGTGACCCGTCGCGATCCGCATGCCTGCGGTGAGAGTTGGTCGGAGCGGCGGGATTTGAACCCACGACCCCTAGTCCCCCAGACTAGTGCGCTACCAGGCTGCGCCACGCTCCGACCGTGGGGCCGGCCGCATCGAGGACCGGACGCGCATGACTATAGTGAACGCGACCGCCGGCGACAACGCCCTCAACCAGGTTTGCTCGTCCCGAACACCGCGTGGCCCTGTCGGCGCCCTGGTTCGACGCCTGCGGAAAGCGTCGGCGCGATGGGGCTCATCACACTCTTGCGCGAACGCATCGGAGCGTATTTAGCTTGCTCGCGACAAGAACGGATCCGATCGGGAGGAAGCATGCCGCGCCTGTGCGCCGCCGTGGTTTCGGGCTGCATCTCCGTCACGCTGCTCGCGGGCGCGGCGCAGGCTCAGGAGCGGGACACCAACCCGCTGGTCGAGCTGGGCCCGCTCGTGGTGCACGGCAGCGAGGCCGACGCCCTTATGCTCGGGCTCGGCGCGTTCGATCCGCTCGACAACGAGACCTCGGCGGCAGCGACCCTGGAGTATCGGTTCGGGCGCAAGCTCTGGTTCATCGGGCCAGCGATAGGCGGTATGGCGAACGGCGAAGGCGGCATGTTTGGCTACCTCGGCCTGTACTCGGACTTTTCGATCGGCAATTGGTACTTCACGCCGCAGCTCGGGGTCGGCGGCTACCGTCGGGGCGGCAGTCGCGACCTCGGCGGCGTGTTCCAGTTCCGTGAGACGGTCGAGCTCAGTTACCGGTTCGCGAACGGTCACCGCCTCGGGCTGCGGGTCGCCCACATCTCCAACGCCGACCTGCACGAGCAGAACCCCGGCGCAGAGGAGGTCCACCTCACCTACGCGATCGCGCTCGGCCCCTTGCTTTAGGAGCAGCTAGATCGAGCCGGGGCCGGCGCCGCGGCATGGCCGGCCGCGCGGCGCTCGAGCGCGAAGAGCTCCAGCCGTTCCGCCTTGCCGCGCAGCAGATGGCTCCCGATGCTGGTCGCGACGATCCCGGCCGGGATCATGGCACGGTCGAGGGACGGCTTCGATATCAGCAGGGTGTGGCCGGGGGCGCGGCAGGCCTGCTCGAGCCGCCCGGCCGTATTCATCGCGTCGCCGATCAGGGCTATTTCTCGCTTGAACCCGCCGATCTCCCCCGCGACGAGCGGACCGGAGTGGAGGGCGGCGCGAAAGCCGGGAACCTCCCCATGCCGCGCCAGCAGATCGGAGCTCGCCGCTTCCAACATGTCCCGGCAGGCGAACAGGCAACGGATCGGGCGGGCGTTCTCATGATGCGTGCCGATCGGCCAGGTCGCGATCAACGCATCGCCCACATAGCGATGCACCTCGCCGCCGAGGTCGGTCACGACCCGGGAGAGCTGGGTGAAGGCTTCGGAGAGCAACGCGTGGAACCGAACGTTGCCCATCCGCTCGGCGATGCCGGTCGAGCCGACCAGGTCGAGGAACAGAACGATCCGCTGCTCCTCGCGCGGGTGGTAGTACCGGCCGCTCAGGAGGTTGCCGAGGACATTCGGGCCGATCAGCTGAATGATCGACGTCAAGGAGACGATCACCAAGATCGCAGCGACCGAGAACACGACATCGCCGACCATGCCTGACCGGAAGGGGCTGGGCTCCGCGCCGGCGTAGAGCCAGGGGAAGATCACCAGGGCGGCCATGGTGACGAGGCCGTAAACGATGGTTCGCGCCAGCATCGCCGCGGCCAGCGGCAGCCGGCGGCCACCACGCTCGAAGAGGTGCCCCGCGCCGAACAGCTCGAAGCCGATGATGCAGAACGAGATGACGCTGCCGATCGTGGCGCCGATCGCGACCTCAACTACCCAGCTTTCGTCGGACCGGGCTCGGATGACGGCGTACAGGCTGCCTCCCGACGCTCCTACGGCTACGGCAAGGACCAGGAGCCGGAGCTTCTGGATCGTGCTGCGGCTCATTCGCAGTGCTCCAAGCCGACGGTCAGTCCTCGGCGCGAAAGCCAGCGTCGCGAACTCGGGGTTACACCCCAGCTCGCAAGATTGCTACACTGAGGCGGAGGAAGGCAGGGGAAGGGCTACACTGAGGCGGAGGAAGGCAGGGGAAGGCGTGATGGCGCGCGCTTACGTGGTCGGCACCTGCGATACCAAGGGCGACGAGCTGGTCTACGTCCGGGATCTGGTCGAGGCGGCGGGCGTGCCGACCGTGCTGGTCGATCTCGGGACCAGGAGCAACGACGCGCGCGCCGACGTCACGCCGCGGGAGGTCGCCGGGGCCCATCCCGACGGCGAGGGCGCCGTATTCTCGGACGACCGCGGCGCCGCGATCGCGGCCATGGCCGAGGCGTTCGTCCGCTTCGTCGCCAAACGAGACGACGTCGACGGCATGATCGGGCTCGGCGGCTCGGGCGGCACGGCGCTGATCACGCCCGCGATGCGCGCCCTCCCGGTCGGCACGCCCAAGGTCATGGTCTCGACCGTCGCCTCGGGCAACACGGCGCCCTATGTCGGCCCCTCGGACATCTGCATGATGTACTCGGTGACCGACGTCGCCGGCATCAACCAGATCTCGCGCCGGGTGCTGGGCAACGCCGCGCATGCGCTCGCCGGCATGCTGGCGCATCGGGTGCCGGAGCCGTCGGACGCCAGGCCTGCCATCGGGCTCACCATGTTCGGCGTGACCACGCCCTGCGTGCAGCAGGTCACGCACGTGCTCGAGGACGACTACGACTGCCTGGTGTTCCACGCCACCGGCACCGGCGGCCAGTCGATGGAGAAGCTGGTCGATTCCGGCCTGATCGCGGGCGTGATCGACGTCACCACCACCGAGATCTGCGACCTCCTGATGGGCGGCGTGTTCAGCGCCGGCGAGGACCGGCTCGGTGCGATCGCGCGTACCGGCGTGGCTTATGTCGGCTCCTGCGGTGCGCTCGACATGGTCAACTTCGGAGCCATGGAGACCGTGCCGGCGCGCTACCGGAGCCGCAATCTCTACGTCCACAACCCGCAGGTCACGCTGATGCGCACGACAGCCGAGGAGAACCGGCGGATGGGCGCGTGGATCGGCGACAAGCTGAACGCCTGCGAGGGCGAGGTCCGCTTCCTCATCCCGGAGGGCGGCGTCTCGATGATCGACGCGCCCGGCCAGCCGTTCCACGACCCCGACGCGGACGCGGCGCTGTTTGAGGCGCTCGAGGCGACCGTCCGGCAGACTGAGCGCCGCCGGCTGATCCGCCTGCCACACAACGTCAACGACCCGGAGTTCGCCGAGGCGCTGGTGAGCAGCTTTGGCGAGATCGCCCGCCCCCGGGGCGAGCATTAGGACGAGCGGGTCAGCGGAACGAAGCGGACCGGCAGCGTCTGGCGGGTCCGGATGCCGCCCTCGGCGTCCTTGTCGACCAGCATCAGATGCTGCAGCATGAAGCCGCGCCCGACCGGGATCACCATGCGACCGCCGGGCCGGAGCTGCTGGATCAGAGGCGGCGGGATCTGGCTCGCCGCGGCGGTGACCACGATGCCGTCGAACGCCGCCGCCGAGGGCACGCCATAGTAGCCGTCGCCGACATGGGTCTCGACGTTACGGTATTCGGGTCGGTCGAGTCGCTGTCGGGCCGTCTCGGCCAAGCCCTCGATGATCTCGATCGTGTGCACCGCGCGCACCAGTCGCGCAAGGACCGCCGCCTGATAGCCCGAGCCCGTGCCGACCTCGAGCACGACATGGTCCGGCCGGACCCCCAGGAGATCGGTCATGAGCGCGACGATGAACGGCTGCGAGATGGTCTGACCGTGGCCGATCGGCAGCGGCCGGTCCTCGTAGGCGTAGGCGCGCTGGTCGTCGGGCACGAACTCGTGGCGCGGCACGCGCTGCATCACCTCCAGCACCTCGGGCGCGATGAAGTCCCGCCCGAGGGCGTCGGTGGCGCTGCGGGCGTGCGCCCGCATCGTCTCGATCATCCGCGCCCGCTCCTCGGCGCGCCCGAGCGCGCTCGTGCGTCCCGGCAGGCTCGCGACCAAGGCGCCGCTGGCGAGCAGCGCCACCGCCCGGCGCCGGGTGGACCTCGCGGATCGTCTGGAAAGCGCTTCCATGGCCATGACTGCGTAACGACGGTGGGCCGATCGGGTTCGATGAGCGGCCCGATCAGGTTCGATGACCGGCCGCGCGATCTTGACCTCCTCGATCCACGGAGCATAGCACCTCACCCGGCACATTCCGGAATCTCCGGTCGCGCACGCTGCCGTATCCTGCAAGACGAAAGATTAGATTTATAATCATTCTCATCTGTTGTGCGCGGCCCTACGTCGCGCAGGACTTGCCTTGTATCGGCTCGGCATCCAGCCGATGGAATATATATTTGAAAGGCGTGGCGTTTTCTCTATGAAGGTCGGTGGAGGACGCCGGGGAACTGAACGGCACTCGCCAAGAGATGCGATCCACCCTGCCCTATCCTGCTCTGGAGCCGCGGCCGCGCAGCCGCCGGCGCTGGCCGCTGGACCGCTGGAGCCTGGCGGCCCTGGCGGCCGCCGCCGCGGTCGCCCTGCCGGTGCTGGTGGTGTTCTCGAGCCTGATGTCGCCGAGCGGCACGGTCTGGGCGCACCTCGCCGAGACGGTGCTGTGGGACTACGTCAGCAACACCCTGCGTCTCGCGCTCGGGGTCGGAATCGGCGTCACGCTGCTTGGCGTCGGCACGGCATGGCTGGTAACTATGTGCCAGTTTCCCGGGCGGAGCGTCCTTGAATGGGCACTGCTGCTGCCGCTCGCCGTCCCCGCCTACATCATCGGCTACACCTACACCGACCTTCTGCAGTTCGCCGGGCCGGTGCAGACCGGCCTGCGCGAGCTGACGGGTTGGAGCCGCGACGACTACTGGTTCCCCGAGATCCGCTCCCTCAGCGGCGCCGTCGTGGTCATGTCGCTGGTCCTCTACCCCTACGTCTACCTTCTCGCCCGTGCCGCTTTTCTCGAGCAGTGCCTGTGCCTGCTCGATGTCAGCCGGACGCTGGGTCGCGGTCCCTGGAGCAGCTTCCTCGAGGTCGCGGTGCCGCTCGCCCGACCGGCGATCGCCGGCGGCGTGGCGCTGGCGCTGATGGAGACGTTGGCCGATTTCGGCACCGTGCAGTATTTCGGCGTCAGCACCTTTACGACCGGCATCTATCGCACCTGGTTCGCGCTCGGCGAGCCGACCGCCGCGGCGCAACTGGCTGCGGTGCTGATGCTGTTCGTGCTGGCGATCCTGGTCTTCGAGCGCTGGTCGCGCCGCTTCGCCCGCTACGTCCACACCGCGACCTCGCGGCCGCGCCCGTCCTATCGCCTGCGCGGCGGCCGCGCTGCGCTCGCGCTGCTCGCCTGCGCCGCGCCGGTGGTGCTCGGCTTTGGCCTCCCGGTCCTGGTGCTGACCGGCATGAGCCTCGAGGGCGGCGACGCCCTGCTCGGCAACATGTTCCTGGAGCTCGCCTCCAACAGCTTCGTGCTGGCCACGCTGGCGGCGCTGATCACGGTCGGCATCGGCGTGCTCGTCGCCTACGGCCTACGCCTCCGGGCAACGCCCCTAATGCGCGGCTCGGCCCGGGTGGCCGCGCTCGGCTACGCCATCCCGGGTGCGATCATCGCGGTCGGGGTGCTGATCCCGTTCGCGCGCTTCGATAATGCGCTCGACGCCTGGATGCGCGCGTCCTTCGGGATCTCGACCGGCCTTCTGCTGACCGGCACCATTGCCGGCCTCCTGTTCGCTTATCTGGTCCGTTTCCTGGCGCTCGCCTTCAACACCGTCGATGCCGGCCTGATCAAGATCAACCGCAACCTGGACGATGCCGCACGCGTGCTCGGCCAGGCGCCCTCGGGCACGCTCGTACGAGTGCATCTGCCGCTGATCTGGACCAGCGTCCTGACCGCGCTCATCCTGGTATTCGTCGACGTCCTGAAGGAGCTGCCGGCGACCCTGATCCTACGGCCGTTCGACTTCGAGACGCTGGCGGTCCGGGTCTATCGATTCGCCTCCGACGAGCGCCTCGCCGAGGCCTCGAGCGCCGCGCTCGCCATCGTCGCGGTCGGGCTCCTGCCGGTGATGCTCTTGAGTCGCGCGCTCACCCGCACGGCCCCCAACTCCCGCCCCGACTGATCTGCGCGCCGCCTCTTGCGGGGTGCTGCACGTCTGAGTCCTGACTTCTCCATTGGCCATGCCAGTGATGGACGCCTTTGAGGATAGCTGGGTAGAGGTTCGTCGGTTCACGGCATGGGCTGATGCCGACCAGCACGCGCTCGTGCTGGCCGCCGTGGGCATTGACTGCCGGCTGGTCCCGCGTGACGGCGCCATCGGGCTGACCGTCGCACCTCCCGACGCCGACCGCGCCCGGCATGAGCTCGCGTCCTATGCGCAGGAGAACCGTCGGAGCCGGTCTCCGCCCGCACTGCGTGCCCTCATGGGAGGTGCCGACGGCGCCCTGGCCTACTGCGCCGTCCTCCTGTTCCTCCATGGGGCATCGAACCGGCAGGCGTTCTCGCAGGACTGGTTGTCGGCGGGCGCGGCGCAGGCCGGCCTCATCGCCGAGGGCGAATGGTGGCGAGCTGTCACCGCCCTCGGGCTCCACGCGGACCTGGGGCACCTGGCCAGCAATCTCGCCTTCGGCAGCCTGCTGGGGCTCCTGCTCGCCCAGATCCTCGGTACGGGCCTCGCGTGGCTGGCGATCCTTCTCGCCGGCGCCTTCGGCAACGCGCTCAACGCGTTCTTCCACCCCGCAGCGCACACCGCGATCGGTGCCTCGACCGCGGTCTTCGGCGCGCTTGGCATCCTCGCGGCCTTGGCGTGGAGCCACCGGGCTCCCCTCTGGCGCCACGGGCTGCGCCGCTGGTTGCCGCTGGCGGCCGGGGTGATGCTCCTCGCCTATCTGGGGGTGGGCGGCGAACGGACCGACATTGGGGGCCACATCGCCGGCTTCGCCGCGGGTGCGGCGTCAGGCGCCGGGCTCGCCTATGCGGGGCATAGAGTGCCGCAAGGGACCGGCGCCCAGTGGGCCTTCGGTAGCGCTGCGCTGGGATTGTTCGCGCTTGCATGGCTGCTCGCGCTGCGGGCACATGGATGATCGGGCCGCAGCTCTCACCTCGCCGGTCGAGCGGCTCGCCTTCCCAGGTAGGAAGGTAGAATCTCTTCCACCGAGCGCGGTGCCAAGCCGAGCTCGCCGAAGGACAACGCATCCGGGCCGACCACGTTGTCCCGTTTCATCAGCATGACCTGATCGCGGGATATCGGGCGATTGGGCAAAGGTGCCATCGAGGCGGCCAGAAGCTCCCATACGAAGTATGGAACCGGCATCAGCAGTCGCTTGCGACCGAGCTCCCGGAGAACGAGCTGCAGGAGGGCCTTGTACGTGTAGGCCCGCGGCCCGCCCAGCTCGTAGAGCTTGCCTTTGGCAGCCTCGATCGCCAGCGCTTTCGCGACCGCTTCCGCGATGTCGCCCACATAGACGGGCTGCAACCTCACGTCGCCGGTGCCGAACAGCGGCAGGACCGGCATCACCCTCGCCAACGAAGCCAGCCGATTGAAGAACGTGTCCTCGGGGCCGAACATGACGCCCGGGCGAAGGATGGTCGCTGCCGGGAACGCTTCCTGGACCAGGCGTTCGCCGATGGCGCGGGCACGGACGTATGGCGATTCGGAGCTGGGATCGGCACCGATGCCCGAGATGTGGACGAGCCGTCGGACTCCCGCCGTGGCCGACGCGCTCGCGACGTGCATCGCGCCCTGTCCATGGATCGCCTCGAAGGTCGCCCCGCCCCGCTCGACATAGTGGCCGACCGTGTTGATGACGGCGTCCGAGCCTTCCACCGCCGGGCCGACCGTCGCCTCGTCCCAGACGTCGGCGTGCACGGTCGTGATCAAGTCTGGCGCGCCGATCTCTGCAAGGAACGATGCGCGCTCGGGGTGACGCACCGCGACGCGCACGGCCGCGCCGTCGCCGGCCAGGCGCCTTACGATCTCGCGGCCCAGAAAACCCGAGCCGCCGAACACGGTGATCTGTCTGTAAGACAATGCGCGGCCTCCACGATGTGGGTCAGGCCCTCGCCGCCAAGCCTTTCGGATCGATCACCCTCAGGCGCACGCCGACCTGCGCCAGGTAATCGAGCTCCTGCGTGAGCCTGGGCGCCGTCCCGTTCGCCTTTTGCCGCTCGAGCTCCCGCTGCGTATTGTACCCCGTGATCAGCGCGAACGAGGCGCCCGCGGGCCGCACCGGGAAGCGGGTCAACGCGTGCCAGGTGCCGCGCCACAGCATGATCCCGCGGTCGCCCGGGATGTAGAAGGCGGACAACGCGTCCGGATCGGGCACGGCCGACCGGTCCTGCGGGTCGGTGGGTGCCGCCACGACCATGATCGACGGCTGATCGCCGAGTGGGATGAAGCTCTGCGTGACGTCGAAGTGACGCTCGATCGCCGTGAGCTCGAAGGGTTGGTGAAAGTAGCGCACGACCATGAGCTCCGCCGGCCCCTGCAGCTCGAAGTCCAGGCGCCAGGAGCAAAGGTGCGGCGCCTCGAAGACGGGCGGCGCATCGAAGTCCCCGAGGATCTGCCCGAAGCCTGCGAAGCCATCGGGGGTCAGGGGCTGCAAGGGAATTTCCACGACTTTGGACATGCTGCCGGTCTCCATGGCGAGCGGTCGGATCTTGGCAAGCGCGCGTTCAGCGGGCGGCCACGGCACGCGCCGCGGCCAGAGGCGGGACCGCGAGAGCCTGGCGCAGATCCACGCTCCCGGGTGGCGCGCGATCGAGCCTGATACGTCCCTCGATGCCCTCGAGATGGACCCGCATCGCCGCCTCGCCCCGTCCGTCTATGATCGCGTCGACCAGGGCCGCGTGCTCGTCATACGGGCAGCACGAGACGGCCGGCGCCTCGTAGATCGCGATGATCAGCGAGGTGCGCGCGACCAGCTCGCGCAAGAAGCGGGCGATCACCAGATTGCCGGCGATCCCGGCGAGCAGCAGGTGCAAGGTACCCGACAGCCGGATCACCGCTCCCCGGTCGCCCCGAGCATGCGCCGCGCGCTCCTGCGCGAGATGCCGGCGCAGCTGCGCAATCTGGTCGCGCTGCAAGCCCGCACGTGCGATCTCGCGCACCACATCGGCCTCAAGCACTCGGCGCGCGGCGAATACCTGGCGCGCCTGCTCGATCGATGGCCTGGCGACGAACGCGCCGCGGTGCGGCATCAGCTCGACCACCTGATCGCCGGCAAGGCGGAGCAGCGTGCGACGGATCACGCCGCGGCCGACCCCGAAGATCTCGCACAGCTGCTCCTCGCCCAGCTTGGTGCCGGGCGGCAGCGCCTGCTCGACGATCGCGCCCAAGATCCGGTCGTAGATGTGATCCGCCCGCGCGGACATGAAGCCCGTACGCTCCTGCTCAAAGTCCCCCCGGTCAATTCCCGAGAGGCCGCGCACGATACCGGCCGCCGGCAAAATTGTATACAAACTGCGTTGCATTGTGCACAAAACTCAGGTTCGATGGCTTCGGAACGTCTTTCGCGGCCCGGATGACAGCCCGGGTCCGAGTCGGCCAGGCGGGGACGCTCCGAGAGCGGGGCGCGGGGCTTCATGGGGAGAAAACCCTGCACAGGGCGCGGGACCGCCTCGCGACCGGGTCCGCCACACGAAATCAATGGAGGCTCACATGGCAGCAATCAGGCACTTGACGCGGTCCCTGGCCCTCGCGGCGGGCATGGCCATGCTCGCCGTCGGACCGGCCGGAGCCCAGAACACCCTCAAGATCGGCGTGCTCGGCGTCATGAGCGGACCGGCTGCTTCCTGGGGACTGGTCAACCGGTACTGCGCCGAGGCGACCGCGCAGATGGTCAACGAACAGGGCGGCGTCGAGATCGACGGCGAGACGTACACCATCGAGATCGTCAGCATCGACGACAAGAACGATCCCAAGCTCGCGGTGTCCGGCGCCGAGCGCCTGATCCACCAGGAGGACATCCACTACATCATCGGCCCCAACGTCGACACCACGGCGGCGAGCATCGTGCCGGTGGTGGAGGCGGGGAACGCGATCAGCATTCCCTACGCCTTCTCCAAGCAGCTCTACACGCCGCCGCGCAGCAACTCGATCCTCGGCATGATCGCGTCGTACCAGGCCGGCCCGATCATCTACCAGTATCTGATGGAGAACCGCGGCGTGGAATCGGTCGCCTTCGTCGCCCGCAACGAATCCGACCCGCTGAACCAACGCGACGAGGGTGTGGCGGCCGCCGAGGAGCTCGGTCTCGAGGTGATCTCGTCCGAGGACACTTACGAGCCAGGGACGACCGACTTCTTCCCCGTGATGTCCAAGGTGGTGTCCGGCGAGCCTGACCTGATCGTGCTCTCGGGCGCGGCGCCGGCAGACGCGCCGCTGCTGATCCGCACCGCGCGTGAGCTCGGCTACGAGGGCGTCCTGTCGACCGAAACCGCGCAGGACATCACGATCCTGAACGAGGTGGCGGGCGAGCTCGCCAACGGCTTCATCTCGGTCGGCGGCGCCAGCACGCCCGAGATCCGCAGCGAGTACATGGAGCAGTTCATCGAGGTCTACGAGCAGGTGGCCGGTGAGTGGAACGACGAGGCGGGCACCAAGGTCTACGCGCTCGAGATGATCCTCGCCACGCTCCAGCAGGCGGGCAAGGACGCGATCACCGACATCGAGAAGTTCAAGGCGGCGATCCCCGAGTTCTCCATGAAGAACCCGTTCGTCAAGGAGGACTCCCAGCTCACCTACGTCGGCAGCGCGTACTTCGAGCAGCCGCGCCAGATCGGCGTGCCGATGGTGGTGACCGAGGTCCACGACGGCGAGTTCAAGACCCTGTTCGTCGGCAGCGTCGAGTAGCGGCGCGACGCAGCGTTGCGGGCCGGCCGGGCACGCCCCGGCCGGTGCCGCGCATCCCGGAGGTCCGGGCGGCAGGGAGGGGGACCAGGTGGAGCAGATCATCGTCAACGGCGTCGTGCTCGCCGCCAACTACGCCCTGATCGCGCTCGGGCTCACCCTGATCTTCGGCATTCTCAGTTTTCTCAACTTTGCCCACGGTCAGATGTACATGATCGGGGGCTTCGTCGTTTACTACGTCTACGCCATCTTCGGCATGAACTACTTCCTGGCGTTGCTCGCCTGCGCCATGACCCTGTTCGTCATCGGCGTGCTGTTCGAAACCCTGTTCTTCCGCCGGGTGCTGCGGATCGCCACTCGCGAGGAGAACAGCATGCTGCTCGCGGTCGGCACGGCGCTGCTGCTCGAGAACCTCGCCCTCTTCTTCTTCGGCGAGAAGCAGCGCGGGGTGCCGCCAGTGGTCACCGGGGTCTATCAGATTTTCGGCGCGTATCTGCCCGCCGGCCGGCTGCTCGTGCTCGCCCTCTCGGCGCTCCTCGTGGTCGGGCTTCTCCTGTTCGTGCAGTACACCCGGCCCGGCCGGGCGATGCGCGCGGTCGCCCAGGACAAGGAGGTAACCCGGCTCATGGGCGTTAACGTCGATCGCATCTCGGCCATGGGCTTTGGCATCGGCGCCGCGCTCGCTGGCCTCGCGGGCGGTCTCCTGGTGACCATCTCGGCGATCAACTCGGGTATCGGCACCGCGATCTCGATCAAGGCCTTCATCATGATCATGATCGGCGGTGCCGGCGTGGTGGCCGGCGCGATCCTCGGCGGCATCGTGCTAGGCTTCGCCGAAGCGTTCGGCTATGCGTTCATGCCGGGCTCGATGACCTACCTTCTGATCTTCGTCGGCATGATTTTGTTTCTGATCCTCCGGCCGCAGGGGATCATGGGCAAGCCCTGGGGCTGAACGGATTCATGCGCCAGGCCCTGCCCGTCTCCGAAGCCAGCCTGCCGCAGCTGGGCCTGACGCTTCCGCGCATGGTCGCGCTGGCCTTGCTGGCGCTGGTCTACCTCGTGGCGATCCCGCTCTACTTTGCCCAGTCCAACTACATTCTGGGCGTGATCACCAACGCCTCGATCCTGAGCTTCATCAGCCTCGGCGTCTGGGTGACCTTCGCGATCGGCCGGATCAACATCAGCCAGGGCGCCTTCGCGCTGATCGGCGGCTACACTGCCGCCATCCTCGGGACCCGCTACGACGTCTCGTTCTGGCTCTGCCTGCCGCTCGCCGGCGTGGTCGCGGCCGCCATCGGCACGGTGATCGGCGCCGCGATCCTGCGCCTGCGCGGGGTCTATTTCGCGATGATCACGCTCAGCCTCACCGAGGCGGTGCGCCTCGCCTTCCTGAACGGCGGCGCGTTCACCCAGGGCGCGTCCGGAATCGTCAACATCCCGCGCCCGGATGCGCTCTCGGTCTTCGGCGTCACGATCATTCCGGCGTTCCAGGGCGCGAACCCGATGCCCTTCTATTACCTCGCGGCGGCGGTGCTGATCCTCGGCCTACTCGCCGTGTGGCGGCTCACCACCTCGCGCCTCGGCTGGGTGTTCCGCTCGATGCGCCAGAACGAGGAGCTGGCCGCCTCGATCGGCATCAACGTCGCCAGATATCGGGTGATCGCCTACGGCTTCTCCTGCGCGTTCGGCGGCATGGGAGGCGCGTTCATCGCCGCCTTCCACCAGAACATCTACCCGGCGAGCTACAGCGTGACCGATTCGGTCTACTTCATGCTGTACTGCTTCCTCGGTGGGCTGGACTTCGTGTTCGGGCCGGTGGTCGGCGCGTTCCTCCTGGTGATCAGCTTTGAGCTTCTGCACGACCTGCAGCAGTATCAGGCGCTGATCTACGGCGTCCTGATGATCTCCTGCATCCTGTGGCTGCCGAACGGCATCCTCAGCCTCTCGCGCCGCCGCGCCGGCCCTGCGGAGGAGAACGAGGAGCCAGCGGTCGCGCCCGCGGCCGAAAAGATGGAGCGCACGCCGTGAGCCTGCTCCAGGTCCAGGAGCTTACCAAGCGCTTCGGCGGCCTGACCGCGGTGAACCGGGTGAGCTTCGACGTCGAGAAAGGCGAGATCCTCGCGGTGATCGGTCCGAACGGCGCCGGCAAGAGCACGCTGTTCAAGCTGATCACCTCGTTTCTGCCGCCGAGCGCAGGACGGGTGCTGTTCCAGGGCGAGGAGATCTCTGGCATGCGGCCGCATCGCGTGGCGCAACGCGGGGTCGTGCGGACCTTCCAGGAGACGACGATCTTCCGCGAGATGACGGCGCTGCAGAACGTCGTCGTGGCGCATCATCTGCGCCGCCGGGCAAGCAACCTCGGCATCTTCCTCAACAGCAGAACCGCGCGCGCCGACGAGGCCGCGTTTCGCAAAAGCGCCGCCGAGATCCTCGATTACCTGGGCCTGGGCGCGGTCAAGGAGGTCGAGGCGCGCAACCTGCCGCACGGCTATCTGCGCGCGCTCGGCATCGCGATCGCCATGGCGGCGGAGCCCAGGATCCTGCTTCTCGACGAGCCGTTCGCCGGGATGAATCCGGACGAGACCGAGCGCGCGGTGGAGATGGTGCGCGGCATCCGCGAGCGGGGCGTGACGGTGCTCCTGGTCGAGCACGACATGTCGGCGGTGATGCGGATCAGCGATCGCATCGTGGTGCTCAATTTCGGCACGAGGATCGCCGAGGGCACGCCCGCCGAGATCCAGCGCGACGAGGCGGTGATCGAGGCCTATCTGGGTCGCGAGGACGACGAGGTCGAGGCGGCGTGATGTACTTCGAGATGCAGAACGTCGTCGTGCGCTACGACAAGGTGCGCGCGCTCAAGGGCGTCTCGATGCAGGTGGAGCAGGGCGCGATCGTGGCGCTCATCGGCACCAACGGCGCCGGCAAGACCACGTCGTTGCGCGCGATCACGGGGCTGTCGCCTGCCGCGTCCGGCGAGATCTGGTTCGATGGCCGCCAGATCCACCACGAGCGGCCGGAGCGGATCGTGGCGCTCGGCATCTCGATGGTGCCCGAAGGCCGCCACGTCTATCCCTACATGTCGGTGCGCGACAATCTCCTGATGGGCGCGTATCTGCGCACCGACAACGCCGGCATACAGGCCGACCTGGTCAAGGTTTTCGCACGCTTCCCGCGCCTCAAGGAGCGCTACCGCCAGCAGGGCGGCACCCTGTCCGGCGGCGAGCAGCAGATGGTCGCGATCGGCCGGGCGCTGATGGCGCGGCCCAAGCTGCTGCTGCTCGACGAGCCCTCGCTCGGCCTCGCTCCGATGCTGGTGCGCGAGATCGCCGCGGCGATCGAGACCATCAATCGCCAGGACCGGGTGAGCGTGATCCTGGTCGAGCAGAACTCGCGCATGGCCTTGCGTATCTCCTCGCGCGCCTACGTGCTGGAGACCGGCCGCGTCGCCCTCGCGGGGCCGTCTGCCGAGCTGGTCAGCAACGACCACGTCCGCCAGCTCTACCTCGGCGGCTGAGGGACGTGCCTCGGAGCGTCCCAAACCGGCGGCGACCTCGGTGGCTCGGCGCCGGGCTTTCCTCTGGAACTTGCCGACGGCCTCCCGTCCGGCTTCGTCCCACAATGCTGCGGAGCCCGCGCCGGTCGCACGGATGGGAGCGCGGTCCCCTCAGGGCTTGCTCATGAGGTCGGCGAGCCAGGCGCGCCAGTAGAGCAGGCCCTGGGCCAGGGCGAGCGCGAGCTGGTAGAGAGAGAGCCACAAGAAGCCGCCGCCGGCGAGCAGGAACAGCACGCACAGCGCGGCGCGCATCGCGGTCGAGAGCAGCGTGGTCATGCGCTGGCGAAGGGGCCGGATGAGCGCCGGCAGAGCGAAGATGGCGAGCCCCAGCACCATCAGGCCGGCGGCGCGCGCCAGAGGATCGGCCGGCTCGCCGAGATCGAGCAGCGCGACCGGGCCGCCGGGCCAGAACAGGAGCCACAAGCCCAGCAGGGCGTCGATCGCCAGTCCGATGCCCATGACCCGCCGGAACCTCTCGACCGGCTCGCCGGCGGCGCGCCCGCGAGAAGACGCCGGCTCGATGACGGCCGGGATGGCCGAAGACTGCAGGACGGTTGCCATGATCGTCTCGCCTTTCAATGGCCGGGCCAGGGCTGGAACGCGTTCTTGATCCGGTCCAGCTGCGGCGCGAGCGCGGGGAAATGGCGCAGCAGCACCGATCTCATGCCGTTCCGGTCGATCCAGTCCATGCCGGCCTCGGTGTAGACCTCGGGCCTGTAGTCGGTGGTGAAGAAGCGGTCGCTCTCGAGCCGGCGCGACGCCATCAGGATGAACACGCGAAACGCCGTGTCACTGAACGCGAAGCCCCTGGGGGGCGTCTCGGCCAGCATGCCGACCATCAGGTCGACCTTCTCGACGTCGCCATAGACCTCTGTGAGCTCGCGCGCCCAGACCGGATTGTCGCTCAGCTCGTCGAACGATCCGGGCGACCGCATGCCCAGCAGGCGGCGGAAGCGGCAGTAGCGCGGCACGCCGCGTTCGCGATCGCGCAGGACGTCGATGACCGCCATGTCGCCGAGGCATCCCGAGTCCTGACGCGTCAGGTGGCGCAGCGCGTTCGGGTAGTTGTGCAGGACCAGCGCGCCGGGATGGCTGGTGCCGAGCGAGTAGATCGCGTCGACCAGCGGCACCTCGTCGTACAGGGCGCTCACCCGCCTGCCGACCACCTCCTCGAGCCCGCAAGCTTTGAGCGAGCGGCCGTTCTCGAGCGCCCGAAAATCGAAATCGTCGGGCAACAGCGGGTGCATGCGGTAGACCGCGACGAACTCCTCGGTGATCGCGTAGGGCACGCCGTGGTGCTCGGCCGGGGCGCCGGGAATGCCGCTGACGATCTCGTTGTCGGAAAATCGGCCGTTGGCCAGGAAATAGTCCTCGCCGAGCGCGCCCCACCAGTTGCCGCGCATACCAAAGCGCAGCTCTGGCGTGTCGAGCATCGCCGGCGTCCATTCCACGGTGTGGATCTTGGCCAGCAGCGCGGCGTTGATCAGACGCGCCTTCTGGAACAGCCACTCGCCGTCCTGGTCCGGATATTCGATCTTCAGCCGGTCGCAGATCGCATTGTGCTCGCGGGCGAACAGGGTGTGCATGACCGAGAGGCCGAGCCACCAGTTACGGTTCATGCCGGCGAGCTCGATTCCGGCCTCGTCCGGGGGCAGCCGGCCGGCCTCGAGATGGAGCTTGCCGTCGGGCAGTGGCCGGCCGGTGCCAGGGTGGCGGCGCACCCGCTCCTGGCGTTCGGCCGAGCTGCCATAGATCTGCGAGGCGTCCCACCAGTGGGTCTCGGTGTTGAGGAAGGTGGCGGGCCGGCCCTGCTCGTCGCGGCCGCGGGTCGGATCCGGCCCGGTGCGGGGGACCTCCATCGTCCGGTCCGGCCAGTCGTCGGCATCTGTGAGCGGAATCCGGATCGGGTTGGTGGGCGCGTTCGGGCCGTGGTCGAACCAGTCGTGGAGCATGAACTGCACCCAGCCGGCGGCGAGCAGGTTGATGCTCGATGCCGGCACGAACTCGCGCCGGGCGAGCAGCTTCCGACTGATCAGCCGCAGGTCCGGATCGAGCAGTGCCGGCTCGGCCTCGCCCCAGGTTTCGGCGATCGGCACGTTGCGCCCGAAGCGTGCTCCGGCCTGGCCCATGGCCGGCGCCTTCAGATCGTTGAAGCTGCCGTCGGCGGTGCGGCAGCAGCGCGGGTCGCCGCCGGCGGGCAGCGCGTGGGGCACCGACCCCGGCGCGGTGTCGAACAGATTGAACCGGCGCAGATCGACGCGCAGCGCGGCGAGGTTGGCGACCGCAAGCCAGAACTGCAGACGATGCCAGTCGACGTGGCGATTGAGGCAGCGGAAGGCGCTGGCGACCATAGGTAGGAGAGAGCTCATTGGCGGGACTAAACCGTAAGTTTCTTACCGGACCGTTAACGTAGCTAGGTTTATATTCCTTAACACGGCACACGTCCAGTCCTTTTCTGCCTGCTCGCGCAGCCCGATGCCGCTGCGCGCCGTTCGACCGGGCACCCGGAGCCGGACCATCGCTCTGCGGTTCGAGGAGCTGGCTGCGCGGCGGCGTGCTCGAGATCGGCCGCCAGCACGAGGAAAGCGCCCTTCTCCTCCTGGATCGGCTGACCTACCATCGCCGCCGAAACCGAGCGCAAGCCTACGGGAGGAGGGATCGGGTGAAATCGTTCGACCTTACCGGCCGCGTCGCCATCGTCACCGGCGGCAATGGCGGCATCGGGCTCGGCATGGCCAGGGGTCTGGCCGGAGCCGGAGCTTCGATCGTGGTGGCGGCACGCGATCCCGAGAAGAGCGCGGCGGCGGTCAGGGAGCTCCAAGGTCTGGGCGCGAAGGTCGCGGCCCTCGAGGTCGACGTGACCAGCGAGAGCTCCTGCCAGGCGATGGTGCAGTCAACCCTCGACCGGTTCAGCCGCCTCGACGTCCTGATCAACAACGCCGGCACCAACATCCGAAAGCAACCCGAGGAGTACGCCCTCGAGGAGTGGCGGCTGATCCTGGACGTCAATCTCACCAGCGCCTTCATGTGCTGCCAGGCGGCCTATCCGGCGATGCGCGAGGCGGGCGGCGGCAAGATCGTCAACATCGGCTCGATGATGTCGATCTTCGGCGCCTCGTTCACCTCGGCCTACGCCGCCAGCAAGGGCGGCATCGTGCAGCTCACCAAATCCCTGGCCTGCGCCTGGGCCAAGGACGACATCCAGGTCAACGCCGTCCTGCCGGGCTGGATCGATTCGGCGCTGACCCGCCGGGCGCGCATCGACGTCCCGGAGCTGCACGATCGGGTGGTGGCGCGCACGCCGGCCGGCCGCTGGGGCACTGCCGACGACCTCGCCGGCATCGCCGTGTTTCTCGCCAGCCCGGCCTCCGACTTCCTCACCGGCACGGCGATCCCGGTCGACGGCGGCTATTCGGTGCAGGGCTGAGAGGCAGGCGCACCGGCGTCAGCGCGTCGCTCAGTGCCAGACCGGGCTCCAGCTCTCGG
>Ga0299907_10000556_pt1 | contig 18612 bp, 11 predicted proteins | sample RVTome_16_FD_198680 | JGI IMG/M metagenome (GOLD analysis project Ga0299907, IMG submission 198680) | Soil microbial communities from uranium-contaminated site in the Upper Colorado River Basin, Wyoming, United States - RVT152D67 (version 2) ...
GGCGCTGGTAGGCGAGCAGCGCCTCGCCTCGGTTGCCGGCCGCGGCGTGCGCCCGCATACGGGCGCGGTGGGCGCTCTCCCGCAGGGGCGCCCGCTCGACGGCATCGTCGGCCAGGGCCAGCGCCGTGGCGGCATCGCCGCTGGCGGCCGCCGCCTCGCTCGCCACCTCCAGGGCCGCCACCAGGAGGTCGGACAGGCGATCGCGCTGCTCGTCGACCCAGGTGCCGTGACGCCCGGCCAGGAACGGGCCCCGGAGCCGGCTGGCTGCGTGCGACGCATCCCGGTACGCGCGCGTTTCGTCACCGGACGCCAGTGCCGCACGCGCGGCGGCCAGGGCCTGCTCGGCATCCTGGACGTCGATGTGGAGCGATACCCCGTCGGGGAGGTGCCAGAGATACCGCCCTCCTTGGGCCACGATGGGGTCGGGTGCGCTGGGGTCGAGCGCGTCCTTGAGGAACGATCGGACGCGGCTCATGGTCATGCGCAGCGCGGAGCCCCAGGTCGCCGGCAGACCATCGGGCCACAGCGCCTCGGCGAGCCGCTCGGACGTGACGCCCTGCGCCCTCTCGAGTGTCAGCAGTGCCAGCGCCACCCGTGCGTTCGCGCCCGGAATCGTCTGCCGGGCCTCGTCGCCCTCGACCCCGAGCGCGATGTCGCCGATGAGCGTGATCTCGAGACGCACCTGCTTCCTCCCCAACGAGTCTGTCACCCCTGGCGGAAAGCCCAGGTCACCTATAGGAGCGGGGCGTTTGCCGGGCGCTCATCGACCGGCGTTGCGCGGATGTTGCGCGCCCCCGGGCACCATGGCCGCCACGGAGCAACCTCGTGCCATCCCAGTCGACACGTTGCGGCGGAAACTCGTGGCGGGAAGGGGTGAACACGGCGGATGCACCCCGGCGGTGGGCCGGCCTGCGGCGGGGCCGGCCCACTTGCGCGGCTCGGGAGGACAGGTAGCAGGCATCAGCAGAAGGGCTTGGGGACGGTGATCCAGCAGCAGACCGAGGCCGCGGCCCGAGCGGCAGGGGAGCGGGAAGCACGTCTGTCTCTCCCGCTCGACCGCCTACGCGAGCGATACGAGGTCGTGGTCGTCGGCAGCGGCTACGGCGGCGCCATCGCCGCGTCCCGGCTGGCCCGATTTGGTCGGTCGGTGTGCGTGCTCGAGCGGGGCCGAGAGCTCCGCCCCGGCGACTATCCGGACACCCCCTGGCGGGCGCTGCGCCAGCTTCAGGTCCGGACACCCCGGCGCCGCATCGGGTCCCGGTCCGCCATGTTCGAGCTCCACGCCGACGACGAGGTCAGCGTCATGGTGGGCTGTGGGCTGGGCGGCACGTCGCTGATCAACGCCGGCGTTGCCCTGCGCCCGCCCGACTGGGTCTTCGACGACGAGCGCTGGCCGGCCGAGCTACGAGGTCGCAGCGACGCGCTCACCCCGTACTTCGAACGCGCGGAGCGCATGCTGGGCTCGACGCCCTACCCCGAGGACTGGCCGGATCCGGTGAAGTTGGCGGCCCTGGCAGTGGCAGCCGAAGGCGTAGCGGCGACGGCCGAACGCCCCCGGATCAACGTCACGTTCGAGGCCGGCGTCAACGCCGCAGGCATCCACCAGGGCGCCTGCACCCTGTGCGGCGACTGCGTCAGCGGGTGCAACCACAACGCCAAGAACACGGTGCTGGTCAACTACCTGCCCGACGCCGTCGCCCACGGCGCCGAGATCTTCTGCGAGACACCCGTCCGTACCGTCCGCCCCGCATCGGGCGGTGGGGGCTGGATCGTCACCTTCGACACCCCCGGTGACGGGCGCCACCGCCTCGGTGCCCCGGCCTCGTTCGTGTTCGCGGACGTGGTGGTGCTGGCCGCCGGCACGCTCGGGTCCACCCAGATCCTCATGCGGTCCCGCACCGAGGGCCTGGCCGTCTCCCCCCGGCTGGGATCTCGGTTCAGCGGCAACGGCGACGTCCTGGCGTTCGCCTACGACGCGGAGGTCCCGGTGCGCGGCATCGGCACCGGGAGCCGCCACCCGACCCCCGAGACCAGCGTCGGTCCCTGCATCACCGGCATGGTCGACCTCACCGCCGACCGGTCTCGGGCGCTGCTCGTGGAGGAGGGCGCCATCCCCGGTGCGCTCCGGCCGCTGATGCCTGCGGCCTTCGCGGTGGCGTCCGAGGCCGGCGGGGGTGGCGGCCCGGCGGCGTTCGCCCGACGGGTCTGGCGCCGGCTCCGGCGCAACCCGTGGCGACGGCTCGCCTGGCGGGGTGGGGCCGCCGACGACACGCTGACGTACCTCGTCATGAGCGACGACGCCGGGGACGGCCGGCTCCGGCTCGACGGCGACAGTGTGCGGGTCGACTGGGCGGGTGCCGGTGACCGCCCAGTGTTCGACCGCAACGCCGAGGTGCTCCAGAAGATGAGCGCGTCCTTGGGCGCCACGTTCGTCGGCAACCCGCTGTCGACCCCGATGTTCAACGAGTCGCTGGTGACCGTGCACCCCCTCGGTGGTTGCCCGATGGCCGACGACGGCGCCAGCGGCGTCGTGGACCACGCCGGCCGTGTGTTCACGGGCGTGAACGGCGAGGTCCACGGCGGCCTCGTGGTGGCCGACGGCGCCATCGTCCCGCGGCCCCTGGCGGTGAACCCGCTGCTGACCATCTCGGCGCTGGCCGAGCGGGCGTCCGAGCTCCTGGCCGCCGAGCGGGGGTGGAGCGGCCGCGACCGGCCCACCGTGGGGCGGCCGTCCGGCCCTCCGGTGCGGCGTCCGGGCGTGACGTTCACCGAGCGGATGGCGGGCTGGGCGGCCCCATCGGTCGACGGCGACGCGGTGGCGGGCGAGCGCCGGGGCCGGGCCGACGGCACGCCACTGGAGTTCGTCCTGACCGTGGGCATCGACGACCTGGAGGGGCTGCTGCGCGACCCCGCAACGCCGGGTCGGCTCTCGGGCACCGTCATGGCGCCGACGCTGTCTCCTCGACGCCTGCGCGTCGTGGACGGGACCTTCCGCCTGATGCAGCACGACCCGACCCACGTGGACACGTGGCACATGCGCTACTCGATGTTGCTGGTGGCCGAGGACGGTGAGGCGTTCGGCTTCGAGGGCACCAAGTACTTGCACGACCGCTCGGGCTTCGATGCCTGGGCCGACACGACCACGCTCCACGTCACGATCACCCGCGGCCGCGGGCCGGATGTCGTGGCCGCCGGTGTCATGCGGTTGACGGCCGCCGACTTCGCCCGCCAGCTCAGCACGATGCGGGTCTCCGGCGTCGTCGGGTCGCTCGAGCAGGCGCGCTGGCTGGCCCGGTTCTCCACCCGGTTCCTGCGCTCGCTGGGCTCGGTGTACGGAGGGCCGCTCGACGGGGTGGGGGAGTTCCCGGCGGCGCCCCCCGTCCCGGTCCCGCTCACGGGCGACGGAACCCGGCGCCTCCGGCTGCCCGCGGCCGAGCCGCGGTGGTGCGACGGCGACGGCTGCTGGCACGAGGGCAGCGAGGTGGGCGACGACGCCTGGCTGCGGCTGACCCGCTACGAGGGTGGACGCCGCGGGCCCGTGCTGCTTGCTGCCGGGTTCGGCATGTCGGCGACGTCGTTCATCGGCGGCACCATCCACACCAACCTCACGGAGCACCTCGTGGCCAAGGGCTACGACGTCTGGTTGTTCGACTACCGGGCGGGCATCGACCTGCCCTCGTCGCGTACGTCGTTCACGCTCGACGACATCGCCACATCCGACTGGGCCGCGGCGGTGGGCGAGGTGTTGCGGGTGACGGGGGCGTCGAGCGTGCAGGCGGTCGGGCACTGCGTCGGCTCGGCGACGCTGATGATGGCGCTGGCCTCCGGCAGCCTTCCCGACGTGCGCTCCGCGATCTGCATGCAGTTCACGCTGCACCCGGTCACGTCGCCGTTCAACCGGGCCAAGGCCGCGCTCGGGGTCGGGTCCCTGCTGGGCGAGTTGGGCCTGGACAGGGTGGCGCCGTTCACCGGCGGGTCCGTGGTGAAGAAGCTGCTGGATCTCGGGCTGCGGGCGGTCCCGATGCCGGCGGGGGAGCGTTGCGCCAAGCCGGTGTGCCGCTGGATCAACGCCATCTATGGCTGTACGCACACCCACGAGCAGCTCGACGACGCCACCCACGCGCAGCTGGACAACATGTTCGGCGTCGGCAATCTGCGGGCCCTCGACCACATGGCGATCATCATGAAGGCCCGCAAGGTGTTGGCCGCGGACGGGACGGACAGCTACGTCAGCCATCCGGAGCGCCTACGCTTGCCGATCCTCCTGGTGCAGGGCGAGAGCAACTACATCTTCCGCCCCGAGGGCAGCCTGCGGACCCTGCGCTGGCTGCAGGAGGCCAACGATCCGGCCCTGTACGAGCGGGTCGTCCTGCCGGGCTATGCGCATCTCGACGCGCTTATCGGCCGTGACGCCCATGTCGAGGTCTTCCCCGTCGTCAGCGGTCACCTCGACCGCTACAACCGCTGAGCCCGCGCCGTCGGCAGGGCGCAGGGCCGACTCACTCCCCGGCGAGCTTCGGATGCAAGGGCGGGAGCGAGGCCAGTCCCAGTTCCTCCTCGAGTGCCACGCTCTCCGCATGCAGCAACAGGGCGCGGTCGGCCTCGCCGGGCGCATCCCGCTCGGACAGCACGTTGGCCAACCAGCGGGCGGAGAGCGCCACGAACGGGCGGGCACCGAGGGCGCGATGGCGCTCGAGGCCCGCCTCCAGTTGGTCGGCCGCGGCGTCGGGGCGGCTCAGTGCGGCGTCGAGCGTGCCCAGGTGATGGTCCACGGCGCCGAGGAATGATGCGTAGCCCATCACGGCGTTGCGGCCGGCATAGGGCCGCAACGCCTCCTGGGCGGCGCTCGCCCATCCTCGGTGACCCGTGAGGGACGCGGCTGCGGCGGCGCCGACGACGGTGGGACGCCACAGATAGCCGCGGTCCTGGGTGGCGAGCTGGGCCGGGTCCTCCTCGTCGAGCAGGTCCCGCGCCCGGTCCAGGTTGCCGCTGCCGGCCTCCAGCCAGGCGAGCAGGGACCAGATGTTGAGGCGGTACGCCTCGGGTTGGCGGCCGGCCTCGATCACGGGCCGCAAGGCCTCCAGGCCGCCGTGCAGGAGCCGCAGGACGAAGGTCTGGGCCACGTTCACGAGCGCTGCCTGCGAGTGGCCTGCCGCGCGCAGCTCGTCCCGGAGCGCGTCGGCCCGCGCCTGGGCCTCGTCGAACCGACCCTCGATGACGGCCCACATGGTCGCCCACATCGAGGCGATGCGCAGGTGGTCGGGGTGCCGGACCTCCTGGGCGAGGGCCGTCAGCTCGCGCGCCAGGATCTGTGCCTCGGTGTGGCGCCCGATCACGAAGAGCGCCTGGACGCGCGCCCGCGCACCCTGCAGCACCAGGTCGGGGTCACCCGTCTGCCGTCCGATGGCCATGACCTCGCCGCCCAGCTCGAGCTGCTCGTCGACATCGTCGGGCCCGTCGAGCGCGAGGCTGCGCGATACCAGCACCGAGGCCAGCACCACGGGGGCGTCGAGCCGGCGGGCCATGGCGACCGCCTCGTCGGACTCGGCCCGCCGCTCGGCATGCGGGGCGGCCAGGGTGAGCACGTGGGCCAGCCGCGCCAGCGCCAGCGCCCGCGCCCGGCCGTCGCTGGGGGCCAGCCGCGCCAGCGCCTCGTCGAGCAGGCCCTGCGCCGTGGGATTGGGCGGCGCGGCTGCCGGGAGCCGTCCGCCGTAGCCGAGCGCGGCGCGCGTGAAGAGATCGGTGCGATCGATCACCCGGGCCAGCTCGGCCGCTTCCAGGTGGCGGCGGTCGCGCGCCGTGAACTCGCCGGCGCGATCGTGCGCCTCGGCCAGCTCGAGCCGGAGCTCGCACGCCAGCGGCTCGTCCGTGCCGGCGCGGTCGTGGACGGTGACGACGCGATCCAGGAACCAGACCGCGCCCTCGAAGGCCGTCTCGCGGCGGGCCTGGTCGGCGGCGGCCCGGCCCCAACGGACGGCAAGGGCGGCGGTGGCGGCGGCGTCGGCTGCCACGGGCCCCCCACCCGACGGCGCGCCGGTGGCGAGGTGGGTGTCCGCCGCGGTCAGGTAGTGGTGGGCGATCTCGGCTGCGGACGACTGGTCCGCCCGTTCGGCCAGCACGTCCGCGATGCGCCGGTGGAGGCCGGCGGTCCGATCGGCCGGCAACTCCTCCTGCAGCGTGCGGCGCACGACGGCATGGGCGAATGCGAGGCGCTCGTCGGTCGCATCCCGCACCAGCCCGGCGTGGACGGCATCGTCGAGGCAGCCGCGAACCTCGATGGCCGGGCGGTCGAGCGTCGCCGCGAGGACGTCGAGCCCGAACTCGGTACCGATGAACGACGCCGCCACCAGCGCATCGGCGACCTGGGGACCGAGGCGGTCGAGTCGCCAGCGCACGACGTCGTGGAGCCGCTCCGGCAACCGGTCGCGCACGGCCCGCAGCGAGCCGCCGGGATCGGCGACATCGAGGCCGCGCAGGATCTCCTGCACGAACAGCGGGTTGCCGGCCGTCTCGTCGGCCAACCAGCGGGCGATCTGCGCCTCTTCGTCGTCGACGGGGCGCCCCAGGGCCTGGGCCACCAGCCGCTCGATTGCCGATGGCGGCAGCCCGCTGAGCTCGAGCCGCTCGACGTCGTCCCCGGCCTCGAACAGGCCCAGCGTGTGCAGCGGCCCCATCCCCTCGACATCGCCGTCGCGCAGCGTCACCACCACGAGCACGGGGGCGTCAGGGGGGGTGTCGAGCATGTGGCGGAGCAGGAGCAGCGACGACCGCTCGGCCCACTGCAGGTCGTCGAGCACGAGCAGGACCGGGTGCCGGGCCGCGACCGCCCCGAGCCAGTGCGTCATCGCGTCGAAGAGGCGGCGGCGCTCGGCGTCGGGGTCGTCGACGAGGGCGGCCCGCACCCCGCCGATGCGGGCGCCGAGGTCGGGAAGGAGCCGCGCCAGGTCCTCGGCGTGGTTGGCCAAGTCGGCCCGCAGCAGCGGCTTGGGGGTCGCAGCCGCGTAGGTGCCGAGCGCCTCACGGATGGCCTGGTACGGGGCGAGCGCCTCCTCGTCCCAGCGGCCGTACAGCACGAGGGCACCGGCGGCGTGGAGCCGGAGCGCCAGCTCGGCCGCCACCGTGGTCTTGCCGATGCCGGGGTCGCCCGAGACCACGACGATGCGGTGCTCGCCGCGGCGGGCGCGGTCCCAGGCCCCCTCCAGCAGCTCGACCGGCCCATCGCGGCCCACCACCAGCCCGGCTGCGGCCCGGCGGGCCCACCCGAGGTTGGAGGCGCCGATGTCGTCCGGGGCAACGCCGTCCCCCGGGGTCGCCGGGAGCCGTAGCTCGTGGACCCGCTCGTGCCGATGCTCGCTCACCGCCAGGCCCCCCAGGTCCACGAGGTCGGCGCCCCGCGGCAGCGCGTGGCTGATCATGACCGCGGTCGACGCCGACACCAGGATCGTGCCGTCGACCGGCAGGGCGGCCAGCTGGACGGCCCGCTCCACGGCGGAGCCGCGGTAGCCGTCGTCGGTGGGATCAACCTCACCGGTGCAGAGGGCGATGCGCAGCGGGCGGCGGTCGGGCCCGCTGACCCCGGCGGCGGGCAGGGCCTCGGCCAGGCGGACGGCAGCCGTGGCTGCGTCCGCAGCGATGTGGAACGCCCCCAGCGCGATGGTGCCGGCGTGCGCCAGGTCGACCGTCCGTTCGAAGATGGCGCCGCCCGCGTCGGCCACCGTTTCGTCCAGGTGGTCCCAACCGCCGTGGTCGGGCGAGGCTCCCGGTCCGACCGGAAGGTCGACCAGCAGGATCGTCATCACCTCGGGCACGCGTCGAGTGACTGTACGACCCCCGTGGGCGCGTGCGCGAAGTGGCGTCACGACCGCACGACGGGCGGTAGCCGTCCTCGTCACATGAGCGGGGGGACGAGTGCCTCGATGAGCGTGGGACCGGGCTCTGCGAGTGCCCGCGCCAGCCGGTCGGCCAGCTCGTCGGCGGTGGTCACGCGGCTGGCCGGCACGCCCAGCCCCTGCGAGATCGCCACGAAGTCGATGTCGGGGCGGGAAAGGTCGAGCAGCTCCTTCGCCTTCGGCCCGGCGGCCTCGGCGCCGACCCGGTTGAGCTCCATGTTGAGGACCGCGTAGGACCGGTTGTTGAACACGATCGTCACGACGTCCAGGCCTTCGCGGGCCTGGGTCCAAAGCGACTGCACCGTGTACAGCGCGCTGCCGTCGGCCTCCAGGTTGATCACCTTGCGGTCGGGGCGTGCGACCGCGGCGCCGGTCGCCAGCGGCATGCCCTGCCCGATCGCGCCGCCGGTGAGCGTCAGCCAGTCGTGGCGGGGAGCGCCCGCCGTGAGCCCCGGCGCGAACAGGCTCGACGTGTTGCCCTCGTCGGAGACGATGGCGCCCTCCGGCAGCAGAGCCCCGAGGGCGCGGGCGACCGACTCGGCGGTCAGCGCCCCGGACGGTACGTCCGGCCGGTCGGCGGGCTGGCGGGTGGCGGCGTCCTCGGGGGCGCCCACCAGCTCGGCGAGCGCCTCCAGCGCCCCGGTGGCGTCACCGCCCGGTGCAGCCAGCAGATGCACGTCGCAGCCGTCCGGCACCAGGTAGCTGTCCTTGCCCGGATACGCGAAGAAGCTCACCGGGGCCTTGGCATCCACCACCACCAGGTGGCGGAGGCCGTCGAGCTGGGCGCTGGCGAACTCGGCCAGGTACGCCAGGCGGTCGATGGGCGGGAGGCCGGCCCCACGCTCGAGCCGGGTGGGGAACGTCTCCGCCACCAGCCGGGCGCCCGTGGCGTTCGCGAGGCGACTGGCGGCCACCAAGCCCGGTTCGCGCAGTGCGGTGCCGCCGAGGAGCAGGCCCACGGGCTCGCCGGAGCGCAGCGCCTTGGCGACCGCGTCGACGACATCGGTCTCGGCGGGGACCGCAGCGCGCGCGGGGCCGGCCGGCTCGGCCACGGCGCCGCCGGCGGACCAGCTCACGTCGGCCGGCAGGATCAGCGTGGCCACCCCGCCCGGTGGGCCGACGGCGGCGGCGACGGTCTCGGCGGCGTCCCTGCCCACCTCGGCGGTGGCATCCGATCGGCGGATCCAGGCGGAGACGTTGCGGGCCACGGTCTCGATGTCGGACTCGAGCTGGGCGTCGTACTGCTTGTGGTAGGTGGCGTGGTCGCCGACGATGTTGACCACTGGCACGTGGCCCTTGCGGGCGTTGTGCAGGTTGGCGAGCCCGTTGCCCAGCCCCGGGCCGAGGTGAAGCAGGGTGGCGGCCGGCCGCCCGGCCATGCGGGCGTAGCCGTCGGCGGCACCGGTCACGACCCCCTCGAACAGCCCGAGCACCCCCCGCATCTCGGGCACGGCGTCGAGCGCCGCCACGAAGTGCATCTCGGACGTTCCCGGGTTGGTGAAGCAGGTGTCCACGCCACACGCAACGAGCGTGCGGATCAGCGCCTGGGCGCCGTTGACGGCGGTCGGATCGGCGGTCTCGGTCATTCAACCCTCATCGAACACGGTGCCCGGGTTGAGGATCCCGTTGGGGTCGAAGGCCGCCTTGATGCGCCGCATGAGGGCGATCTTCGCCGGGTCCTCGAGCTCCATGAAGTAGCTCTTCTTCTCGGTGCCGAGGCCGTGCTCGCCCGAGATTGCGCCGCCGAGCGCCATGCCGGCCTCGAACAGGGCGCGCAGGAGCCGGTGGCGCGCCTCGGGATCGGCCTGGAACACGCCCATGTGGACGTTGCCGTCGCCGGCATGGCCGCAGCCGGCGATCCAGGCCTGGTGCTCGGCGGCGAGCTCGCCGACCCGGGTCATGAACGCCGGCACCGCCGCCCGGGGCACGACCACGTCGATGATGTCGTCGGCGCCGTTGGCCTTGGCCACCCAGAACGCCTTCTCCCGCGCCTCGATCAGCGAGGCGGCGGCCCCCGGCGGCAACACGTAGACGTCGATGGCGCCCAGCTCGGAGAGCTGCTCGGCCACGGCGTGGGTGTCGGCCTCGAGGCGGTCAGCGTGGCCGCTCTCCAGCGCCACCACCAGGTAGGCGAACGCCGCCTCGCGCACCTTTTCGGGGATGCCGAGGTCGAGTCCCACGTGGGCGGTGGCGGCGGCCATCGTCAGCATGTCGATGTACTCGAGGATCAGCGGCCCGACGCCACTGGCCAGGATCCGGGGCACCGCACCGGTGACGGCCTCGAGGGTGGTGAACGGTGCCAGCACGGTCGCCTGATGGGGTGCCCGCGGATGCAGCTTGAGATAGGCCTTGGTGACCAGCGCCAGCGTGCCCTCCGACCCGATGATGAGCTGGGTGAGGTCGTAGCCCGTCGAGACCTTGACGACCTTGCCGCCGCAGTGGATCACCTCTCCGGAGGGCAGCACCGCCTCGAGGCCCAGGACGTGGTGGCGGGTGACGCCGTACTTGACGGCCCGCATGCCGCCCGCGTTGGTGCCGACGTTGCCGCCGAGGCTGGCGCTGTACTCACCGGGATAGACGGGGTAGACGAGCCCGAGCGGCGCCAGCTCGGCGTCGAGCTGGTCGAGCTGCACGCCGGGTTCGACGACCGCCACGAAGTTGTCGGTGTCGATCTCGAGGATGCGGTTCATGCGCTCGAACGACAGGACGATGCCATCGGGTCGCGGGATGCAGCCCCCCGACATCCCCGTGCCCGCCCCCCGGGCGGTGACGGGGATGCGGTGCTCGTCCGCCAGGCGGACGACGGCCACGACCTCGGCGGTCGACGCCGGCGACACCACCGCCAGCGGTCGCTGCGGCTCGGCGGTCAGCGCTTCGTCGTGCCCGTAGTCGTCCTTGATGGCGTCGCCGGTGCGCACGTGCTCGGCGCCGACCACGCCCGCGAGGAGCTCGATCGCACCATTCGCCATGGCCGGACCCTAGTGGGGGAGCGAGGGTGAACAATGGGGCCATGGCCAAGCTCACCCATGACGAAGCCGAGTCCCGCCTGGCCGACGTTCCGGGCTGGGGCATCGCCGACGGCGCGCTGCACCGCGAGATCGAGTTCCGCAACTTCGTCGAGGCCTTCGGGTTCATGGCGATGGTCGCGCTCGAGGCCGAGAAGCTCGATCACCACCCCGATTGGTCGAACTCGTGGAATCGGGTGGTCATCGACATCGCCTCGCACGCCGAGGGCGGCATCACCGACAAGTGCTTCGCCCTCGCTGGGGCCGTGAACAAGGCCCTGGGCGAGTAGCGCACCACGCGGGGGCGGGAGTCGATCAGCTGCGAGCTTCGACGTATTCGTCGAGGCCCTGGAGCAGGGTGTTCCAGGACAGCGTGGCGCACTTGATCCGCACCGGGAACTTCACGACGCCCCGCAGCGCTTCGAGGTCGCCCAACTTCACCTCGGCGCCGGGCTCGGCGGCGATCTCGCCGTCGGATGGGCCGTCGAGCGACTGCTCGTGGATCGACATCATGCCCTTGAACGCCCGGGACAGGGCCCGTACCTCGTCGAGCGTCTTGCCCTTGACGGCGGACGACATCATCGATGCCGACGACTGGCTGATCGAGCAGCCCTGGCCAGCGACGCGGATGTCGCGCACCGTGTCGCCCTCGACGTCGAGATAGAGCACCACCTCGTCGCCGCACAGGGGATTGAATCCCTCGACGCGAGTCGCCGGCGGGGCTTCCAGCTCACCCCGGTTCCGCGGGTTGCGGTAGTGGTCGAGGATGATCTCTCGGTAGAGGTCTTCGAGGCCCGGCATGCGGTTTGCGATCCTATCGGCGGCGGCAGACGGTCAGATCCCGAAGAAGTCGGACGCGGCATCGATGGCGTCGCCGAGCGCATCGACGTCCGACTCGTCGTTGTACACGTAGAGCGAGGCCCGGGCGGTGGCGGCCACGCCCAGCTCGCGCATGAGGGGCTTGGCACAGTGGTGCCCGGCGCGCACGCAGACGCCGTGCTGGTCGAACACCTGCGTCATGTCGTGGGGGTGCAGGTCGCGGTAGGTGAACGATAGGACGCCGCCGCGTTCGGCCGGCTCGGAGGGCCCGTGGATCCGCAGGTCGCCGCCGAAGCGCTCGGTGAGGGACCGCAGCGCATACCCCGTCAGCCCGACCTCGTGCTCGCGCACCGCCTCCATGCCCAGACCGCTCAGGTAGTCGACCGCTGCGCCCAGGCCCACCGCCTCGGCGATCGGCGGCGTTCCGGCCTCGAACTTCCACGGCAGCTCGTTGGGGGTGAAGCCCTCCTTGGTGACGTTGAGGATCATCTCGCCGCCGGTGAGGAAGGGGGGCGTGGAGTCGAGGATGTCCTCGGTGCCCCAGAGGACGCCGATGCCGGTGGGCCCGCACATCTTGTGGCCGGTGAAGGCGACGAAGTCGGCCCCCCAGGCGGCCACGTCGGTGGGCACGTGCGGCACGTGCTGGCTGGCGTCGATCACCGCGATCGCCCCGGCGGTGTGGGCCACCTCGACGAGCCGCTCGACCGGGGTGAGCGTGCCGAGCACGTTGGACATGGCCGCGAACGACACCACCCGGGCCCCGTCCACCAGCCGGTCGAGGTCGGTCAGGTCGAGGTGCCCGTCGGGTCCCACCGGGATCCAACGCAGCTCGATCCCGAGCTCCGAGACCAGCTGGTGCCAGGGGACGATGTTCGCGTGGTGCTCGAGCTCGGTGATCACCACCGGGTCGCCGGCCCGCAGGTTGGCGCGCCCCCACGCCTTGGCCACCAGGTTGAGGGCCTCGGTGGCGTTCTTGGCGAACACGATCTCGCGAGGCGAGCCGGCGCCGACGAATCCGGCGACCTTGGCCCGGGCGCCCTCGAAGGCGGCCGTGGCCTCCTCGGCGATGAGATAGGTGCCGCGATGGACGTTGGCGTTGGATTGCTCGTAGTAGCGCTCGATGGCGTCGAGCACGGGTCGGGGCTTCTGCGACGTGTTGGCCGAGTCGAGGTAGACGAGGCGCTGGCCCCGTACCACGCGGTCGAGGATGGGAAAGTCCTTGCGGACGCGCGCCACGTCGAGGCCCCCCGACGGCGTCGCAGCCGGGCTCACGGATGTCTCGTTCAGCGCCATGCGTCGTAGCCCTCTCGTTCGAGGCGAGCCGCCAGCTCGGGGCCACCGCTGTCGACGATACGCCCGTCGATGAGGATGTGTACCCGATCCGGCCTCAGGTACTCGAGCAAACGCTGGTAATGCGTGATCGTGAGAATGCCCAGCTCGGGTCGGTCCTTGCGGACCTCGTCCACGCCCCGGGCCACGACCTTGAGGGCGTCGATGTCGAGGCCGGAGTCGGTCTCGTCGAGTATGGCCACCTCGGGCTCGAGGATCGCCATCTGCAGGATCTCGTTGCGCTTCTTCTCGCCGCCGGAGAAACCCTCGTTCAGGTAGCGGTCGGCGAAGGACGGGTCCATGTCCAGGCGCTGCATCCACTCCATGATCGCCAGCCGCAGCTCGAGCACGGACAGGTCGATGCCCTTGCGGGCCGACAGCGCCTGGCGCAGGAAGTTGATGACCGACACCCCCTGGATGGCCTGGGGATACTGGAATGCCAGGAACATGCCCGCCTTGCCCCGCACGTCGGTGTCCCAGTCGGTGATGTCGTCGCCCCGGAACCGGATCCGACCCTGCGTGATCTCGTACTCGGGGTCGCCGAGCAGGGTGTTGGCCAGCGTCGACTTGCCCGAGCCGTTCGGCCCCATCAGCGCGTGCACCTCGCCGGCGTCGAGGGTCAGGTCGACCCCCCGCAAGATCTCGCCGCTGGTGCCCGCGGCGCGGACGTGCAGGTCGTCGATCTCGAAGAGCGGTGGCGGCATGAAGGCCAGTGTATTAGCCCTACGCGTATAGGAGAAATACCCCCTTGCCCGTTCCGGGCCCCCGAGTAAGGTCACCGGCGATGGCCTCCCCGGTAGCAGGTGGCCTGGCCCACCTGGCGGCGGGCGCTCCCGTGACCCTTGTCGATGGGGCGTCGTTCTGCATTTCGGGGGCGGCCGGCGACATGGCGGGCGGCGCCGAGGGCCTGATCGTGGCGGGCCACCGGCTCCTGTCGCGCTGTGTGATGACGGTCAACGGCCGGCCCCTGATGCCCATCGATCACCACGTGGACGACCCCTCGGCCTCCACGTTCGTGTGCCGGGCGCACACCTGGGGCGCGGGCGGCAGGACCGCCGCCGGCACCGGCGCTGTCGCCCCGACCACCGCCGCCGGGCCCATCGTCGTCCGGCGCCGCTTCCTCGGCGAGGGCATGCGCGACGACGTCGAGATCCGCAACCCGGGCGGGGAGGCGACGTACGCGGAGGTCGCCATCGAACTCGCCGCCGACCTGGCCGAGGCGGGCGAGCTGCGCGACGGCAGCGTCGATGCCGCACCGGTCGATCCGACGCTCGAGCGCCCTGACGACGCCGGAGGCGCCTCGAGGGGGATCGAGCTGGTCCTCGCTCGCGGCCAGGGCGCGGCCCGGATGGGCTGCCGGATCGGCGCCAGCGACGGCGTGACGGTGACGCCGGGGCGCCTGGTCTGGGAGGCGATCGTGCCGGCCCGCGGGTCCCGGTCGTTCAGCCTCGTCGCCACCCCCATCGTCGCCGGCGCCGAGCTGGCCTCGCGGTATCCACTCGGCGCTCCGGTCGAGCGCAGCGAGTCGGCCTGGCGGCTGGACCGCTGGCACCGGGGGGTGCCCGAGGTCGCCTCCGATCACCACGGGCTGCTCGCCACTCTGCGGCGGAGCGCGCACGACCTCGGCAGCCTGCGGGTCCTCGATCCCGACTTCCCGGAGCGCGCCGTCGTCGCCGCCGGCGCCCCGTGGTTCCTGGCCCTGCACGGGCGCGACGCGATCTTCGCCGCCTACATGAGCCTGATCCTCGACCCCGAGCTCGCGCTCGGCACCGTCGAGACGCTGGCCCGCTTCCAGGGCAACGACGTCGACGAGCGCACCGAGGAGCAGCCCGGCCGCATCGTCCACCGGCTCGGGTTCGGCTCGATGGGCTTCGGCCAGGGGCCGGACGCGGTCTCGTACGGAGCGGTCGACACGACGCCGCTGTTCGTGATGCTCCTCGGCGAGCTCCGGCGCTGGGGACTGGCGCCCGAGGTCGTGGATCGGCTCCTGCCGCACGCCGACCGGGCGCTCGAGTGGGTCACGTCCTTCGGGGATCGGGACGGCGACGGCTACGTCGAGTACCAGCGCAGCACCGACCGGGGGCAGCGCCATCAGACCTGGAAGGACTCCACCGACCCCATACGCTTCCCCGACGGGCGGCCCGGCCGCGGGCCACTGGCCCTCGCCGAGGTCCAGGGCTACGTGTACGCCGCCTACCGGGCGCGGTCCCACTTCGCCGCCGAGGCCGGCGACGCCGCCGCGGCCGCCCGCTGGCGGGCCGTGGCCGCCGAGCTGCAAGGGGGCTTCAACCGCGACTTCTGGATCGACGACGCCGGCTGGGTGGCGCTGGCGCTCGACGGCGAGAAGCGCCAGGTCGGGTCACTGGCCTCGAACATCGGGCACTGCCTGTGGACCGGCATCCTCTACGAGGACAAGGCCGCCATCGTGGCCAAGCAGCTGGTGTCCGACGACCTGTTCTCGGGGTGGGGACTGCGGACCCTGGCGGCATCGATGGGCGGCTACGACCCGATCGCCCCCCACACCGGGGCGGTGTGGCCGCACGACAACGCCGCCTGCGTGGCCGGCCTGGTGCGCTACGGCTTCGTCGACGAGGCGCACCGGCTGCTGATGGCGCAGCTCGAGGCCACCGAGGCGGATGGCGGGCGGCTGGGGGTGCTGTGCGGGTTCGACCGCAACGATCTGCGGGCACCGGTGCGGTACCCGGACCCCTGCACCACCCGCGCCTGGTCCGCGGCGGCGCCGCTGTCCTTCCTGCGATCGCTGCTGCGCCTCGACCCCTGGATCCCACAGGGCAAGCTGTGGCTGGATCCCGTCCTACCGGCGGCGATCCGTCGCCTGCGGGTCGAGCGCATCCCGTTGTTGGGGGGTCGGATCACGGTCACGGTCGAGGGGGACAGCGTCCAGGTGGAGGACCTGCCGCCCGGGATCGAGCTGATCGCCACACCGCGCCGCCCCCTCACTGGCGGCAGCTGACCCGGACCGGAGCCGGCGGGCGCGCTGAACGCTTGCCTCGGGGGCGAATACCTACTAAGCCTGTAGGAAATCTTGGTTTAGCGGAGGTCGCCGATGCGGCGATTGCTGGTGTTCGCGCTGGCCGGACTCTTCGGACAACTGGTCGACGGTGCCCTCGGCATGGCGTTCGGGGTCACGTCGAGCACGGTCCTGCTCTCCAGCGGGATCAACCCGGCGGCGTCGTCGGCGAGCGTGCACCTGGCCGAGATCGGCACGACGTTCACGTCCGGCCTGTCGCACTGGCGCTTCGGCAACGTCTCGTGGCCGCTGGTGGCCCGCATCGGGGTGCCCGGTGCCGCCGGGGCGTTCGCGGGCGCCACCGTGCTGAGCTCGTTCACCGGCGACTGGCTCACGCCCGCCGTGGCGCTGGTGCTCTTCGGCCTCGGTGCGTTGGTCATCGTGCGGTCCCTCCGGGGGGACCTTCGGGGCCGGACGCGCCACCCGAGCACCCTGCGCAAGCGCTTCCTGGCCCCGCTGGGCGTGAGCGCCGGGTTCCTGGACGCCGTCGGGGGCGGCGGCTGGGGCCCGGTGGCGACCCCCACGCTGCTCACCGCCGGGCGCCTCGAGCCTCGGATGGTCATCGGCTCGGTCTCGGCGGCGGAGCTGCTGGTCACCCTGGCCGCCAGCGCCGGGTTCCTGATCGGCATCGGCGGCGAGGGCATCCAGGCATCGCTGGTGCTGGCCCTCCTGGCCGGCGGCGTGGTCGCCGCCCCGCTGGCGGCGTGGCTGGTGCACCACACCGACGCCTCGGTGCTGGGCGTGGTCGTCGGCACCCTGTTGCTCGCCACCAACGCCCGCCTGCTGATGCTCGAGCTCGGCGCGCCGGGAGCGGTGCGCTTGCTCGTGATCCTCGGGCTGGCGGCTGCGGGCGGCATCCTTGCCGTCCGCACGGCCCGGACGACCCGCGCCGAGCGGGAGGCCGAGGCGGCCGAGGTGGCTGGCGAGACCGAGGCCGGCTCGATGGACGTGGCGGCCGCGAGGACCGAGTCCCGCGCCGCCGCCGGCGCACTAACGACCGCACCGGCTTCCCCGAGGCAATAGGGACCGCGCCGCCCTACTCGAGGCAATGAGGACCTGCCCCCGGTCCTCATTGCCTCGAGCTGCGCTAGCCGGACCTTATTGCCTCGCGGTCTCTAGGGCTCTTGGTGACTGACATTATTTGTCATACCTCCTCGGCAAGATGGAGTGCATGCCACGCCCATTCGAACGAAGGCTGTCCGGGCTGGCGGCGGGCCAGTGCGGAGTGTTCGCCCGAGCGCAGGTACTCGCATCCGGCGGGAGCAACTCACTGGTCAAACGTCGTTTGGCGTCGGGAGCTTGGGAGGTGCGCCATCCCGGTGTCTACGCGATCTCGGCCGTGCCGACGTCCTGGCACCAGGACGTCTGGGCCGCCCTGCTCGCCATCGGCCCGCGCGCCACGGTCAGCCACGAGACGGCACTTCGCCTGCTCGGCCTGGGTGACGACCTCGTCCCATCCAGGCCGCTGACCTTCACGATTCCCCACGGCGGTCATGCGCGTGTCGCCGGCGCCGTCGTGCATCAGATCGACGACTTGGCACCAGTGGACGTCGGCGTGGTCGCCATGCTTCCGTCGAGCCGGCCACACCGTGCCGTCGTCGAGGTCGCGGCCACGGTGGGCCGCCGGCAGCTCGGCGACATCGTCGACGAGCTCCTCGTCACTCGGCGGACCTCCCATGAGGGGATCGCCGCATGCCTGGCGAGGGTCATCCGGCCCGGGAAGCCGGGGGTGATGGCGCTCGGCGAGGTGCTGGACGAGCGTGGCGATGGCTACGTGGCGGACGCGAGCGAACTCGAACGAGCGCTGTTCACCGCCCTTGGATCCGCAGGGCTACCACCGCCGCGACGACAGGTGCCGCTCCCGGGGCCCGGTGCCCTCGACGGTCTCGTCGACGCCGCGTACGACGACGCGAAGGTGATCATCGAGGCCGATGGGCGACGGTGGCACACGCGCATCCGGGACCTGAAGCGTGATCATCAGCGCGACGCCGAGGCGGCGCGGGTGGGTTGGCAGACGCTGCGGTTCCTGTACGAGGAGATCATGGGCGATCCCGGCAACGTCTGTGCGGTGATCCGCGACGTGTGCGCGGTCCGGATGCGATCGCAGGAATTGCCGGCATCGCGTCGCCCCACGGAGGGCGCGGAGATCGGCGGAGTCGGCGAGGCAATAGCGACCGCGTCGGCGCTCTCGAGGCAATAGGGGCCAGCCCCCGGACCTCAGTGCCTCGAGTTGCCTGGAGCGGACCGCATTGCCTCAGGTGCGGGCGGCCAGGACCTCACTCGGCGTCGCGGAGGTCTTCCTTCCACGAGCGGAAGCGGGTGTGGCGCGTCCCGCTCGGGCCCACGCCGTCGCCGCTGCCGTCGGGGAACAGGCGGAACGTGAAGCGCACGCTCAGGTCGTCGGCCCGGGCCACCCAGTAGCGGGCGTCCGCGCCCGACGCCGGGCCGGCGCGCCACAGCAGCCAGGGACCGATCCGCCGCTTGTAGTCGGCGATCGGCCGCCCGGGCAGGTCGTCGCCCAGCCGCCGGAGATCGTCGG
>Ga0299907_10000557_pt1 | contig 18586 bp, 17 predicted proteins | sample RVTome_16_FD_198680 | JGI IMG/M metagenome (GOLD analysis project Ga0299907, IMG submission 198680) | Soil microbial communities from uranium-contaminated site in the Upper Colorado River Basin, Wyoming, United States - RVT152D67 (version 2) ...
ACGAGCGTGAGGTCATCCCCGGCGCGAGTCACACCGGTGACAAGACCCGTGTCCTGGATGATTCCTGTGAACAAATGGCTCCTTACTGGAACCCAATTCTCACATCGGGCCCCACCGATTGCACATCGAATATCTCAACCGCCCTGGCTTCGTCGATGTTCCCGAACGTGCCGCCGAGCGGAGGAAGGCCGGCACCTCCACCGATCCTCGCCGCGATATAGGCAAAACCGCGACTGATTACACCGGCTGACCACCATGCCGCGAGAAGTGTTGGCCCGCCTTCGACCAGGATGTCGAGATACCCCATCTCTCCCAGAGCTGCCACGACTTTCGCAGGGTCGGGTGCGCCATCACCGGCGATTTCGAGCAGTTCCCCACCGGGCGCCGAGACCCCGCCAGTGGTGACGACCACCGGGTTGCGTTCCCATATGATCGAGCCGGGCGGCAATGGACCGCTGCCTGCGATGATCACCGGTCGGGGTTGGGGGCCTTCGTAGCCTTCGAGTCTGACGTCGAGCCGGGGATCATCAACCCGAAGCGTTCCTGCACCCACGACCACGGCATCAACCATGCTGCGCAGGATGTGGGCGTCCTCTCTGGCTTCCGGCGACGAAATCCATCGCGAAGTCCCGTCGGCCGCGGCGACCGAGCCGTCGAGGGTCATCGCGAATTTGGCGGTCACCCGGGGCAAGCCGGTGCGGCGATGATGGAAATAGGCGGGATCGACCGCTTCCGCCTCCCCTGACAAGTCGGAGACAACTACTTCCAGACCGGCCTCACGGAGTCGGGCAATTCCGGCGCCCGAGACCCGGCTGTCAGGATCCTCAATCCCGATCACGACCCGGGTTATGCCTGCGTCAAGCACAGCGTCGACGCAAGGAGGGGTCAAGCCTTGGTGTGAGCAAGGCTCGAGGCTGACATACATCTCCGCACCACGAGCGGAATCACCGGCGCCAGCTAGGGCAACTACCTCTGCATGATCAGTTCCGGGGCCTTCGTGGGAACCTTCAGCCACGACCACGTCGTCCTTGACCACCACGGCGCCGACTCCAGGGTTGGGATGGGTGTGGTGTCCGGCCGCGAGCTCAAACGCGCGCCGCAACCGGGCACTATCGAACAGATCCACTTAGTGCCCCTACCAGCGCACTAACCGAGGCGCCGGTCAATCCGATAGGTGGAGCCTGGTTGCTTCTTGGCGAACTCTTTCATCTCAACCGCCACTGCCGATGCCTCCCACTGTGTGCTCATATCGCGGACTTCGGTTGAGGCTACACCCAAGGACAACGAGACAACGGGGAAGGCATAGCGCTCACCACGTCGGTCGATGACCTCGATGTACCCGCGGAGGGCGTCAGCAGTGTCGTAGAGGTCGAGGATGCCGTCATCGAATCGCTCGACGACTTCCTTGCAGTAGGACTCGGCCATCCCGGCCGGGATGATGGCGACGAAGTCGTCGCCTCCGATGTGCCCGACAAAGGGGTCCTCGATCCCGAGAGTCACCGCAGCGTTGGTGAGGCAGTTGCCACAGAACCTGATGACCTCGTCGCCGCGCATGAATCCGTAGTGATCGTTGAAGGCTTTGAAATTATCCAGGTCTCCGTGGACCAACGCGAATGGCCTGTCCTCGTGGATCCGCTGCTCTATCTCTCGGGTGATCCGGAAGTTGCCGGGAAGACCGGTGAGCGGAGAGAGGTCACGGGCCGCTTGTGTGCGACGGAGCACCGCTGAGACGCGAGCGACCAGCTCGTTGATGTCGAAGGGTTTGGTGATGTAATCGTCGGCGCCGAGTTCGAGACCGCGAACGCGGTCTTCTGGCAGGCCCCGTGCGGTCAGCAGAATGATGGGAATGTTGGCTGTGGATGCCTGCGCCCTGAGGCGGTGCAGGGCCGTGAGGCCGTCCATGCGCGGCATCATGATGTCGAGGACGATTGCGTCGGGAGGCACTGTTGTCGCCTTCTGGATGGCGTCCTCGCCATCGACAGCGGTGTCTACCTCGAAGCCTTCGAGCTCAAAGTTGACCTTGACGACCGCAAGAATGTCCGGATCGTCGTCCGCAACCAATACCCGTTCAGTCATTTTCCTCGATAATCCTTCTGAGTTCTCTCACTGCATCGACCGGGTCTTCCGCACCGAATATCGCAGTTCCTGCGACGAAAACATTGGCTCCGGCGGCGGCGACACTGCCGATGTTTGCAGGCGTTATGCCTCCGTCAATTTCAATATCGGCCGTCAAACCACGGTTCTCAACCGTTTCTCGTAGTTTCTCTACTTTGCCCAGAACCTCCGGGATTAACGCCTGCCCGCCAAAACCCGGTTCGACTGACATCACCAAAATCACGTCGACCAGCTCGAGAAAGGGCTCGACGGCACCCACCGGCGTCCCCGGATTGATGACAAGCCCTGCACCGAGGTTTTCAGCTCTAGCCCGCTGCAAAGCCGCGGTCGGGTCCGGGATGGCCTCGATGTGCATCGTGACCAGATCTGCGCCGGCTTCGGCGAGCTCGGGGAGAAAGGCATCCGGGTTGGTGGTCATCAGGTGACAGTCAAAGTGAAGGTCTGACTTCTCCCTCAACGCCGCGATCACAGGTATACCGAAACTCAGGTTCGGGACGAAATGACCGTCCATGACATCGAGATGGAGCCAGTCGACCGACGACTCGACCCTGGCCACCTCCTCTCCCAGCCTGGCAAAGTCGGCTGCGAGCAGCGATGGGGCGATCTTGATCTGGCTCATCTCATAACGATTGTATGGTCGGTCGGGCACAGATCCCGCGCACTGTGCCTGAAGATGGCCGCGGCCTCTTCATCCGACCTGACCAATTCGGACTTGCCGTCCCCGAAGCCAGGCGTCTCCGTCGACCTGACCTTTGCCCGGGCTTTGCAGCGAGACCAACCGTACCGAGCCTCCGCTCAACCCCACCACCGGCCAGCCGCCGCTCTCCTTCCAAGTGCCAGGCGAAACAGCGGCGACGTCGGCTTCGGCGGCAAGTACCTTGTGATCCTCTCCGTCGATCTCGAGAGTGGCACCCGGGGCTGGTGAGAGTCCCCGAACCCGATTGACAAATTCCGTCGGGCTCATTTCCGATGACAGAGTCCGGTCGGATCTGGTCAGCTTGGATGCGTATGTTGCTCCTTCCCCGCTCTGGTCGACCGGCACCAGTTCGGCACGGAGGTAGGGCTCGAGGCTTTCGACCAGAAGGCGGGCTCCGAGACGGGCCAATCGCTCAGTGAGATGTCCTGCGTTCTCGCCCGACTCGATGTCGATGGCCTGGGCGGTGAGAACCGGTCCGGTGTCGAGACCTTCATCGATTCTGATGATGGTGACCCCGGTCATTGTGTCTCCCTCGATCAGGGCCTGATTTACTGGTGCCGCCCCCCGCCACCTCGGGAGCAGGGAGAAGTGGACGTTGAGCATTCCTGCTGCAGGAATATTGAGGGACTCGCTCCGGAGGATCCTCCCGTATGCAACCACCACACCGACGTCAAACGGCCCTGATCCCTCGAGCGCGTCACGAAGCTCGTCGTGCGTCTCGGGCTGGAGGACCGTGAGGCCGAGTCCGAGGGCGGCCTGCTTCACAGGCCCGGGCTGTGGAGTGCCGGACCTGCCTCTCGGCCGATCGGGTTGGGTGATAACGAGGCCGACTTCGAACTGTGCGGAGATCAGCTCCAGAGTGGGAACGGCCGCCTCCGGAGAACCAAGGAAAACGAGTCTCGTCATTCGAAACGGGCGAGACCGAGCGCCTCGTCCCGCAGCTCCTTTAGAGCCTTTTTCCTCACCGGTTTCTCCAATACGTCTATCAACAAACCGCCGTGGAGATGGCCGATCTCGTGCTGAAGCACTCTTCCCAACAGACCGTCACCGGAGTATTCGACCTCCTTGCCCTCGATATCGAGGGCCCTGACTCTGGCGAATGCGGGGCGTTTGATCTCCCACGAATGGCCGGGTACGGACAGGCAGCCTTCCTCGTAAGCCCATTCGCCCGACAACTCCAGAATCTCCGGGTTGATCATGACCCGCGGCCCGAGCTCGTCCTGGGCATCGAAAACCGCTATCTGTTTCACCACGCCGATCTGATTCGCGGCGAGACCAACTCCGGGAGCCTCGTACATGATCTCGATCATGTCAGACACCAGCGTCGCAATCTGGTCGTCGATCTCTGCGACTGGCTTCGGCTTCATCCGGAGCACCGGGTCGCCATATGTTCGTATCGGGTAGAGGGCCATTAGGTGTCCACGTCTGTCTGCAGTTGGCAGATGAGCGTAGTGGCCCGTCGCTGAAATATTGGCGGGGTCTCTCCGGCCCTCGACACCCCTGGCTGCGTCGAAAATGCTCGATGCAGGCCCGACTGCGACTGCGCTTTTCTCCTTGCCAGATGGCGCCGATGACTCGGAGACACCCTCGCCCTATTTCACCGACAGACCACCAGCGAACGGGCAGAGCGTCACAGATCGATCGGATCGGCGTCGACCCGGATGGTCGCACCACTGTCTCTCAGTTTCTGAAGAGTTTTACGCAACTCCTGTTTCACTTGCTGGAGATCGCCCTGCAGCAGCCAGCGATGCCTGTCGTTGCTCTCGACAGGGCCCATAATCATGCCCCCTGCCAGTTCACCCAGCGCAGCGGACACGATTTCGGGTTCCACCCCGCGGGATTCGATCGCCATCATCTCGCTGGCTGGCGGAAACCCGTCTCTAGCTCTTTGCGCAAGAACTCCCTCCAGATACGGGATAGGCTCACCTCTGCGCAGGGTTGTCATGAGTGGCGAGCCCGGGTCTGAGGTCTGGAGAATGGTCCGATATCCTCGGCTCCGCCCAACTGATCCAACCAACCGGGCCAGGATCCGCAACGCCTCCTCCGAAGACCGATAGTTGTGACCATGAATGAGGGCGTCGGGATCGACTGCCACTGCCATCGTGAAGCCAGAGAGCCCGGCAAGATCTCGTTCGGTTCCCACTGTGATCAGGGCATCCTCGCCCGACTCCCCGACCTGTTCGGCGCCGACACGGGACGAGATCTCCTTGGCCAGACGCGATGGAATCGTGCCCATGGTTTCGAAGCCGGACCCTCCGCAATGTCTGCAGTTGCCTGTCGCCGATCCGCAACGACGGCACTCTGCATTGCGTCCGACATGTGACCCACAACGACCACAGAGACGGATGGCACGACACGAAACGCAGCGAGCGGAGGCATCACCCGCCCGGAGGTGAGTGAAGACGAAGGCCCGCCCCCCGCGAGCCGCTACCGATCGCAAGGCCGAAAGTGACCGCTCGGAGAGGAACCCGCTGCCCGGCGGGTCCTCCCTCCGGTCGACGACCTCCACCAGCCCCCATGGCCGCCGCGACTGGATGACCTCGGCGCCTGCGGCGATCAACTCGACACTCGGGGTCGGGCCGACAAAAAGGAGGCCGAAACCTTCGATTCTCGAGCGGGTCCTCATCAGGTCCCGAATGTGGACGGTCGGCGTCTGCCGGTCCTTCATCGCTCTCCGACCCTCTTCAAAGACGACTGCAAGAGCCAGGTTCTTGACCGTCCAATAGGCGGCACGCGGGGTTCCGATCACCACGGCAGGGCCCGAATTCGCCCTTTCCCAGGCGGCGGTCGCATCCGAATTCGATCCCTCCGGAATCAAAACAGCCCGTTCGGAGATAGAAGGCTGGAGTGTTTCGAAGATCTCCCGAGCTTCTCGAACCGTGGGGACTATCACCAGCGCACTGCGATCCGACGCGGCCACGGGGGCCACCAACCGGCGCCAATCTGCGTCTACCCAATGGGTGACAAAGGCAGTGATCGGCCGGCGTTTGCCGGCAGCCGCCGCCTCCACAAATCCCCTGAGCGGGAAATCCCCCGGATCACGATCGCCGGGCTCGGGCTCGACATCGATCAACTTCCCGGGAAGAGTCGGTGGCGAGGCCTTGTCGAGGAGCACCGACATCGGGCTGACATAGTGATTGGCCGCCCAACGGAGTGTCTTCAGCAGGTCGGGATCAAATACCGGGGCATCGCCGGAGATTGCGAGAACTTCCTTCAACTTGCCCGGGTGATCCCGGTTGCGAGCGACCACGTACCCGCGCACGCGTCTACCTCCGAGAGGAACTCTTACGATTGAGCCAACTTTGAGATCCGGTTCGAGGTGGGCCGGGATCGAGTACCAGAATCCGGCATCGACGGAGAATGTTGGGACGGCCGGGACGACCTGGGCTGCTGGTAGCTCGGCTATAGGCCCAGCGCGCTCTTGATATCGTCGACCCGGTCGAGGTTTTCCCAGCTGAATTCGGGTCTTCCGAAATGGCCGTAGGCGGTTGTCCGCGCGAATCCAGGCTTCGTCAGCTCGAGAGCCTCGATGATTGCTGCCGGACGAAAGTCGAAGATATCGTTGACTGCGGATTCGATGCTCGGCCTTGATACCCGCTCGGTGCCGAAGGTCTCGACGTGGGTCGAGAACGGCTCGGGGTCCCCGATAGCGTAGGAAAGCTGGATTTCGAGCTTCTCTGCGGCTCCCGCCTCCACGAGGTTCTTCGCCGCCCATCTTGCAGCGTATGCGGCAGAACGATCGACTTTGGTCGCGTCCTTGCCGGAGAAGGCGCCTCCCCCGTGACGGGCATAGCCGCCGTAGGTGTCAACGATGATCTTGCGCCCGGTCAGTCCGGTGTCCCCAACGGGCCCACCGATGGTGAACTGGCCACTGGGATTGAATACGAATTCAGGTGGACCGTCAGGCAGCCATGGTGCAGGGATCACCGGTGCGACCACCACATCGAAGATCTCTTGCTTTATCTCAGCGCTCGTCACGTCTTCGGTGTGGTGCGAGGAGATGAGGACCTTTTCCACCGCAACCGGGCGATTGTCCTCGTACCGGACCCTGACCTGTGTCTTGCCATCGGGCCGGAGGTAGTCGACCTTCCCGGTTTTGCGGACTTCGGCGAGACGCTCGGCGATCCTGTGGGCCATGTAGATCGGGAGCGGCATCTTCTCCTGTGCCTCTTCGACTGCGAATCCGAACATGAGACCCTGGTCTCCCGCCCCGTCGTTTCTGTCCACACCCATCGCGATGTCCGCACTCTGCACGTTCACGCGATCGAGCACTTCGATCGTGTTCCCATCGAAGTCGGCGTCAAACCCGTCGTACCCTATTGCATTGACGGTCTCACGCACGATGGACTCGATGTCGGGCCAGCGCTCCCGGGGCAAACCTCCGATTTCACCGGCGATGACGGCGATTCGCTTCGTGACAAGCACCTCGCACGCCACTTTCGCCCTCGGTTCTACCGCGAGGGCGGCGTCGAGGATGGAATCGGAAATCGCGTCGGCCACCTTGTCCGGGTGACCTTCCGTTACAGACTCAGAAGTGAAGGACCATGCTCTCATCGGCACAGGACATTAGTTCCGTTGAGCGACAAGGGCATCCACCCGGTCCCACAGGGCCGCGGCGACCCCAGACTTCGACATCATGGGCTGGGGATCGACAGCGCCCGCCGCATCGATGAAGGACACCTGGTTGGTGTCGGTGCCGAAGCCCGAACCTTCCTGTGTCACATTGTTGTACACCAGAAGATCGACCTGTTTCCGCTTTGCCTTTTCCACGGCCCGTTGGACTTCTCCGGTCTCGGCCGCAAATCCGACCGTCAACGGTGGGTCCTCACGAGCCACCACCGATGCCAGGATGTCTGGCGTCTCTGCGAGCGATATCGAACTGAGCCCGTCGGATCGCGCCAGCTTCGCTTCGGAAGCGTCAGCGGGCTTGAAGTCTGCCACTGCTGCGGCCATGACCACGATGTCAGCGTCGACACTGTCCACCGCCGCCTTCATCTGGTCTGCGGTCTCAACGTTCACGACTTTGATGGAACCGGACACCGGAAGATCCGACGTCGTGACCAGGGTGACCTGATAGCCGCGCCGGATGGCCTCCTCGGCGATAGCGTGGCCCATCTTCCCACTCGACCGGTTCCCGATGTAGCGCACCGGGTCGACCGGTTCCCGTGTGCCGCCGGCGGTGACCAGAACGGCGAGACCTTCGCCGCCTGAATCGAAGATCGAACGTGCTGCGTCGATGATCTCTTCGGGCTCGGCAACGCGGCCGATCCCGACATCACCGCCTGCAAGGTCTCCCTCGTTAGGACCCACAAAATGATGGCCATCGCCACGAAGAGTGTCGACATTGCGCACGGTGGCCGGGTGCTCCCACATTTCGGTATGCATGGCTGGGGCGAAGAGAACGGGAGCCCGTGTGGCCAGAAGCAGGGCAGATACAAGGTCCTCGGACAATCCGTTGGCGATCCTGGCCAGAGTGGCAGCGGTTGCGGGGGCAACTATGACAAGCTCGGCCCAGCGGCCCAGCGTTGTATGCGGTGAGACTTCGTCGGAGCCGAAAAGGTCGGTCTGAGGCTGATCGCCGGTGATTGCGGCGAATGTCTGCGGGCCGATGAACTCCATGGCCGATTGCGACATGGCCACCCGCACCTCCGCTCCGGCTTCGACGAGGCGCCGTGCGAGATACGCCGACTTGTAGGCGGCGACTCCCCCGGTCACGGCGAGAACCACCCGCCGTCGGTCGAGCATCAGGCCTCGACAGTCTCCACGGCCACCTTGCCCTCGGCGATTTCTTCCATCGCAATCGTCAACGGCTTACGTGACAGTGAGTGAACCTGAGGAGGAACGTAGCTGCCATAGCCGTCTCCCAACTGGTGGAAGTAGGCGTTGATCTGGCGAGCCCGACGAGATGAGACAACAACTGTCGCGAAACGGTTGCCAATCTGGTCGATCACTTCTTCGATTTTCATGAATTCCTTCTCAGAGGGTGGATAGGTACAGGTTACCTCATTGTTCAGCGGTAATAAGATTCAGGAGCTCTTTGACAGCCGTGTCGAAGTCGTCGTTCACGACAATGTGGTCGAACAACTCGCCCGCCTCGGCCAGTTGCTGGGACGCGATCGCAAGGCGGTCGTCAATGTCCTCGCTGCTGGTGTCGCCCCTGTTGGTCAGCCGTCGCTCCAGTTCCTCGATGGATGGAGCCGCAATGAAGATCATTATCGCATCGGGCCGGCTCTCCTTGACCTGACGGGCACCCTGGATCTCGATGTCGAGAAGGACGTCCCGCCCTCTCGCGTTGGCTTCTGTGATGGGCGCCACAGGGGTCCCGTACATGTGGTGGTTGTACTCTGCCCACTCCAGCAGCTCCCCCTTCTCGATCATCTCGTCGAAGCGCGGTCTGCTGACGAATTGATAATGAGTCCCGTCGAGCTCGCCCGGTCTCGGTGAGCGGGTGGTTGCCGAAACGGAGAAGTCGACATCCGTGATCGCCAACAATTCAGTTATGAGACTGGATTTCCCGGAGCCGGACGGTCCCGAGACGACAAACAGCCGGCCCGCTCCGCTCAAGTGAACTCTTTGAGCAGAGCCTCTCTCTGCCGGTCACCCAACCCGCGCAGTCGGCGGTTGTCAGCGATTCCAACAGATTCCATCAGTCGCATGGCCTTTACTTTTCCCATCCCGGGCATTGCAGCGATGAGACGCTCGACTTTTATCCCTCCGATGACCTCGTCCGAATCTGCTTTGTCGAACAGTTCGGTGATGCTCATCGACCCGGTTTTGAGCAATTCTTTGACTTCAGCCCGCGCCCGCCGCACTTCACCCGCTTTCTTGAGTGCCGCCTGGCGTTGCTCTGGTGTCAGTTTCGGTGGAATAGGCAATGTCCTTGCTCCCGTTGCGTATCTTGGACGATAGCCATTTACCTCGCCTTCACGCGGGCTAAACCACTGTGTAACCAACCATCTCTTCGGCTATCGCCGCGGCGACTCCTGCAGGGTCTGCGGCGGACGAGATCGCCCGGCCCACAACGAGGTAGTCGGCGCCGGCCCGTAACGCCGCTTCGACTGTGGCAGTCCGCTTCTGATCGTGGTCCTCAACCGCCGAAGGTCTGATGCCGGGGGTGACCATAAGCAGGTCTCCAGCGGCCTCCCGGGCGATGGAAACCTCGTGCACCGAGCACACGATCCCTTCGACCGGCACTCCGGCGGCCATCCGCGCCAATCTCTCCACCGCGGCCCCGGTCGGGCCGTTCATCCCGATCGCCACGAGATCGTCGTCGTCGAGGCTGGTGAGGATGCTGACACCAAGAATCCCGCCCCGGCCGCCAGAGCCCTCGGCAAGCCCGTTGACGGCCGCCTCCAACATCCCGGTCCCGCCCGACAGGTGTGCCGTGACCCAGCGCGCTCCGCGCCGGCCCAACTGCTTCGCCGCCTGCTCTACTTGAGCAGGGATGTCGTGGAGCTTTGCATCGACGAACACGGGCAGGCCGACTTCGACAACACGCTCGATCGAGCCAGGTTCACCGTGAAGCAGGCCGAGCCCAATCTTGAAACCGGCTACATGAGGTTTGACGGCATGGGCCAGATTCACGGCCTCGTCGACCGTCTCGAGATCGAGTGCCAGGAGCACACCTGCCATCAGATCGCCGCCCCTCGCACCTGCTCGACTTTCGAAAAACCGAGTCGTTTCATCACTCTCCTCATCTCCTTTTCGATTCGAACTCCGGCCTTCGGCTCGGCAAAGTGGACGGTTCCCAGTCCCACGGCTGACGCGCCCGTCATCAGATATTCGACTACGTCCTCTCCGGTGGAGACGCCGCCACACCCGACTATCGGAATCCCGGGAAAGGCCCGGGCCACCTCGTACACACAACGAAGCGAGATGGGCTTCAGCCCCGGTCCGCTGTACCCGCCGACGCCCCCGGACAATTTCGGACTAGCTCGATCGATGTCAACCCCGAACCCGGGTGCGGTGTTGGTGAGTGTGAGAAAGGAAGCGCCCGCATCGATGCATGCTCCGGCGACGGCGACCACATCAGCCGCAGCCGGCGAAAGCTTCGCCCCGACGGGGACAGTCAGCGAGCCGACCACAGCAGCCACGACCTCGGACGACAGGGCCGAATCGAGGGCGAAGATCTTGCCGTCATCCAGGTTGGGACAGGAGAGATTCACCTCGATCGCCGACACGCCGGCCGACTCTTCGCCGATCGCAACCGTCACGAACTCGTCGACCGTTTCGCCCACCGCCGAGCCCCAAACCGGGACGGCGCTGTGCCGTATTCGATCCTGCATGTCCGATTTCCAGGCTTCGATTCCGGGATTCTGGATCCCGATGCCGTTGAGCATGCCCGGGCCCGCAGGGGCGACTCGTGGGGGCGGGCGACCTTCCCACGGCGTTCCCGACACCGACTTCGCGACTGCGGCGCCGTAAACCTCCACATTTGCGACGGTCGCCCACTCCCACACCGACCCGACGGTCCCCGAGGCTGCAATCAGGGGTGACCGCAATCGGATGGGCCCGAGGTCGGTCTCCATCCCTAGTGGTCCGTCGGTGAAATAGGGCGAGGGTGTCTCCGAGTCATCGGCGCCATCTGGCAAGGAGAAAAGCGCAATCGCAGTCGGGGCCTGCAATGAGCATTTTCGACGCAGCCAGGGGTGTCGAGGGCCGGAGAGACACCGCCATTATTTCTGCGACGGGCCATTAACGGTGCCATTCCTGAAGGCTGCGCGGCCGGTTGATCGCCCCGGGGCCGGCACGGAGACTGCGGGCAACAGCCAGCCCGCCTCGCACCGTGGTCACGCACGGAACCTGATGACCTCGAGCCGCCTGCCGGATTGTCCTCCCGTCCGTGCGGGCCTTGCCTCCCCGTGGGGTGTTGATGACAAGCTGGATCTCGCCATTGTCGAGGCGTTGTGCCACGTCATCTGGCCCGTCCCCGATCTTCGACACGACTTCGGCAGTGATCGCGTGATGGCTCAGGTAGCGGGCGGTCCCCGGTGTGGCCACCAGCTCGAACCCGAGCATCACGAAAGCCTGAGCCACCGCCAGCCCGGTTGGCTTGTCCCGGTCGGCAAACGAAACAAAGACGCGTCCCCGGTCAGGGAGAATCCGCCCTCCCCCGAGCAGCGCCTTTGCGTATGCCGTGCCGAAATCCTCACCGATCCCCATCACCTCGCCTGTCGCTTTCATTTCCGGGCCGAGCACCGAGTCCTCCTCGGGGAAGCGGTCCCACGGCAGCACTGCATTCTTGACAGCCACGAACGGTGGAGTGGTCACCTCGGGGATCATCCCTTCGGTGCGAAGCTCGTCGAGGGTGGCGCCCATCATTACCCTCGTGGCAACCCTGGCCAGGAGGACGCCGGTCGCTTTTGAGATAAACGGGATGGTGCGGCTCCCGCGCGGGTTTGCTTCAATCACAAATATCTCATCGCCCTTGACCGCGAACTGGATGTTGATCAGTCCTCGAACCGAAAGTGCTGCTGCCAGGTCTCTGGTGGCCTTGATGATCTCCTTCATGGCCTCATCTGAGAGGGTCGGAGGCGGTGTCACGCATGCGGAATCACCGGAGTGGATGCCAGCCTCCTCCACATGCTCCATCACCCCACCCAGCAACAGCTCTGCCCCGTCAAAGATGGCGTCGACATCGACCTCGACCGCCGATTCGAGGAAACGATCGATGAGGATGGGGGCGCCCATCACTTCGGGGTCGGCATCGCCATAGATCTCTCTGACGTATTCCCCCAGCTCCTCGACCGAGTAGACGACGCGCATCTTGCGGCCACCCAGGACATACGAGGGGCGCACCATCGCCGGTAACCCGACCTGGTCGACGACATCGAGCGCTTCGGCAGCCGACCGTGCCGTGCCCCCGGAGGGCTGGCGGAGGCCGAGGTTGTTGCAGATCTCCCCGAACTGCTCCCTGTCTTCAGCGAGGGCGATCGATCTCGACGACGTGCCCGCGACGTTCACTCCGGCCTCCTCGAGCGCAGAAGCAAGGTTGAGCGGAGTCTGACCTCCGAGCTGAACTATGACTGCCTCTGGCTTTTCGGCGTCGATCACATCGAGGACGTCTTCGATGGTCAGTGGTTCGAAATAGAGCCGATCCGAGGTGTCGTAATCGGTCGACACCGTCTCCGGATTGCAGTTCACCATCACGCTCTCGTAGCCGGCGTCGCGGAGCGCAAACGAGGCGTGGACACAGCAGTAATCAAACTCGATGCCCTGCCCGATCCTGTTGGGACCGGAACCGAGGACCACCACCCGGGGCCGCTCGGCCTCGACGACCTCAGACTCTTCTTCGAATGTCCCGTACATGTAAGGGGTGCGGGCGACGAACTCCCCGGCGCAGGTATCGACCCGCTGATAGGTGCGGCGGATAAGAGCCTGCTCTCTGATGGCACGGACTTCCTCGCGGGTTTTGTCGAGCAGGTAGGCGATCTGGACATCGGAGAAACCGCACTTCTTCGCTTCGCCCAACACTCCCATGTCGTCGGGGTTTTCGACCAACTCTCGTCGCAATTCGACGATCTCGGCCATCTGATCGATGAACCATGGGTCGATCGCCGAGAGCTCGCTCAGTCTCTCCACACTCCATCCTCTCCGGAGGGCTTCGCCGATGGCAAACACCCGTTCCGGCGTGGCCTCCACGACCTGGCGGCCGAGATCCGATTCGGACAGCTTTCTCAGACCTTCCTCTGTGGCGTCTGCATTGAGTCCGGAATGTCCGTTCTCGAGGCTCCTCAGGGCCTTCTGAAGTGCTTCGGGGAAGGTCCGCCCAATCGCCATCGCTTCACCGACACTCCGCATGGAGGTCCCCAGAGTCCGGGGCGCCGACGGGAATTTCTCAAAGTCGAATCTGGGAACCTTGACCACCACGTAGTCGAGAGCCGGCTCGAACGATGCAGGGGTGGCCCCGGTGATGTCATTGGCGATCTCGTCGAGGGTGTAGCCAACGGCAAGCAGGGCTGCGATCTTCGCGATGGGGAATCCAGTCGCTTTCGAGGCGAGAGCCGAAGAACGGGAAACCCGGGGGTTCATCTCAATGACCAGTCTCTTGCCGGTGGCCGGGTCGACGGCGAACTGAACGTTGGAACCGCCGGTCTCGACCCCGATGGCCCGGAGCACCGCGATCGCATCCTCGCGCATGTCCTGATACTCCCGATCGGAAAGTGTCTGCACAGGTGCCACGGTTATCGAGTCACCGGTGTGCACCCCCATCGGATCCAGATTCTCGATTGAGCAAACGATGACCGCGTTGTCGTTCTGGTCACGCATGACCTCGAGCTCGAATTCCTTCCACCCGAGAACTGACTCCTCGACGAGGATCTCCGATACGGGTGACATTTCCAGACCGTGGCGGGCGACAGCGATGAATTCATCCTCATTGTCAGCTATCCCCGTTCCGCCGCCACCGAGGATGTACGACGGTCGCACCATCACCGGGTATCCGATTTCCCTGGCGATGCTCATCGCCTCCCCCATCGAACGGGCATATCCCGCCCTGGGGCACTCCAGGCCTGCCGCCTCCATGGTCGTCTTGAACAGCCCGCGATCCTCGGCCTTCTCGATGGCCTCGAGACCGGCGCCGATCATCTCGACATTGTGGCGTTGCAGGACGCCCGCCCGGGCAAGGTCGGAAGCGACGTTGAGCGCGGTCTGGCCTCCAAGTGTGGCGAGGAGGGCATCGGGGCGCTCCCTGGCGATGATCTCGGTTACAACCTCGGGTGTGATTGGTTCCACATAGGTTGCGTCGGCATACTCGGGGTCGGTCATGATCGTTGCCGGGTTGCTGTTGACCAGGATCACCCGGAACCCCTCCTCGCGCAGGACTTTGGCTGCCTGAGTGCCGGAGTAGTCGAATTCGCACCCTTGACCGATGACAATCGGGCCGGAGCCGATCAGGAGTATCGACCGGATGTCAGTCCGTCGCGGCATCAGGAAACCCCGGCTTCGATCGCGCCAACGAAGTCGTCGAAGAGCGGAGATGCATCCCGGGGACCGGGTGCTGCCTCGGGGTGATACTGGACCGAATATGCCGACGCCTCCACCAGCCGCATCCCCTCCACCGTCCCATCGTTGAGGTTCTGGTGAGTCGGCAGGACCTCGCCAAAGTCGGTGGAAGCCCGCTCCGGCAGAAGCGAGCTGCCGACCAGGCCATCACGCTCCGGCATCTCAGCGTCGACAAGGCTCCAGAGATCGACAGCGAACCCGTGATTCTGGGATGTGATCTCGACACGGCCATCTTCCATCCGCCGTACAGGATGGTTGCCTCCGTGATGCCCGAAGGGCAGCTTGAACGTCTCAGCTCCGACCGCCCGCCCCAGCACCTGGTGTCCCAGACAGATTCCGAAGATGGGGACCTGGCCGATCAAGCCTCGAAGCGCCTCGGTGGTGGGCTCGAGAGGCTCGGGGTCGCCGGGCCCGTTCGATACAAAGACACCGTCCGGTTTCAGATCGAGGATCTGCGATGCCCGAGTGGCATACGGAACCACCATCACATCAAAGCCCCGCACCGTGAGGTTGGCCAAGATATCTCGCTTGATCCCCAGATCGATCGCGACCACCAGCCCTCGGCTATCTCCAACGGCGTCAACTTTGTATTCCTCTGTCGTGCTTACCATCCCCGCCAGGTCCTGGCCCGTCATCCCCGGAGCGGATGCTGCAGCCTCTTTGAGCTCTTCTTCGGTGACGTCCGCCCCCATTGCGATGGGCATCGCCCCCCGGTCCCGGATGTGCCGAGTGAGTCTGCGGGTGTCGACACCGGACAGCGCGACCACGTCGTTCCGCACCAGATAATCCCCGAGGGATCCTTCGGATCTCCAGTTGGAGTCGCGTCGCGACATCGCCCTTGTAACGAAACCCGATACGTGGGGCTTGGCAGCTTGGGCATCGCTTTCGGTCACCCCGTAGTTGCCGATGTGAGGTGACGTCATCACCACAACCTGCCCGGCGTAGGAGGGGTCGGTGAGCACTTCGAGATACCCGGTCATCGAGGTGTTGAATACAGCTTCTCCGGTGCGAATCCCCTCGGCGCCCACCGAGTGGCCCCGGAAGCTCTCTCCGTCGGACGTGACCAGAAGTGCCGGTTTTTGGTTCATGAAGCGTCTCCGTAAATCAGTCCGCCGTCAACAATCGTCGCCACGACCTTTCCGTTCAATTCCTGGCCCAGGAAAGGTGAATTGTTCGAGCGAGACGCGAAACCTTCCGCCACCCACTCAGCCGAAGGGTCCACCAGGACGAGGTTTGCGGCCGAACCCTTCTCGAGGGGGCGACCGTGCCCGGCGAATCCCCCGATCTGTGCCGGCCTGACGCTCATCCGGTCGAACAGGATGTCGAGATCGCCGTCCAGCGCGGCCAGCGTGGCCGGAAACGCCGTTTCCAGCCCGATCACGCCTCGCGGCGCATCTTCGAAAGGGACGTCCTTTTCGCTGTCTGCATGAGGAGCGTGGTCGGTTGCAACGGCGTCGACGGTCCCGTCACGAAGCCCTTCGACCAATGCCTCCCGGTCGGCCCGAGAACGCAAGGGCGGGTACATCTTCATGTTGGTGTCGAGGTCCACCAGGTCGTCCTCGCAAAGCTGAAGATGATGGGGTGTCACTTCGGCAGTGACCTTGACACCGGCCCCTTTCGCTTGACGCACCAACCCCACGCTGGCGGCAGCCGAAATATGCTGCACGTGATAGTGGGTCCCTACCTCAGCCGCCAGGGCCAGGTCGCGAGCGATAACCGTGACCTCCGCCGACGAGGGGAGCCCGACAAATCCGAGTGTCTGTGATCTGCGGCCTTCGTGAGTGTGCCCGCCGGCCGCGATCACCGGGTCTTCGGCATGCTGTGCGATGACAGCGTCGGGCCGATCGCTGAGGTAGATCATGATCCTGCGCAGCAGCCCGCCATCCATCAGCGCATCCCCGTCGTCGGTGAACATGCGGACGCCTTCGTCATACATCTCATCGAGATGAGACATCAACTCCCCCGATCGCCCTCGGCTCAGAGCGCCGCTGATGCCCACGTCCACCACCGCCGCCTCAATTGCCCTCCGTCGCAGCCAACGCACCGAGTCTCCGGAGTCGGTTGGGGGAAGCGTGTTGGGCATCGCCATCACCGCGGTGAAACCGCCTCGGGCCGCTCCGGTCGTGGCAGATACCATGTCCTCCTTCCAAACCTGGCCGGGCTCTCTCAAATGGGTGTGCAGATCGACGAACCCGGGCCCAAGGACCATGCCAGAGCCATCGACATGAATCGCATCCGCTGGTTGCGGGATGGAATGACCCAGCTCTGCGACCACGCCGTCGTCAATCGAGACATCCCACTCCTTCCACCCTTCCGTAGTGAGAACGCGAGCTCCTGTGACCACGATCATGACGCGCCATCCAGGATTCTGGCCATGACCGCCATCCGAATCGGAACACCCGCCGCGACCTGACTCGGGATCAACGACCGTTCCCCATCGGCGAGCGAGTCCGAAATCTCGACGCCGCGATTCATCGGCCCGGGATGCATCACAACACATCCGGGTTTGAGTTGGTCGGCCCGGCTGTCATTCAGCCCGAAACGCTTGTGAAACTCGCCATCAGATGGGTATCCCAGTCCCCCGCCCCGCTCCTTCTGAACTCGCAGGAGGTAGACAATGTCCAGCTCCCCGAGAACCGAGTCGAGATCGGTCGACACATCTGTGTCCCAAATCCCTTCTTGCGGGGTGAAGGTCGCAGGGCCGACTGCGACCAGGCTGGCACCGAGATGAGGGAGGCAGTACAACAGTCCCCGCGCGACGCGGCTGTTGACGATGTCGCCGACCATTCCGACGCGCAAACCGGCGAAGCCGCCGAAGTGATCCCGGATGGTGAGCAGATCTGCGAGGGTCTGGGTGGGGTGGGCTCGCCTTCCGTCACCTGCGTTCACGACCGGCGTGCCCGACCATCGCGCCACCGCCTCCGGTGCTCCGGCCTTCTCGTGGCGGACGATGAGAAGGTCAGGATCCATGGCGCCGACGGTTCGCGCCGTGTCGCGAAGAGTCTCACCTTTCGCAGAAGATGAGTTCCGGTGATCGAATGAGACGACAGCCGCCCCGAGCTTGGATGCCGCAAGGTCGAAAGAAACTCTGGTCCTGGTGGACGGCTCGAAGAACATCGGGACAATGGCCTTCCCCGAGTAGCTCGCACCAACCGGTGACTTCTTCATCTCGTCGGCCCGGTCGAGGATGGCGATGATCTCCGATTGCGAAAGCTGGGAGATGTCGAATAGAGACATGTCAGTCCGCCTCCCGCTCGATCCAGACCCCACCGTCACCATCCACCTCGGGTACATGAACGGCAATACGCTCGCGGGAGGCGGTGGGGACATTCTTCCCCACATAGTCGGCACGCACCGGCAGCTCGCGGTGGCCCCTGTCGATGAGCACCGCGAACTCGATCGTTTCGGCTCTGCCGATTTCGGATAGAGCGTCGAGGGCGGCGCGAACGGTTCTGCCGGTGTAGAGCACGTCGTCGACCAACACAACGGGCCGCCCATCCACATCAAACGGGATGGCGGTAGCGACTTCGGTCGGGGAGAATTCACGATCGAGGTCATCGCGGTGAGCCCGGACATCGAGCTCACCCAGAGGAACGGAGATACCTTCGAATTCTTCGATTGAAGAGGCGAGAGCGCGGGCCAGATGGATGCCTCGGGTGCGGATGCCGATCAAGCCCACCGACGAAGCGCCACGATGTCGTTCGATTATCTCATGGGAGATTCGCCGAATGGCGCGGGCGACATCGTCGTCACTCATGATCTGGGGCATCA
>Ga0299907_10000559_pt1 | contig 18581 bp, 31 predicted proteins | sample RVTome_16_FD_198680 | JGI IMG/M metagenome (GOLD analysis project Ga0299907, IMG submission 198680) | Soil microbial communities from uranium-contaminated site in the Upper Colorado River Basin, Wyoming, United States - RVT152D67 (version 2) ...
CCGACTGTGCTTGAAAGGGAACCAGTGACCACGATCGAAGACTTCATCGACACAGCGATCCATACAGACGTCTCGGCCGTCATCGGCTTGCGAGATCGCACGACCAGCGAGTTCGTCGCGAAGATGGCCGCAGCAAAGGCCACCGTCGAGTTCGAGTTCGACGCCACCTTGAGGCTGTGGGCCAAGACGCCGTTCGGTCGCTACGAGTTCGTTGTCGATGCTGACGGGTCTGGCCTCGTTGTGGACCAGGTGCTGTGACGCCTGGAGCCATTGATCCACTCCACTCGCCCGTACACCCGGGCCTCACGAAAGGAACCACCGTCCAAATGATCAGTCAGCGCAAGATGCTTTTGACGGCCGCCGTCGCCCTCGCCGCCGTCGTCGGCCTGTCGCTCCTCAGTTCGAACTGCGGGAAGTCCGACGATGACGAAGGGGTCCGCCAGATGTCCTGCGCCATCGCCCAGGACAACGGCTGGAGCCAAGGCTCCAGCGACTACTGCAAGGACGAGGACTCGTGATGTTCAAGCTGGGCGACCGTGTAACGGCTCCGGAGGGATGACGAGTCAGATGACGAGTCAGCGAGCCTACTGCGACCAGCCGCACCCTTGCTCCGACAAAGAGGCCGACCGCTGGTGCGAGCTGTACCACCGGCCCGCCAGCCCGGTTGACTTGGCAGCCTTGGAGGCGAACCTCGAGGCGATGAACCGGCGCCGGTTTCGGGTCAGATGCGAGGACGGAGTCGTCCGCCACGACCTGCCGTTCGTCACCAAGAAGAGCGCAGCAGATTGGGCCGAGTGGGGCCACATCTGCACGAACAAGCACACGATCACCGAACTCGAGGAAGAGGAGCACGCCAATGGCTGAAGAAGCGCAAATGGTCGACGATCTGGACGTGTTGGAGCTGCCGACTACGTCGTTCCCGTGGGCGCCGATCGAGGAGCAGCTCCGCGACCCGATCAGCGGCGAACCGGCCGCACAGATCGACATCGCCCGCATGCTCGAAGTCGACGTCCGCAAGGTCCGAGCCTGGCAGCAGTCGGGCCAGGTCCCGTGGGACTGGGCCGATGTCGTCGCCACCCGGCTCGGTGTCCACCCGTTCGACATATGGGGCAACTCGTGGTGGAGCGGCACGTTCGAGCAGGAGGCCCTGTTCGAGGAGCCCGAGCGGCGCATCCAGAAGCACGGGTGGACGGACGACGCCGAGATGCTCGACGCCGTCGACGTCGACATGCCTTCGTTGGACGACCCGGCGGCCGTGCCGTTCTGGGAGCAGCGAGCCCGGGCCGCGAAGGTCGACAAGCTCGTCGAAGAGTGCATCCGCCGCGGCATCGGACCGGACTCGGCGTCGAAGCTCGACGCCGAGGACTGGCTCGACATCGCAGAGGTCGCCGGCTGCAACCCGCCGTCCGCGACGTCCGTCGCCGCGACGGTCGAAGCGCTGGCCGAGCTCGTGGCCCGGTCGGCGTGACGAACGATCCTTGCCGGTGGCCCACCGGTCCGGACCTGCTCGGCGTCTGCCGGAACGCCGGGCGCGCGGTTGTCGCCCGCAGACTGCCGAGCGGCTACTTGCTACGGCGGCTGGTCTGCGGGCGACACCGGCGAGAGGCGGAACGGACGGGCTGGGCCACCGATCGACGGGCTAGCTTTTGATTGTCCTGATGTCTGGTACATTGTCTCCTGGGTACCCAACCACACCCAAGCGCCGGTTGCCCCGGCAGAACAGGAGCAAGGAAGTGCCCACGACCAAGAAGCAGAAGAAGGGCGACGGTTTCCGGATCGCCGCTGATCGAGCAGCCTTGACGGCAGCTGTGGACCAGGCCGCCCGAGTGGCGGCGAAGGCCACGACCGCGCCGATCCTCACGTGCGCGTTGCTGCAGCTCGCCGACGGGAGGCTGTCGGTGTCCGGCACGGACCTCACCGTCTACGTCCGCACCGAAGTCGACGTCGTCGGCGAAGGGAGCGGCGCTGTCGCCGTGCCGGCCCGGCCGCTGGCCGACCTGTTCGGGCTGTGCCCGACCGACTCGATCGAGATGTCGATCGTCGACGGGCGCCTCCGGGTCGTGTCCGGCGACTTCGCCGCCGCGCTGGTGACGCAGCCGGAGTCGGAGTTCCCCCCGCCGCCCACGCACGAGCAGGAGGCCACGCCCGCCGCATACCCGGCCGTGGCGTTCGTGTTGGCCGTGGCCCGAGTCGCGGCAGCGGCCGACCGCGACACGAACCGCCCCGACCTGAACGGCGTCGTGTTCGAGCCCGGCGACCGGTTGGCGTTCGCGGCGACGGACGGTCGTCGCCTCGCCTGCGACGCGGTCGAGGGGACGGCGCCGTCGGCTCGGACGGTCCTGTCGCTTACCTCGGTCTCGGAGATCTTGGGCAGCGTCGGGAAGGCGGACGCCGAGGAGATCACCGTCGCCTGGGCCGCGGACCTCGTGACCGTGCACGCAGGGTCGACGACCTTGTACGCCCGGCCGGCGGACGCGAACTTCCCGCCCTACGAGCGCCTGTTCCTCGACAGCTACCCGGTCGCCGTGTCCGTGGGCCGCAAGGCGCTGCTGGACGCTCTGGCCCGCATGCGGCTCCTCGCGCAGGGCGTGAAGAACACGCCGGTGGTCCTCGTCCTCGGCTCGGAGTCGATGACGATCTCGTCGGGCGGGCCGACGATTGGCGACGCCACAGAGTCGATCGAAGCGACCGTCGTCGGCGACATCGGCTCGCTCGGCGCCGTCGCGTTCAACGTGGCCCTGCTGTCCGACGCCGCGAAGAGCGGCGCCGGCGACGAGGTCGAGTTCTCGATCGAGGACAACGTGAAGCCGGTGGCGCTCACGTTCCCCGGCCTGCCGTCCTATCGGCATCTGAGCATGCCGGTGAAGATGGCCGAGACCGAAGAGCCGACCCAAGGCCACGCGCCCGGCATCGAACCGACGCCGGAACCCGAGGAGGCGGTAGAAGCCGTCGCCCAGTAGCAGACCCGCAAGGGCACCAAGTTCGTCGCCCCGCGCCCGCCCGCCGTCGGGCGCGGGGCGACTTCACGTAACGGCAAAGGAGAGGGTACGTGAAGCTGTTCGAGATACGGTCCGACCTCGACCAATATGACATCTGGCGGTGACGCGCCGCTACGACATCGATCTCCTCCTCATTCGTTTCGACAACGACCCCGAGGTGCTCGCCCAGCACATCGGAGTGACCGCTCGCACGGTGAACCGGTGGATCGAGGCGGGAGGCGTCCCCGAGGACGAGTCCGACCGGGTAGCGGTCCGGTGCGGGACGCACCCGATTACGCTGTGGGGCCAAGCCTGGATCGAGCCCGGCCTCGCCGCCGGCGAGTCGGTACAGTTGAGCCTGTTCGAATGACGTTGCCCCCATGGACATATGGTCTGAGGTACGACGTCCGAATGGGCCGAGCCACCCGCCTGCACCGACGCGACTGCCCGTACTATCTGAGGTCGTCGAGGACCGTGCCGGTCTCTGACGAGGTAGCTGCCGCATGGTTGCATGACTACCCCATGGCTCGGTGCGTCGCCTGCATCGTCCGAAACGGAGAACGCCCCATGAGAACGTACGTGTGGACCGTCAAGCTCGACTGCGGCCACGACGCCACGATCGAGAAGGTCGTGCCAGGCCCGCCCGGCGAACCCGTGCGCTGCTTCGAGCACGGCGACCAGCTGCAGCTCTCGCGCATCGTCGAGGGCTCGTTCGACATTCGCTTCGACGAGGACCGATGACTCAACCTCGGCCGACCTTCGCGGAGCTGGCTTTCGGCCTCGCTTGGCTCGTAGTCCTCGCCCGTCTGGCGTCGAGGCTCCCTGCCGCTCCTCGCTACCGCCTGGCCGGTTACGTGCACGAGCGAACGCTGCGATGGTCCGGTGGCCGCGAAGCGCCCATGCACTGGCACAACGGCGAGCCCGACGGACACGTCGCGCTGTACCGAATGAGACCGATGAAAGGATCGCCGAGCGCTCGCCTACGAGGCCGAGGGTCGTCAAGGTCCACGCGTCGTACGCCACGTTCCCGAAGTCGCGCCGCAAGTTCGTCGACAAGCAGGTCGATCGGATGCGGGCTGCTGCTAGAGGCGACTCTGAGGTTGCCTACGCCGGTTGCGTCAGGGCCTCGTTGGAGGGCGCGTTGGAACGGGCTGGTGCGCCTCCAGGGTTGACTCGAATCGCCTTCCGTATCGAGCGTTGTCCACCTGCAGACCAGTGACCTTCTGGGTGACCGATCGAACGCCGACGGGCGAGGAGGCGGGTCGCATGGCGGCTGCGGCGCGATCGGCCCTGCGGGGGCACCCTGCCGTCTGCTTCATGCGGCCCCGCACGACGGTGATCTACATGACGGGGGTGTTGTCGCCGGCGATCGCAGCCCACGCCGATCGTGATGACATCGGCGTGATCGTACAGCCGGGGACGGCCAGCTTCGTCCGCCGTCTGGCGGCCCGGTGGGCTGTCGACAACGGGGCTTTCGGCAAGCCCGACTTCGACGAGCAGCGCTGGTTCGCCTGGGTGAGTTCGTTGCCCACGAACCCGGGACCGCTGTTTGTGGTCGCTCCTGATGTGCCGGGGGACGCGGTGGCGACGCGGCGCCGGTCAGGGCCGTGGTTGCCGCAGATCCGGGAGCTTGGCCATCCCGCAGCCTTCGCTGCGCAGAACGGCTGCACCCTCGAGTCGACACCCTGGGACGACTTCGACGTCCTCTTCGTCGGCGGGCTTCCGGACGCTTGGGGGCGGGAGTGGAAGGTCGGTGCAAACGCCCGCTGTCTGGTAGCGGAAGCCGTTCGCCGGGGGAAGTGGGTGCACATGGGCCGGGTGAACACCGAGGCCCGACTGCGGTACGCGTGGGCGATCGGGTGCGACTCGGTCGACGGAACGTTCTTGAAGTACGGAGCGCCAGGACAGAACGAAGAACGCCTGATTCGCTACCTTGACCGGCTGCGCCAGGAGTCGGCATCACCGACGCTCTGGCCCCGATTCGAACCCCTTCCCTCAACGCCCCTGTGACCAAACCGACAAATCAGCTGCAATCCGGCCCCCCAGAAGACTCCGACTCTGGGCTCTCTCGACTCGTCAGGTCGTGCGACGTCGCGGGCAGTGAGTTCGTACTCTGGAGCGGCTTCGACCCTGGGTTCGTGGCCGCGGTCAAGCAGTCGTTCAACCGCCGCCGCCTCGAGCCGGCCGACAAGACGTGGCGCGTCCCGCTCGGCGAACGGGACGCGATGAGAGCGTTCGTCGACCGGCACGGTGTGCGCCTGTCAGCGCTGGCCAGCGCGGCGCTGGACGACCCGTCCCCGGTCGACGCTCCGAACGGTATGGTGTCGGTGAAGAACGGCGAGCTGCTCGTGAAGTTCGACTACGACCGCCGGCTGGTAGCGGAACTCAACGGGGCTCTAGACGTCAAGCGGTTCGACAAGAGCGAGCGGGGCTGGCTGGTGCCGTTCTTCCTGGTGCGGCCAGTGCGGGCGTTCGCCGAGCGGCACGGGTTCGCGACGACGCCCGAGGTGGACGCGTTGCCTGACGTCGACCCGGCCGAGGTGCCGGTCAGCGTTTTGCTTGACGGCGGTGAGCTCGTCGTGCGGCTCGTCAAGGTGTCGAGCTTGAAGGACAAGGTGAGCCTGCTCCCCGGCGCCCGCTGGGTTCCGAACGAGGCGGTGTGGCGGGTGCCGGTGGAGCACGTCGGTCGGCTCGTGTCGGCGTTCGAGAGCCACGCTATCGACATCGGCGAGCCGGCGAAGGAGCTGATTGCTCAGGCCGAGCGGCTGCAGGAGCGGGTCCAGGCGTCGTGGACCGTCGACGCCCAGATCGACCTGCCCGAGGGGTTCGGCTACCAGCTGCTGCCGTTCCAGCGCGGAGGGGTTGCCTACGCCCTCGAGGCGCGCCGCTCGGACGGCCGCCACGGCTGCCTGATCGGCGACGACCCCGGCCTCGGTAAGAGCGTGGAGGCGCTCGCGGTGATCGCCATGCTCGACCTGTTCCCGGTTGTCATCGTCTGCCCGAAGAAGCCGAAGCGCGGGTGGATGAAAATGGCCCGCCGCGCGCTGCTGGGCTGGCGCTCCGATCTGCGGATAGTGCCGATCTCGGGCACGAACGCGCCGCCCACGTTCGGGCTGATACTACCGGACATAGTGGTCGTCCACTACGACGTTCTTGGGGACTGGCTGCCGGCGATCCTCTCTTTGCGTCCGTTGGTCGTGGTATTCGATGAGGTGCACAGAGCTAAGTCGCCCGGCGCCAACCGCACGCAGCTGTGCATCGAACTCGCCAAGGCTGTCCCGGTCGAGGGCGGGGTGTTCGGCTTGAGTGGGACACTCGTCCCCAACCGACGCCGAGAGCTGGTCGAACCCCTGCGCATCGTCGGCTGGTTGGACGAGCTCGGCGGCGAAGCCAACGTCCTCCGAAGACCCGACTTGGCCGACAGCATGAGATCAAGATGCCTTGTCCGAAGAACGAAGAACCTCGTTTTGCCTGATCTGCCGCCCCGCGACTACCAGCCGCTCGAACTGCCCGGCGACCCGACGGTGATGGCGCACTACAACCGGGCCGAACGCGAGTTCTTGGAGTGGCTGCAGGAGTGGGCGACCGAGAAGGCCCGCTCGGTCGGCGAGAAGGACCCGCTGTCGTATGCGTCGGAGCGGGTCATCCGGGCTGCCGCGGCGCAGGCGCTGGTGCGGTTGAACCATTTGCGGCGGCTGGTGGGCAAAGCCAAGGTGCCCGCGGCCGTCGAGTGGTGCCGAATGTTCCACGTGGAACGTCCGGGCGACAAGCTGCTCGTGTTCGCGGAGCACGTTCGAGAGCCCCCGGTGTTGCGGGAGGTCGCCAAAGCCTTGAACGCGCCCCGCATCGACGGGGACACGTCCGAGAGGCACGCGGAGGAGATCGAGGACCGCTTCCAGAACGACCCGGAGCCGTGGGCGTTGTGCCTGTCCCGCGCCGCGGCCGGCGAGGGCCTGACGCTCACGGCAGCTCACGAGGCGCTGTTCGTCGAGCTGCCTTGGGGGCCGGGCCCGCTCGACCAGGCACTTGACCGGTTCCACTCGCGCGTGAACGATCCCCACGCCGGCACCGGCTGGCAGCTCGTGGTCAAGCGCCCCCCCGAAGAGGGGGGCCGCACCGTCGACGCCCGCATGCTCGAGCTGATCACCGAGAAGCGCGAAGAGTCCCACGAGTCGTTGGACGCCGCCTACGCCGACGACGAGCAGGCCGATATCGAGGACGGCGGCGGCCACAAGACGCAGAAGAGCGTGCTGTCGGACCTGGTCTGGCAGATGACCAAGGAGGCCGTATGAGCCCAGAAGACACGCCCCCGAGCACCGCCCTCACGCAGATGCTGGAGGCCATCAGCCAGCTGAACGACTTCTTGACCCCGATGCTCGAAGCGGCGATCGGCCACAAAGCAAAGTGCGAGGCCGTCGGGTTCAGCCCGGCGGCCGCAGAGCAGATGGCGGTCGAGTACTACAGGATGATGGTCGACGTCATCCGAGCCAACCTCGTCAAGGGGCGATAGCCGTTGTCCCGCTGCCTGGTACACTGGCCTGGATCCCTTCCCTCCTTCCCAAAGGTCGATGCCGATGATGCCGCTTTCGCAAGTGTCCGAGCTCGTGGTGATCGAGACCAAGACGTACGTCGTCTTGGAAGGCCGAGTCGGCACCAGGGTCGTCTGGGCCTGGTGCGAGCTCAAAGCGGGCAGCCCCGGGTTCAAGGAGGTCACGTACACGACCCCGGACGGCATGGGCGCCCCCGACCTGGAGTCTGCCCCGGCGAAGCTCGACCGCCACCTCTTTACCGTGACCGTACCGGCCGAGGAGGACTGAAAGGTGGGTTACGACTATGACGACCGAGACGTCTACGACGACGAGCTGATCGACGGCGTCGGCTTCGCCGAACCCGGAAGGAACAGCGCGCTGCGGGCCGCGACGAAGGACAACCCTCGGGACCAGCCGTGCCCGGAATGCGAGCAGCCGAACCGGCTCACCCGCATCGACGTCCTCCGCGGGTACCGGTGCGATCAGTGCGCTGACCTGGCCGAACGAGGAGGCTACTGATGGAGATCTTGGTCTCGCTCCTGGCGCTGTTCGCATGGGGCCTGGTGTTGGTGGCCTGCATGTCGAAGCTCCAGGACAGAAGGCGGCCGTGATCCGCGCTCTCGCCACGGACGGCGACGGCAAGAAGGTCGCCATGCTCGGCCTCAGCCTGGCCAACATGGTGCGCATGCAGGCCGACCAGCCGATCGTCGTCGACTTCGCCGACTTCGACCTCGGCGGCACCGACGTGCGGCCGATTGACAGGATCGTCGTCTTCGACGGGTCCGACCCGAGCACCGTCGACCTGCTGGTTCGGAAGTTCAAGCTCAGCCGCAGCGAGGACTGAATGGCCTGGTCGTGGACGGTCGAGTCCTATTGGCCGACCGGCGACACGGCCGCCACCGAGAGCGCCGGCCGACTGATCGACGTGGCCCGCTTCTTGGAACGGGAGCGGATCGACCGCGGGCTGCGGGTCGTTGTGCGCCCGGCGCTCGACGACCGCCAGACCGCTACTGTGGATGACCTGCTGAGAAAAAGGGGAAACCGATGAGCAGAACAGTCCGTCTCGCCGCGCGTTCGATCGCCTGTCTCGCGGCGTTCGCAGTGGCTATGGCTTGGGCTGCGGCCCCGGCCGGCGCCGGCCCGCTACCCAACTTCCACCTGGAGCTGGTGGCGTTGTGCGACGAGTGCGGCGACCCGGACCTGCCTGAGCCCTGCTCGCCGCCAGGCGACGCCGAGGTGGAGGTCATCCTCCAGGCACTGTGCGGGCAGGTCGAGGACTGACAGGCTGATGAGCGACAAGACCAAGATCTCCTGGACGACGTCTACCTGGAACCCCACAGCTGGGTGCAGCCCGGTGTCCGACGGGTGCGACCACTGCCTTCCCGCAGACACGCGCGTTCTGGATGCCCACCTTCGACCGGTCGCAATCGGTGACATCCGTGTCGGCGATGAGCTGCTCGGGTACGACGAGCTGTTGGACAAAGGCCAGAACCGGTGTCTGCGCGTAGCGACTGTTGAGCGAGTGTGGGCGACGCGTGCGCAGACCGTCACCTTCACCACTGCTGCTGGCCGTACACACACGGCATCAGTCGACCACCGATGGTTGGCTCGGGTCCGCCCAGCGTTCCGCAGCACATCGTCGCTACGCCTCGGGACGGACCTCGTCGCCCTTTACGATCCGCCCGTCGTAGTCGACTTCGAGTCCGACGACTACCTCGCCGGCTATCTCGCCGGGGCTAGCCAAGGCGATGGAACATGGTGTCGGCCCGTGCCGGGTACGACGTACCGGGACTCGCAATGGTATTGGCGGGTCGCTGAGCCGTTCTTCGACGAGACCATTCTTCGACGGCTGGTCACTGCCGTCGAACGGTTGACTGGTGAACGTCTCGAAGTCCGCCCGTTTGATTCTGGCACGGCCGCATTCGGTGAGATCAGCGACGAACGAATACCGATGGTGAAGGTCGAGACGCGGCGCGGCGCGACCGTCAACGCAATCGTCGACGTCATCGAATGTCGCATTGATAGCGACGCCTTCGCGGCTGGTTGGCTCGCAGGGATAGTCGACACAGACGGATGCCATGAGACATCGAACCTGCGGGTCGCTCAATCGAAGGATAACGATGTCCTCGACACCGTAAAACTCTACGGCGCCCGGCTTGGGTTCGATTGGCGCCATGAGACCTTCAACGCCTGCCCGACTATCCGCCTCTACGGCGATTCGGGAGACCGCATTCGGTTCGCGGTCACGGTCGGCGGCGCGGTGTCGCGCAAGGCGCTTGGCGCTGTCGTAGGCATGAGGATGCCGCGTCGGTTCGACTCGGTTGTGTCCGTCGCCCTCGGCCCTGTTGCTGATTTCGTTGACATCCAGACCTCGACCGGCACGTTCGTACTCGCAGACGGCCTAGCGACCCACAACTGTTATGCGGAGCGCATGTCGGCGCGGCTGGTCGCGTTCGGGAACCCGAAGTACGAGGGGGTCCTGACCGAGGAGGGCAAGTGGTCGGGTCGGATCAACGCGTGCGACCCCGCCCATTTGGAGCAGCCGTTCCGCTGGAAGCGGCCTCGGATGATCTTCGTCGATTCGATGAGCGACCTGTTCCACCCGGAAGCCTTGAGGCTGGTCCACGAGCCGACGGGTCGACCGTTCCTGGCTGAGGTCTTCGCGGTGATGGCGATGTCCTACTGGCATGTGTTCCAGGTGCTGACGAAACGTCCGCACGTCATGCGGGTCGTGTTGCGGTCGCCGGTGTTCCGGCTTCAGGTCAACGAGGCCCTCCGCTCTCGGGGCCGCTGCGAGCTGCCCGAGGGCGGCGAAGAGTGGCCGGAGCACATTGGGTTCGGCGTGTCGATCGAGGACGACCGCTACCGTTTCAGGATGCGCCAGCTCGGCGAATCGCTGGCCGGGCTGCGGTTCTTGTCGGTCGAGCCGATGATCGGCCCTGTCCACCTGACCGCCGACGAACTCAATGAACATCGGCTCGACTGGGTGATCGTCGGCGGCGAAAGTCAGACCGGCGCGCGGCCCATGAAACTCGAGTGGGCTCTGGAAGTGGCCGAAGCCTGCGCAGAGGCCGAGGTGCCGTTCTTCTTTAAGCAGTGTGGATCGGTGCTGGCCCGCGAGCTTGGGTTGAGCAACCCGACAGGTGCGGATCCGCAGGAGTGGCGCGACTGGCCTTGTTGTCTGCCCGAGGCCTTGTGCCGCCAGGAGTTTCCGCTGTCGATGTCCCGCCTCCTGGTACACTGAGATGCGTGACCTTCTCATCTCAGATTCCTCAGTTGGAGGCGGACATGGCGGCCTGGCGGGCTGAGCACGGCGAACCCCCGGAGGGCTTCGGCTGGTCCGGTAGTTGGAGTCCGGGAGCGGACGGCACGCGCGTCTTCGATGGAGCTCAGCTCGTACCGCTCGCTGACCTGGAACGGGCCAAGCCGCGGCGGCGATGCTACTGGGTGCCGTACGACGCGTTCGTCCCCGAGAGGGGCTATGTGCCCTCGGTCGTCGTCGAGGACGAGGCCGGCCATTCGCCGCTGGTCGGCACGGGCGAGTGCTCCGAGTCGTGGTTCTGGGGCATGACCCACGAGCAGGCGAAGAAGGTGTGCGACGACGCCAACCGCCGCACGTTCGGCCTCGACCCCGAAGAAGCCAACGAGATCGTCTCCTCGTCTCTCGCGGCGCAATTCCGGCTGGAAGCCGCCCGTCGCGAGGTGGACCGCAAGATGGGCCGCGACGTTGCCTGATGCCGAGATCGGCGAGTGGCATGGCGTCCTGAGTGTCGAGGGTCTTCCGACTGGTGACGGTCGCCAAGTCCCGGCTGCGCTCGCTGACGGCAGGTACGAGATTGGCTGCAGGTGCAACACGGTCATCGTGTACGACCTTGGGGAGATCAGCCGGCAGTTCGTAGCTGCCTGCGATCTCACGCTTACGCTCTCAGCTGAGCACGACCTGCTCGAGATGCGGTTGGCGATGGACGAGGGCGGGCCGGTCGCTCGTTCTTGGGATGACGCCGTCGAACTCGGTTGGCTGACTCGCGTCACGTGCGGAGAAGTGGAATGACCGACTCGATCGAGCTGGGCGCCATGGGGTGGCTACCCGACCTGCAGAGCCCCGGCAGCTTCCGCCAGCTGCTGGTCGTCGACGCCCCGGACGGCGGGTCGTTCCCGGTGATCGTAGAACAGGGCTCCAAGGAGGAACGCTGGTCCGTCCAGGTGCGGCCGTTCGGCGGCAACCAGTACAAGGGCCACCTCGTGAAGCAGTTCTCGTTGTTGTGGACCACGGACGAGGAGGTGACGTGGGAGGCACCACCGCGTCGCCGAGCGCCGTGGCGACTGGTGTCTCGCTACCTGAGCTTGGTGCTGATGTCGCTGGCCGTGTCGCACCTGCACAAAGAGCCGTGGACGGCCGACGATGAACGCCTGCTGTACGCGGTCCACGAGTACCTTCGAAAGGGAGCGGAACGTTGAGCGATGCCCCGCAGATCCGGTCGATCCTCGATCTGTCGACTGCGCATCTGCCCGAGGAGTTCGGCCAGACGCTCCATGAGCTCGACGGTGTCATCGCCGACCTGAAAGGGGAGTACGGCTACCTGATGTGGGTGCCGCCCGACCCGGAACGGTGGGCGTGGGAATCCGTGGACGGCCCGGCCCCGGCCGAGATCCTGACGGTCCAGGTCTACGCCCGCCGCTTCGGCTGCGACTACGTCCTGTTCGACCGGGACGGGCCGGTGAACCCGGACCTGCCGGTGTGGGACTGGTAATGGCCGTCCCCAGAAGCTCCGGGTGGCTCGGCCGGGCGAACTTCGTGCGTGTTGCCCGGCTCGACGACCATGGCAACCCGACGGGCCGCACTACGTTGGTGGCGTCCGCGGAGATCCACTGGTACGAGGTCGCCGACGACGTGGCGGACCTGGGTGTGTCGTTTCGACGACTGACCTCGCAGTTTGAGTTTGCCATCCCGCTAAGCAAGGAGCTGGCCGGATTGGTCGGCGGCGCCAGATTCGCGCTGCGCTACCGGCGGCGGCAGCGCTATCAGCGTCGCATCCCGAAGACGAACGCCCGCCGCCGCAACAAGCACGGCCGCACCGGAGTGAAGAGGCCGCGGTGACGTTCGACTACGAGTTCAGCGTGTGGCCCGTAGAGTACGACGCCCCGAGCCCCTCGTCGTGGGCCCTGTTCGAGACGTTCAAGTTCGTTCCTCGAATGCAGATGACGCGTACGGAGGACGAGTTCCAGGCGTATCGCGTGGCGATGAACAAGTGCGGGTTCTCGTTGCGGGAGATCAGTCGGGTGCCGCACCACGAGCCCGAGACCGTGCTGTGACCAAGGAGGCATGATGGACAAACCGCGGAACGTTATCGCTCGCGCCCTGGCCGGCGGTGACGGTAAGGACGGTCGTGTCGACGACTGGCACGGAGTCGCCGACGAGCTGCTCGAGGAGTTGAGCGCTCACGGCTTTGGCATAGTGAGCCTGAATGGTCCGATGGACGGAGTCGAACGCATCGTGCGAGAACGGCGCCGTCATCCCGAGAAGGGCTTCACGCCAGAGCACGATGCCGAGCACAGCAACGGCGACCTGATGTGGGCCGCCCTGGCGTATATCGACGCTGCACGGACCGCTGAGTACGCCAGGAACTTCTACCGCCAGAACCCGAGCGGCCACGCAGTGCGCATAGCGGAACTTCAACGCGCGGTTCCTGATCGCTGGCCGTGGCACGCCGACTGGTGGAAGTCGAGCGACGATCCGGTGCGCTCGCTCGAGAAGGCGGGCGCGCTCATCGCGGCGGAGATCGACCGGCTGTTGGCTTTGAGAGAGACGGCGTGACGCGAACCGACCGTGGTTTCTGGCTCGTCTTCGCCTGGTTGGTCAGCTTGGCGTTCTTTGGTTTCGTGGCTTGTGGTAGCGACGACGCCGCGCCATCCACGGCCGAGAAGGTCGGCGTGGAGTGGTTCTCGGCGACCGACCCGCAGACGGGCCACGAGTTCCGGTGCGTCTGGCGGGAGAAACGCCCTGGTCAGCGGAGCAGCGTCGCCGGTCTGTGGTGCTACCAGACAAACTAGCTTGTCCTGACTCCTGGTACACTGAGGGTATGGTTCTTCTCCTTCTTCCCTCGGTCGTGGAGCCCCGTGCGGCCACCGGAGGCCATGCCGGTGAACTGTCGCGCCCGCCAGGATCGGGCGAGGCTCCCGAATCGTCGGAGGTGGGTTGATGGCCGGTGAGTCGGCTCGGCTCGTGCTCGGAAGCCTCGACGCGGTGCGAGTGTTGGACGGCTGGGAGGTCCACGACGACTGCCCGCTGTGCGGCCGTCGGGTGGTCCGCGACCTGGCGAGCCCTCCGGTGGAGGTCGAGCCGGGCTTGTTCACGGTTCGCATGTTCTGCGAGGAGGCCCACGAGATCCAAGAGTGGGACGTGGATTTGGTGTTCGAGGTCGCTCAGCCCCCGGAGGACGTGGAGATGCGGGACCGGCCGACGCGTGCAGCGGAACTACTTGAGGCGGCGGCGATGGCGTTGAACGGTTTGCCGGCGTCGGCTCGGGGAGTGGCCGAGGGCGACGAGTGGCTTGACTCCGGACGGTTGCGTCGAGAGGCCGCCCGTCTACGACGCGTCATGGGGGAAGAATCGTGACGCCAGAGCAGCGGAAGCGTGCGATCCAGCGCTTGTCGGTGCGCGGCAAGTTGTCAGTGAACCTCGAGCTGCGACCCCGGGTCGCGTCGAGGACGTGGGACGGCCACACCGAGACGACCGAGTGGGCGCAGGTGGACTCGCCCGTGTGGGTGGTGGTGCTGGTCCGCCCGGGTGGGCCGGCGGAGGTCTTCTTTCGGATCTTGGGCTCGTTGGCGTGGAACGACGTGCGGGTCGAAAACGAGGATCTCGACGTCGCGCTGACGGAGGCGCTCGCCCTGTCGGAGCCGAAGTTCGAGCGGATCGACGAGCGTGTGTTCGAGCACCGAGCGTGGCTGGCCGACTTCCGGCAGATGGCTGAGGCTATCCCGTGGGAGCTGCTCCGTGTCCGGTGAATCGGCCGAGCCTCGTTGGGTCATCCAAAAGGAGGAGGCTGTCACGTTCTGCGAGGACTCGCACCCGGTCAGGCTTGGCCGCCGAGCGGAGCACTATCCCGGCGAACTCTTTGAGCGCAAGATGGCGATCGACGAGGGCAAGAAGGGCTACCTGTGCCCAGGGGGCATGGATCACACGTACCCGATCTGGGTTGTCTTCGACGCCAACCACCCGGATCGCTCGAACGCTGGAGCGTTCGACGAGTATCAGTCGGCTGTCGACTGCCTCAACAAACTGCAGCAAGCCGGAAATGGTCAGCTCTGATGGCTGAGCGGTTGGGGAGCGGCCGGGACGAGTACGTAGTCGAGAAGCTGGCGGATCAGCTGTGGGTGGCGTTGCGCCGGCATCACGAGCGTTCCGAGTTGGTGCGCGTGGATCGCGGCTATTTCTTCGACGTTCGCACGTTCACGAGCGACTCTCGCCCGGAGCCGACGGGCCATGTGGTTCGGGTCACGGTCGAGCTCGTGAGGGTCGAGCTGTGAACCGCGAAGAACAACGTCGGTGGTGGAGGCTGTCCGGGCACCTCAAGAGTGCGATGGAGGCCGTCGGGCTACAGCCTCCGCCTACGCGTTACGACCCTGAGTACATCCTCGCGGCGATTATGGAGTGGCTCGAGAAGGAAGACATCGCGTTGACAGGGCAAGGCCTCCGGAGGGTCCGCCGGCGAGGATTTGGCTCGTGAGGGTCGAGTCGTGAGCGAACGCCACCGCCCGGTGAAGGGGGACGGCTGAGTGGGACCTGTGGATCGCGGCTATCGAGGTGGCGATCGTTCCGCCGCTTCGTCATGCGTCGTACACGCATAGCGCGAGTGTGCCGTGGCGGAAGATCGAGGAGTTGCGCCGAGCGCTCGACCGGGTCGGGATCGATTGGCAGGACGTGAAACGCAAGGATAGGGAGGCCCGTTGACGACGAAGCGATGTGGGTGGCGTGCAGGTGTGGGCTCCGGGGTTCCGGGCCTACGAGGACGCCCTGAAGCTGTTCCGTGACCGGTACGGCTTCCTCGCTGACGCCTACGAGATTGTCGGCACGATCTTCGTGGTCTGTCCCGAGTGCAAGGTGCTGGTCCCGATGCACAGAGCCGGGGCTCGCCTTCCCGAGGAGGACGACCACTATGTGTGGCATGTCCGTCAGGGGCATGTGAAGCCCGTGAGCAACGACACGGTCGACGATCTCCACGCGGCGGAGGACATGGCCGCGAGTTTCGCTGAAGTCTTGCGGGAGGCGGCCCGGGCGTTCACGCTCGAAACGGACCCGCTGCTTCCCGTGCGATCCCCCGCCCGCTCTACTACGAGGAGACCCGACTGTGACTGACACGCCCGACGAGAACGCCGACATTGTCGACGGTTTCGAGCAGCTCTTGAAGCTCGGCGTGGTCGCCCAAGCCCGCTTCGATCCGGAGGGAGGCGACCGGCCGTGGCAGGTCCGCTATGTGACGGACCGCGGCTACGAGGTTCGCTACAGCACGGAAGCCGCTCGAGGGTTCGTGACGGGCGCCCTGCTGGCCGTCGAACGCATGTGCCCGTGGACCAACGACCGCTTGTGCCCAGGCTCAGGTCAGCGAGGCCAGCTGACATCGTGGGAACGCAACCAGGAATCGGCGGTCTGCCCGGCCTGCGGCGGAACGGTCCGACTTACGATGCGGATGCGGTACGAGCCCGGCCGCCTCAGCGTCGTTCTCGCCGACCACCTGCCCTTGGAAGACGAGAACGGTCCGCCAGCGGCCGACGAGAACCCGACAGTCTCGCAGCTGCTCGAACACGCCCTCGACCGCTACCTGAACGACGCTGTGTTCCACGCCCGCGTTGAAACAGCCGTCCAGATCCTCGACCGCATGGGCCCCGTCTCGGGCCGCACCGCAGCCGCCATCGGCCTCGCCACCCACGACTTCGACCCCCAAACCGGAACCCCCTGCGACCCCGCCCAACGACTGAGAGACCTCCCGGACTTCGCCGACCCACTCATCGACCGCCTAGACCGAATCGCCACGGAAACCGCCGACCTACTCCGAAACACACCGAATCGCACCGACGACCCGAGTTCCCCGAAACCAAACCAAGCAACCACGACCCCAGACGCCGATCTGCCTGCCGCCACGGACAGTGAGAAAGGTGTCGTAGATCCCGGGGTTGCAACGATCCACAGGCCCGATGGCGACCACTGACGGTGGCATGTGAGCCGGTATCGGCGGTTCGACCATTCGGAGGGCCCCGACCCGTTCCCGAAGAAGGAGAACTGCCCCGAATGCTGGAAGCTGCGCGACCACGAGGTCGGCCGGATGATGCCGGGCTTGTGCGGCCCGGACTGCATGATGAGACGGTGGACGAGAGGGGAGGTCGGATGGGACGGAGAGAAGTGGACGAAAGCGCCGAGGCGGTGACGGACGCGACGGTGGGCGAGTGCCTGACCTTGGGTGGCCATGACGGCAACCCGTGCTCGAAGTGTGGCAACACCTGGCCCCGTCGGCCGCCGGCCATCCCGAAGCCGAAGTGCTGCGGCGGGAGGTGGAACGGCTGCTCGATCGTCCACACCGACGACTGCGAGGCGCGCAACGAGAAGCCATCGAGCGACACGCCCCGAGAGCCGTTCGGGTTGGCCGCCGTGCATGTCGGAGAGCGATGGCGGTATGCGGTGTGCGAACCGCAGAAGGCGGTCGAGGCGGTAGTCCGCGACGTCCGCGACGACGGCCACGTTGTGCTCCGAGAGTACGGAGCTCGGGGCGACACAATCACGGTCGACGTCGGCCGGCTCCTGACTCGCTGGGTCAAGGTCGGCGCTGAGGGCGTCTAGACGCATGGAAACCGTGCTGGTGCTGCTGCTGCTCGTGGCCATCGTCGGGAAGGTCGTGGCGCTAGGCGTCCTTATTCGCTGCTACGTCGAACTGGAGACCCGGCGGTTGGAGCGCGAGGCGCGCTCTGCGGCTAGCGCAGGCTGTTCAAGTGCACGACGTCCGGTCAACATGGACCGACGCGACAGGAGGAACGAAACGAGATGACCGACTCGATCAAGTACCCGTGGGATGGCGGTACGGCCAGCGCCGAGGTGAGGATCTGGTGGGAGGGTGAGTGCGACCCGGGCGGTGACCTCGTTGAGCGGACGATCGTCGGGCTGGGTGACCACGTCGACGAGGGCGAGCCCGACCTTTGGGTGACGTTCCCGATCGGCGAGGCCCGCGAGCACGTCGAATGGATCGCCAAGGTTCTCGAGGACGCTCTCCGGCCGGAGGCGTTGCACGACCACTCCGGGTTCGACGAGTGCGGCCCGTGCGAACAGGCGGCCGACGAGGCCGTGGACGCTGCGATCGCGCTGCTCGACGAGCACGGCTACGACGTCGTCAAACGCTGCATGCCCGTCTCGTGTCCACCCGTCCAAGAGGTCGAGGTCGGACCGCTAACGAAGGCATCTTACGAGCTCGCAGACTTCGATCCCGGCGACGGCCACCTGCACACCTGTCACGTGCCCGGCCAGGTGGCAGCCAACAACGAGCGGGTGGAGCCGTGCGACTGCGCCGCTTACCTGTACTGCGCGGCCATGGACGCCGAAGCCCTCCGACCGCGGGCCGTCCCCGCCGAAGGCGACCACCTCGGCCAGATCGGCGACATCTTGACCGACCCGACCCGCTGCACGAAGTTCTCGATCGGCGTGAACGGGGTCAAGACCGGGACGTACGGACGGCCCGGGTCGTGCCGAGAGCTCGTCGGCGTCGCTCACGTCGACTGCATGTTCGCCGCCTTGGCCGAGGCGGGCTGGTCGTTCGTGCGGAGTGGTGCAGCCCTGGTCGAGCCGGGTGTCTACCAGGCCCAGCAAGCCGGCTACTGCTCGATCCACGTCGACCTCGAGAAGGTCGGCGACCTGCCGTGACCCGCAAGTCTGTCCTGGTCCCTGGTACACTGAAATGTTGTTCCTCCTCCCTTCGCTCCTAGGAGTCCTGACCGATGACGATCGTGAACGACATCGACCCCGCCACCGTACGTCTCGCCCGCGGTAGCCACCCGGACGGGATCGTGGGCGAGTGGTGCTTCATGGAGT